>Ga0208919_1000298_pt1 | contig 35965 bp, 46 predicted proteins | sample 4_EtaG_FD_184076 | JGI IMG/M metagenome (GOLD analysis project Ga0208919, IMG submission 184076) | Marine viral communities from the Subarctic Pacific Ocean - 4_ETSP_OMZ_AT15127 metaG (SPAdes) (version 3) | ecosystem: Environmental > Aquatic > Marine > Oceanic | place: Pacific Ocean | collected...
ATATTGTACCTTGTAGCCTACACTGTTAAGAAATAATGTTATTCGGTCACGGCAGTATATCTGAGTTTGCCATAGCCTCCGTTAGAGGTGGTGGTGTACAAAACGTAGGATCGCCTTTTGTTAGTGGCTTATCGTTCTCTGCTAATGTAGGAAATGAAAGTGTAACCGCAAGTGCCTCTGTATCTCCTTCTACTGCTGGAGCACCAAGTTTTACCATAGGAACTGAAACTGTAGCTGCTTCTGCTAATGTTAGCACTAGCGCTGCTGGACAAATTACTATAGGATTAGGAGAAGAAACAGCCTTTGGTGAGGCGTTTCAAAATGTTATTAATTTTAGTGTGGGTGATCCTTCGTTCTTTATTTGGAATGAAGTAGACGACTCACAAACAATTACCTGGGTAGATGTGGAGCCAGGTTCAACGGATTAGGAGTAAAACATGGCATCATCATATTCAAGTTCCCTTAATCTAGAGTTACAAGCCACAGGTGAAAACTCTGGAACCTGGGGTAATATTACTAATAACAATTTACAAAAAGTAGAATCAGCAATCAAAGGTTATGTATCTGTAGCGATCGCTAGCACCAATGATACTTTAGCTACAACCGATGGATCAACAACCGATGAACAAAGTAATGCGATTATCAAACTAACAGGCACACTGACAGGTGATACTGTCATGAGCTGTGAAGCAGTAGAAACATGGTATATTGTTGATGATGCAACCACACACAGTGGTAACAGTTTAACTTTTAAACCCTCAGGTGGAACAGGCACAACACTCGTACAAGGTGCAAAGCATATCTTATACTCAGACGGTTCTACGATGTTTGATGTCTTGAACGATGCAGGGAATATCACGGCCAACGGAACACTGACCGTATCAGGTAACACATCATTAGATGGTGGTACTTTCGTGTTTAATGAATCTAGTGCAGACTTAGATTTTAGAATCGAAGGTAATGGTGATGCAAACTTATTCTTTACCGATGCAGGTAATGACCGTGTAGGTATCAAAACAAACTCTCCTTCTACTGAGCTTCATGTTGTGGGTGGTATGAAAGTTACTAGCACCGTAGACTTAGATGGTGGTAACTTTACTTTCAACGAATCAGGTGCTTCTGTAGACTTTAGAGCAGAAACAAATACTTTAACACACGCATTCTTTATTGACGGCTCGGCTGACAAGATTGGTATGGGCACATCATCACCGACAAGTGCGTTTGTTACTATTGATCAAGCAAGTTCATCAGCAGGTATTGCTGTATTAACATTGGATCAAGGCGATGCCGATCAAGAGTTCATTAGATTTGACGGCACTAGTAATTCTGATCAATCATCAAGTATTACAACTGATACAAGTGTAGGATCATTAACAGGACACATAAGGGTTAATATTAACGGAACAGACTTCTGGATACCATTCTATGCAACTAACTAAGGGATTATTGTATGCCATTAACAAAATTACAAATAGCACCTGGTATAGATAAACAAAATACAGAGTATGGTGCAGAAGGTCGTTGGGTAGATTGTGATAATGTTAGATTTCGATATGGACTACCTGAAAAAATAGGTGGTTGGGAAAAAGTTACAAGTGATGCACTCGTAGGTGCAACTAGAGCTATCTTAACTTACTCTGGTCTTGATGGTGTTAAATATGCTATCTATGGCACTAATAAAAAACTCTACGCTTATTCAGAAAATAACTATGCTGACATAACTCCTATTCGTGCTACAGGCACAGGTAACATTACACAATTTGCAACAACAAATGGTAGCACTACAGTTACAGTTACTGACTCTAGTCATGGTGCTTTAATCGGTGACTTTGTAACTATTGCAAGTGTGAGTGGTGCAGTAGGCGGTATTAGTGCTGCAAATTTACAAGGTGAATTTGAAATACTAACAGTTCCTGACTCCAATACATTTACTATTGAAGCAAAAGCTGCGGCTACTTCTGATGCAACAGGAGCCACGGCCAACGGAACATATCAAATCAACACAGGATCTGCTGTGTCTTTATTTGGTTATGGTTGGGGTGCAGGCACATGGGGAGCATCCACATGGAACTCTACTCGATCAGGTTTGACAGGTGGCCAGGGCGTTCTCTTAGAGTCAGCCAAGTGGGCACTTGATAACTGGGGTGAAGATGTTTTAGCATTACAGTTTAACGGTGGATTATTCTATTGGGATACATCAAGTGGACTATCATCAAATAGATCTTCAACTACCAATGTATCTAATGCACCTACAAAAAGTAGATTTATGTTAGTGTCAGGTGATGATCGACATGTCATTTGTTTTGGCACAGAGACTACGATTGCCGATAGCTCAACACAAGATAATATGTTTTTACGATGGTCTGGTCAGGATGATCAAAATGTTTGGACACCAACAGCAACAAACACAGCAGGATCTAAGCGATTAGTGGATGGTAATGTCATACAAACAGCAGTGCGATCAAGAGGTGCTGTCCTTATCTGGACAGATACAGCCTTGTATCAAATGCAGTTTATTGGTCCGCCACTAACTTTTGGTTTTAATCAGCTTGGTTCTGCTTGTGGTTGTATTGGTTTACACGCTGCTGTCGATGTGGGTGGTGTATCTTTTTGGATGGGCACAGACTCCTTCTTCTTATTTGATGGTGCCGTGCAAAAGATACCTTGTACTGTGCAAGACTATGTATTTGATGATCTTAATCAAAATGCAAAACAAGATATATTCTGTGCAGCTAACACTGACTTTAATGAAGTTATGTGGTTCTATCCGTCACTAAATTCTACTCAAATCGATAGAATGGTTGTATTTAATTATGCAGAAAATCTTTGGTATGTGGGCACATTAGCAAGAAGCGCCTGGGCAGATAGAGGCACTTATGATAATCCTTACGCTGCTGAGTTTGAGGCATCGGATACGACTGCAACGATTTCTACTATTACAGGACTCAAGGCAGGTAGAACTTTTATTTATCTACATGAAAGTGGATCAAATGATGATGGCAGTGCAATGAGTGCTCACATCGAATCAGGAGATGTTGACATCGCTGACGGTGATCAGTTTATGTCAATCAGTAGAGTTATACCTGATTTCAAAGGACAGTCAGGAACTGTCGACTTAACAATTAAAACTAGACCTTATCCTACGGGAACACAGACTTCACACGGATCGTTTGATATTACAACATCAACAACTAAAAAAGACACAAGAATAAGAGGACGACAAGTTGCCGTTAGGGTTGCCAGTGATGCAGTTGATGACAACTGGAGATATGGAACACTTCGACTAGATATAAAACCTGATGGAATGAGAGGCGCCTAATGGCACAAATACAGATACCTAGACTACCTCAAGCTTCCAAAGAGTATAATCAAGTGCAACAAAACACACTGATACAAACACTAGATCAGTTGATATTTTTGTTGAACAATACTTACACGCCTGAAACATTACGTGATGATGAAGAAAGGATAAGCTGGTTTTTATCATAAATGGCCAATACTTATACAAATTACAAAGTAGATCTGACGACAACAAATGCTACCACAGTTTACACTGTGCCAACAGCTACTACAGCAATAATTAAGTCAATAAGAGTGTCCAATGACGATGCATCGAACGCTTGTACATTGACCCTGACATTGACAGATAGTGCCGCTGCTGTGTTCTCATTAGAGAAAGATAAGTCAATTGCAGCTAAAACATCTGCTGAAATATTGACTAGTACACTGGTGGCAAAAGAGTCAGAAATAATTAAAGCAACAGCCCAAAACGCCAATGATTTACACATAATTATCAGCGTTTTAGAAATAACATAAACATTGCAAGGAGGTTAAAAAATGGGTATAAATAAAGATACTATCGTGGTTGCTGGGACAAGTGTCCCTAAGATAGATGTTGAAACAGAGACAACTATTAAACACGCCAAAACAGGAAAAGTCTACGCTACTGAAGAAGAAGCAAATCAAGACGTTCAAGATCCTGCCACCGACACAACTGAAGAAGACATACAAAAAGATGTCGCCATAAAAGTAAATAAAATGCCGGATATATTCGGAGGAACAAGTTAAAACATGGATTATAGCATGCAACAATATGAACCCAGAGGCTTAGAGTCATTTCAAGCTGAGGTTTCTAAAATTGCAGATTTAGGTAGATACGAGGACGCATACATCGCACACGTTGCCGAAGGTGAAACTGTTGTGCCGATGGAAGTTCTTGATTCTAATCCTAGACTCAAAGCAATGTTGTTCAATCAAATGCTAGACATGGGTATTAACCCTGAAAGATATATTGTAGGTAATGAATTTAATTCAATCAATCCTGTTACAGGACAACCTGAGTTTTTTCTAAAAAAGATTTTTAAGGGTGCTAAAAAAGCACTGAAGAGCATTGCACCATATGCTGGCACTATCGCTGGTATCTTTGGTGCAGGACCTGTTTATTCTGCACTGATTGGTGCAGGTGTACCCTTACTAACTGGTGGAGATGCTGGCGATGTTATTGCTGGTGGTCTAGGTGGATATGGTGCAGGTAGAGCTTTTGGCACTGCTGGTTATGCTAGTGGTTTACCTGGTGCAGATTTATTTGGTTCACCAGATCAATATGCTTTTACATCTGATCAAGGTTTATTTGATCAATTAGGACAAAACTTAGGTTTTGGACAGGAAACCGCTGGTCAAACTTTAACCGAAGGACAAAAAACCATATTGGAGGCACAAGGAGTGGATCCTTCAAAAATTACTTATCAAGATGCTGTTTCCATGGATTTAATTAAAGAGGCGCCAAAGTCAAAAGCTGGACTTGGTGCTTACGCAAATCTTGCATCCATAGCGGCACCAGCTTTGTATGAAGCATCAAAACCTGAAGATTTAGGTAGCATGGAAGATAGATTCCCAGGGTTCTACAGCTTATATCCTGAAAACACTTATTTTGGTCAGTTTGGTAATCGTGTTCCTACAGCCGCTGATGGTGGTATAATGGACTTGGAGTATATGGATAAATATGCTATGGGTGGAGAGTTTCCAAGAAGACAAGGTCAAATCTCAGGACCGGGTGGACCTAAGGATGATTTAGTTCCTGCAATGCTGAGTGATGGAGAGTTTGTAATGACTGCAAAAGCAGTAGAAAATGCTGGTGGACCACGGGTCATGTATAATTTGATGAATAGTTTAGATCCTGAGTCATCGAGGGGGGTAGGAATAGCGTAATGGCTGAAGAAATAATCACGTATAATAGGCTGGCACCTTATATTGAAGAAAGAGGTAAACAGTTATTAACTGCAACATTTGGAGATCCTAATGCTGTACAACAGCCTGGCGAATCTGATGCAGACTTTCAAGCAAGAAAATTAGGTAGAGCAGGTGTACCACAACCGATTGCTGGTTTCCAAGTAGCAGGACTTACCGCTCCACAAGAACAAGCTGTAGCGATGGCACAGCAAGGTATTGGAACATTTCAACCTTTCTTAGATCAAGCAGGTCAAACTATCGGTGAAGGTATCTCAGCAACTAGAGGAGCTGCAAGAATGTTTGCTCCTACAGCAGAAGGCATACAAGCCTATATGGATCCTTATCAACAAGCCGTTACACAAAACGCTTTAGCAGAATTAGATAGACAAGCAAAACTACAGCAACAACAAATGGATGCACAAGCAGTGGGTTCAGGTGCTTTTGGCACAGAACGTCAAGGCATACAAAGCGCAGAGATGGCTAGAAATCTACAAGATATTAAATCAAGACGTATCTTTGAAGACTTATCAAGAAATTTCCAACAAGCACAGCAAACAGCACAACAATCCTTTGAAGCACAACAAGGCAGACAGTTCAATGTTGGTCAGCAATTAGCAGCCCTTGGTGGCCAACAAGCTGGACTGGGACAACTACAACAAGGATTGATGGCACAAGATATTGGACAACTACAACAAGCAGGTGCTTTACAACAGCAACAAAGACAAAATGTGCTAGACGCACAAAGAGCAACACAACAGTTAGCGTCACAAGAGCCTTTCCAACGATTGTCTTTTGCTTCTGGTATTTTGACAGGTACCCCTGCTTCACAAATGGCAGTTCAACAACAACCTTCTACTAGTCCGTTGATGCAGATTGCAGGACTAGGGATCATGGGCCTCGGAGCATACAAAGGATTGAATATAGGTAATCCCGTAGGATAAGATGAGCGTACTTGATAGAAAAATGTTCAAGAAAGTCGCTAGGCTTAAACACGGTGGCGATCCTAATATTGATCACGAGACGGGTCTACCAATAACTGAAACAGTAAGTAATACACCTCCTTTAATATCTGATCAAATGTCAGGTATTGTGGCAGGACTCAATGAGTTTCAACCCATTGCAAATCAGTTTGCACTAGAACTTTTTCCTCAAAAAACAGCAGAAGAATACGCTCAAGAAGCAGCAAAACTTTACACTACTGATTATGGTGCAGAAAGAGCGGCTATAGAACAACAAAAAGAAGCTGATGTAGCATCATCTTTAATTAACTTTGGTGCAAGATTATTAACAGGTCGAGGCAGAGCATTAGACGTGCTCGGTCAAGCTGTGCAACAAACACTACCTGAGTTTACTGCAGCAAGAAGAACAACGAGAAAAGAAGAAGCTGCTATTTCAACTGCTGAAAAACAAGTGGAAGCACAAAGAAGTGCTTATGCTCTAACAAAAGAACAAGAAGATGCTGTTGCTCGTGCTAATATTATGAGTCAAGCTATGTTCTCAAACTTAGGATTTTTTCAAGAACTAGCAAAATCAAAAAATACTAATCAATTAAACTTAGATTCAACATTTAAATTGGTAACAGACAAAGAAACTAATTTAAATACAGAAATTACTCTAGGTCAATATTTAAAAGATCTAGAATTACCTGAAGATCAAAGAAAATACAGTGTCGCTAAAGATTATACTCAACCTTTTGTTGCTTATGACAGTATATTAAAAGAAAACAAATTCTTTACAACATATGAGGAGTTTGCAGTAGCAAACTCGGCAGAACCTAGTCGATATAAAGATAAAAAAGATATGACTAAGGAGTGGAAAAAAGTAATTAACTTAAATACTAAAAAGGTAGAATATGTAGAATCACAAAAACTAAATCCAAGTGTACATGTTCCAGCAGATAGTATTGATTACATCGAAGTCATGGACACAAAAAATCAAAATAAACTTGTATATCATCCAAAAAATATACCTTTGGACACAGAAAGATATGTGCCAAAACAAGAGCCTGTTAATCTGTTTAAGGATTTTGTCATGGGTAGTTTTACACATCCAGCAACAGGTGAATATGGTAATTGGCAAATGAAAGAACTTAAAGACGGCACTTACCTTATACCTTCATTGAACAGTGATGGTGATATTATTTTACAAGCTAACGGTCAGCCTGTATGGACTACAATAGGCACAGGTTTAGGTGACTTGACAGTCAATCAAAAAGTGGCCATGACCGCAGAAGATGTCTTACCAAGAAAAGCTTTAACAGAAATGTTTGCAAGTATTCAGCTTTACGATAGAAATATTAACAGTATTGATAGAGTCATATCAAACTTATTAGAAGATCCCTCATTAGCTGGTTTCCCTGGTTTACTACAAGATTTGAAACAAAGAGGTCTGGGTATGATGACCGATTTATTTGCAGCCGAAGATCAATTAGCTTTATTTCAAGAAACAATTAAAGATGTTAAAAATAGTTTTGCTGATGGTCTGATTGAAACTGCTGAAGGATCAGGAGTATTTACAGACGTAAATGCTATATTTGATCCTAATGATCCAGCATCACAGCAATTTTGGGGTGAGTTTAAACCTGAACTGGCAGAAAACAGAGTGCGTGTTAATGGTATTGCTTATGCTCTGGCTCGAGCGAGAAAAGATTCTGGTCGTTTGAACTTGGACGACATCGCAAGAGCTTACGAAAGCTTAAAAATAACAGGTTTAATTGACTCAAAATCAATTATATCTGCGTTAGCGACAGTAAGAGAAGAATTAAGACTCGCTAACAATGATTTGAAAGTTTTATATAAAATGAATAAAGGGCAGTTTCCAGATGGTTATGTGACTTCTGGTGAAATAAATCCACAAAATATGCCTAAAGCTGTGTATGATAGTGAAACAAATACTTTTACAGATATAACCTTACCTGTGGAGGTTAATTAATTATGGCTGAATTTGAATATAACTCTAAATATACAGCTCCTATAAAAGAAGAGTATAAACAGTGGTTGAAGAAAAATCACCCAGGTGAATACTATGATAAGTTTGGAGGTAAAAAACCTTTTAACAGACTGTCGAAGTTTGGCAAAATTAGTAAAGTTGGTGGTTACGTTGGATTAGCATCAATGATGTATGAGTTTGCAAAAGAAGTTTTGGATGTAACAGGTGACATACCTAACGATATGGATGAAAGAGAACAAATAAGAAGAGAAATGATAATGAGTAATATACCTAAAATAGTTATTGATGAGCAAGGTAATTCAACTCTACAACACCCAGATCCTAAAGACCTGAAAGATCATTTACCCTACAAAAAATATTTAAGTAATATTCCTAATGTGCCAGGCTCTGGTGATGAAGTGGAGGGGGTTGATTTTGTGTGGGTAGATCCTTATCAAGAAATGTTTCCTATTAGCACTGATGGATATGAATTAAGTCAATTTGGCTGGACTAAGAAGGTAGACAAAACATTTTTACAAAATCAAGCTGATATTACAATGAGAGATCTAAGAGCAGTTTCAAGTGTTATACCGCCTGAAATAAAAGAAGTAGGTAAGAATGTAGTATCTTTAGTTACAGGTAAACCAGAAATAATGGAGAAGAAATAATGGCTGAACAAGGTGTATTTAGTTTAAAGCAAAGCTATCCTACAATGAATATACAAAACACATTTGGTATACCAGCAGATGTGTTAGTAAATATTTTTGGTGAAAATGATATTAAAATACAAGTTCCTGACATTAATAATTTTCTAAATCCCGATCAAGTAGGAACGCAGAAATTTGAAGACGATAAAAAATTGTTGTTGAACCTAATCAACAACATAAGAAAACAAAACAATATTAGTGAACAACCTGTTGAAACCTACAGTGAAGATCAAATTGCAGAAATAAAAGCATTAAAACAAGCACAATTAGAACAAGAACAGTATAGAGCATATGTAGAAGATCCTTTACGTGAAAAAAACAGAGTGTGGAGAGAAAAATTAGAAGCCGATAAAAGAAACTGGGCAACCTTTTTACCTAAAGATTTTACTTTTGGTATAGGAGGTCAAGGCAGAGAAGATCTTGAATTAGGTGTAGACGAAGTTCTTAACTATTTTGGTGATAGTTTTATGGGTTTACAAAACACCACCATGAAATTTTATCCTGAAGTAAACAAACAAAATGTTAGTATAGCAGGTGATTTTTTAAGTTTACTACCTTTATACTTCTTAGATAGAAATAAATTACTAAAAGGATTAACAGACCCTAAAAACAATCCAGTTGCTTCTGGCACAGTAGCCACAACTGCTGGCCTGGGAGCTTACACTGCAGCTACAGCTTATGATGGTTACAATGCTATTATTAGAGAATTAGAGGGTTTACCTGATCCAGAGCTATCTAATGATCCAAGAGTAGAAAATTTAATTCATGCTAGAAACGCCATGATATTTAGTGGCGGTGCCGCGGCATTAGATCCTGTTTTTAAAATGATGAAAGGTCTTACACGCTGGACGTATGGTGTGCAAAAAGGAACAAACGCAGAGTATCTTGCACAACTAGCTATCCAGCAAAAGATACCTTTTGGTATTGCTAATGTCACAGAGAGATCTTGGGCAAAATGGTTTGGTAAAGTAGTAGGTGTGTTCCCTTTGATTGGAACAGATCTTCGTGCTAATCGTGCGAATATTCTTTGGTACAGTGATAAAAGAGTGATGGAGAGTCTCAATGAACTTGCACCAATGGCTACTGTCATGGATGCAGGTGCTTTGTTAACTGATGCGGCACAAAAGAAATTTGACAAGTTTGCAGGTATATCTGCTTTTATGTACGATGATTTTGCAGCTAAAGCAAAGGCTCTTGATGATGCCATACCATTAGGAACTAATCAATATGGTATGTCTGTAAAACAAGGTTATATACCTTCTTTCAGAGTGAAAGCGTTAGCTAAAAACTACATTGAAGAATTAGGTAGGGGTAAAATTCCACTAGAAAGAGGAGGAATGGAGTTTATTCCAGGTAGGCCAAATCAACTAGGTGGATTCGAAGATTTATCTAAGTTCGAAAACTTGCTTTTAGCAATGGGAGATTTACCTGATTATCTAAACGCTACACAATTTAGAGCTTTACAAAAACAATTTAATCAAGCTTGGGGAGAATATTCATCTAAATTTGGTGTTAAACAAGTAGATGACATGGCTACACAAGCTAGGTATTTCAAAAAAGCTATGGAGCAAGGTTTTAATGACGTCAACGAGTGGAGAGTAATTACAGGGCAAGGTGGTGAAGCCGATCCAGTTATTATGGAACAAATGGCTTTAGTAAAAAAATCACTAATAAGAGCGAATGAAATATTTGGTTTTGGCGCTAATACATACAAAAGTCCTGTTGCAAAAATGTTTCAACAAGTTGATCAAAATATGTTTTTACAAGGTAGTCTTCCTATGGAGGGTTACATCTATCCTGATCAATTAGCTAACACAGTCTTTGATGCTTTTTTTAGAAATCCAAGTGCAATGGCTCTGAAAGACTTATCTGACATTATAACAAGAAACAAAGCAAACCCTGGTAAAGATCCTTACAATGTTTCAGCGAGAGCATTCTTAGGAGACTTGTGGGAGAGATCAAGTCAACCTATTGCCTACAATAGAAAAACAGGTGCGGTTGAGTTTGGTAAGACCGATCTAACACAAAGAGTTAATTTAACAGGTGGCGGTGAGTTTGGTATTAGCTTTAATCAAAAAGATATTGTTACTGTCAATGTTTTTGATCCTGCAAGATTTAGACAAACTTTAAAACTAGATTCCGATCAAGGTCAACAATTCATGATTGAGTTGTATGCTAACACCTTAGGTAAAGATGGAAAACTTCTTGGACAAGCAGGAGGTAAAGCTGCGGTCAAAGATTTAATGAATTTATTGAAGATTGCTGAAATAGGATATGCTAATAAGATCGCAGAGACATCTCAGTTCGTAGCACGTAGAGCGGGTCTTGCAGGTATATCTGGTATTACAGGTGCATTCTTAGCAACAGGAGGAGGCATGAGTCCTTTAACTGGAGTTGGTATTGCCCTACTAGCAAAACATCAAGCAAAAATTTTATCGAGTCCAGACGCTCTTAAATATATGGTTACAACTGTAGATGACACCATAGATATGAAAATTAGAAGAGCCAATTATAGTAAACTAGCAAGATTTATATACGATGATCCAGACAATGAAAAGATTAAAGGACTTAACTTAGATGATCCTGAGGAAGTCATGCAGTATATCTTTACAAATGAATTTACCAGATCTTCTCAGCCTGAAGCAGCAGGACCTTCGATAGAAGATCAAACAACAGATCCTGCTCCTGCGCCAGCACCAGCGGCAGTAGACAATCAACAAATGTCTAGTAACATGTCTAACGAATTAATAACCAAACCAAAGAACAAGTTTGTTGCAAGTAATGTATCCAGTCCTTTCAGACCCGTGGGCGGAGGCACAACATTCTCTCCCGCTAAACGTGCAGCTCTAGCTAGTGGTGACTTATATGGAGCCATTGCAACTGCTAAAAAGGGTGGTAGTATAAACAAGCAAGGCATCATGTACTTTGCAGGAAGGAGGAGACCGTAATGACAAAAATTCAAAGATTATATGTTGGAGGTAGAGCTGAGATAGGCACTGATACTAAAAAAACAGGTGGAGGTCGTTCAACAACAGGATTTCAAGGTTATACTGGTGGTAATAGGTCCTCTTCTGATCGACAAAAAGATATCGGTAAAATAATGAAAGAAATGCGTGAGAATAAAGATTTTAAAGAAGAACGCAAAGAATTTGAAAGTAAAAAAGAAAATCAAAATGAAAATAGACAACAGCAAGAGGTAAAAGGAGCACAAACTACTGAGTTTCTTGATGATTTAAAAGAGGCATATAAAGCAGGATTATTTACAGGTGGTACAAAGACCAAAGCATTCATGGATAAATATAACCTTGATGCTAGTGATATTGTTAAGTTAAGAGTTGGTATAGATCAAGGACTAGGAACTGTAATTTCATCTTCAGATCGAAGTAAAATTGGTGGTAATGTTTTATCTGATCTTGTAGGAGATCTACGTCAAGAGGGTATTTTAAGAAATTTTGGAACACCTAGTGGAAAAGTATTTAAAACTGCACAGGACGTTTTTGAACCAGGCATGAAAAAAAGCAATATATTTTTGCCTTATGAAGATCCAAAAAATATTTTTCAAGAAGGTGCAAACTTAGCTACTCAATATAATCCTTTTGTAAACATAGTTTCTGGAATTTTTGGTAGTGGTCCTGCTCAAAGAGCCACATATTTTGGCAACCTAAAAGGTCTTGAAGGAGAGGAGCTTGATAACTTTGCAGCGGCTGTAGCTAATGATCGTAATTTATACAATCAACTGATGTCTACTCCTGAGATGCAAGATTATCAATTAAACGAGTTTAGAGCTGAAGCTAACAGAAATATGGTAGCTAGAAAAAGTGACCCTGATCCGATATCAGGTGAGCAAGGAGGAGGAGAAGGTGACGATGGATCAGATGATGGAACCACGGACCCCGGATCATCTTATACACCAGTACCACAAAACACTTACACATTCTTTGATCCTAACCTTGGTAGATACAGATCAGGAACCTACGATGAGTATCTACAATACGTAACTGCTAAAGACGGTGGTATTATACAATTAGAGAATGGTGGAGAAACAGAAGAAGAAAAGTTTGTAAAAGAAAATAAAATTGTAAATTTAAGAAACATCTTAGAGTTTATTCGTCAAAATAAAGAAATGCCCGTGACTACTGAGGATCAAAAGAAAGTTCAAGATGAAACCAGTAAACTACTAGGTGACATGTTGAAAGAGCGTTTTACAGATATGGAGGGTATCACAGGACTAACAGTACGATCAGGAGATGCTGTAAAAACGGCAGAAGAAGATCAACCTGCTAGAGGTATATTAAACATAGAGGTTCCTTCTGATTCAGGACCAGCTCTACGAGAAGATCTTGGTTTAATGGGTAAGATTAAAGATTCTGGTATGTCATTGTTAATGGAAGCATTAAGAAAATCAGATATATCTACAGGATCTGCAAATCAATTTATAGAAGAAGCATTAAATAATTTTGTAGCTGCAGGTGTCATACCACCTAATACAAGCTATGATCAACTCACAGATCCTTTTAAAGATTTAGTCACTAGAGAAGCAGCTATGATAGCTAACTCTATGGCACAAAATATAAGTTATATTCCAGATTATGAGGATATGGAATCAATGCAAATGAAAAACAGATCTTTTCCAATAATTAGGAATGAAGGACCTATATCAAGTGAACCTGATATTACTTCTATACCTGGAGCCGATAGAGTATTACCTGGATCTTACATGGAAGAAGTAGAATTGCCTGCTAGAATACTTAGAGGTAAAGAAGGAGATGAAAGTATGATTAGAAGATCAACTTCAACTGTAGAGCCTACCATGTACGAAGTAGCAGACGGTGGTATTATTGGTTTGAAAGATGGTGGCATGAATGATATGATGCAAGCTGACAGCTTAATGTTCAGAGATCCTTCTGATGAAGGACAATGGGAGTATAATGTTTAAATTCAACAGTAAAGATGCTATTTGGTTAGCAGGTATCGTTCTCAGCTTTGGTATAACCTGGGGTATGTGGAGCGAGCGCTTAAATGCTGTAGAACAGAAAGCCAATAGTGTTGCAAAAATGCAACAGGACATCGCTGTTATCAAGGCTCAACTTCAGTCTATGGATGATAAAATGGCCTGGATGGAAGAGTTTTTAATCAAGAATTACAAGGAGTATTAGAAATGGATATGGAAAGACTTTTGGCTTCGGTACGTCACAACGAAGGCTATAGAAATAAAGTATATTTAGACACACTAGGAAAAAGAACTGTGGGGGTAGGGCACCTCTGCGTTGAAGATTTTTGGGAAGATGACAAGGAATATGAAGAGTCATTTTTAATGGAAATATTAGAAAAGGATTTAGAGAACGCCATATCAGGCGCAGAAGAGTTATTGGGTGAATACACAGTCCATGATCAATGTAAGGAACTGATCGTAGAGATGGTTTTTCAGCTTGGAAAAACAGGCGTCAGTAAGTTTCGCAACATGTGGGCAGCACTAAAAGATAAAACACCACCAGATTACAAGACAGCGGCTCTAGAAATGCTCGATTCGAAGTGGGCCAAACAGACCCCGAACCGGGCAAAACGCATGTCAGATACAATGGCTAGTTTAGGATAGGAGGACGTTATGTGTGAATGTTGTGGTGGCGGATGCGGTAGATAAAATGAAACAAAATTGGTACATGTGGTTATGTTCTATAATTTTAATCACATGTGTTCTAATAATAGGCTTTCAAAAAAAATCTTACGCTGAAACAAATACGGTGTCGAGTACGGTTGTAACCAATTCGACACCACCTACGGCCAATGCACCCTCTATAATCAACTCGAACAGTGATATTTGTAAAGTTGGTGTAGGCGCCAGTGTGCAAAATAATGTCGTTGGTGTAGCCACAGGTGTAGTTATTGACGATGAGCTGTGTCAAAAATTAAAGTTAAGTCGATCTATGTATGCCTACGGCATGAAGGTCGCGGCAGTATCTATACTATGTCAAGATGCTCGTGTCTGGGATGCAATGACTGATGCTGGGACTCCGTGCCCTGCACGAGGTTCTATCGGTGCTGAGGCAGCTCAATACTGGACTGATAATCCAGATGAAATTCCAGACGGTAGTAAATACAAAACAGAATATGTACAGGCGTCAAAACCTGTTGAGGGAGAGTTTACCGATGCACAAAATGTTGCTCTATTTAAAACTTTGTTTATTCTTACTACTGGTCTCCTTTTATTCTAAAGCTAATACTTGCTTACCTGATGTGGAGGGTCTTTGTACGCCAGGAGTTACAATCACAGAAGAAGAAAGTATTGTTATAACTGAAGAAGATAAAGGTACAGAAATAATCACAACCACGACTACTACTACGACAACCACTACCACGACTGTTACTAATGAAGACTCAGGAGATATTTTAGATGGTTCTAATGGTTATGTTGGAACAGGAGATGAGGGAGATATGGATATAGACTGGGGTGGACAAGGCTCTGCTAGTATGCCTAGTGGTTCTGGTTGTTATGCCTTAGGCACAGATAAGTGTGCACAGATTACAGGATCTGGCAATAGCACTTCAACCATGGGTGTGTCTGGAATGGGCACCACCTTTATCATACAAAACATTGACATTTCTGATTTAGAAATAGATAAAGGTGGCCAGGTTCAATACACAATTGAAGTAGATAAAAGAGATGCTCAAGATAGAATATACATGCACGTTACAGGATATAATGGAACTAGTTCAGTCTTTTCAGGCACTGACATCTTGTCTGAGTCTGGAATATCATCCGGCTACCAGTCTTATAACGGGTCTTTCGATTTCAGTGGTGTATTAAACAAGATTACCGTTGAAGTGGGTGGTCGAGATATAAACCTGGCTATCGGACCCCTGTTTGATGATGTTACGGTCAATGTGTTTTACAATGTTATCAATACTATCATTACGCAACAGATAACTAGTGTTGAAGAAATATACTATCTAGATCTCTTTGACCCCACAGAACTAGATTTTGTAGAGGAAGTATTTGAATTAAACGATGTTGTGGTGGATGATGCAGGTGATATAGACTTTGCACCAATAGAATCACAGCCTGAAGAAATATCATATGAAACTGTGGAGCTAGAAATAGCAGAGTTAAATATAGATATACCTGAGCCTGAGGTAGAAGTTGTTCAAGTTGAGAGTGAAATAGAAGCAGAGATTGAGTTAGAAATGGAGGAGATTGAAGTAGTAGAACCTGAACCAGAGGAAACTACAGAAGAACCTCAAGAAGAATCACAGGAACCAGAACAAGAAACACCGAAAACAGTACAAAAAGAAGAAGATCCAGAAGAAACGGTAGAAGAAGAGAAATCATCAGAACCTAAGGTATCAGAGAAAGAGAAAGCTGCCACAAAAATAGTCAAAAAAATTGATGATAAAGAGAGGTATGATGAAGCAGCTCAGATGAAAACATTGATTGTTATGCAAATATTAGGTAATACTAAGACATTCTTTGAGACACAATCTACGATTGTAGATACAGATGTTAATGAATATTTAAACAAGACAATAGAAGATCAATATGGTATTCTATTTGACATGGCTCAAGGCCAGACTATGAACAGGATGGTAAACCAACAATATGGCACAAATTGAATATGGCGGAATTAAGATATCAGGTGGTAAAATATTTATTGTACTGTCTTTGCTTGGCACCTTGGGTGGTGCTGCTTGGACAGGCTTTACATTTTACTCCGACTATCTTTCAATGAAAGAAAAGATTTTGCTCTATACTGAGCCTGACCTTTCTGGATTTGATAAAAAAATATCTCTAGTAGAGTCAGAAACAAATGCACAAATGGAGATTGTCTTACAAAAAGTTGATGGTTTGAAGAGTGAGCTTGATATAGTTTTAGAAGAAATAAACCTTATCTCACAAGTAAGTCGAGAACTTAAAGACGATCTTAAAACAGATCTTCGTAATATGGAACAAGATGTTCGTCACATTACTGAGATTGTCAATGATGTAGAAGACAGACAAAAAGAAGACTCAAGAGAGATTATGGATGAAATAAAAATGATTGAAAAAAATCTTGAATTGAGTGTAGATAAAGCTTTAAATAATCCTTTATCAGGTATGAGTGCCAAAGACTAAATCAAAGTATTTTTGTTGATTATCATTTAGATCCGCTAAGTTTTTAATACCACTATCATTACTACAAAGTTGATTGTATATCTCTTTGTCTTTACACCAATTTCTACCTGTCCAAAACTCAAATCCATCGTATTTTGACTTATACTTACTGCTATTTTCATAGCTATAGGAGAAGTAATAATACTTGTAATTTTGATCTATGCAGTATTTTATCTCGTATAAAGTAGCATAGGTTCCCATACCTAACTTGTCATTTTCATAATCCCAAGCAAACTGACCTGTCATAAAGTGATCGCCTTCCATCATCGCTTCAGTAAAAGCAATAGGTCTCTCTTTGTAATAGTATACAAAATACTTCCAATCAATAGGATCATCACGCATAAACTCTTCACTTTCCCTCTCATGATTTACTTCGTAATAATTTTTGTGTTGTATATATCTTTTGTAAATCTCAGCTATATCATCTTCTAAATGCCAAGGTAATTTATCGTATGTAGATACATAAATATCTTTTTTATTTAAAGTATACTTTTGTTTTTTTGAGAATGTAAAGTCCGATAGCTGCAGTCTACTGGACCTGGCGTTAAGCCAGGTTATGTGATTTATCTTGGTGTAATACCAAGACAGGGGTAACCAGCCATTATTAAAAGCATAATCATACTCACTCTTATCAAACTCTGCTAAGGGTAGACTATAAAGTAAATCGTAGTGTGTTAATTTACCTGTGATATGATCAAAGAATATTTTCACTCGGGACGTTCAAACTGAGTCATATAAGAATCATCCGTTGTTGTGTCCTCTTCTCTTGTGTTTTCTACTGTGTAGAAGTTTTGATCAATCTTATATCCAGGGTTTTTAGTTAGTCTTTCTTCCATAAAAGCATCATCATACCAGATAGTTCTATTGTTAGGATAGGCAAAGAAGTTACCATCATCCATACGAAACATGTGTGCACACTTATGTTCAGGGTCCTCGCTAAAGTTTGTATCTAACATTCCTGCTTTGTTTTCCCATGCCCAATCTATTGTAAACATATAAGTGCCTTTTCTTTTTGTGCCTTTGTAATCTACAAGTTCTGCTCTACAGTTAGCTAATCTATTTCTTCTTTGAACATCAACATAAGGTGAAAAACAATCCCAATACTGGTGTATGTTTAAGGGGTGTTTTGGTGCATCTTTTTTCCAACAGAACGCATGGATAGGTCTTCTGGTCCAATTGACACCGTTAGGTAATAAGCATTCAAATAACAATGCTCTTCTCTCTAAACTATTGACAGTATGCACATCAGCAAACGTAAATTCACCATGACCTTTTTCATGATCAAATAAATACTCGTTTCTAATATATGCGCTAAAAGGTGGTAAATTATGATTAAGATATGCCATAAGCTATATTAACCTATACTAGCCAGCTTTTCAATTCTTCACCTAGAACTTCTGTCGCAATGTCAATCTTAGATCTCAAGCATTGAACTATTTTTTCATCAATGGTTTTTTCTGCTATAAAATCAACATAGGTGACCTTTTGATCCTGGCCTATTCTATGTGCTCTATCTTCAGATTGTAGTCTTATCTCTAAGTCGTAACTGTTGCTGTAATACACGACAGTATGACTAGCAGTAAGAGTGAGTCCATAGCCTCCGGTCTTTGGGTTAGCGACCAGATATTTAAGATCATCTTTTTTATCTTGAAACTTAGATATAATTTGATCCCTCTCGTCCACAGGCGTATCACCAAAAAAGCTAGATACAGTTTCTGTTCCATATTTTTTCTCCAATTCTTTTGTTATTGTTTTAATATCATGTCTATAGTTTGCCCAGATAATAACTTTATCATCTGTCTCCTCTAAAAAATTTAAAAGTTCTTTAACACGATTGTTTTTTATTTCTACGATCTTGCCATCATCTGTAGTCATGTGACCACACGTGATTTGATGCAGTCTCATCATTTGAGTCAAAGCAGAGAATGCTGTCATAGAGTTACCTTCTAATTCTGCTACAGCAAATTCTTTCATCTCTTTGTAAGCTTTTACCTGGTCAGGTGTAAGTTCAATGAATCTTTTTGTGTATAGTTTTTCTGGTAAGTCCAAGCAATCTTCTTTGAGAACTCTTGTAGAAAAAGCATCTAGCTTACCATTTAGTTCATCCAATCTTATATATTTAATTACATGATTGTAACTATGTGCGCCACCTGCCGCGTTTCTTTGTGCCATTAATGCGTATCTTGATTTGAAAGCCCAGAAAGAAGTGTAGCCTAATAGATCCTCGTTAAGAAAAGCACACTGTGTATACAAATCTAATGGTGATTTTGTGACAGGTGAACCTGTTAGTATTCGTCTATACTTTGCAAACTTACCAAGCTTGATAGCACTTTTTGTTCTACTAGCTGTGGGTGATTTGATTGTTGTAGATTCGTCTACTGCCATCATGACTGCGTGTGATTTTAAAAACTCTAATGCCGCTGCATATCCTTTTGCAGTGCTCAAAGCTTCTACGTTAATAAGAAATATTGAGAGTTTCTCAGAGAAAACTTTGAGAGAATCTAATTGTTCTTTTTGTTTTTTATTAGGTGTTGGTGTCCAACACACAATGTTGTGTTCTATTCTATCAGGTAAGTGTTTAGGTAATTCTGATATCATCCAGTTACGATAAACACCTTTGGGTGCAACAATCAAAGCACCATTAATTTTTCTTTTTTCATGCAACATGGCCAGGTTATCAATCAAGACTTTTGATTTACCTGTTCCCATCTCCATAAAAAATGCGTAAGAAGTTTTATCCCAAGACTTTTCTAAGGTATCTTTTTGATGTGAAAAAGGTTGTGTTTTATAAATATATTCTGTCATTTCTAATTTCTCCTAGTAATCCCATAAATATATACTTGCTAAAAAAATAAATCAAGTGTATAATGAAAACAGAAAAATAGAATGACAGTTTACGTAATACAAGAAATGCCATACAAAGATATCCTCAGTGCTGAGGAGTATGGTAAATTAGTTCCCCTTATACCACCTGGTTTTCAATTATTGTTAAGCTCTGATTCTATTGTAGATCAACTAAAAACAAGTTTAAAAGATTTTTCAGATGAGGATTATTTATTATTAATTGGTGATCCATCCATAATAGGTATTGCATGTTCCGTAGCGTGTGATATAAATATGGGATATTATAAAGTTCTGAAATGGGATAGAAAACGAGAAAAGTATCATCCCATCGAAGTAAACATAAGGAGAAATAAGAATGACGAAAATAAACTTTGAAGATGATGTCTTTCAAGATGTCGATGACTCTTCCTTAAAAGCACTCGCAGATAAGTGTAAGATACTTGAGTTTACAGAAGAAGAAATTGTACAACTCGAGGATCAATTAAAAGAAAAAAAAGAAGCTGCAAGAAAATTATCCGAGGAAGATATACCACAATTTTTAGCAGAAAAAGGCCTGGCTAGTATTACACTAGATAACGGAACTGAAGTTAAAATAACTGAGGAAGTTAGACCTGGTGTTAAGGTAGCTGATAGACCTTATGTATACTCATGGCTCAGGGACAACGGATACGGTGACCTTATAAAGAACAATGTATCTGTGTCTTTTGGTATGGGTGAAGACTCACAAGCAATTAAACTTAAAGCAGCTATACAAGATTTAGGGATGGTGGGATCGGAAAAAGAAGATGTTCACTATCAAACTATGAAAGCATTCGTAACTGAGCAACACAAAAAAGGTGTGTCTTTGCCAGACGAATTTGGTGTGTACGTAGCCAATAAAACAAAACTCGTACAGAAACGAAAAATATAAAATCGATAATAAGGAGAAACGAATGACGCAAAACGCACAATCGAAACCTCAGCAACAAGAAGTTGTTGAGAAAAAACAAAACGCTGTTGTTGATGGAGGCTTATTTGAAGCAGACGCTTCGTTAGGTCTACAAGACTTGCAACAGGAAGACCTTGCTACACCAAGAATTAAAATTCTTATGAATGGTTCCGAAGAATTGGAGGCAGATGAAAAGCTAAAAATGGGACAGATTTATAATAATGTTACTGGTGAAGCAGTTGATGGTAAGGAAGGAATCATTGTGATTCCATGTGCCTATCAAAGAAAGTATGCAGAGTGGTTACCAACAAGAGGTAAAAATCAACCACCTGTTAATACCTACAATGCAGATAGTGATATCCTTACTAAAACAATCAGGAACAAGGATGACAATAAAGATTACTTAGAAAATGGTAACTATATTGAAACAAATGCAAATCACTTTGTCATTGTGTACGATCAAAAGACAGGCGTTGGCAGTCCTGCTTTGATTACAATGAAATCTACTCAATTAAAAAAGAGTAGAAAGTGGAACAGCATGATGTTGAATATTAGAGTTGCAGGATCTAAGGGACCTTTTAATCCTCCTTCTTTCAGCCATATGTATAAACTTACCGTTGCTAAAGAAGACAACGATAAGGGTAAATGGTTTGGTTGGAACATCGAACTAGTCGGACCTGTTCAAGACAAAAACTTATATGAACAAGCAAAGCTTTTTCATGCGAGCATAAAGTCTGGTGATATTCAAGCAACTCCAGAGCAGGAACAAGATTCCCCTGGAACTACACAAACACCATTCTAGTTCAACTTGGGGGTGGTGCTGGGTTATAGGCCACCCCCAGTTTATAAAGGTAGGAAATGCTAGAATACGATATCGGTACATTTAAGAATATTTTTCGTGGCTTGGATAGAGCCTACGGACAATATCGTGTCGGTGAACAGAAAGAAAATGGTAAGCAAGGTGGTAAAGCTTACATAACAAAAGGTCAGATTACTGATCAAATGTGGCAGGATCATCTTGATGGTAAAGATCCTAGCCTTGGCATCATACCAATCATGGACGACTCTAAGTGTTATTGGGGTTGTATTGATGTCGACATGTATCCTCTCAATTTAAAAGAATTAGTACAAAAGATTAACAAAAAGAATTTGCCTTTGATTGTTTGTAGATCAAAATCAGGAGGCGCTCACATATTTATATTTACAAAAGAACCTGTCACAGCATTATTAATGCGTGATAAACTAGCAGATTTTGCAGCTTTTTTAGGTTTTGCTAATTGTGAAATATTTCCAAAACAAATAGAGATTCGTGCTGACAGAGGGGACACAGGTAACTTTCTAAACTTACCTTACTTTGGTGCACATAAAGAAACAAACAATAGATATGCTATTGATAACAATGGCAAACCTTACAGTTTAACAGAATTTTTTACTCTTCACAATAAACTTGCCCTGACAGAGACAGAACTAAAAGAGTTATCTACAACAAAAAAGAAAGATAGTTTGTTTGACGGTCCCCCCTGTCTAGAACATTTAATGAATGAGAAAATACCAGAGGGGGGAAGGGATAATACTTTATATCAATACGCAGTCTACGCCAAAAAGAAATGGCCAGATCAATGGCAAGACAAGATAGATGAATTTAATCATCAATACATGGATCCAATACTACCTTCTAAACAAGTGCTCAAGACTGTCAACCAACATGAAAAGAAAGAGTATCAATACAAATGTAAAGATCAGCCTATGTGTTCTGTTTGTAACTCACAGCTCTGTAGGACTCGTAAGTTTGGTATCGGTAATGACTATGATCATGATGTAACAGATCTTACAAAATATGAATCTGATGAGTCTGTATGGTTCTTAAATGTAGATGGCAGAAGACTATGTATTAGCACTGATGAATTCTTTGATCAGTCTAAGTTTAGAAAAGCATGTATGAATGCACTAAATATTTTACCAAACAAAATGTCAGCAAAGGACTGGGATGCAAGAATACAAGCACTATTAGCGTTGGTAGAAGTTATTGAAATGCCTGAAGAGGTAACAAAGGTAGGTCGATTTGATAATTATCTTGAGTCCTTCTTATCGGATCAAGGTGAAGCAATGACTATCGATGAGATATTGATTGACAAAGCTTGGTCACCTGAAGAAGAAGAGGTAACCTATTTTAGATTATCATCACTAGAAAACTATTTAACAAAGAAAAGATTTACTAACTTTAGTTCGACACAGATGTGTGCAAGGATAAGGGAACTAAACGGTGACTCTACTAAAAAGAAAATAAGAGGTAAGGTTTATCATTTATGGTATGTGCCTAGACTAACAAGTGCTGATCAGTCAGATTTACCTTTACCTGACCTACAACCAAAGGTGCCGTTTTAATGAAAACAAAAATAATCTTAGGACCACCAGGCACAGGTAAAACAGAATATTTGTTACGGAAAGTAGAAGAACAGTTAGAGGCAGGTATCAAAGCGAATCGTATTGGATACTTTGCGTATACAGTCAAAGCTGCTAATGAAGCACGGACCAGGGCTATGTCTAAGTTTTCTTTCTTAGATAAAAAAGATTTTATGTACTTCAGGACTTTACACAGTCTAGCATTTAAACAATTAGGTTTAACAAAAGATGATGTCATGAAAGACAATCACTATAAAGAATTGTCAGGACTACTTGGTATCAAACTATCTAACACTAATCGTAAGATGGATAGCACAGGCTTTCAATTACAAGATGATGTGTTTGCAAAAGTTATTGATATGGCAAGAGTGAGAAACATTAGTTTAAAAGAACAGTTTCATGAGATGCCACCTATGGAAGGTGGTTGGTTAAAAATAAAATACATTGCTGATGGTATCAAAGAGTATAAGAAAACTCGTAAGCTGTATGATTTTACAGACATGATTATTGAATTTAGTAATTCAACAAAAGAAGAGATAGTGCCAAAGCTAGATGTTTTAATCATTGATGAAGCACAAGACTTGCTACCTATTCAATGGAAGATGGTCAAAAAAATCATGGACAAAGCTGGTGAAATATACATAGCAGGTGATGATGATCAATCTATATTTAAGTGGGCTGGAGCTAATCCTAATGACTTGATTAGTTTACCAGGTGAAAGATTTATATTAGATAAATCACATAGAGTTCCTGCAGCTGTACATAAGATAGCTACTAAAATAATTAATAAGGTAGAAAACAGAATACCAAAGGTATGGGTACCAAAAACCAGGCCAACTCGATACGGTCTAATCCCTGACGCTGAAGGGATTAATCACGGCACCGTCAAACATCATGTAACACGAATGTCTGTTTATGAACAGATGCAAAGGGACAAAGGACAGTGGCTAGTTATGACTAGAGATAACTATACTTTAGAACAAGTAGCCGATGAGATGAAGACAAGAGGGTTTTACTTTTCTATGTATGGTCAGCCTTCTGTTAGTAAGAAAAGACTCAAGGCTATCATGACATGGACTAACATAGCCAAAAATAAAAAGGCTGTTCCGTTAGATGATGTTCGCACGATGTATCATTACATGACAGTAAGAAAAGGTGTAGCATATGGACATAAAGGTTTAATTCATGCTGACCCTGACAAGTTATATACCTATGAAGATTTGACTGTGTATCATGGTTTATTGATACCGAGTCATAGGATATGGCATCACGCTCTCGATCGTATGCCAGCACATGAAGTTACTTACATTGTTTCTCTATTGAGAAGAAAAGAAAAACTAAACGAAGATCCTCGTATTAATTTATCTACCATTCATGGTGCCAAAGGTGGTGAAGCTGACAATGTCGCTTTACTAGCAGATCTACCTAGAAAAGCAGATGAAGCTTATGGTCAAGATCCTGATAACGAGAGAAGAGTTTTTTATGTGGGTATGACAAGAACAAAAAAGAACTTACACTTAGTAAGATCCGATACGGATAGGGAGTTTAGAGAGATGTTTTATGACTAGATCGAAAAGTGCTAAAGGTGTAATGGGTGAATTACACATAGCCTCTAAGTATATCAGAAAAGGATATTGGGTTGCAATGTCTATGTGTCCTCATTGTCCTTTTGATTTAGTGATTGTAGATAAAAAGGGAAGATGTAAACTTATAGATGCAAAAACTGAGTCAATTCGCAAAACAGGCAAGCAAAAAGGAATAAAAATAAATAGAATTTTAAATCAAAAACAAAAAGAAATGGATGTAGAAATAGAATATGTCGACCCAGAGACCCTTATTTGAACCACCGAAAGAGTGGAACGCTCCACAAGGCTTACCTGATTTATCACAAGCCAAGGAGATAGCGATCGACTTAGAGACCTACGACCCAGGGATCAAGGACACCGGACCTGGTTGGGCAACAGGCAAAGGTCATGTCGTTGGTATTGCAATCGCTGTTGATGGATTCAAAGGTTATTATCCTTTACGACACGAGGGTGGTGGTAACTTTGATGAAGATGCGGTGCGTAATCATCTAAAAAAATATTTTGAAAACGATGTCGATAAGATATTTCACAATGCTAGTTATGACTTAGGTTGGCTGAAACGATGGGGTATCAATGTCAAAGGTAGGATTATTGATACGATGATAGCTGCGGCATTGATTGATGAGAACAGAATGCCTGGCCAGTATAATTTAAATGCAGTTGCTAGAGATTACATACAAGAAAAGAAAGACGAGAGTTTATTATACGAAGCTGCACAAGCCTGGCAGATTGATGCCAAGGCAGAGATGTACAAATTACCATATCAATATGTTGGACCTTACGCAGAGCAAGATGCAGATCTTACACTAAGACTATGGCAAGCACTCAAAGTAGAAATGAATAGACAAGAGTTGCACAGTATATTTTATTTAGAATCAGAATTATTACCTGTTCTAGTTGAGATGAAATGGAAAGGTGTCCGAATAAATTTAGATAAAGCAGAAAGTCTCAAGAAACAAATTATTACACAAGAGAAAAAGTTATTAAGTGAAATTAAAAAGGATGTAGGCTTTGAGGTCGAGGTATTTGCACCTAGCTCTGTTGCCAAAGCATTTGATAAAAAAGGTATTGCCTACAACAAAACACCTACAGGATTACCTAGTTTTGATAAAAATTTTCTAGCAACACTACAAGATCCGTTGTCAAAAAAGATAGTAGAATCAAGGGAATTGTTCAAAGCCAGGTCTACGTTTATTGACTCGTTACTCAAGCATGAACACAATGGTCGTATCCATGGTGAGATTAATCAATTGAAATCTGATCAGGGTGGTACGATTACAGGTAGATTGAGTATGTCCAATCCAAACTTACAACAGATACCAGCACGAAATGAAAAGATTGGACCGATGATTAGATCTTTATTTATACCAGAAGAAGGATCGAAGTGGGGTAGCTTTGATTATTCACAACAAGAACCTAGATTGGTCGTGCACTTCGCAGCTCTAACTCATGGTGGATTAGAAGGTGCTGATGAGTTTGTTGATTCTTATCGTGATAATAATGATACAGACTTTCATCAGATAGCAGCAGAGATGGCAGGGATCGAGCGTAAGGTTGCCAAGACCATGAACCTCGGACTGTTCTATGGTATGGGTCAAAAGAAATTAGGAAGTGAATTAGGTTTAGGTGAAGATGATACGAAAGAATTATTTGAAAAGTATCATAGTCGTGTGCCTTTTGTAAAACAACTCATGGGTCTTGCCAGTAAGTCAGCAAATGATAATGGCCAGGTCAGAACTATTTTAGGTCGTATCTGTCATTTTGATTTGTGGGAACCTACCAAGTGGGGTGTACACAAAGCATTACCAAGAGATGAAGCAATGCGTAAGTATGGATCTAATCTTAAAAGAGCATTTATATACAAAGCACTAAACAAACTTATCCAGGGTAGTGCAGCTGATCAAACAAAGAAAGCAATGATAGAAGTATACAAGGCAGGTATCACACCACATATTCAAGTGCATGATGAATTAAATTGTTCTTGTAAAGATGAAAAAGAGATTAAGATGATCAAAGAGATTATGGAAAACTGTATTGAATTAGAGGTACCAAGTAAGGTAGATCCAAAGGTAGGAGCATCATGGGGAACGATAAAAAATTAAAAATTTTAGATGCTGAGTGCTATAGCTGTAAAGAAGTTATAGTGCCAGTAGATGAAAAAAAAGAAGAAGAGGGTAAACAAGTATACTCTTGTCCTAATTGTGGCACTGAATTTTTCATTGAAAAAACTATTGTTTTTGAAGCTGAAGAGGACGAAATTGTTACTTATCATTGACAAGTCCCATATAGTTAGGTAAAATATGGGGATACATTGGTTAAATATATTTATAGTGCTGGTGTTTCTAGCAATATTCTGGAAACAAATACTTATCGCTATAGCTGTATTTACCGTACTATTTTAGGAGAAAGATAAATGAACTCGAGTAAATATAAATCAGTCGCTGTCTCGATCAACATCTGGCGATTGTTAAAAAAATTAGGAGCCGATGATTTTCGATCAGTCGGTAAAGTTATTGAATGGCTTTGTATGCAGGAGTGCGAAAGACGAAACATTGACACATGAGTTATGTCCACAATGTCTTTGCCCTGAGCATACAGGAATGACGTGTTTGTGGTGTGACTGTGTATATATTAAGGAGAAAAAAGAAATGACTAACAAAGAAGCAATCGACATTTTACTAAAATATGTTACGACCGATCATGCAGACCATACTCTACAAGAGGCTGTACGGGTCTTAAAACAGCAAAATAATGAACAAACTTTTGATAATATTGTTCCAATAAGTAATTTTCCAAAAAGATTTGAAGTGGGAGTCCGTAAAACGGAAACTATCTTCTATGAAGTTTTGCATGATACGCAAGAGGAGGCCATTGCTGAAGTGCAAAAGAAAGTAAATGAGAGGGACTGGGATACTTTACTAGCATTTCCTCCTGGGTCTCCAGACTACTCGCCCATCCCTCCGTTTACAGACTACAAGATTAAGGACGTCACTGTGAAAGAACAAGTCCTTAGACCCAATCCCCACAGCGAAGGGGGTTCATCTGACACCTAGAATGAAACACAAAGGTACCAATGCACATTATCTTCGCAATCCTTTCTTGCTCGGTATCTTTGATCCTTACCTGATAAAGATAGGAAGTGGTGTGACAGCTCGGAGAGACGGGCACCTATGAAAGTTTTTCCGTTAGATAAGTATATTAGTCGAATACGATCGATGATTGAGCGCAAAGAAAAAGCAGTGCGTAATTCTCGTTCTAATGATTTTAAGGATTCTACGCAGCTTGATATCTATCGTGCGAAATTAAATCAGTATTTGACGATGCAGAAAAACGGTGAAAAATATTATATAAAGTTTTAAGGAGAAAGTATGGACAAACAGATTAGTTATGACTTATTCACGCCCTTCGGACCACGGATCATGCGTAGTTCGATCCCGCAGAATATAGTCGATTTAGTAAATGAAAAGGCAGATTCTATCTTAGGAGATGACCAGAAGTCAAATGATTTAGATTATAGTTCTAATTTAGCAGGAAACGTAAAGAAAGAAGTCGCTTTGTCTTTGGGTGAAGTGAAGTCGTTGGAGACGGTTATTAATAAATTAGTGACGGAGTATATCATGAAGACTGTTGCGGATCAATTTAAACCTGAAAATACGAACATGACCTATACATCTTGGGTAGTGAGTCAGTATGCAGGTGACTTTAATCCTATGCATATTCATGACTCGCAGCTATCAGGTGTATTCTTTTTAAAAGTTCCGCCAGGCTACGAAGAAGAATATCGAAGAGAAGATCATTATCCGAGTGTGGGTTGTTTAGAATTTTTAGGGAGTGTGCCAAATACATTTAGTAAGCATAACTGGATGATTAAACCACAGATCGGTGACTTGTATATCTTTCCGAGTTGGTTGTCTCACCAGGTCTATCCGTTTCGAAGTGAAGGAGAGCGTAGATCCATGGCATTTAATATACACCTACGAGCCAAGGCTCTTGGAACAGATGTTGGTAAAGGTATCGATAAGTAATGGCACACACAGGAAGAGCAGGCTTTCATAAAGGTAGACGCAAGCTTGGGTCGAAGAAAAGAAAGAGACGCTCTTCACGATACAAGAACAGGAGACGTAAGTGAAAAAATACATCCATGTGAACCAGCATAAGATTCGCAGTAACAAAAAGAACAATGAGAATGAACCTGTGATCACGGTCAAAGAAGGTCGCAAAAATACGTATTGTCATGAAGTGGTGATTAATGGACCGTCTCGAGTTCGTTATGGTGGTAACGATAAGCCTTTGCTAAACTGTGGCGCTCGTGTGGTGATTGAAACTGAAGCAGAGATAGAGATGAGGTATCTATGAACATATTAGTATACGTGTTATTTGGAGTTGTTATCTTGCAGCTCTGTTTTGTAATATTCTTGTTGTGGGTTATTGGAACACGACAGTATGAAATTAACAAAGATAAATTTAAGGATAGGTATAAAAAATGAGTGAGATAGACGAATTAAAAGAACAGATCAAAGTGCTCAGAGAACAGCTACGAGATCAGAAAGAGTTAAATGAATTTCACCGTAAGATCAATGGTGAGCTGAACGAAGAGTTAGAAAAAGAGAAAAAGAAAAATGAGATTAACATACCAAAACGGTAAGCTTTATATTAGTCTAACGAAGATAGAGATAGAAGACGTAAAAGATAAAGAAGGTCGTCCCTGCGAAATTGATATCGGTCATATACCTGTATTGATTGATGATGTTTTTAAGATCGCTAAAGAATATATCGAAGATTTACGTCCTAAATAGAAGCCTGGTCCTCAGGTATAGGATAAGCTGACACACACGTCATACTCATTTGAAATGTCGGATCTTTTTGTTGCATGAGTGTTTCGAAATTGTTCGAGGCTAATGTGCACGATTGTAATGTGTCGTAAGGCACGGACCCCGCAACCCGGACACAGTCCGCTGTCGGTTGTGTTACACAAAAGACACCTACCAAAAAATATTTAAGTAGCATCAGTTGAGTTTCTTTGTCATTAAATGAATGAGGTAGTCTTTGATATTGCTCCTGGTAAGTAGTTCAGTAGTAAAGTTTGCGTAAGCATTAACAATATTTTCTTCTTCTGTAATTTTTTCTAGTTCGTATTGATAGTAGCACAAGTGAAACAGTTCATGAATCAGGACATTCATTGTTGATTCGTTTTCCATGGCCATGATGTTTTCATCTAAGACAATAGTCATGGGTGGTTTAGAATGAAAAGAACCTTGCTGTTCACTCACCTCGTATGCTAACTCGTGGCTCACGAGCTTTAAATGGACTTTAAACGGTCCCATTTCAACATATTCAGGAAGTTTAGGTATTTTCACTAATTTTTTTTAGTTTTTGGTTTAAATGTACCAACTAATGGTATTACGTTACCAATTTTTTTTGCGATGTTTCTTAATCCTGTTGCGCCAACACCCTCAGCTACTTGAACTCCTCTCATGTTATTTAAAGATTCTCTTAACTTTTCAAGTTTGTTATCTTTTTGAAACAAGTTTTTTACTGGTTTGCCCTTACTATCTAAGACAGGTTTTTTGAAGTTTGTCATGATTATTTTCCTTTCGGTTTTTTACCAAGTTTTTTCATATTTATAGCAATAGCGGCCTGGCGTTTCAATTTCTTTTTACGTTTACCACCAGTTAATTGCTTTGGCATCTGTGCTCGTGAAATCGGCATATAGTTGTATAGAATATATTTTTATTTTTCTTTTTCAATTTTTTTCTTAATATGAGGTTACTGAGGTTACTTTTACAATAAGTAGTTGATTTTACTGTATTTTATAGGTAACTTATAGGTAACTTATAGGTTACTTGGTAACTTTTACTATACATGTCTTGCAAAAAAAATAGTGATAAATAATAATAATAATGTATATATAAAACAACTATATATTGTTTTGATATGGGAAACGTAAGAAAGCTAACAACCAAACAGATAAAGTTTGCCACACTAATCGTATCTAAAGGCGATCGTATGTCAGCAAAAGACTGTGCTATTGAAGCAGGTTTTTCTGAAGCGTCAGCACAACAGGCAGCAGCAAATCTACAAAACCCTAAAATGTTTCCTCTCGTTGTAGAGGAGATAGAAAGATTACGTAGAGAATGGCAAGAAAAATACAAGGTTAGTTATTCAAGACACATTAAAAGATTAGATGATTTATCAAGAGGCGCTGAAGAAGCAGGTAATTGGGCAGCAGCTGTAGCCGCTGAAAAGTCCAGAGGCCAGGCGGCAGGACTCTATATTGATAGAAAAGAAATACTGACAGGATCTATTGATCAGTTATCTAAGGTAGAAGTAGAAGAAAAACTACGAGAAATCGAAAAACAATTCAGCATTAACACAGACGTAATAGAAATCCAACCTGAAGAATAGTATTGCATTTTCTATTTTTATGGGATAAATTATAGCCCATAAGGAGAATATAGAATGCCAAGAACTTATGTAAAGATTGAGTTAGACAAAACAGAGTTTGATATTATGTGTAATTATTTAGACATGTCATTGTTTGGTCGTAACAATATGAAAGATCCAATGGTGAGAATCCTCTTACCTAAAATTAAACACAAACTAATTGATGAAACGAAGAAAGGAGGTAAGAAAAAAATAGATCATGAGCAAAATTATCGTAGGCTTACAGCAAATAGATGAGGGTGCAATAAATCCTGGAACTGGTATTCATGAACAACCTATCTGGAAAACAGAGTTACAAGGTGGAGAAGAAAGATTACTAGGCAAACATAAAATGGAAGAGTACATATCAAAAGCATATGGAAAAGCCATACACCGATTTAAAAGATGGAAAGTGATGACAAAGACAAGTGAAACACATGTTTATGTTGTTGTATTTTCAGACAGAACACACGAGATGTTAACTCCAAATCAAATTATGGATAAATTATATGAAGGTCATAAAGTTAGAAAAGATCCCAAACTTGATTACATAGAATCTGAGTTAGCTGCCAAAGGTGGTCACAGTCCTATCTTCATACCTGATGAACAAGCTTAATCATTTAGATTTATTTTCAGGTATAGGTGGATTTAGTTTAGGATTAGAAGCTACAGGTTATTTTGAGACTGTAGCGTTTTGTGATTTTGACCCATACTGTCAAAAAGTTTTACGTAAACATTGGCCGTGGGTTACAATCTATGACGATGTAAAGGAGTTAAATAGTGAAAGATTATCAGCAAATGGACATACTAAAATCGACATCATCACAGGAGGATATCCCTGTCAACCATTCAGCATCGCTGGACGTCAAAAAGGTGAGCAAGATCCGAGACACGTCTGGCCAGAAATGTTTAGACTTGTCAAAGAACTCAGGCCGACTTGGGTTATTGGAGAAAATGTTAGTGGACACATTAAACTCGGTCTCGACACCGTACTTGAGAACTTGGAGAGTGAAGGTTACTCCGCAAGAGCGTTTAGTATTTCAGCTTCGAGCATCGGTGCAAACCACCAAAGAGAGAGGGTCTGGATATTGGCGCACTCCGGATGCACACAGTATGAGGGGACCTTGTTCGGAAGCCAGGATGAAGATGAAGCTGGAGAAGGGTATGCCTATCAGTTTGAACGATCAAGTCAGACATCCGAATCTGATGTGGCCAACACCGAGAGCGTCAGCAGCTATGGCAGAGAAGACAGAGAGTATACAGAACAGAGGGACACAGAGAGGCAAACTGGAAGAGAAGGTAGCCATGTGGCCAACACCACAACACACAGATCATTTGATGAATCAAAGCGAAACATTAGAAACATGGGAGAAAAGAGCGAAGCAAAAGAAAGAGCAGGGGATAAATTTACAGTTCGCTCTGAGGCACGCAGTTCAAAAGTTTCCAACACCGACAGCGAGAGATTGGAGGGACGCAGGTCCCAATGTGAACTACGAGAAAGCCAAGAAGAAGGGCAGATTGGCTGGTCACAGTGGTGGCAGTCTGAACCCAACGTGGGTCGAGTGGCTCATGGGGTATCCAAAAGGGTGGACAGACTTAAATGTCTAGGTAACAGTTTAGTTCCAATGATACCGTACTATATTGGAATGAGCATAAAGAAAGGAGATATGTTATGGACAAAGAAATAACATTGAGTATTGAACGTCAACAGAGAGCATTGAAAGCTATGCACGCAGCTAAGTCACCTGTGTTTAAGCATTTTTGGTTTAATGTTTTTGGCAAGATACTCTCAAAAAGCATCATTGCAAACGAAGATGGTGTGCCATATGACAACAAAACCAGAGACTAGATTTTGGAAAAAACTGAAGGAGATCACTCCGAAGGTACATTGGACTAGAATAGAGTCTTTCAGTTCGCCTGGGATACCAGATTTACATGGAGTTTTTCGTGGTAAAGATGGTTATCCCGTCAGCGTTTTTGTTGAATTGAAATGTACTAAGCTGAAAAAAGTGGCATTGACTCCAAAGCAAATATCGTGGAATTACAGCTATAATGAAGCGGGTGGCTTAAATTTTATCTTGGTCGAGACCCTCCCTAATAGAGCCTTGTATATTTATTCGGGAGGCATGGCCCGTGAACTCTCCATTACGGGTCTAGATACCGAGCCATTGGCCACTATGCCCTATCCCTGGGACCCGGGCCGCATGCTGCAGGTGATGGAATCGTTTCTCCATTACCGTGAATCTTGCGACATTGCCACCGAATCATAGGTCAAAGCTGCATCCCAGCAGGAGACGCTTGACAGCTGCACAAAGATCCTATAATATTGGGACATGATTAGTTTTGTTCTCCATTCTGCATTAGTCAGTGTTTTGCTGTTTACTGCTATACTCCTCAGGTTTCCCAGCACCAGGAAGCCCGTGATGGTAGTTGCCGTATTGATGATTCTCCATTACGCTTAGATCCAAGCAACATACACCTAAGATAGGTCAGCGGAGCTGCAGACCAGGATCCCAGTTGGTTTCTCCATTACTGTGGTTCTCACGATTTTGCTACAGGTAGGGTAGGTCACGGATCCCCGCCAGGCAGCGTGCTGCGTTCTCCATCGCCCAGTGCCCACGAATCGTTTTCCAAACCAAGTACAAAGCATCGCACACGTGCGCAGCTGTGATGGAAGCTATGTTTGTCCTGACGAATCTCCATTACGCTGGATTCCACGACTGCCGCCTTTAAGGTATACTGAGAGGCCAGGAGCTGGTCTGGCGTCTCCAGGGTAATAAAATAAAAGGTTTGACAAGGGCGGTCAAAGATCCTATATTAATGGGATAAAGGAGAATAAATGCTATGAATAATTATGAAGCCGTTGGGATCTGTGAAGGATTCATTGAGTGTGATAATCAAGAAAGAATACTGGAAGCATGGCAGCATCTGATAAATACAGGGCTGGCCTGGACGCTTCAGGGATCTTTTGGAAGAATGGCGCAGTCATTGATTGAACAAGGATTATGTGAGACAAAGTAATGACAAAGAGCTGCAAAGAAAGAATAAAAAAAGAATGGGAAGAGCGTCGGCAGGATCTAAAGGATCCTGAGTTTGAAGCGCTTGGTTTTGATTATGTCGAACCACATACTTGGAACGATCAACCAGAAGGATACTGGCGCTGGCAGTTTTCTTGGGGTGGTCCGAGTGACGAGCTTCGCGGCTACGTGAACGAACATAAGGAGCTGCATCGTTTAGAATACTGGTTCCTTGATTGGTTTGATGGTGCGTCTCTGCCGGTGTCTCCTGGGTCAGGAGTGTGGACACAGATGCAGGAGATGATTCCCCATTAAGCACATATTTACGATTATATTAGTAACAATTGGCCTTGTGCTGCTGTCCCAGGCGGCACAAGTTGCGAAAGCTATTCTTACCATCATTCTCCATTAGCCGAATTATTACGACTCCTGGCCAGGTATGCTAGGCTCGAAGCTACCGGGCGCTGCAGATGCGTGTGAAGAATCTCGTGGTGACAGAAGGGTTATGTGTCGTACTGCAACTACGATTATGCGAGTTCGAATCTCGCCCACGAGTCCAAGATCTCCATTACCAGCATTTTTCAGCCTTGCACCCTGAAGGTATACAGGTGGAAGCCAGACGGCTGCCATCAGGGTTAAGCAGAGGTTTTGCCCTGATAAATAAAGTGTTTGACAGATATCCCATAATAATGTTTAATCTTAGGTAGAAAGGAGAATATGACATGTCTAACGATTTACAATTATCTGACATCAGAGTTATAGTAGAGAATGAACTCAACACTCTCAAAAGACAGTTATTAGAACAGTCAGCAAATGACAAAATAACTTGTTCTATTAACTATAAAGCTGTGTGTCAGTTTCTTGACTATTCGATTTTTGAGTTTGTGATGACATCACAGAATCCCGAAGTCAAGGCGTTCGGTCAAAAGTTAATGCGAGAACTTTCGCAGAAGTTCGGTATTACTGAGCGTTTATAATCTCTAATCTAATCCCCCTAACTGCGCATTAGGGGGATTTTTACTTTTTCCCCTAAGTTATCCACAGTTAATTTCATCTAAGTCCGATCCTGGATTTTGCAGGTATCCCCCTGGTAAAGATTTCCTATTTGCCAAAAACCACTAGATATAGTATGCTGCCCATGGGGGTACCCCCTAAATGCAGCGGCAGGTACTTGACAGCCGAAGGCTAGGCAAGTTCGAGACAGTCAGCCAGCAACCGAGAAAATATGGAATCAATAGAAACACTAACGCAAGAAGAAGCGAGACTCCTAGCCCAAAAATTAAAAATAAAAAAATTAGAATTTTCTGTTCAAGAACAAGCAGAAAAAAATTTTTTACCATTCGTAAGATCTGTTTGGCCAGAGTTCAAAGAAGGTTCACATCATAAAATTATTGCAAAAAAATTTGAAGATATTGCATCTGGAAAATTAAAAAGATTAATTATTAATATGCCACCTCGACACACAAAGTCGGAGTTTGCTTCATTCTTATTCCCTGCGTGGTTCGTGGGCAAAAATCCAAAAGCCAAGATCATGCAGACTACACACACAGGTGAACTCGCCATTAGGTTTGGTCGAAAAGTCAGGAACTTGATGGAGACCCAAGAATATAAAAAAATTTTTAAAACTGAATTACAACCCGATAGTATGGCCGCTGGCCGTTGGGAAACATCTCAAGGAGGAGAATACTTTGCTGCGGGTACAGGAGGTGCGGTTACGGGTCGTGGTGCTGATCTACTCATTATCGATGATCCTC
>Ga0208919_1000299_pt1 | contig 35960 bp, 46 predicted proteins | sample 4_EtaG_FD_184076 | JGI IMG/M metagenome (GOLD analysis project Ga0208919, IMG submission 184076) | Marine viral communities from the Subarctic Pacific Ocean - 4_ETSP_OMZ_AT15127 metaG (SPAdes) (version 3) | ecosystem: Environmental > Aquatic > Marine > Oceanic | place: Pacific Ocean | collected...
CCGAAAACCGAAAAGTTTTGACCGGTCCAGATTAGGCGAGCGTCATGGCCGCAAGCCGCCGTTATTTCAGCGCGAGTTTTCTTAAAGCCTTTGCAACCTTTAGCACAAACGTACGACTGCTTCCAGTGGATACCCTGCCACGCCGATTCGCCTTTTTTAACCGATACAACTACGCCGGGTTTTGTAACTTCCCCGTCCTTATTTTTGACTTCCGTGGTGAGCTTGCGCCAGTTATTAAAAGTCCCATAGCAAGCGTGGTCTTTCTCAAACGCTGCGAACATTAAAAGCGCTGCGTTTCCACCCCGGTAGCCGCTCCCCGTGAAAGGGTTATGCGGGGCTTGTGAGCCTCTTCTAGTCCACGGTTTCGCCCAATCCCCTAGAATCTTAGGATCTTTAATAATCTGGCGCTCCCCGTTCTCGTCAACCTCAGAGATACGATCGAGGAACATTTCAGCTAACCGACTAGCGGTCTTGCTCACTGCTTCTTCGGTCTTGCTTTTCTTAGTAGTGGTTTTGGTAGCCATTTCGTAGGCCCCTTTCGTAGTGGATGTAATGCAGCTTACAGGATGTAATGCAAAACGCAACTATCTTTTAAAAAAACTTTTAAACCACTACAACAACCACAACCAAACCACCAACACAACACAACCCCTATAAGTCTTGCTTCGTTCTCTTTGGTTTGTTGTATTTAGTATTAATAAACGTTTTCCACAACTAATTAAGCACAGGTTTCCCACATCCCTAGTTTTCTGTGGATAAGTCTATTACCGAGCGGTAACTTAGAGGCACCCACCCACAAGATACCCACAACCTACCCACAACCTTTCCCTATGGATAACTCTGTGGATAACCTCGGAATGGGGTAAGTGCCTTGAGGGGGGTATATACATATTCTGTTTATCGGTTGTAGAGGGATTTTGGTTCAGTGGTGGTGTTGGGTTTGTGGTGGTTCTTGTTTTTTGTTGAGGTGTAATGTGGGGTCACGTTTCTAGTTTGGTGATGGGTGAGCACAGTTAGCCCTAGGGAGGGTCAGAGCTAACTGCTTTCTAGTTCGGAGCCTAGGGTTCGCTTTGTTAGTCAACAGGGTATTGTTCTGTTGAAAGGCCGGGTGGTGACTGTCCGATTGTTTGTGTGCTTTCCGGGCTTCCCTTGACAAGCACTCGGTTTCAGTCTCGGATTGTTTGTTGGACGGCAGGGATCATTGTTGGCCTTTACCGTCGGGGACTATATGCATCTGACGCTTTACTGGCCCTACTGTCGATCTGTTCGGGTCGAAGGTTTTTCACCTCGCAACCCTACTGTCGCCGGGGTCAGCGCCGTTCTTTCACGGTGTCGTGGTTTTCGTTACGTCACTATAACATAAAACGTTTTGTGGGCAACTAGCAGTCCATGTCTCTTTTAAGTTTCTCCCACACTGTCCATTGTTGTTCAGTCCAGTTGTGGTCGATTGTGTTGTATAGCTGGGAACATTGCGGGCCGTAACCGGTGTTATGTAATAATACGGTAGTATCTTTTTCTTCTCCGCCGTTAGGCCACCACATTAGTAAAGCACTTATAGCTGCGGCAAGAGCTACTCCAGCAGCAGATATAGCTTTCAAAATTTTTTTTATCGCTTCTGACCAAGCGTCCGCTCGTTCAGCGACTTCTTCTATAGTCATCACAAGATGATACCATCTGCTATCTTTTGAGGTCATGGCGAAGCTCACCCCTAACCAACGTAAGAAACTCCCAAAGTCGCAGTTTGCGTTACCTTCTCAACGCAAATATCCGATTAACGATAAAGCTCACGCTAGGAACGCTTTAGCTCGCGCAGCCCAGCACGCTTCCCCTTCACAGGAACGGCGTATTAAAACTGCGGTATACAAAAAATATCCATCATTAAAGAACAGGTAACCTTATGGCTTCCCGTAAAGAATGGCGTCGGTCGGACGCTTCAAAAGTCAATCAAGTCGATCAGGCTTGGCTTACTGTTAATAAAGCATTGCGGAAGCAACGCCGCAAGGTACGGGACCGCTGGTCTTAAGTGAAAATAGAGCGAACCGCACAAGACATTTTTGAAACCGAAGAAGAGATGGGTGAACGACCAAACTTAGATCCATTTACCGATGACACACCCATTGAATGTGATTTAGAAAACCCTGAGATTTGCGAATCTTGCCAATAGGTTAAGTAGTACCTTTACCAGAAATGGAAACTAATGAAACAAGATAAAAGTAGCGGACGAATCCCGCCAGCCGCTTCACCATCAAAACGTCGCCAAGGCTACAATGACCGTCTTGACGAGTCATTGGGAGCACGAGATCGTGGCCGCAAATCTTCTCAATCGTTTAAGTCTCGTCGTGCCGAATCCAAAGGCGCTCGGAAACCTAAAGGATCTTACGGTTTCGGGAAACGCTAACAAGGGGAACTTATGCCTTCGGGCAAAGCTACAAGTGTAGAAAAATGGACGCAGTATTTAGCGTTACGTCGTGCCGGGAACTCCATGTACGGCGCTGCCAAAGAATGCGACCTTTCATATCATTCCTGCCGTGACGCTGAAGCCGGTAAAGCTCCACGCAACTATCTGGCAGCCGAAGAAACATTGGGGGAACAACCAGCTATAGGGGTTCCCTCTTACGATGATCTTTGCCCTGAAGCGCAAGCCGCTTACGACAATATAGAAATTTTTGCTAAACGCTATTTCGGAATCATTTTGCAACCGTGGCAGGTAGAAGCCACCGAACGCATCATGGGGTTAATGGAAACAGAGTACGAAGAATACGCTGTTATCAACGCCCCACCCGGTTCCGGTAAATCAACGTTCTTTGCTAAAGTTCTTCCAGCGTGGGCGACGGTAAGAAACCGGGCTATCCGAGGAATGATCGGATCAGCTTCGCAACGTCTAGCCGAATGGTATTCTCGTCGGCTACGATCAGAGTTCGATAGGGCGCATCCAGTCAGAGCCGAACTTAACGATGTTCGTTTAGGTTTAGCTGTAGACGCCGAAGCTACCCTTCAACAAGACTTCGGAATGTTTAAGCCAGACTCGTCAGAGATTTGGCGATCTGAAGCGTTTACGGTACTACAACAAGACGACCAACCTCTTTCCCAGAAAGAGCCAACGTGGTCTGCTTTCGGAATGGACTCCGGTTTCCTCGGAGGTCGTTTCGATCTAGTCATATGGGACGACGTATATGACCCTCGTAAGATGCGGTCCGCAGAGTCTCGTGAAGATATGCGCCGCTGGTGGGATGAGGTAGCCGAAACCCGGTTAGAGCCGGGAGGGTTACTGATCCTTCAAGGGCAACGCATGTCAGCAGACGACATTTACCGGTACGCCTTGGACAAGGTAGCACCACCCGACGAAATGGAATTAGAGGAGTTCGATCCAGAAGATGCACCAGACGAATGGCGAAAATACCATCATCTCAAATATCCGGTCCACCATGAAGAACTTTGTCAAGGCGATCACAAACCTGACGCCGCACCGTGGCCCGAAGGGTGCCTACTTTACCCTCGGCGGCTCCCGTGGCGACGACTTAGACACATTAAAGCTCAAACTCCAGACAGGTTCGAGGTCCTCTACCAACAATCGGACATAAATCCCGCTAGCGTTCTCGTTGACCCTTTATGGGTAAGTGGCGGCCTTGGATCGGACGGCGTGGATTACGTCGGCTGTTGGGACAACGACCGGGATCTTTGGGAAATACCAAGAGGTGTTTCAGGCGACCTGTTCGTTGTGGCGACAGCAGATCCTTCGCCGTCGCAGTATTGGGCGTTGCAATGTTGGGCGTTTAACCCTGAAACCCAGTTCCGCTACTTGCTGGAATCGTATCGGCGTAAGATGGATGCACCATCGTTCCTTGACTGGAACCATGCCGACCAAACCTTCACTGGCATAGCTGAAGATTGGTGGCAGATAACAAACGACATGGGTCGCCCCATCACCCACTGGATCATCGAAGCAAATGCCGCTCAAAAATTTATTCTCCAATACGATCATTTCAAACGTTGGGCGGCGATGCGTGGAGTGGAGCTTGTTCCGCATTACACGCACTCCCGAAACAAGGGAGATCCCAAGTACGGAGTGCAGATGCTTGCTCCGTTATGGCGCGTTGGCCGAGTGCGTTTGCCCGGAAAACAACGGACAGAAGCCCGACCGCATTCCCTTCTTTTAGTGAACGAAGTGACTCGTTGGAACGCTGAAGGGACTGGTGCCCGCACCGATGACTGTGTTATGGCACAATGGTTTCTGGAACACAATTTAGAAAAGTTATATATACCATCCACCGATGGGAGCAAACAGTGGCGACCGTCATGGATTTCAGGGCAAGATATAGAAGGGGACCATGCTTATACGAGGTTGTTTAGGTGAAATCAGTTGATGAGATAGTCGCCATATATGGAGCAAGGTCACAAGCGACCGACCAAATAAAAAGTCGGATGCGTACTTTGCGTGATTACTATAACGGCGATGTAATTGTTCCGCTACCCGAACTTAATTCAGATGAGCAGTCTGCGGTAGCTAACTTGCTAGCCCAAGGACTTGACCAGACCGCTATGCGGATTGCGTCTACCCGTCCTGACATTTACTGTCCCCCACTTGATCCGGCTCGGAAACGGTCCAGAGATAACTCCGACATTAAACGCAAAGCGTTGTTCGGTTGGTGGGAAAACAGTCGCATGGATTTGCAAATGGCGAAACGTGCGAGATACCTGATTGGGTATTCCAACACAGTTACCCAGCTTCGTTGGAACGAAACTACAGGATGCCCGGAATGGCATCTGCGTGATCCGCTTACTGCTTACCCTGCGACACTTATGGGTGTAGACGATATGCGTCCCCGTGATTGCATCTTCGGATACGAACGACCACTCGGCTGGTTGCATAACAACTATCCCGAGGTTGGTCGCATTTTCCAATCCGACAGTGACGCCGGACCAGACACCGCTATCGAACTTATCGAATATGTCGGTGATGACGAGACAGTTCTTATCGCAATGCGAGGCCCAGTTAATACTGGTTTGTTCGCTACCTCTGCATACGGGGCCGATGACAACCTTGTTGTCGAACTTGAAAGAGTACCGAACCGGTTGGGTCAAACACCTGTAGTGATAGCGCAGCGCATATCACTCGATTCAGCGCAAGGGCAATTCGACGGGATTCTGGGTATGTACCAGATGCAAGCCCGTTTGATGGCGTTGGAAGTTATTGCGGTACAGAAAGGGGTGTTCCCCGATACTTGGCTTGTAGGTCGAGCCGGGGAAACCCCACAAATCGTGAACCCTGCGGATGGACTCACCGGTGAAGTTGGTGTGATCCGTGGCGGCGACTTGCGTGACATGCAGATGCAACCCGGCTACATGACCAACCCTGCGATTGACAGGTTGGAACGAGCGCAACGTTTAACCGCTGGCATCCCAGCAGAGTTCGGTGGGGAGTCCCCCACAAATATCCGTACTGGACGGCGAGGCGACGCAGTTCTTTCTGCCGCTGTTGATTTCCCGGTACAAGAAGCGCAACGCATCATGGCTCGGTCATTGCAAGAAGAAAACAAACTTGCGATTGATATGTCCAAAAAGTATGGCGGCAACAAGGGTCGCACGTTCTATGTCACAACTAAGAACGCTAAAGGCCCAGTCGAATACACCCCTAACGTTAACTTTGACTCTAGCGAAAACGTTGTTACTTACTCCCAAGCAGGAGCAGATCTCAACAACCTTGTCATAGGGGGAGGACAACGAGTCGGTATGGGCACCATGTCGAAACGTTCGTTTATGTCCATTGATCCTTTGGTGGATGACCCAGAATTTGAACACGACTCTGTTATCGCTGAACAGTTAGAAGAAGCGTTACTTAACTCTATACAGCAGCAAGCAGTAGAAGGAGCGATCCCTCCTGCCGACTTAGCACGCATAATGGAACTCGTCGCCAACAACCAGTTGGAATTACCTAAAGCGGTAGAACGAGTCCAGAAAGAAGCACAAGAACGTCAAGCGAAACAAGTTGACGCTGCTGCTCCTGAAGCCCAACCCGGACTAGCGATGCCGGGGATGGGTGCTGAAGGCAGATCGGTTGCTGCTCCTCCGGGTGACGCAGGCGGCGAACTCGGTGCTTTGCTTGGAGCTTTGTAATGCCACGTAAAGGCAAAGGCTCAAAAGTTATGCGACCAATGCTATTAGAAAAAGATGCTACGGATTGCGCTATTTGCGGTTATCCGAAACAATGGAAAGTTCATAATCATGGCTGAACCCGGTTACACCGGTCAAGCGTACGGTCAAGCTAAAGCGCAAGAAGAAGCGTTATCGACTGTGCCAATGGAAGAAGCAATAAGCCCTATGGCTCCGGCACCTGTAAGCCCCGGCGGCTTTGGGAATTTGATGCGTCCAACGCAACTTCCTTCTCAACCAATTACCGCAGAAGCAGACGTGCAACCAGTAGCGACTATCCCACAGAAAAGCGTGAACGTAGCTCGCATCATGTCATCAATGCTGCAACTCGCATCGTCACCACTGGCTTCACCTTCCACTCGCCGTGTTGTGCGAGCTATGCAGCAGCTAGTCCCCACAGAGGAGTAGGCGATGGGGTGGGGCTTCATAGAAAAAATTGGTAAAGGAATTTTTCAAACTACCGCAAAGTCGGTTGAGTTTGTTACCGATATCTTTCAAGAAGGTTTAACCGACGAGGACGAATTTGAAGGTGACGGCGTAGCCGACACTATTTGGGGTTCATGGAACGACAACATCCTTGGCAAAGGTGGCGCTATGGAAGGCGCTATCGGACCTGAAGGTGTAGGCGGCACAATTATTGGCGCTATCCCCGAAGAACAACGCAAACAAATTAAAAGCGTCATCACCCCAGTATTCGACACAATGGATTACCTCTACCAAAACATTGTGGACGACCCATTAAGCGCAGCAGTCACCGTGTTCGACGGAGCATTATCTTCCGGTGGTGAAGGCTGGGACACAATCTTTGATCTTGACACATGGAAACGAGCTTTCGACATTGCTGAAACTCGTAGCCTTGGACAAGCTGTAGCGTTAGCTGCGTTAACAGGAAACCCTTACGACGACGCAGAAGTTTTAGAAGCTAGACAATCAGGGCTGTTTAACCTGTTCTCAGGTAGCATTGACCTGTTCGCTAACGTCGCCCTTGACCCGTTGGGGTGGGCTGGCAAACCAGCACTTTTAGCAGCTAAGTATGCACGTAGTGGACGTTTTGTTGACGCTGCTGACGCTGGCAGAAGTTTCCGCAATCCTCTGAATTTAGCTACCGGGGCAGATGAGTTTGTTAAAACTCGTCGCTTTAAACGGTTTGAAGAACGCCTTGACAAAATGGCTAACGGTATTGACGAAGGGTTAGCAGAACGTTTGCAAGGCCGGGAGTCTCTTGACCTTAAAGATTTTAGCCGAGTTGATGAACTTGCTGGGCAAGTTTATAAAGAGTTCAAAAACTTGCCGGGAATGAACCAAGAGTTAGCGTATTCGCTTTCTCGTTACAGTGGGGAAAGCCGAAGCCTTGTTGCCCGGTTAGCTATGGGTGACGCTAAAGCCATGCAAACTATTGAAGATGGCGCAGGGGCATGGGCGAACGCCATACAAAAAATTAACCCTGAAACAAACACAAGTAATATTGGCGAACTTAATAAGCTCTACGACGAGCTAGACCAACTACGCAACAGTGACTTAGATGAAATTGGAATTTTTGATAAAGAAACTCAGATTGCTTTTTTAGAAAACGAGATTCGTGTTGCAGTAAACAAAGTACCGGCGCAGTTGCCATACATAGATGCACTTAACATTAAAGAACTTGAACTTCGTAAGTTAGCGAAATTTGCTGACGAACCGATGGACGCAACAGCAGCAAACGCTCGTTTAGATGCTCTCAACCAAAACCCTAATCTTGTTACCGCAGCGGCAGATCAACTGGTGCTACAAGTAACCGGCGGAAACGTAGGAAGTTTAGCTAAACCTTTAAGCATTTCGATGATAGGCAACCTTGGATATGGGGTGTCTACTTTTGTTGCTAACACTCCTTACCTTGGGAGAGCAACTTCGTTTGTGGGGCGAAAGCTCACTGTGTTTAGCGAACGGGTACCTCAAAATCTTATAAATTGGGATGACGCCGACCAATCGTTTAACCAGTTTGAACGAATGATTCGTGATGCTGAACGAGTTAAATACAAAGGCACTCGTCTTTTCGATCAAGCCAAAATTAACGGTGATGAGTTGTTAGGTAAATGGGCACGTCAAACATCTCAACAAGGTCGTAAAGAATTGTTTGACCAAACTGTTAGAGATCTCAACCAAGGCGTTGTAGATATTTACGGTGACAAAGTTTTGAAAGGTTTACCGGACGCAGAAAAAGCAGAGATGATCACATTTGCGTTGCGGAAAATGAAAGGGAATTTAGACGAAGCGCAAAAAACTTTGAACGCTCAATCAACTAAAGCTCGGATATACGGTAACGGTTCTTTAAGTTTTGATGTTGCTGAAGAAGGCGGCACGACTACAAGGCGTCACTTACAAAACTTTACTCCTCAACAACTAGCTCAATCTTCGTTAGTTCCTCGCTATGACCTTATTTCAAATCTTTACAAAAAAGATCCAATCCGTAACACTATAGGGAACACCCAAGACATTATGGGTGAACTTATGAGCGTGTGGAAAAAAGGTGTCCTTCTTCGACCAGCGTGGCCTATTAGAGTTTTGTCGGACGAACTTGCACGTTCCGCTGCGCTAATTGGCGGTATCGAAACTATGCGTGGCGCAATGGCCGGGTTCGGTAATTTGCGTGCTCAATGGTTTGCCCGTAACGGTGAAGATGTTATGGAACCAGTGTTGGCGCAAATGCGAGAAGCGCTAACAGAAAAAGGCATTGATGACGTTGATCTACTAGATAAAGGTCAACTGTATGAAGGTTATCTAAACGATGTAGTTGATGGTTCCCAAGATGCGGTAACAAAACTTGTTCGCAAAACTATTGGCAAAGAATACGGCACCCGTCGCACAGTAAAACGAGTAGGTGCTCTTTCAGGTGTAGGGATTTGGGCGATGGGACCAGCCGGTCTTGCTGCCGCAGGAATGTACGGGTTGTATGCCCGTAAATCTATGCAGAAATTGGCTGTTAGAGAAATCGGCCAAAACTTTGGGTACCAGTTACGGGACATAGCTAAGGTTCAACTTGGTGACGAGATAGAAGAACTTACTCGTCGGGGCGCTGACCCTACTGATACGTTAAGTCCGGCGGACGCTGCTACCCGAGTAGAAGATTTGAAGAAAGCTGCCGAGCTTTTAGAAATGCAATCTAAGACCCTTTTGGGTGGGCGTCGCATTCGCAACAGTCGTAGTCTTACCCCAGATCGCCGTCAACGAGAATCGTTGAAAAGGGAACGTCGTAATCTTGACCGTATTTACGGCAAAGTAGATGAAGCTGATCGTTCGGCTGCGTTAGTTAACTTTGACCGAGTTGGTCAGTTAATGAACGATGCTCGTGTTGGCGGCTACTACATGGGTGGCTATAAATTTGCCAACGAGTTTGGTGATAGGCCTTACGACGTTGACATGAACAAACGTGCGTTGACTGCTAATGCTTCTAACCGAGCAGTAGCGAACAGTATAAATCAGCAAAGTAAAGTTGCAGTTCAACAGAATTTGACGCAACGAACTCACATCAAATTTGAGAATTATGTAAACGATCCGAACTCACGAGTATTTAGCACAGGGTACGACGATACTGTCAACAAGCAATGGAAACCCAAAGGGGAAGAATGGGGTAACGAGTTCCAAGATTACACTCGTTTATTTTGGAAGGGGACTAGCGATGAAGGCATTGTGCGGTGGTTGCAAAGTGATAACGCTGCACGCCTGCGAGATGCAATGCCAGAACACATGGAAAGTGTTGACACTATCCGCCACTGGGTGGAAGGTACTCGAACCGAAATAGACAACATTCTTCCTACGGTTTCTGTAGGTGAAGTAGAAGATATTTTTGCTCCGGTACGAAACAAACTAGCTAGAGGTGAAGATATTTCTTGGAATCAAGACATTGTGCCTCTTATTAAAAAGCACACTCAATCAGACATTCCGCTTGGGGAACGAAGCGTCATGGGGGGCATAGAAGAAATACGAGGGATGGGCAACGAACGTTTCAACCAATTTGGTGAAATTCCTGCTTCTTCCGAAATTATTGACAGCATAGAAAGCGCCGGTGTTTTTAATAAAGCCAAAAAAGGCATTGACAACATCATGCAAGCATGGGGTACTGACACCGTAGATAACTTGTCTCGAAGCACCGTGTTTGCTGGCGTATACAGGCGAGAAGTTGCACGCCGAGCGCAGACATACCGCAACGCTGATGGCACGTACAGTTTAACTCCTGACCGTTTAAAAAGAATTGAAGATGCTGCTCGCCGTCAAGGAATAAAAGAAACCCGATCCCTTCTTTACGATCTCGCTGAACGAGGCCGCTTTGAAGAAATGGTTGGCACCATCATGCCGTTCTACGGGGCATGGCAAGAAGTAATAACTAACTGGGCTGGTTTAGCTGTCAAAAACCCTGTGTTTGTTGCCAGAGGAATCCGCTACTTCAAAGCTCTTGAAGGTGAGGACGAAGAAGGTAACAAACGTTTCATTTATCGACTGCCAGAAGGATTACTTGATTCAGAAATCCTTGGCATGAGAACGTTTGGAAAACTAGGCGAACTCGGTTTTACAAGTCTCAAACTTAACCCCACTTCAATGTCCATGATTTCTGCTGGGCTACCCGGCTTTGGGCCAGTAGTAACTTCGCTTGCTAGTGAAGCAGTTATTAAAAATCCGGGGTTGCAAGACACGCTTGACTGGATGCTTCCTTATGGAGCATCTGAAGGAACTAATGTACTTGGGCGGATAGCTCAACAAATTGAACCTACGTTTGTACGGCGGTTGCAAGGCGCATATTTTGATACCGCTGAACGTCAAAAGATGTTGGCGCAAGTCGCTGTCGATTTAGCGATCACATACACCGAAAACGGCAACGCCATGATTACTGAAGAAATGATAGACAACTTCAGTAAAGAAGCAGAACGCCGAACAAGTGATTTGCTAAAAGTTCGTGCGTTAGCTGGGCTAGCTATACCAATGTCGTTCTCGCTTCAATCTCCTTACCATGACGTGATTGACGGTTACCGCAAGAAAGTAGAAAACGAAGGATTTGACGAAGCAAACGATTGGCTTCTTAACGAAAAAGGCGAGGAGTTCTTTGCGTTAACTGCACGCCGCACCATGATCCGAGGCGTAGCTTCAGGCACACTGAAAGGCGAAGAAAAGTATCGGGAACACCAAGACTTCGCTGACAACCATCCTCTCCTTAAAGATTTCGTTATCGGAAAAGTCGGAGCCGACGATGTTCAGTTTGAGTTTAACTATGCGGTGTATAAAACTGAGATAGCTGAAGGGCGACGTGAACGAGCAACGCCTGAAGAAATTTTGCGTAAGCCCCAAGAGAACCGGGGTTGGGCTAAGTGGTCTGAAGTTCGTGACCTTGTGTACGAAGAACTTGATCGCCGTGGTCAACAAAACGGTTCAGCTAGTTTGCGTGCTAACAGCAACAATGATTTACGGAACCTGTTAGAAGCCGCCAAAGCTGAAATTCGGGTGGAGCATCCGTTGTGGTGGCAAGCGTACAACGCTGCTCGTGACCCTCTTGAATCAGCCAAAATTGTTCAAGGGTTCCGTGAGGTAGTGGAGTCGGAAGATTTTGCGTACCGTCCAGAGATGCCTCAAATTGAGGAGTATTTGGATGCTCGTCAAATGATTGAAGAAGAACTTGATCGTCGTTGGAAAGCTAGTGGCGATGCTGATAATGCTTCTTTGAAGAACCGAAACAATCAAGACCTTGAAGATTTGTGGGATGCTATTCGTACGGATCTGCGTACCAATCCGCAGTTCAGTGCAATCTTCGACCGTTACTTCGACTCGGATAATATAGAACGCAATACATGGGCGGTTAATTCGCAATGACGATAAATCAACAATTCACTAAATACGGAATAAACCCCAACAGTCAAGCTATTAGTGGCACTAACTTTGTTATAGGTCAACAACCTAATACTTATGTAGATATGCCAGCGGCTGGAGGTGGCCCAGACCGGGATCTTCAAAGAGAAATCCTTGGGCCAGTGTTTACTACGGGTGACCTTCAAGCGTATGTGATTGGTTTAGACGATGCCGAGAAAGAGGCGCTGCAAGAAGCGTTGTGGGTTGAAGGATTTTATGGCGTTGTTGACACGATGGATGAAATAGCAGATTTAGACAATTTTGTTAACGCTTTAGGTAACGCTTCTAAACAAGCCAGTCTGGAATTTGAATGGGGGGAGGCCGAAGGGATGGAAGGCGTGCCTACGTTGGAAGATCGTTTCGCTGGGGAGTTGAGTTTAGCGGACATAGAGGCAGCTAAAGAAAAGTATCTTAAATCTGAACGAGTTGACACATACGGGGTTACTCCTCGTTCAGCGGTAGATCGTAGTGTGGAAGCGAGTTGGGCTTCTGTTCTGGGTAGGAAACCTACTGATGCTGAGAAGCGTGCGGCGTTTGATGCGGTGCGTGCAGCAGAAGTGGAGTTTGCGACAGCGGAACAAAGCGGCATGTTTGAGACGTTTGATCGTTTAGGGGTTATCGAACGTCAGGCTGACATAGCTGATCCGAGGCAGAAGGCAGCGATTTCGATGTCGAAAAGTTCTAATCTGGTACGTGCAGCGTTAGGACTTGGCTGATGGCAGAAGAAACCGCCCAAACAAAACTAAGAGAAGCGTACGACAAAGCGCGAGAATCGTTAGAAAAAAAGAGAACCGAATTAGATAAAGCGTTTGATAAAGAGCAAGAAGCTCGTGTCGATGTTATCCGAGATTTAGATAAAGAAAAAGAACAAGCGGAATCTGAGGTTGCTGATCTTGAATCTAAACGAAAAGCAACTGAGCAGTTAATATCTCGGTACCAAAACGAAGTTCTTAGTTGGAACCAAGTCAACACGGCTTACAAAAAGATTTGGGGCGAAACAGTCCCCGGTTACCCGAAGTTTAAGTCTGGTGACTCAGAAAAAGAAAGAGAAGAAATAAGAGAGTTACGCAAACAAAAATTGCGGCGTAACAGCATTCTTGTTTCTTTGGAAAACCAGTTCGAGGAAACTAATAATGAAGTTGATGAACTGGGTACAAAAGTTGAAGATTTAGAAACAAAGCTCGTTCCTCTGAGGAAAGAATCTGGTGAAGCATCTGGATCTCCTTCACCTGAACGAGAAGAATTAAGGGAGCGCATCCGGTCATGGGATGAAAATGCTAGCGACGAAGATGCCTTGGAATGGATGTGGGAAAACGGTTTTAAGGATGAACTTAAAGCTGTTACGGAAGTTGAAACTACGAAGGAATGGGTAGACGGGCGTCGGGTTGAAGTTGAAAAATCTGTTGAAGGGCGGCTGCCTCTTTTAAGAAAAATTGAGGAGTTGGAACGTCGAGATGAAGATGCTGTACGGGCTGAGGCCAGACAACCTTCTCCCGGTGAACTCGATGTTGAGCCTCTTTCTGCTGGGACAGAGTTATCGGAATCTGAACGTATACGGGAAGGCTTAGATAGTCGGGGTGGCACTCAGGGGCCGCCGGGTGATCCTTTGGGAGAAAAGCTAGAAGAAGCTGATCGAATCGAGGCGGAGGAACTCCAAGAAAGTTTTATTGACAGAGTTACCGATGAAAGCCAAACGGTGCCCGAGTTCGGACCGCCTGTTTCTGGTGGGGGTGGAACGGGGGGTGACCCCGACCCGGAAGGCTTAGACGAGGACACTCGCCAATACATTATTGACAATTTCTCAATGGCTGGTTTCCTTCTCCAACTTCCCGAGGGCCAGTTAACCGCTGAAGTTGAAGTGCCGCCGGGTTCAGGGAACATGGTCACCGTTGACAACGTGATGGCTTACATCGATCAGAACGGTATAACTGACACGAACCAAATTAAAGGGATGTTCCTGCAAACGGAATGGTATAACCAAACTGAGCCGGAACGCAGGAAATGGCAATCCCAATGGTACGGCGAAGGTGGGGAAGTTAACCAAACGTGGGCTGATTCTAACGCTAACCAGCGTGCCCTTCTTGACGATGAGATGGATCAGATTCGTCGTGAGGCTGAACGTTTAGGTTTGGATTTGGATGATGAGGCTCTTTGGAATCTTGCGTTTGAAGCTAAGAGCATGGGTTTTGATACTTACGAAATTCGGGAACAGTTTGTTCGGACTGTTGAGGAGGGCGGCAAGTATTTACAAGAATTGTACGATAGCGATGAGGGCCGTTTTGAGGTAACTCGCAACGATATCCGTGATGACGCAGCCCAATACATGACAACGTGGACTGACGAAGATTTAGACAACGCAGCCCGACGAGTGTATCTAGGTCAAACCACGGTTGAAGAAATAGAAGCTGGCATACGAGCGCAAGCTAAAGCAGATAACCCTGCGTTGGCTTCGTTGATAGATCAGGGGTACACCCCGAAAATGTATTTTGCTTCTTACGCTAAAGAAGCAGAAAACTTGTTAGAACGTAAAGTTGATTTCTTAGGTGGGGATAAAGGTTTGTACGATCAGCTTGTTGGAACGGATTGGAGTTCTGATGGGTTGGCTCGTCCGATGACTCGTGCCGAGTTTGGGCGCACGTTGCGGTCTACGCCGGAGTGGCAGTATACGGATAATGCTAGGGATGCTGCGTATGATGCGGCTTCTCAGATAGCGAGAATGTTTGGAGCTATAGGCTAATGGCAAAGGTTATAGTCAACGAAGATAATACTTGGGTACAAGTTTTCCCCGGTCAAGAAGGCTATGACACCGCTTTAGAAGTCGGCCAAATTACGCAAGTAGATTCGGGAAGTGGCAGTAAAGAAAATCCGTATAAAGGTGGAACTGTTGTACGGGACGATAAAGGCAAAATAACTGTCGATAACACGGCTAGTAGTTTGTTCGGTGCTACTCGTGCAACAAACATTGAAGGGTTGCAAGACGTTCCCGATGAATTAACTGGCTTTGATGTTGGGACTGGGTTCGCAGAACGTAGTGAAGATGTCAAAGGTGTCCAACAAATGTTGGTTGATGCTGGCTACGATTTAGGGAAATTTGGTCCTGAAGGTGATGGGGTAGATGGGGCTTGGGGGGATGTTAGCCAAAAAGCGTTAGAAGATTATTTAGCTGACCGTGGGTCAGTCATTAGCGGTAATGAGGCGTTGGGTCTTTTGACGGGGCCAGCGGCAATCGTTAAGGACGATGGCGACGATGACTCCAATCAAGAAACGATTAATGCGTTTAAGGAATGGACGTTAAGCCAGAAACAAGCTGCGGAAGCAGCCGCTGAAGCGAACCTTCAATCAGCGAGAGAAATTCTTGCTGGGCTTGTAGCTGACTTCGGACTCGACCCTAGGCTTGCCGAAACGTTGAACGCTGAACTGGTACGAGGAGAATCTCCTACAGCGTTAGCGATGCGTATACGCACAACCGACGAATACAAAGCCCGGTTTCCGGGGATGGCGCAACGACGAGAACTAGGTTTACCTGCTATTAGCGAAACTGAGTATCTTAATATTGAACGCCAGTATCGAAGCATTATGCAGGCAGCGAAACTTCCGGCGACGTTCCATGACGCACCAGAAGATTTCGACCAGTGGATAGCTGGCGATGTGTCTCCCCAAGAGTTCCAAGAACGAGTGACGTTAGCGGAAACAGCTAGAGATAGCGCCGACCAAGAGACACGCCGTTTGTTGACTGAGTTCTACAACATTAGTGACGGGGATTTAACGGCTTACTATCTTGACCCGACACGAGCGGAAACGATCTTTGAGGATCGACGGCAGTTGGAGTCCGCTGGTTTAGCTGCGGCTTCTCGTCAAACAGTTGGGGCTGCGTTGGATGTTGAAACGGCTGAGGCGTTGCAGAAAGAGAATGTGCAGCGACGTGAAATTCAGCAGCGTCTTGGGCAGCGGCGTGCTTTGACTGACACTATTTTGGGTGAGGATGAGGCGTTGACTGCTAGCGATATTGCTAGTGCCGAGTTTGGGTTAGAGGGGGATGATGTGACTGCGATGCGTCGTCGTCGTGAGGAACGGGCTACTGGTTTCCGTGGGCGTAGTGGTGCGTTGGCTACTGCTTCGGGTATTACAACGTTGGGTGAAGCTGAGTAAAAAAGAAAGAACCCCCCAGCCGTAGCTGAGGGGTTCACTCCTCGACTAGTTAGCCGTTCACTATTTGTCGATAAATTTTCGCGCCCAACGTGTTCATCCGAGCCGACATCTCTCTGACGTAATCTATTTCTTCTTGTCGGTGTTGGTCTAACGCAGCTTGCATCTTTTTATGGTTCGACCTGCATGACCGTGACCAGTTGCTTGCCTCCAACGGGGTGGCATCTCCAGCCCATGAAAGGTCAGCGCAATATCCTTCCCAGTATTCGAGTTCGGCAATCATGGCCTCTACCGCTTTTTCGGTAGCTTCAAAGATGTCCTTTTTGCCGACGCTCTTTATCCATTTCACGTCGGGCATTTCTCCGTAGTGATGCCTTGCTTCGGCAAGCGCCCACGCTTCTAACAGAGGGCTGCCTCCATTGACTTCACACCCATCTTGCCTAGCAAGCCACTTGCCTGTGAGGTCGTCAAAGATGGCATCCATCCATTTCGCTGCTGCATGAGTAAGTTCAACTTGAACCATTGTTCTCCCTTTCGTAGTGAGTGACAACATCATATCACATGTATTACACGCTGTCAAATCTTGCATTTGTGAAACAAAGTGATGTATCCTAATAAATGTTGATTGGCCCCTCTGGGGAGAGCTACCAACAAAACCTCCATCTTCGGTACCACCGCCAAGATGCGTACAGGTCAGGTGAGTGACAAATGACAGACAACGATTCCGTCGAAAGTGACGAACTCGAAGTTGACAGTCCATCCGAGTCGAAACCGAATTGGCGACGGGAACTCGAAGGTAGAGCAACCGACGCTGAAGCAAAGCTCGCTCAATATGAACGGCGAGATGCTTTCCGGTCAGCAGGATTAGATCCTGATGACAGTAAGGTCAGCTACTTTGTTAAAGGGTACGAAGGCGAATTGACTCCCGAAGCTATCGCAGCGGAAGCTACGGCAGCAGGGTTTCTTAACGGCGAACCAGCCGCACAGCCTGACACACCCGTACGGTACGATGCTGAACTCATGGCCGAGAAGCGTATAGCTATGGCAGGTGAGGGAGGCGACCCGGTAAGTAATCCTGATTTAGACGCAAGAATTAAAGCAACAAATTCCCCAGAGGAACTGAAGGCTTTAATGGAGTCTGAGGGTTATCTTTGGAACGCAACTACCTGAGTTAGCCACTGACACGGAGTCCCTCTCCCCTTAGGACTTCATCATGGCAATGACAGGAACCGGTTCAGTATCTTCCTCAACCGGTGCATTTGAGCAGATGGCGTACTTCGCCCTTCGCTCCAACCCTTTATACGAAATGATCGCAGACGTTCGGTCAACAGCGCAGACACACAACGGCGCAAGCGTCACATTTGATATTTACAACAACATGACAGCGGCTACAGCGGCACTCGTTGAAGCAACAGACGTAACTCCTGTTGCTCTCGGTGACACGACTGTTACTGTTTCTCTTTCAGAGTACGGTAACGCTGTCGAAACAACTGCAAAGCTCCGTGGAACTTCGTTCTTGAACGTTGACGCTGACGCTGCAAACGTTATCGGTTACAACATGGTTGACTCGCTCGATCAGGTTGTTGCTGCTATCGCAGCCGGTGGAACAAACGACATTCTGCCTGCGGGTCGTGCAGCTACCGTCAACATTATTGCCGCTGACACGATTACAGCAGATCAGACTCGTACCGCTGCCGCAAAGCTGCGTGACAAGTCCGCTCCGGGCTTCGAGAACGGCAACTACGTTGGAATGATTCATCCTAACGTAGCGTTTGACCTTCGTAGCCAAACTGCGGTTACTGACGTAATTGCTTACCAGATCCGTCAAGACAGCCAAGCTGTCCGCAACGGTTCAATCGGCACATGGGGTGGCGTAGAGTTCATTGAGAACCCTCGCGCTAACATCCAAGCTGGTGCTGGTGCTGCTGGTATCGACGTATACGACACTGTGATTGCGGGCCGTCAGGCTCTCGCAAAAGCGTTCTCTCGTGCCCCCGGCTTCGGTGAACAACCACAAATTGTGTACGGACCAACAACTGACTACCTTCGCAGGTTCGTGTCAGTGGGCTGGTACCACCTCGTTGGATATGGCCGCTTCCGTGAAGATTGCCTCCAGCGTGTAGAAAGCTCATCAAGCCTCTAAAGGTTTGACACATAGGTTTGAGAGGGTCAAGGTTCCCCCTTTCCCTTGGCCCTCTCATTACCTCCTATTTCTTTGCTACTCTAGGTGCAGACAGACAAGGTTGGATTTAATGCCAAAAGTTGGTAATAGACATTTCAGTTACTCTGACGCAGGTCGGAAAGCTGCTCGTGCCTATGCAAAGAAAACAGGGAAAAAAGTTACTAACACTCGAAGGAAGGGTAAACGATAATGGCCGGATCAAGCAGCGACGGAAACGTAACTATCCGACCTAAACCCATAACGGGGACCGGAGGAGTTAACCGTGGCTAGTGGTCTTTACTGTTTGCCGTTCAAGAACAACTTGACGCAAACAACTAACTTTGCAATAGATTTTGATGATACAACCGCAGGGCACTTTAAGTGCATGTTGGTTGACTCGTCGTACACCCCTAACTTTGACACTGATTCAGTTAAGACTGATGTCAGCGGCGAAATTGTGGGTGCAGGTTACACCGCTGGCGGTGAAGCCTTAACCAGTGTGACGTTTACTATTAGTAGTGGCACCATTACTTGGGACGCCGCTGATGTCACTTGGTCAGCGAGCACTATTACTAACGCTGCTGCTGCTGTGATATATAACACCAGTGAAACTAATGACCCCCTGATCGCTTACGTTGATTTCGGTGGGAACTTTTCAACTACGTCGGGTACGTTCCAGATTGTTTGGAATGCGTCCGGCATCTTTACTTTGGATCTAACCCCGTAGGAGGGATGAAATGTCAACGAACTTTCCAACGTCGTTAGACGTACTTACCACGGGCGGAAATCTCCCGAACACTATTACTAGCTCGACTGAGCTTGACGCTACGAACTTTTTGCATGACGAAATGCATGTCAATGTGAACGAGTCATCTGTAGCTGTGCAAACAAAAATGGGGATCGGTTCGTCAACACCTACTGCTGCTGGGCAGGTGCTTACTTGTGACACGAGTGGCACTAGCACATGGCAGGCATTAGACGTTCTTAATTCACCTATCCCTTTAATCTTGGCCTTATCGTAGGAGCAATCAATGGCTAATACCTTCAAGGTGCATAACTGGTCGGCAGCAGCCGCAGCAGCGAGCAACCTTTACACCGTCCCCGCTGCAACCACGGCAATCGTGTTGCAGATGCAAGCAGCGAACGTCGGGTCGGGCACTCATCCTGTGAGTGCAACTGTGACAGACACTTCTGCTGGTACTACCGAGTTCATAGCGAAAGCTGTGTCGGTTCCTCTTAACGCTGCTATTGGCCTTGTCGCCGGTAAGCAGGTGTTGGAAACAGGGGACGTGCTTGACGTTTATTCAGATGCAGTTTCACAGATTGACGTAACGCTTTCCGTATTAGAAATTAGCTGATCCTGTGACCGGGATTTCGGCAGGTAAGACGTGGAGTAGGATCGGAGCCGAAGTTGCTCCGACTTCTGGTGCTGCGTCTGGTGTCTGGCAGATGCAGGAGGTTGCGGAGAATGTGGGGGCTGGCACTTGGCCGACTCATATTAAAGGGACGATGGAGCTAATCGGTGAATTCACTGCCAGTAGCTATCCCGGTACCTCTGGCGAGATATCTTTTACGAGTATCCCCCAAACGTATCGAAGCCTTCGGGTTGTTATGTCTAACGGGAAACGTGCTTCCAGTAGTGGCGGTACGGGGCTGACGTTTAACGCTGATTCAACCACCAGCAATTATTCGTATAGCGAATTTTATAACACTGGGAGCAATTCGACATTCGAGACGGGTTCATCAATTCAGGGGTACATGCCAGCGAACTCGGTGCCAACATCTGCGGGGTCAACCTTTTGGATGGCTGACATTATGAACTATTCCGATGCCAGTGTCGGCACCTCCGCTCAGATCCAATATGGCGGCGCTCAGGATAACAGTTCCGGGGCTACTGGCATAATCTCTTTCGGCTATAACCAGACCTCCGCTGTCACCAGCCTGCAACTTAAATCTGATGCCGGTGGCGGCTACTACTTTATAGCGCCGACCGTTGTCGCCTTATTCGGAATCGGGATTGTCTGATGGCTGACTTTGAGATCATTGAAGAAGGAACGCTCACCACCACCTCTTATACCCTTGACTTCACGTCGATCCCCCAGACGTACACGCATCTTGAAATCATGTTTTCGGCTCGATCCGCTAAATCTGGAGCCACGACGGACGGTGGGGAAGTCAGGGTCAATGGAGATTCAGGTACGAATTATGGTGTGCAAGGCGGCTACATCAATAACGTGATGAGCCTCAACATGGGAACACGCTCTCAAATTGATAGTTCTACGCGAATTATGAATGCAGGTCAGCAGACCGGTGTGTACGCCATCAACAAAATTATGATCCCCAACTACAGCGACACCACCGTCGCAACAAAAGGTCTGTTGTTTGAGACAACGGCAGGCGGACCGAATTCAAGTTGGGCTTACTGGAACTCGTTCTCGATTGGTTTTTGGAGCAGTACCGCTGCTATCAATCAGGTGACGCTTTACAGCGAATCGGTGTCGTATCCGTTTGTCGCTGGGAGTTCTTATTGGCTCGGAGGATGGGCGTAGTCATGAGCACAATTACTAAAATAGCGACTGCGACACCCGACGGCGTTGCCAGCTTTACGTTCTCGGCAATATCGGGAAGCTACGACGACCTAATGGTTATCGGCAGCGTCAAAGGGTCACACACGGGCGGCTCGGCGTTCAGTAATTGCACTATGACTATGAGATTCAACGGCGACAGCGGCGGAAACTATTTCTGGAAATTCAACAAGGCAGTAGATTCTTCGACCCGTGGCGCTGACGCAAGCGCCTCTGCCACCGTGACCGGGATGCAACTGAATCTTGTTCCGACCAGCTATAGCGCCAACACCGGCTGGGGGCAGTTCAAGATCTATATTCCCGGCTACTCAGATGCAAGCGGCAACGCAGCGAAGCGTTGCTACCACTTGGGCGGCTACGGCCAAGGCACACACGGGTCAGCTATGACGCAGGGTAACCACGGCTGGTCAACCACAGACGCCATTACCTCCGTCTTTTTCCAACTCGACTGGTACAACTTCGTCGCTGGTAGCTCATTCACCCTTTACGGCATCACGAACGCTTAGGAGCAAATCATGCCAATGAAAACGATTGTCGATTGTTCGACAGGAATCCAAACCAATGTCGAGATGACAGCGGAAGAAGTGGCGCAAGCTGAAGCTGATGCCGAACGAGTACAAGCTCAACAGGCCGAAGAAGAAGCTGCCGCAGAAAAACGGGCAGCAGACAAAGCATCAGGTGATGCCAAGTTGAAAGAGCTTGGTTTAACGGACGACGAGATCGCTGCACGCTAATGACTTATGGTGAGAATGGCTCTGTGATAGGGCCACAGAACCTTCCCACTTCTAGTGCTGCGCCGGGTGTGTGGTCGTTGGGGGAGATCGCTGAAGCTGAACGTGACGGCATCTGGCCTGCTCCTGCTAGCGGTTACGTCATGGTTGTGGGTTTGCCTGACACAGCAGGTACCGATTTCTACCCGTACAACATACAGCTTCTCAATAATGGCACTACCGCTCGGCTAGGGGGCCGTTGGAACCCCGGAGGGGGAAACCCAAACGGACGTATTTGTTACATGAATCTTGATTTGAGTGGGGGTGCTGCTGCTGCTCCGACAACGGCAACGGTTCAAACTGCTTGGTCATTTTCTATTTCAAGTGCCACTCAAGAGGGTATTTATGCGGAGCAGCCGGGTGGCTTGTGGGTAGATAGTTCTGATAACTCGTACGAAACTGGAAACGTGTATCCAGCTACGTCTGCCAGTTCTTACGACTATTACAATCTTGGGGTTAATAAATACGATTCGTCTGGTACGCAGCAATGGCAAACTGTTTACCGCCAAAACACTGGGGCATATTCTCCCGGTATGCAGCGTGCTGTTGTTTGGCATGATGAAACTAACAACGATTGTGTGTTTCTATGCTATTTCCAAGACAGTCTTGCTGGTTGGAATAAGCGCCGCCACCAAATGGTTTTGTTAGATGATTCTACTGGCAACATGCGTTCCACTTCGTGGAATCGTATGGTTTACATGAACAACGAAAACTCCAGTGTCAATAACCAGATGGGGAGTGGTATCAAAAGGTCAAATGTGAATGGCACAAAGATTGCTACGTTGCATGACTATTATGACAACTCAGACAAGAGCCTTGTTTCTCCTATTTTGTGGGATATGGGGCAGCCTTACAGCGTTTCGTCTGGGTGGACGACAACTTCAGTTGGGTTACGCAACATAAGCACAGGTGGCACAGACATAACTGGGACAGGTATTTGTTTAGATTCAAGTAACAATGTGTACGTTACTGGGTTCTTTCAGGCCACCGGTATTACCGGCCCTTACACTCCTTACAACGTTTTTGTCGCTAAATACAATTCGACTGGCACCTTGCAATGGATTTATTGTTTGCGTCAGCAAGCTGGCGGTGAATCAACATCACTTATGGGGGGCGGTATTGAGATTGATGGTACTGATCTTTATATCAGCGGCTACAGCAATAAGGTCGGCGGCAGCGTTTCTGCTCCTTTCTTAGCAAGACTTGATGTTTCGGCTGCCACCCCATCTCTTACATGGATTAATCAAGCCGCTAATGCAACTTATAACTGTTACGCACAGGCAGTTAAGAGAGTCGGTTCGGACCAAGTTGTGTCTTGGGGTTACGGGCAGACAGATCCGGGTTCTGTAGTTGGGGTGATGGCGTCAATGAACATTGACGGTTCAACAACTGGAAGCGGCACTGTTGATGGGGTTGCTTGGACATCTATAGATCTGAGTCCTTACATTGTGTTTGCTGATGCTAATACCAGCGGTACTACTGCCAATGTTTGGGTAGTCAACAACGGATCTGTTTCAATAACTGAAGGTGCTATTAACAACACCATAGGCGGTTATTACAACACGAAAGTTACGGGAGCGCCGAGTCCTACTAACACGGTTGAAAGTGGAGGGATCGGATGAGGTGGGATGATCCAGAGTTTTGGACTCGGGGAGATGAAGGTGCTCCTCCCCATATTAAAGCTATGTGGGATAGAGAGGACTGGTCAACGTATCCAAATGAAATGCCAGATCACTGGGATGAAGCCGAACAAAAATGGAAGAACGCTGACGGCAAAGATTATGAAGGTCCCGACCAAACCCATTTTTGGGATCGTTTAACTGGGACGTGGGAACTTCCTGAAGCTGCTGGTCCTATTTCTCCTGACGTGAATATCCAAGAATGAATGTTGTTGATGCACCAAACAAAGTAACCAGCGGACGGCCCTTGTCGCCCGTCGGTATTGTTGTGCATCACACCGCTTCAAACGCTAACGCAGACCCCGACGCTGTTATCGCCATGTGTGTACGTGGCGTCAACAAAGTACCGGGACCGCTTTACAACTATCTCATTAAACGTGACGGCACCATCGTTACGTTGACAGCCGAGAACGTGAAAGCAAACCACGCTGGACGGGGAATGCAAACCGTCCTCACTCGTATGCAAAAAAACCTTCCTGTTACGGGAAACGCATCCGGTCCCGGCAAGATCAGTGCTAACGCTCGACTTGTTGGCGTGTCTATTATTAACGACGGTTTAGGGCAAGACGTTCCCGAGGCTCAGATGGACGCATTGGTAGACCTGTGCGCCTTTCTGTGCGACGGGCACAAATGGAACCCTGATGTGGCAGTAGTAGGACATAAGGAATGGACTTCACGTAAAGTTGATCCTTCGTTCTCGATGCCAGATCTACGGGCACTTATTCATCGTCGCATGGTTACTGACGCACCAACAATGGTGTTACCTAAAGAACCTGAAGATGGACTGGTTTCTTATCCCGGTTTGTTGAAGAAGGGTTCAAGGTCTAACGCTGTTCGTTTCGTGCAAGCCTGCGTGGGTGCCCAACAAGATGGTATTTTTGGGCGTGCTACCCAAGCAAAGGTAATTAGGTGGCAACGGGCCTTCGGCCTGAAACCAGACGGCATAGTTGGCCCTTCTACATGGGAAGCTATGAAGATCAAAAGGACAGACATTGTTCACCCAGCGTTTTATTAAAGATTCATTAGAGCGTGGAGTATCCACGTTCGCTCAGGCGTGGGCTGCTGCTATGGCAGTTCCCGGCCCAGATTGGGGTGACTCCTTCAAGATTGCAGGGGTCGCTGCTCTTATTTCTATTGCTAAAGCTGTTGCGGCTAGCCGTGTAGGTGACCCGGAAACTGCTGCTATGGGTAAAAGCTAACCCCTTATAGGGATGGGTCTTTGCGATGACGTACCGCCAGTCAGGGATACAATATAGACAGTCGGGTTTCGCTTATAACACGAGCGATTCTACGGTCAATGTCGGTGTTATTGGCGTTGTCGCAACGATCCCTACCTCTATTGATTTCCCTTACCGCAAGTCGGGGATGTCGTATCGTGATCCGCTGTGGACGTACCGGGAACCACCTTCATCTGGTAACGCTTACACGGTTATCTGTTTCCCTGACAGTATAGGGATTACTACCCAGTTCTCTGCGGTAGCTGGTTTACCGGCAACGGTTTCCCCGGCGACGATAGCAGTAGACGCCACTGTCGCAGATACCATTGACATTGACGCTAACTATGTGGAGGCGCATGAAGGCATAGAGCTTGCTGCGTCACTTCCTGCGGTGAGTTTGCTTATCGGCCAGCAGATGAACCCGGCGGCTATTGCGGTTACGACCACGATGGCTCCAACCTTTGAAGTTATCCTTGATGGAGCGGTAGTCGGCACGATTGCTGCTACGTCTACGGTCGCTAACTCACATGACGTGGATGGCAGTTACACTTTCTATGCGGCCACTATTCAGGTGAAAGCCACTACACCCGAGGTGCCGTTGCATCGCATCATCGATCCGATGCCCGCAGAGAACGTGCGTCCTATGATCGGGCCACGCAACAAACCTACCCCGGCTTCTTTCGCTTTGTTCCGTCATTACCAGCCGGAAAGCCGAGGCACCAATCTTGTTATTGTTAACAACGCTTCGGTGCAAACGTTTATGCCAGCGGACCAGAGCACAGCTACCCGTGTAATCTATGGTGGACATGAGTGCCCGGATGATTTAACGGCTGCCGAGCAAGACATCCTGATAGCCGCAGGGTATAAATTAAGAGTAGGAGCCGCCGTCTAATGCCTATGTATTCCTACCGTTGCGTTAACTGTTACACCATTTGGGATGTTTTCCACAAGTTCAGTGAAAGCCACGACGAGCCATGTGACAACTGTGAGGGTGAACTCTCTAAGTATTATGGCAGTATTCAGGTTTCTCCAGCGGCGTGCCCCACACGATCCGGCACTCACGATTCCCGCCCGATTGATTTAGAAGCTACTCGCCAGAATGAGAAGAATAAGGAAGCTGATCTTGCTGCGTATAAGCGGTTAAGGCACGAAGGGTTGCAGCCTCCGAGCACCGTTGGTGCTGCGAAGTTGGAGTCCGAGGCCGGTACAAAGTGGGAAGTCAAAGCTGGTAAAGCGGTAAGTAAGAAAGGGCAGAAGCAGCTACAGGAGTTCTTAGGATGAGTACCACCCAAGCATGGGTTGACAACACACGAGATATGTTGCTGTCCGGTTACGTCGAAGAACTAGATGTGTTGACTGGCGCTATTAGCAGCACGTCCCAGACGACAGTCACCGTTCAAGGTGTGGCGAGTAGCTGGGCTAAAGGCGTTGTGTTTGAAGTCAACTCCGAAATGTTTTATGTGACGGGTGTAGCTGGCGGCAACACCCTTAGCGTGTTCCGAGGCTACGGGGGATCTACTGCCACGACGCACGCTAACAGCGACCTTGTAAGAGTGTCTCCGAAGTTCCCTACATATCGGATTGTCCAGTCGTTGAACGATGATCTTAGCGATTTGTCGTCACCAGATAACGGCTTGTTCCAAATGAAAACAACCAGTTTTGATTACAACGCAAGCGTTGACGGATACAATCTGGCGGGTTTAACTTCAGACGAAATTAACTCTATTTACTCTGTGACTTACGCAGATGTAGGAGTGGAAGCAACCGAACCAGAGATTAATTCGTGGACACTTAAACGCAACCGGGATACCACTACGTTTTCTAGTGGGCTTGCTTTGATTCTTTACACTCCAGCGTGGCCCGGTAAAAAAGTTACGGTCATGTATAAGTCACCGTTAACTGCTGTATCGACAACTGATTTAACAGCTAACCAGTCTTTAACTGGGCTGGCTCCCACAGCGTATGATCTTCCTCCGTTGGGTGCAGCGATGGCGTTGATGACTACCACCCCCATACGCAGAGAGTTCCTCGATGCAGAGGGCACGTCACGTATGGCCGAGGAGGTCCCACCGGGGGCGATCTCAGCCTCTTTCAGAGATTTAATGGGGCGACGTAGGGCAAGACTCCAAGCGGAAGCTGGACGGCTTGTAGCACGCTATCCGCAGATGTGGAGCAGGAACTCTGCTGTACGCCCCGCTTCCCAATGGAGCGGGTTGTCGGATGGCTAGTGGAGATTACTTACCCGTTCAATTAGATGGCACAGCGTTCCTTGTGGACACGAGAGAATACTCTCGCACAACGGTTCCGGCTTTAAGGGAGCAGCGAGATAACAGCGCTGAAGCAGGTGAGAACGCTTTGGATACGAGCGGTGCATGGACACGCTCTCAAACAGATTGGTCTTATGGCTCGGGTCAAACGCATTTTGATTTGGATGACAGTGATCGTCGTCGCTTTGCAAGTTCTACGGGTATTGATCCGTGGACGAAAGGCGAAATCACGCTTCTCCCCATCACCGAGGAGAAGCTAAACGCTACCACTAGCAACCTTCTTGTACAGAGAATGGGTACCTATTTGTACGCTACTCACGCAGAGACAGCCGAGTTTACGAGTTCAGCTACACCTACTACTCCTTCGTGGACGAACTTTGTGGCACGAGCTACGCATCAGATAGCTGACATCACGTCGGACGGCACAAACATTTACTTTGCTTTCGGGTCGGGTGCAGCTATAGCTAAAGCAACTTTGGGTGCTAGCGCTATTGACGGGGCGTGGCCTTCTAGTGGTACACAGGCGGCAGACATTATTCAAGTTGCAGCAGGTCGCCTGATTGGTGCGTTGGGTGCAAACATTTTTGAAATCGGGGCGAACGGAGCCAAGCTCGGTAGCTCACTGGACTACACCCCTACTTTGGCTACGACTACGTGGGTGTCTGTGACTGGTGGGCCTTCTGGTATTTTTGCGGCGGCTAACACAGACGACACGGGAAGCATTTACCATATTGATGTCAGCACTACGGATGGTTCTTTGCAAACTCCGGTAGTCGGGGGGCAGCTACCCCGAGGGGAAACCATTAACGAGATCCTTGCTTACGGCGAGGTGCTGTTGATAGCGACTACTGAAGGTTTACGAACTGCGTTGATCGACACGAACTCTAACGCTGTGACTATTGGTCCAGTCATTGAGGAGGGTGGAGAAGCGTACGGGTTGGAAGCTGAAGGACGTTTCGTTTGGTGGGGTGCCAGCAGCGGACAGATTTATAGGGCTGACCTTTCCCGTTTCACTTCGACTCTTGTCCCAGCGTGGGCCGCAGATCTGGTGTCTACTAACGCTTCAGGTAACGTCAACTCGATTGCCCGGTTCGGCAGCAAAACTTATTTCGGTGCTGCTACTGATGGCGTATTTGGTGAGTCGGGTACTGGCATAAAAGTTGCTACTGGGACACTCAACATTGGTGAAGTGTCATGGTCAACTGTTGCACCTAAGCTGTTGCGTAACGTTACGGTGCGGCAAAGCCGTGACCAGTTCGACTCGACTACTACCTACCGTCAAGCTGCTCCTTTCGCATACAACCAAGGCGCTTCTACTTTCCGAGGCACACAAGTTAGTATCATGCCGGGAACAGTGAAGTTCAAAGCCACTAACGATAACAACGCTGTGAGCGAAGTCGGGCCTTTGTCTACTGGTGTGCCTTCAGATTTTGATTTCGCTTCAGAATCGTCAGTGTCCTACAACTTTGAGATGATACTGACCCGAGATACAGGCAACACTACCCTCGCTCCAATCATTGAGGATTGGGTGACGAGTTGTATCGCTACCCCTGACCGGGTAGACGAAATCATTGCCCCAATTATTCTTAAACGACAAGTCTTAACTTCTCGTAACAGTGGTTCGCCTGTCATGTTTGACTCGGCCACCATCTTTAATACTCTCCGCACTCGCATGGAAGCGGGAGTAACCGTGGATTATATCGAGGGAACACGGGAAGAAAAGGTCACTATTGAGCGTCTTTCTATGCGTCCCGACCGGGTATCCGACAACGGGGAGTGGTGGGAAGGTACTCTTGTGGTGAGGCTACTGACCGTACCCAGTTAGGGGGCCTCGTGGCTAAGGTTCTTTTTTACGATATTGAAACCGCACCCAATCTGGCGTATGTGTGGGGGCACTATGACCAGAATGTTGTGGCGCAATACCGGGAATGGTATTTGCTGTGTTTCTCTTACAAGTGGGAAGGGCAGAAGTCTACGAAAGTTGTTTCGTTAACTGACTTCCCTGACATTTATGACAACGACCCGGAGAACGACATCGCTGTAGCTGGTGCGTTATGGAAGTTGTTTGATGAAGCAGACGTGGTGATCGGTCATAACGGCGACAAGTTTGATATGCGTAAAGCTAACGCCCGTTTCGTTTATCACGGTATGATCCCTCCCGCAATGCCGTTGCAAGTTGACACACTTAAAGTTGCTCGCCGGTACTTCATGTTTAACAGCAACAAGCTGGGTGACTTGGGTGAACACTTGGGGTTGGGAAACAAGGAAGCTACTGGCGGGTTTGGGTTGTGGGCTGGTTGTATGCGTGGCGATGAGAAGTCGTGGCGCATTATGAAGAAGTACGCCAAACAGGATGTCGATTTGTTGCAGGCTGTGTATGAGCGCTTGCGTCCTTGGATGACGAACCACCCGAATCGTGCGTTGTTTGATGGTCGCCCGGATGCGTGTCCGACTTGTGGACATGAGGAACTAATCCGGCGTGGCAATAGATCTACAAAGGTTGCTCAATACGTGCAGTACCAGTGTAAGGCGTGTGGTTCTTATTGTCGTGAGCGTGTCCGGTCGGAAGCTACATCGCCTAACTTGGTTCCCTAAAAAGGGAGAACCCCCGGCCCTAAAACGTTCGAGCAAAAGGACCGAGGGTTGAAGCAGACGCAGAAAACCACTACGAAAACGGCGGCTGCTCCTACGAGTTTATCACACGAGTAAAGGTACCGTCTACATTTTCTACCCATTCCACAGTGATAGACGGTTTGTTAGAAGGGGGAGATGGTTGTAGAGCCTGCCTTAAATGCCACTCAACAGCGTTAACAGTAAACGATTTAGTTGCGTTTAGGGCAGTCACTATTTGTTCAGTAGTGTACCCAGCTATCAATGCTTTCTTGACGATACGTTCGATACCTTGACGTGCCGCCATTGGTTTGGGGTGCGCCTGTTCCCAGTAGGTGTTGGTTGTTTCGTGGGCATGGGTGTCGGTTATTAGTTGGCCGTCACTCACGTTCCACTAGCAACTCTAAAGCCTTCGCTGGTCTGTATTCAGTGGCTTTCATTGCTTTCTCCCTCTCGTACCCTGAATGGCCGCCCCATACTAGCGACGCCATATAGAAATGGTTGAACCAATCTCCTACACAAAGTGCATACGCTAAACAGTTTCCCCTTACAGGGCAACCGTCAAAGCAAATGTCTTTAGTGACATCCCCGGCGGGTATCCCCTTGCACGCAGCTTGGGGATACCACCAAGGTGTCTGGCTCATTGACCAATCAGTTCAGTCCACAACCACAAAGGCATAACAACATACGAATCTTGTACCGGTTTACGCCGACGTTTAACTATCGCAGCGAACCACCGTGACCCGGCGTTACGTCCCTCAGCTTCAGCCTCGTCAACGAAACCAGCTAAGTTAATTTGTTTGTGGTCTTTCAGTTCAAGAACCCAGTCAGCTAACACTCCATCGCCAACGATGTCACCCTTGTCCTCTGCTCCTGATAAGGCTCGGCGTTCAACCCAGTCCCCAGTTTCAGCGGAGAGGTAACGAACCACCGCAGTTTCAAAGGCGGTCCCTTTTTGTTTGGCTCGGTTTACCATTGTTACTCCTCTGGTAAGTCACGCCACCAGTCAAACATGAAGGACACTTCATCCATTTCGGATTCATCCAACATGCCTCGCACAGCAGCTTGAATAACGTTGCTACGGAAAGCCCACATAGGTAACTGGCTTATCGCCGGTGGGCAGCTTGGATGTTTTTGCATTGAGTCAGCGTAAACATCTAGCTCCAGCAGTAACGATGCAGGTATAGCTACAGCTACGAAGTCCATATCTGTGGGGACTTGTAGAGCGCTAGCGTCGTAATCATAAGGTGAGTCCACAGGTTCCATTCTGTCACACCGTCACGGGGTTAGGGGTTTCTCGCAACTTCTGTAACGCAAGACGCACTACATCTGATTGACTGATTCCCTCTAACTCGGCGGTGGCTTTGATGTGTTCTATTTCCCACGGATATAACCGCAAGTTGAATGCGTGTTCTCGTTTAGCGTTCATTAACGCCGGATCGTTATACACTAGAACGGCTCCTCATCAAACGCAGCTTGAACAGTTTTAACAGCAGCAGCAGTCGAAGCAACAGCGTCGGGGACACCTGAGTCCTTGAACTTCAAAGACATAGCGACATCTTCGACAACGAGGTTAACTTTGTTTCGTTTCTGTCCGTCTTTCTCCCAGCTTTCAAAGTTCAGACGCCCAGTAACAGTGACTCGTTGGCCTCGGCGTGCGTTTTCTGACACGCTTTCCGCCATCTTTTCCCATGCTACGCAGTCAAAGAAATGTGCTTTCTTTTCTTGACCATCTCTAGCCATCTGGTTCCATGCGACAGTGAACTCGCATACGGCTTTGTTGCTGTTGGTGAAACGCAGTTCGGGATCTCTGACTACGTTTCCTGACAGGGTAACGGTGTTATCAAACGCCATTAGTTTCCTCTTTCTTAGTGAGTATGTTGTATAAGTAGTAACTATCTCCGGCCCATAGGTGTAACCCTAAGCCCAGTCGCATGGCGCAGCGCTTGATGGCGTCACTCATGCAGTCCTTTAAGGCTTCCCCGTTGTTGGGGACTTTGCGTTCTACTGCTCCGGCTTCTTCCACAACTATTTCTTGGCCGTCGATTGTGACTTTCAAAGCCATCACGATTCCTTCGACTTTGCCTTCAGCGTTGTAGACAATGTGCTTCACTTCAGTTGAGTGAGGCCCGACTATCCCTAGTAGGGACTGGCTTACCTCGCTGTGACTGACGTATGCGGCAGCGAACGATCCGGGTTTCTGTTTAACGACAGACGCCGGGAAAGGTTTAGCTAACTTGACTAGGGTTTCAGACATGGGCCTGACTTTCTTGTAGGGAACGGGCTACGGTGTGGCCGTTTGTATTTAGAACATGAACGAACCCGGTGTTACCCGGCGTAGTTGGACGTTCAACTTTTTCTTCTCCGACTATCAAGAATTCGACCAACCCTTTCTCTCTCAATTCACCTAAACGAGTGGCTGTTTGGTTAGGTGAAATGGCGCGGTTAGCACCGTTGTAAACATGGTCACTTAACGCAAATGCAGTCATACCAAAAGGTGATGCGGCTTCCAACGCAAGAAGAATCTGAGATTGTTGGCTCCCAGCTTTAACAGTTCGGGCGGCAACACGGCTAGTGCTTGGATGGTGCGCCCCTACTTTCCCTCCGATTGCGTCAGCATCAAATAGCGAGACAACTTTGTTATTGTTCATGGTGCCCTTTCAATGGAACCAAAATGTTTTCTAAAGGCGTTTGTTCAAATGGGAGACTGTCGCATAGCCCCCAATAATTGCAGTAGTGGCAACGCCAGTGACCACTCCCGTTTTTACCTAACGGCGTACCCGGTTCGGGAACGTCGTACACTATGCCGTACCCCGGAATCTCCCGTTGTGGAAGCTCCTGAGAATAAGTCGTCAACGCTATATCTTTCATGCGTTGCGCCTCGGCAATAGCGATCTGTCGTGGGGTTAACCCAGCAGGACTACCGGGGAACGGTTCGTCCATGTGGTACACCCACTCGACTGTCTCTCCAGCGAGCACAGCATTAGCAGCCCGTGGCTTTTCGCTGTTGTCTTTACTGATGTAACAGACGTGAATGTAATCGGCACCTATAGCCATCCCATACATGGCGGCTTGTGTTACCCCATCGTCGGGATCTTGGCCGCTTCTCGCTAGCTTTATCGGAAACACTTTCTTGGTTTTCAACTCGAAAATAAACGTGCTTTCTTCGACAGTGTAAACACCGTCAACGTGCCCCGAAATTGGGTAGCCCAGCGGCTCCAACGAAACTGGCACCTCAGTTTGCATTTCATATGCAGCTACCATTGCTTCTTGTACGAGTTCGTGAATGTTTTGGCCAGTCCAGAATGCTATAAGGGTTGTGTCGTCTGGTGGATCTGATTGTTCAGCCCCCAGAATGCGTAACCCGATAGCTCTTGAACATGCGTTAGCTTCACTAGCTCGGCAGGGTGTCCCCATAGCAGTTGGCTTGTCGCCTTCTACTTCTTGTTTGTTTCTGAGGTAGTCCCGGTAAGCGTCGTAAGCAAGTGTGGTGCGATGGTAGCCGTCTGTTTTATCCATCGCACTCTGCGTATTCGTCTTCTAACCGTCGTTCTACTTTAGGGTCACGTTCGATAGAAGCTAGCTGTAGGTATCCGTCAGCTATACTCGCGAAGTTTCGCATCGTTGTGTCTGTCAACATCAACTGAGTTTGCGATCCGTCGTATTCCCCTCCTTCGATCTGTGTCAACGTAACAACCCACTGAATATGGTCCCCTATGCTGTTGCTGTGCCCTGTGGCTAGGTATTCTTCGCGGGTTTGAACTTGAATAAATGAGGGGTCTTCCGGTTCAATTATTTGAACTACATCTACCCATGTTGAGTGTTGGCCGTGACAGGGGGTGTTCACTGCCACAAAAAATTGGTCGGAGTTATCCATCGTCTTGATCCCTTTCTAAGATCAACATGGAAGCTGTTATCGCAGCGTCCATCAGTTCATCGTTTATCCAAACGTGCTCCCTTGCACGTTCGATTTCCATTTGTTCCCAAGTAGCTAAATCCATTAGCCCCTTCTTTCTTTTTTCATAGCTCGCCGTTGGCGAGAACTCGTGCCACCCCATATGCCCGGTTGGTTGTGGGTGATGGCATAATCTCGGCACTCGATCTTGACGGGACACTCATTGCAGATGTCGAGCAGAGTCTTAGTTTTAGGGGACACTTGTGAGCCGTGACGGGTTGTTACATACCGGCCACGGGCCGGGAACCAGTCGTACCCTTTGTCCTCGGTTAGTCCTTTACAGGCGGCCTTGTTGCGCCAACTATTTACGCCCACGGCGTTTCCCTTTCTTCGGGTGTTTCTTTAGTAGTGCTTCCCAGCGTTCCGACCGACTCGGATAGTTCTCCGGGTCACGGGCGTGGCGTACTCCCTGTAGGGTCATTTGCCGGTCAACTTTTTCTAGTTCTTTATGCGCCACTAGTTCCCTCTCGCTTCGTCGATCTTGTTGTCCCAATACATAGACTCGGCGTTCTCTTGGGCCTCAATCATGGCGTCATATTCTTCTTGGTCCATGTAGGCGTACGGATCGTCTGGCGGTTCGTAGTAACTATCCATTAGGGTCGCCCTTTCTGTAGGTCGTCGGCCATCTGTTCCATAGCGGCTTCGATGAGGCCCTTTAGTACTAAAAGTTCGCCACTTCCACCCCTGTCGGGGTCTACCTTCAGATCTTCTAAGCGTTGGTCGATGTATTCCCAGATAACAAGGGGGTCACCCATGTTTCTTTCCGACCAGTAGTGTTTTCTTGTTGGTGCTTTCACCGTTTCCCTTTCGTTTCGTATTACCTTATCGTATTGCGTTTCGTAATGCAAGCATCACCGGCACGACCACAAAATCCAGCCGTCGCCATAGGTTCGTTTGCCGTACTTGTAAACCTCTATAGCCATTGAAGCCGACCCCAACGCCGTGTACCGGCGACCCCAAACCCGAGGACCAAACGCCCCCGAATCAAACCACGTCGGCTCATGGATTTGCCATGCGCCGTGGTCCTTTGTTTGACTGACGGCTTCAAGGTTCCACCGGCTCTCGCAATAGGCTACTTGGAGAGCCTCGGCGGTAGACCATTGACCACCATAGATTTCGGCGGCTTCGACTAGCTCCCTGTGGACAGGGTGCGTTTCGTTAAAGCTCCCTAGGTCTATTAAGAGCCACATGAAAAGAGCAGCTATCACCACCGGCCCCCGTGAATCTGGTCTAGTTCGGCTTGGATTTGCTCCGCATGTGCGGCCCTTAGAGCCTCTTTGTAGGCAACTCGGCTGTGATAGTACCGGGCTAGCTCCGAAACGCCGCCAACGAAGCAGAGAACCGGCACCAGATAGATAACTAGTAGCGCTACGGCTACGATTTGATCGTCAAGCGTCGGGGTCATCATTCACCCTCGGCAGGATCGAAAGTATCTAAAAGGTTTTGCGCTACTTCTCGGCGTGTTTCCACCGTAAAAAGTTTGTGCCACGGCGTGCCGGTGTCGGCGTACTCGGCGGCGTAACTTTTGGCGGCGGCTTCTACCGGGTAACCGAAACCTTTTAAGGCTAGGGTCGGGTCATAATTTCCTCGGCGGTAATGCTTGCGGAGGTTAGCTTCACACGCCGCTAGCTTTTGGTAAGGCTCCCAAGTGTTGCGGAGATATAGTTCTAGCTCCGTTGCTTCATGGTTGTAACTCATTTTGCACCCTTTCGTTTTGTGGTTTTAAGTGCGTGCCGGGTAGGGAATCGAACCCCGTGGAACCGTTCCCGGCGGCTATCGGTTAGCTATCAAACGGCCCCGTTAGATCTGTAATGAATCGGGCGGCCTTATCGGCGGCTTGTGTAGCGTCCCAGATAATGCGCTCCCCGTCGGCATTCTGCACAGCGTTTAAAAGGGGCTGCATCCATCCTAGAATATAGGCCCCGTGATTAGACTCTGCACCTTCGTTTTCTAGCGGGGTGTGATCAATACCGAAGTCACTAACTAGGATACAGGCCCCAATTTCGGCCACAAGTTCCTCCGCTGCATAGCCTTTCTTTTCCATTGTTAACCGGCGATGATAAAAACCCTTTTCGCATTTCTTACAACCGGAACCGGTGCAGGCCCCTAACCGGTCCGGGGAGCCGGTCCAGTGAATAAACTCATGCGCCATAGTGGAAGCGTAAGTGCTAAGGCTTTTAAACATATCGGCGGGCGGTACGTTCACGGTATCGGTTGCCGGGGTGTAATAAGCGCCGGTGCTGCCTTCGGTAAACGTGGCGCCAGTCTTAAGAAAATGCTCTTTTACTTCCGGGGCCTTAGGTGGTTCGCTTATCTCTCCCGGCATGTAGTCGGGATGGAAATCGAAATCGGTCCCCGGTTCGATTGGTCGAGCTTCCCCGCCGGTAGGGGTTATCTCTACTTGCCAGTATCCGAAAACCGAGAAGTTTTGACCGGTCCAGATTAGGCGAGCGTCATGGCCGCAAGCCGCCGTTATTTCAGCGCGAGTTTTCTTAAAGCCTTTGCAACCTTTAGCACAAACGTACGACTGCTTCCAGTGGATACCCTGC
>Ga0208919_1000300_pt1 | contig 35957 bp, 50 predicted proteins | sample 4_EtaG_FD_184076 | JGI IMG/M metagenome (GOLD analysis project Ga0208919, IMG submission 184076) | Marine viral communities from the Subarctic Pacific Ocean - 4_ETSP_OMZ_AT15127 metaG (SPAdes) (version 3) | ecosystem: Environmental > Aquatic > Marine > Oceanic | place: Pacific Ocean | collected...
TGACTTGGCAGATGCCCATGATAGGCGTGCTTCAAAAGCTTTAGATAGATTTATTAATGAGTTTGATGGTAATGTAGCTAAAGGATTGGCTGCATATAAAGCTGTTGGTGGTAGTGTAGATGCAGCAGAAGCGTACATAAAAGAACTTGATAGCACTCGTGCTGTTGGCATTGACTACAATATTATGGATAAGTTTAAGTTTGATAATATTGACATGGAACAGTTTGCCGACTTATCAAGAACAGAAGCACTAGGTTCTATTAGACAAGAGGTATCTCCTGTTTCGGCAGGTGTATTTAAAGATACAAGTGGGTTAGGTAAGATAGGACTTGGACTGCGTGATACAAGTAAATATGCAGATGAAATTAATAAACTTATACCGCCAAGAGTAAACAAAGCTGTTGAAGGATTGGAGTCTGCTACCTTTGACCCAACAGGAACAAAGTCTGCCACACAGTTTCAAATGGAAAAACAAAAGTTTGAATCGCAAATGAAAAACTCTAGTCTTGATTTAAAGAATCAAATTAAATTTAATATATTAGAAATGGGCAAGCTTGGAGATAGTCCTGAAGATGAGGATAAACGACTAAGTTTATTACGAGATAATGAAGCCCTGACTAGAACTTACGCTATGTTTCAAGAGATTGACAATACAGGTAAAGGCGGATTAACCGCAAATACTCTTATTGGTTTATATAATAGTGGGTTGAAAAATCTTAGAGACAAGTATCAGTATAGCAGTAAGGGCGGTGTAGCATACTTAATTGACGATGATGGCATTGCAAAAACAGGCCAAGATGCCATAAATAGATGGACAGAGGTTAGAACACAGTTTCAAGTAGACTACACTGCAAATTCGTTAATGAATCGTGATGGCACGTTTAAAAATGCAATGACAGAAGACATACCGTATCATTTACAGTTTGGTACATCTATAGCAGAACAAGCCATTTCTAGTATTAATGAGCGCATGAATAAAACACAAGAAAATATAGGTGCAGGTAGTAAAACACCAGTAGTAGCTACACCTGAACCAAAAAACGATAGTACTTCTAGTGTTGCTCAAACCTCAGACTTATATAAAGAAACCCGTACCGATAATAAACCAGATAGTAATATTGAATCAACGGCAGAAGACCTTGCAGTTTTTAATTCAGGAATGGAGATAGGAACACAAGGAACTGTTATTAAAGGAAGAGATGCTAAAGAGTTTGGTGCGAATTATTTACAATATGTTGCGGATAATCCAAAAGATTATATAGAAGGATTAATTAAGGATTATGGAAACGATTATATTGTAGAAAATATAAACGAATATAAAATATACCTTGATGGCGCAGCAAATTTAATTAAAGACGAGGAACGCAAAGAGGAATACAAAAGACAAGTTAAAGAAACAATAGATAGCCTTCCTAAAAAAATAACTAGCATAATGAGAAGTCAGACTGCGCCAACAGTACTGCAAATGCCAGAAAATTATATACCTATAAAAGCGCAGAAATTATTATCTGATGAAGGTGGTTTTATGGGCAATTATTTATATGAAGACGCAAATGGAATGCAGTATATATCTCCCGAATTACCTTCAAAGTTTGGTATAGAGGTTAAATAGCCTCGATGACAAGTGTATTACCACCTGAAATACAATCTTTACAAAGGCGTAATATTTCTAATTCTACTTTAGGTTTACCACCTGAATTTAAAGAAGTAGAATCTCCCATGTTTCCCCCTGAATTTAAAGTACCCGAACCTAAACAGTTTGATTCCCCAGAGGAAGCAGACCAAGAAGAACGTTTGTCTTTTGCACGGCTTGCATCTGATGATGAGTACATGGATATGTTGCGTGAATACAACAGCGATAGGTTTGGAGAAAGTGGCGCACAAAAAGATGACGAAACTGATGAAGAATATCTTAAACGTTTTTTAACACATACTCGTGAGTTTGAGTGGAACAGCATTGATTTAGGTAGACAACTTGATTGGGTTCGTAATGCGGATGTAGATAAACGTATGAACTTTGGGCATGTCTACAGCCAACTATCACGTCTGCCTTCATTTTATCAAGAAGGTGGAACAGGTTGGAGTAGTGCCGTAAAAGATTTTGGAAAGTCATTAATCACTGACCCATTTAATTATATAGGTTTTGGAGCAGGTACAGTAGCAAAACAAGTAGCTACTCGTGCTGTTATTAAAGCACTAAAAGAGGGTGGTAAAAGAGCAGCCATTAAAGAGGCGGCTAAGTATGGCTCAAAGGGAATGTTTCGTAGCAAAGCTGGCAAAATTGTAGGTGGCGGTATTGTTGCTGAAGCTGGGGTAGCTGCTGTGCAAGACTTAAAACTACAAGAACTTGAGATGCTATCAAAAAAGTTTGGAGAGTACACGCCAGAAGATTATGATTATGGTAGAGCAGGTATATCAGGTGGGGCAGGTTTAGTTATAGGTGCAGTAGGTGCTAAATTATCTGGTGGTTTAGGTGGTGATAGAATACTAAGCAATGCAACTGAAGCTGTAGCAAAACAAAAGAAAATGAAAGAAGCTTTAGATGCTCGTAATGTAAGTCTGTCTAAAGATGCTAGTGATGAAGCCACAACACAAACCGTTACAAGTGCAACAGGTCTATTTGATATACAAGCAGGGCGTGAGACACTTGATAAGTTAGGTACTGTAGCTGATGATGCAGACTTTATGGTACAGATGCAGTTTAACACAGAGCTTATGAAGCGTGTTGGTAAAGTAGTAACCGAAACTGTAGAAGAAATGGCTGCGGATGGCAGACTAGGACAGATGGTAGACGAGGACACCAAAGCATCTGAAGCTATAGGAAAGATAATACAAGATGCTCTAGGTAAAACTGAAGGTCAGTCTGCCGATGCTGTAAGGAAACAAACAGAGGAGATGCTAGTAGGAGATAAGGGCATCTTAAAAGAGATAGGTGAGTTTAGCGGAGACACATTAGAGGCTGCTATATCTCGTGCAGGTTTGACAAACAAACAGTTTATCAATGCTATGGGCGTGTCTTACAGTGATGCAGGTAAATACTTACAGACAGCTAGTAATGTAGGTAAGATTATTAAAGGACTTGGAGAGATTGACCCAGAGTTAAAGTCTATACTTATGCAAAGTAACAAGTCCGATTTAGGAACAGGGTTCTTTGGTAAAGCCCATGAAGTAATGAATAGGCTTGACCGTGAAAGACGTGCCTTAATGGTTACACAAATTGCTACAACGGTTCGTAACGTGGCAACAGGCGGTGTGCGTCTGACTATGGAATCGGCTGCCGATGCTATGGAAAGTGCCATTTATCAGATGGGTAAAGGTTTTGATGCTGGCATGACAGGCAACAATCCATTAGGAAGTGGGGGATTTAGTTTCAAAGATATATTTCGTGATAGCTTTGGAAGATTAAATAGGATGCGACAGGTTGTAGACACTGCCGAACTATCGGAAGCATTACTAAAACACAATTCAAAACTTGCAAGCCGTATGGATAGGACACTGCAAGAAGCAACAGACGATGAAACATTAAGTGGTTTTACTCGTATGATGAATGGTCTTAACATAGGACAAGATATATTTTTTAGGCGTGCTATATTTACGAACAGTATTGATAAGAAGCTTAGACGTGCGGGTATTATTGTAGACAATCCTACAAAGGTTGGACAGTTTAAAAGCTTAGAAGAGTTTGCCGCATCAGGTAAATCAATACCTTCAAAAGTATTAGCCGATTCGGTTGAAGAATCTTTGTCTTTTACTTTTTCTCTTATGCCACAGAAGGGAACAGTGGGGCATCACTTTATTAAATTTACAGAAGCTATAGGTCCTGTGCCTGCCCCTGTCGGTACAGCAGCCATGCCGTTTGCAAGGTTTATGGTAAATGCATTACAGTTTCAATACAACTATTCTCCAGCAAGTGCTGTAAATGCTATATACAGAACGGCTCAAGGCGTACACACTAAGGCTCTTGCAAAAGCTGCAGGAGATACAAAAGCAGGAAAAGAACTGTCAGAAAAAGCAAGTAAGCAACTAGCAGAGGCACGTGATGGTTTTTCTAAAGCTTTTGTGGGAGTTCTTGCTTTTAATGCTGCCATAAAATATCGGTCTGAGAATCAAGATATAAACTTTTATGAGTATAAGAATAAAGATGGTACGACAGGTGACTTACGGCCATTCTTTCCTCTTGTACCCTACTTAGCTATTGCTGATTTGTGGGTAAAGCAAACATCAGGTAATGCAGACAAGATTAACTTTAAAGAAACCGCAGAGGCTTTTACAGGATTTCAGTTTAGAACTGGTGCAAGTTCTTATATTCTTGATAATGCTGAACAGCTTGTTACTGAGATAGGAAAGGGTGACCCTATAAGACAAGAGAGAATGGGTGAGTTATTAGGCGGGTATGCCGCAGAAATAACTGGTGGCTATGCTACACCTGCACGTATTGTTCGTGACATACAAGCGGCTTACGACACAGAAGCTGCTATTATACGTGACGCTAAACAGACAGAGGGTATTGGATTTGGAGAAAGAGCTAAGTCTGCTTTTAGTAATACGCTATACAAAGACTTACCAAGTTTATCTAAAGGATTGTCTCCTATAGAAAGTCCTACAAGAGAAGGAGACATATATCGTCAAAGTCCATTGTTAGGACAAATAGGTTTTCCACGTAGAGAACCGTTGCGTAATCCTGCAGAAGAAGAATTTGCACGACTAGGTATAAAAACGTTTACGCTTGTTCCGGGTTCAGGCGACAAGACAGCCGATGCTCTTGTAAAGAAACACTTAGGACCTTTTGTCGAGAGAGATATATCAGAACTTGTAGAGTCAGATGAGTACAAGAATGCTACCGACGTACAGAAACGTGGAATGCTAAAGAGAGACATGAAGGTGTTAAGATTGTTTGCTAAAGAACTTGCTGTTATGGAAGCTGAAACAACAGCAATGAAAGGGGAGAAGACGTATACACCATTTGATAGAGCGCAGTATGGTAAGCTTACTGATATACAAACACGTTTAGCTGATGAGTATTACATGAGTAAATATGGCAAGTCTGTAATAGAGATGGTGCGTGAAGAACCTGATATTAACCATTACAAACGTGCCATAGATGTAGGAAAGTTACTTGAGAAAAATCTCTAACGTTTATCACCTGACCCTTTCAGTGTACCTCGTTCTTTTCGTGATAATAGTTTCTCTCTATTAGAGGCTGCTATTTGAGCCAAGGGCATGTTGATATCTTTTGCTAGTGCAGCACAATACCATAACACATCCCCAATTTCTGCAGCTAGTTGTTCTCTCCATTCTTGAGAAAGCCTATAGTCTCCATCACGTATAAGCTTCTTTACCTTGTTTGCTACCTCGCCTGCCTCACCTGCCATGCCAAGAGCAGGGTACAATATTTTATGTGTGGAAGGGTATATAGCGGTAGCTTTTATTACCTCTTCATATTCAGAAAACTTCATTCCTTTATATCTCCTTTCTAACCATGCATCAACTTCCTCTTGCAACTTCATTTACATTCTCCTTGAATGATTTAATAACATCAGAGGAAAATAACTTCTGCAAGTTTAGTAGATACATACGTGACGCATTATTATCTCCCCCTGATACAGACTTTTTATAGTCAAGATTATTAATTATCTTTTTGAGATTTGCCGTATTAAATACAAGCGTTGCAAATACATCATCCCCTACGCAAAGATTGTGAAACCAATAGTCTGATTCAGTAGCATTGATACCACTAGGCTTACCATAAGACTCGTACTCAATAGCAATGTTTCCTGTTCTTTGCCACATTCCCCTCTCACTTTTGACTTCTATCTTTTTATCTTGAAGCATGTCTGCAACAAGCTGTTCTCTTACTTTGCCGTATTTCAAGTCAAGGTCAAACTTCTTTCGGTTAGCCGTTGATGGTTCAATCTTTGTCATTAACTTCCTCACTTTCTTTTTGTGGTTTAGGCACAAAGAATCTACCAAGGGCTTCTAGTTTGCCCAAGTATCCTGCTATGTTTCCCAACTCTGTTTCGATAGATTTATGCACGTCTTGATGCTCTCCAATACCAACTGCACTTGCCAACAATACCTCTACATTAGCAATGTGTTTATTGATGCAGCCAGTTAGGTAAGATTTCTGTGCGTTAACATGTATCTCTCTCATTTCTTTTACTCCTTTTGTTAAGTTATGTCTACGACTTCACACACACCTGCAGTACAAGCAAGTTCGTTGCTACCAGATGTAGTGTCTTCTTTTTCATACTCTGAAAGCAAAGCCCAATCAATTTTACTAGGCATGTTATCTAACATAGCATGATACTCTTCTTCTGTACAGTCTTGATATGGAGCTTGTTTGTAGGTATGTTCACTAAAAGGTAGAAAACTAATACCTGATATCTCATCAAAGTTTTCATACACCCATGCTCCTACAGACATCCACTCTTCTTCTTTAACCGACACAGTTATAGATGGTTTATGCTCACACCAATGTCTTTGATACATAAGCCATAAACCTAACTGAAAGTCGGCAGTATTCTCTTCTCGTGTTACAGCAGAACGTGGTGACTTCATAGGGAAACTAAACACTGTTGTACTGTCGGGCTTTGTTACGTCAGGCTCGTTAGGTATTCCTTGAGCCGACATAAACTGTGTCAATGGGTCTTTGTTATCTCCACGTACTGTTCGTATGTAATACGGTGCGTGTCTAGCATGTATACCAGATGCGCTGTCTACAAGTTGTGACACAGTACCACTAGGTTTTACTGTTGTAACAGCCGTAGACTGCGGTATGTTTAGTTGCTTCGCAAAATGTTTGTTTGTGTCGATGGCAACTTGTTTCATTTCTTGAAGAAGGTTACATTGTTTTTGTCCAATGTCATTGAGTAACCCACAATCTTGTATGCCAGTTAATGACACGCCTAGCAGTCTTTCTTCTTCTGTGTTATCTTTCCATATCTTTCGTAGGTATTTAAAGTCTGTAAGAGTAGCTTGGAATGTACCTAAGATAGTTGCCATGCGTACTTTATTCTTTAAAGTGCTTTCCGTATCTGCCTCTCTTACCACTACCTCTGTAAGATTACAGAACTGATATGGGCGCAGTATTATTTCACTACATGGGTTGCAACCAAACTCGTAGTTTGTATCTCGTCTGCCATTCTTGGCAGCTTGTGCTATGGCAGACTGCCTATTAAATATACCACGTTCTCCTGATTTACTTTCGTATAGCGCAAGCCATTCACGCATGAATGTGTCCATATCAGGCTTGAACTTATAGGACACGCTGTTGTTAGCCAATGCCCTTTGTCCTTCATTCTCCCACCACTGTCCTGACTTAGCATGACGCATTTGTGTATCACCTAAATTAGATAATGATATCAACGCACTGCGCCTCACACCACCTACAACTACTACCTCACCTACCTTACACATAATGTCGTGACACTCAAGAGGATATAGTCTACGATTCTTTGCTTGTGTAAACTTCTCAATACAAAACTCAAACAGTTCTTCTAATGGTGCAGGTCCGCTTGCCCTACCGCCAAATGTTTTAAGTCTTGCACCTGCTGGGCGTACCTCTGATACATCCCACTTAGGTATCTGGCCAGCATATAACATTGCAATCAACTCACGTAAAGCTCTTGCCCAACCGGGTCTGCTATCCGCTACCTTTATAATAGTATCGCTCTTTTCAAAGTGTTCGTTAATAATAGGTAGCTTGTCTACGTTCTCTCGTTCTACAGAAAAACCAACGCCTGTGCCACACATGAGTACGTACATTGTTTCATCGAAAGCACGAGGACTATCCACGGGTATGTATGAACAGTTGTATCCTGCCACATGGCATCTGTCTAAAGCCGCACCTGCAGTCATCAACGCTCTCATACTTGGCATAACTTGTTGATTTAACACTGCTTCTTGCAGTTCTTCTTTTAAATCGTTTGTTAAATCAAAGTTATTCTTTTTCTTGAGGTGCTTTTGCATGTTATCAAAGTATCGTGATACTGTTTCTATCCATGTCTCACGTCTTTGTTCATCATCTTTCCATCTTGCGTAGCGAGATAATGCAATAAAGTTTTGATAGTCTGTTGGTAAATAGTTATTCATATATCTGTCTCCTGTAGTATTTTAAGTGATTGTATCTTTACTCCATCCATATCAAAGAAATACTCGTTAACTGCGGCTTCCATTTCGGGAGCTATGTCTCCATCTACAGGTACAGGGTACTCTTCTGTATCAATGTTGAGTGTCAAAAAAACTTTAACTCGTATTGGCATTCGACACCTCTTCAATTAATTTGGTAAGATACCAATGTGCTTTTTCTAAGTCCTCTTTCATCTTGCCCTTGTATCGGTATCTCCATAAATACTTTTGTGCATTGCCCTTAAGATATCCGCAAAACTCCAGTGGAGACATAGATGCTTTGATAGCATCAATACATTCTATACCACACTGATTGTAATGTGGCGGACTATTTACCATGTCTTCTTTAGAAGATTCACCAAAGAGATGTTCTCTCCACTCTTCTGTTACTTGTTCTCCTGATGTCATATCATACACTCCCATCTGTTTTACTAAAGTCTATCTTAATTACATTACCATCTTTGTCAACAATTTTTGATGACTGCTCATCTTTTAATTCTTGTTCACCTGCAGCGTCAATGTTTTTCTTTACGAACTGATGTAACAGTTTTCTATATTCATCATTGCTTTCCATAAGAGGAACGGTGGATGCTACCATTTTACAAAAGTGCATGACTTGTGAGTAGTCTTCTTCTTCCATGTTATTATCTGGCGTAGCTACAACAGTGATATCTACTTCACCTGTCCACACACCGTCCTCATGTTGAAAAGGTCTAATCCTAATTATAAAATCATTTATATGTGCATCTGCTATTTTCATATACGCTATCTCCTTTTTATTTTTGCACCACGAAACTTGATTAAAGTAGGGTGTTTGTTTTTACCTCGTTCCTTTAACCAATCTTCTGGTATAATTCTATCATAGTAAATAAAGCCATGCTTAGTACACCACTCCGAGTACGTAGACTTCGCACCCTTTCGTAGTTTCCTACGGCTATTTTCAAAAACAAATCGGATATCAAGTTTTGGATGTTGTCGTTTAACTGCCAAATGTTTTCGCCTATCTGCTGCAGTAAACATACCCTTTGTTTCAATAATGATTCCGTTATGTAATATGAAATCAGGAGTATAAGTGCGGTAGGCTAGGTCTTCCCATTCAATCTTAACTGACTCATAACTAAACTTAATGTTTTGTTCTTTGAGTAGTTTAGAAACAGAAATCTCTAGCCCACTGCGATACCCATACTTCCTAGCATTACGGAATTGTGAGTACGGAAGTGCCATTAGAACTTAAAGTGTCCTGACCATCCGTTTATATAAGGAACACCAAGAGCTTTCATTTCTTCTTGAACCGCTTTCTCCGCTTCGTTCTTGGTTTGTATTGCTGCCCTCAGACCCGCTGTTCTAAGTTCCCTATACTCTTTCTTCTTATCAAGAAGTTGTTTTTCTAACTCCTCAATCTCTTGCCTTAGTTCGTCAAACTCTGTTACCATGTTTATACTCCTCTCTTAGTTTAATATATGATACAATCTTCGGATTCTTTGCTTTGGATTTAACCGCAGGTAATTCTTGCATTTCAGTCCAACAAGATTTCCGATACGAACAGAACGTACAGTTTTTATTGAGTACAAGATTGCCTGTCTCTACACCATTGAACGTTTCGGGTTCAGGTTCAAAACATCTTTCAAACTCATTGCTCAACGCTTTGTGTACGTTCTTTTTTATATGGGATATCTCTTCATCTATGTCAAGCCCTGTAGCTGGAACATATTTGAAATCCCCATTTGCCTTATTGACTACCCACCAACCGCCTGCTTTTTGTTTAGCGGCTTTAGCGTAGCCAGCAAGCTGTCCTACATACCCAAATGTGTCTCCTTCTTTTAACGTATCGTAAGATTCAAACTTGTGTACGTAAGACCAATTAGATGCTGACTTGATATCGTCAACAGCACCATCAATAGATATATCGTATGTTCCACTAATAGGCTCATCATCATTAAGCTGTAGATTAACCGATGTATCTTTGTCTTCATACTTTACTCCTGCTTCTGTTAACAATCCTTTGAATACTGCTTCGACAATATCTCCAAGCATCATGTTCATAATGAATGTAGTAGGACGAGGCAATGCTTCCTCTGGTCTGTTCTTTTCAAACCAAAGTTGGCAGGATGGTCTTCCGATATTAGACATACGTAACCGAAAGCCATCCCTTTTATTGCCCCCACCGAACTGACGTTGCAAAGCATTCGCAACATCACTAGCCACTCGTTTTACAGTCGCATCTGACATAGTAGTGTTACCAGACACGGCATCTTGCATGTACTGATGCAATGCCAATTCTGCGGGGTGGTTCATCATACCACTATCTCATCATCTTCAATGCCAATATCAACTATATCGTCAATACCGTCAATGTCTTCGCCTTGAGGCCTAGCCTTGTCAGACCACGAGTTAATGATGTACTCGTTATAGTTTTGTATCCAACCCATAAAATCAGCAAATATATTCTGTTCATTATCGGTTAGCTTCAAGGTATTAGTCAGGTCAAGAGACACAGTAGGCAGAAAGAAACTGTTACCGTTAGGTAACTTTCTTTCCTCTGTATTGGCAGTAATATGATGTGCAGGTGGTACTAGCTTCATCTTTTTGAATTGGTTAAATATCACACCGACATCCTTGAAAGCATCTCTGTTTTCAATCTCCCATATAAACGGTTGTTCTTCTACAGAAGTTTCTGCACCCGTATTATCTACAGGATTAATAAGTTCTACCGTACCGAACACAACACGTACACGTTTTATTTCTTTGATTAACGCTTGTGTTTTCTCGGGCAAGGATTGAAAGTCTTTGATAAATCCTGCAGGCTTACCACAGTTAAACCCACCGTCATTGTCTTTCAAGTCTGTGTTAAGGTTGTCAGCCATAACAGTTTTGACATAACGATTTGGTCTATCGCCCATGCCTTTAATAAAACGCTTGTACATAAACCTTTGTGCATGCGCTCTAATACGAACTGATGGTGCATAATAGGTAGGACCATCAGGAATCTCTAGCTTATACGTACCGCCAGAAACAACTTCCATGTTTACTTGTTTACCTTTTACTTCAGCCGTTCCCATAATAGGGGAATGGTTAATGCGCAGTCTTGCTAATGTGCTAGACTTAGCTTTTTCCGTACCGCCTTCCGATGCCATGCCCATAGCTTTGGCCATAGCTGCGTAGTTGTTGGTATCTATAGAGGTTATTTGTGTAGTCATATGTTGACTCCTTTCTGCTGAGTTAATGAGACTTAGTTATATCAGTTTACATCCTTTGTGTCAAGCCAATTAGAACCTATTTTTGCTTCTAGTAAAAGCGGAACATTAAAGCGTACACCCCATCGTTGTTCAATAAGATTTGGCAATACTTTATTTGTTTTGTGTATGTGTTCTATGACTTGTTTTTCCTCGTGAGGATGAACGTCAATTACGATTGAATCATGCACCGTGTTTACAATACATGATTTCATTGAGGATAATAAGCCCTCAATGTAGAGTAGTGCGACAGGCACAATACAGGCCGTCGCAAACGATTGCACAGGATAATTTTTTATCTGTGTAAAGTGTGACACTCTGCCATTGACACTGCGTTTTACATCTGGAAATGCAAACTGTCTGCCTGATGGCGTAGTAATAGTGCCAGTGTTGATAGCTTCTTTTGCAAGCTTATTGTGCCACTCGGCAATACCCGCATACTTCTTGTTAAACTGCTTGTAGTAAGCACCCTCTGCTTCAGTGCGACCAAAACTACTAGCCCCATATAGCGGTGCGAAAGTATGTTCCTTCCCGGCTTGGCGAGAAGTAGGCTGACCTGCATCTGTAATTACTTTAGCTGTGTAGGCATGAACATCAAAGCCTGTAGCTACTTCTTCCATAGCCACTTTGTCTTGTGCTAAGAAAGCAGCAACCCTAAACTCTAGCTGTGCAAAGTCAGCTTCCATAACCTTACCGTCATCCCAACGTGATACAAACACACGCTTTACAGGAAACGTACCGCCACGTGGCATGTTCTGCATGTTAGGGTCTGCACCACTAAACCGACCAGTACTCGTGCGGTGTTGCAGTAAACGTACATGAAGCATACCGTCCGACTTAGTATGCGTAGTTATACCGTCCACAAAAGAAGACAGATATGTTTCGACAGCCGACAGTCTACGTACTTTAGATAGGAAGTCTTGTGCATCTGCCATACCTTTACCACGTGCGGCACTCTCTAACGTTTCAAGATTCTGTTTACTTGTGCTAAAGCCATTCGCACTAGCCCACTTAGCATTAGGCGGTCTGAATTTAAGACCCGCCCTAACAGTAGTATCAGTAAGACTATAGCCATTGCCGTTGCATATCTTGCATGTATTGGGTTTTGAAAAAGGTGTTCCATCTTTTCTTGTCTTCCTTACTTTGCCAACGCCATTACATGCACTGCATTGTTGCGCTTTTGTTTTGAATAGGCGTTGTGTGTTAGCAGCAATCATGTAACGAAAGTCTCCATCAGACATGTATGGGTCAATTTCGTTACCCCATTTATCTTTGTCTATTAGCTTACGTCCATATATAATCCAACCTAATTGTTCAGGGCTATTAAGATTAATAGGTGTGTCGCCCATAAGCTTTCGTACATGCACTTGTAGTTCTTTCTGTAAGGTATCACGTTCTGTCTCAAACTCAATACGTACTTTGTCTAATGCAGTACGGTCAACTTTAAAACCACGTTGATATATACGAGCAAGAGTAACACACACTTGATTAGTTAATATCATGGTAGGCATTAGTGATGCGTCAGGTAAATTTATATCGTGCCACAATTTATCTGCAAGCTGTTGTGTTGCATGCAAGTCAGCCGAAAGATAGTCAGACAACTCTGCATGGGGTATGTCACGTGTGCTGTACCCTTTGCTGAAGTACTCCTTCAAGGTGTCTTGTTTCTTTGTATCTAAGTTGTACCTCTCTGCGCAAGCTTCCAAAGACAATGGTTCTTTTTGTCCACGCTGTAAGATGTAAGCAACCAACATGGTATCAAAGACAGGTCCGTCATAGGTAAAGCCTGACTCCCACAACCACATAAGGTCATACGCAGCGTTGTGCATAATAAGTACAGTTGCCTTGTCCAACCACTCTTGTACTTTAGCATGTCCATTATCTGTAGGCTTACACTCACTGTGGTCAAACGTAATAATATTTTCTTCTCCGTTGTCGGTAAGTATACCAACTTGAACCAATGAATTGTTTGGCTCAAAGGGGTCTAAGTGAAGCTTACCGTCACGCTTAGTGACTGTATTCTCCACATCTAATGTAATCTTCATCCTTCGTACCTCGCTGTTAAGTAGTTGAGTTCACAGTTCACCATACCATGCCAACCATTAAGCTTGTTCTTAACGACGTTAACATGACGTAGTGGGCTTTCCTCTTCTTGTCCTTCGACAGTCGGAGACTTAGCAATCAAAAGCATAAGGTCTGCTTCTGCCGCTTTGCCTGTACGTGAACCTTCCATCATACTTTGATTAAGTACTGTGCGCCCTTCAGCTTCCGCAGATAACTGTGACATATAAAACACAGCACAATTATATTCTTTCGCAATAGCACGAGCATGGATTGCATTAGCTTTAAGTGCCTCGTCAGGTCTGGCATAGCCAGCTGTAGTAGCAAACTTATCACCCATGTCTAGCACAAGTATGTCAGGTTTGTATGACTTACATACAGACTCAACCCATGCCATGTCTCTACCGCCAGCTTCTTTAAGAAAGATGTTTCGTTTGATAGGCTCATATAATGCTCTAGCCTTCTGCATATTGTCACGCACTTCTCGTGCGGACATGCCTGATGCTGCGGTAAGATACCTAGCACCAACTCTGTGTGGTGGTTCTTCGTTACACAGTACGATACATCTTGCACCTTGCGATGCAAACCCTCCGGGTGACGCAACAATACTAGCATGAAAAGAAGTCTTACCAGTATTAGGTCTTGCTCCTACCTCAATCAGTTGTCCGTCTGAAACGCCCTCAATCTTACGAGTGATAGGTGCTATGTTAAACGCCCACTTAGCTTCTAACTCCGCCTTTGCCATGAGTGTCTCAATACTAATGTCTTCCCACTCAATGTTTAAGTTGGGCGTGAAGTCATCACCGTATTGCTCAAGCAAACTGCGTAGTTTTTCTAAGGTGGATGCTGTGCCATTGACCATATCAAACCCTATGTTAGCAACGTCTTCGCCAACAACTTGTTGGAATAATTTAGACAACACCTCTTGTGCTATGTCACTACCCATTGGGGTTTCTTTTTTGACCTGCATAAACAAACTTGCATAGGCTTGCTTCTGTGCCGTAGTCAACGTAGGATTGTCGGACATAAACAATGCCTCAATCTCATCGGGTGTTACGGTACGCCTATACTTATCCATAGCAGAGTCAATGGATTGTTTTATTTTGCGAACATCCTTGCTAAACAAGCGGTCAGGACATTTCGCACCCCTATGGTCATCGTAAAACGATTTGTCCATAAGGCTTCTTACTAGTGCTATTTCCATTCTTATACTCCTATGTTGGTTAGGTTCTCTACGTCCGTTGGGTTCTTGTATTTTAAGTCATCGGTTAATCGTAGCACACGTACTGTATCTACATAACCTCTTAACTCTTTTGCCATAGTAAGGGTCTTTGGCAAAGCATCGGGGTCTAATGCTATAATAGCTGTCGAGAACTGTGATAAGTACCTCTTGTGTGATTCAGATAAAGATGTTCCCAACAAAGCGACCCCACGCCAAACATCGTTACCTATAACTGCAGCACTTATACAGTCCTCAACAACTACTGCGACATTACCACAACCATAAGCATATGGCAAGTCGCTTTTACCGTATCTCTTCCATTTAGGGAGTCTTTTTCCTAATGCACGTCCAGTAGCATCAACTACCTTACCCTCGTGACATATAGGAAACACTGCCCTATGCTCACGAACATCGTACAATAGCTCGACTTCATCCTCATCAAGACCGTACTCATCTCTAAAGGGCTTGACTTGATTGGAATGAGATACGATAAATTCTGGCAGTACGAACTTGTCTTGTGCAAACTCTTCTGCACCGCCAAAACCTACACGGATATCATCTACCGTCATTCTTACACGAGTGCCACCTCGTAAATTACACGAGGCTTTATAGCAATTCCATACAAGTGAACCTAGATTGTTGGTAACTGTAAATGTCTTTATACCTCCACAATCCGGGCAGTTCATACGTTTTGTATGCCCATTGGATATATCTATATCACTTATAATGTTATCTATATTCATATGTATATATCACTTTTCTGTAAGACACTTGCTAGTGCTTATATCATGCATCTTTCTAGTAGTCAACGCATAATTAGCACTCGTAAATGTATTTTTCATGTAGGGTTTTACTGACTGTGGATTACTGTGTCCTGTAACCGACATGATTTGTCCTATACCGACACCAGACTCTACCATTTCGGTAGTTCCTGTCCTTCGTAAATCCATCAGTCGCAACTCTTCAGACAGCCCACACTTACGCATGACTGCCCTTCCAGCTTTCGATAGTCTTTCCATACTGTAAGGGTGGTACATGCCATCAACAGGCTTTACACGGGGTGCTATGTACCTTTGGAATCCAAAGTCATCGTGCTGTTGTTTTAGCATGGAACACAAGTCATCGCTAATAGGTAGCGTTACCTCTGCCCTACGCTTACTTTGTTCAAGAAATAATTTCTGTTGCACAAAGTCCACATTATCCCACTCTAACAGTCGCATGTCACCCAATCGTTGACACCATTCGTATGCCATATGGATAATCAAACCAATATTTCTGTAGGCAAAGTCGCTGTAGCACAAGTCCAAGAAGGATTGTATGTCACTCTCCGACCACACAACCTTTCTTTGCACAGGTGTTTTTCTTTTGACTGTTGCAAATGGGTTACTGTGTGCATGTTCCATGTCCATAGCAAAACGATAGACACGAGAGGCACAGGTACAAACGTGGTTGGCAAACTGTACACCTCTCTTGACCCACTCCTCGTAGGCATGCTTGGCCTGCTTAGTCGATATAGTTTGGAAGCGTCTGTCACCCAGACTGTCAAGTAAAACAGACAACAAATATCTGTAGTCCTTTCTAGTTTGTTCACGTAACATACTGTAATCATTGGATTTATAATATGCCTCTACAAGCTTTTGTAATGTGTGGCTTTTGTGCAACACTATAACCTGTGCTTGCTCCTCTCGCCACTCATCAATCTTGCGATTATTCTCTGCGACTATCTTACGCACTTGCTTTATGTCACTGCCGTATTGCTCACGCTTTACGACACCAGAATCTACCAATTTTTGTGGTGGATTGAATCTGTACTCAACCACACCATACGCAGTAGTCCTAGCTTGTGTATATCTAGGTAGCTTCATTAGGCAGCCACTAACTCTTTGAACTGAGGCGTAGCTATCCACTTGTTTACTTCAAGTTCTCTGTTGAGCATAGTCACACTCTTGGTGTCACCTTTAGTGTCCTTAATTGTGAAACCATTGCGTTCATCACCGTAGGTAGAGTAGTTGGTGAAGGCAGAGTAAAGAGCAAAGGCATTGTGACCACGCACACTTGTCTCTTGTGAGTACAAGGTGTACATCTTCTTAGCCTTAGTCTCAGACATAATCTTCTTAAGCAAAGCTTTAACATCTACATGTTGTGTGTCTGTGTCAGCCATGTCCTGTAGTCTCTGTGTCTGTTGAAAGAAATCTCGCTCTGCTCGTTCCAGTTTGTAAACAAACCCTGCATTAGTATAGTTAGACGAGTGCCTACTCTGTACTTTATCATGCTCACCATTTATCTGTCCATTAAAACAGAAGGTATCTATAGTACCCAAGAAACAGTTGGCAGATGTCAAGCTATCTATAGACGTAAAGGCAATCCATCTAGGATTAATAACTGTCTCCATCTTAGGAGTAGTGATACGTTCAATCCTATGTGGTAGTGTCACATCCATACATGCAAACCCGCCTCTGCGTCCTGTTCGCCAGTTAAACTTAGCACCTTCTAACTCTTCTGGTTCTAGTATGTCGGTCATCGTAGACCACACTCCATTGAAAAATTCACCATATGGTGCGACTGGTCTACCAGTACCCACGTAGTCTACAGCTTCGCCTGTGTCTAGTCTTCTGACTAGCTTTTTATGGGGTACTTCAGTACGTTCTACTGATATGTTAAAGTCAATATCCTTAGGGATATCTAGTTGGTTTGTAAAATCTAAGGGCATATATTGTCTCCTTTTAGTTGGTTAATAAAAACACAAATGAGTTTAAACACATTGTGTATGTGATACATATTAGCATAACTAATATAATATTCAAGCCTTCATTCATTCGGCTTTAATCTCCTCTAATCAATTCCATTGATAGAATATGTGGTCTTCAATTCTTACCACTTTATTCTTGCGTTTTGCCCATGCAGGGCGGACATAATATGCGTGGTAGTGCGTACTCTTACCCACCACATCTAGCAATAGTATATTATTTTGGTGTTTGTAGAGTACGATGTCAGCTATTTGCATAGCTTCCAACCATGCGTCGTCATTCTTTACAGCATCACTTTTGCCATCACACCACCAACTAAATTGGCACTTGTGCCTCACAGGTAATCCCGGACTATACTTGTACGTAGGTCCTTGCTTCACTACCTCACACACTGTGTTGGGATAACGCTCGTCATCTACTCGGTTCATCACAACTTGTGCTACTGCGACTTGTCCTATGAACGGCTGGTCCCTTGCCTCGTGATAGACATTAAGTGCAAGACACATTAGTGCTTCTATAATCATAGTTTAACTCCTACATGTGATAGTATTTCAGCTTCTAGGTTTTCTATACTATCCTTGTTAGCTTGGTACAGAATGCCAATACCACCTTTGTCATTCCACTTCATAATATTAGTAGGCTTGTCATCAACAAGTATGTTGCTACTGCCATCAATACTATTCGTTGCGTAATTTTCTTTCTGTCCTGTGAAAATTAAGTTACTTATCTTCGGCATATACCCATGCTTTTCCAACCATCTGCGTTTCCAATAAGCAGAGTTATCTCTGTCACCTCGCAATGGACTAGAGTTTATACCCCAATCCCAGTCTGACCTATTGTGGGTTATGTCTCTAGCAAAGTCTATCAGTTGCCTTGTGGTGTCAAACTCTTTTAGACGAAAGAAAAAATTTGTGCCGACTAAATCTGCTAGTGCTTTGCGTTGGTCATATATTTCTTTCCAATGTTTCTTACCGTATTGTAGGGCAAAGCCACCGAAAAAATCTACAGCTACACCGTCCATATCATAATAAATAATTCGCATCATTTATCTCCTTTCCATTTTATATCTAGTTGTTTTGTAAAATCTAAGGGCAACTTTTTGAATGGGTACTTTGTAACTTCTCCACGTTTTCCCATTAAGGTATTCTTCAGCCTCTTCCAAACTTAAAAAGTCATAACTAGTTGTCCGACAACCTACTTCTCCGTCGCTAACTTGCCACTCTTTTCTTTTACCATCTGGTGTTGTTCTCTCAATGATTTGCCACTCAGCTTCTATTTTTTCTTCCACCGTTTAGTCTCCTATTTTTATTGAAAACATAAAACTACTTAATCCTATTAGGTTTAATAAATACTCTAGCGATACAATGCACATAACTATTGTCATGCACATTGTCCATGTTTTTTTATCGTTACTCAACTAAGTCACCTAGTAAATGACATAACACATCAACAGTCATACCATTGCCAAGCATCTTGTACCTCTGTGTCTTAGACACATGGTTGGTATAGTTATCTGGTACAGTTTGCAAACGCTCACACTCTAGTGGCGTAAGCTTTCTATACAACCAATCCGTAGCGTCAACAGCTACGTTGTCTTTCTGTACTGTGGTCAGACAATTTGTCTTCTCGTCAAAGCGTAGCTCTAGCTGTTGCGTAGTCATACCAGCCACGCTGTGCTTATGGTCTTGTCGCACACCATCAACCTTGTATCTGCCACGTATTGCCCCAGCCACAAGCATGTTACCATTACCTGCCGTACCGCCCGATTGTGAAGACAAAGTAATAGACTTACCTTCTTCCGAATATATTCTGTCACCTTGTCCACCACCTTTTATCTCACCTACTTTTATAGGTTTGGTGATTGCTACTTTAGGTTGACGATGCCCACCTTGCATAGTGGTTAACGTTGGTGACTTTCCATCTTCGTGATAGACACGCTTGATGATATCAAAGCCATTGATATTGGTGGCATCACCAACATGAATAGGCTTCTTGACAAACGTAGGTATCTGTCCTTTGTACATAGAAGCGGTAAGACATGAAGCCTTTGGGTCATCAACAGACTTAACCATATCACCACGCTTCCGACCACACCATGTGTTGTTGAGATAGTTAGGTATCTCCTCAAAGGGTAAGTTTTCTAGTATGTCCTTCAAAACAATACCTTTGTCGCTTGGCAAGCCCACCATAGGTAGGTTTGTCCAATACAATCTGTTACGACTTTGAGCAGACACAAGGCTACTGTTGATAGGCACAGGCGGTACGCCTAAGATTTCTGTGATGATGTCTTGGTATTCTTGTTTCATGCGAACATTCTCCAAGAGAAACCATGTTGGTTTAAGTTCCTCAAGAATACGAATGAACTCAAAGAATAGGTTGGAACGCTCACCCTCTATCAAGCCCTTGCCCTTGCCTGCAAAAGATAAATCTTGGCACGGACTACCCGCTACGATAAGGTCAATGTGTCCATCAACACTTTCTCGTGTAACATTTCGCACGTCACCCAGCTGTATTGTATTTGGAAAATTAGCTTGCGTAACTTGCATAGCGTACTTGTCTACTTCACTTGCATAATAGGTATCAACGTCTACGCCTAACTTGTTAAGTGCAATTTGTGTGCAACTCATACCGTCGAACAAACTTAATACTTTCATTCTTCCCACTCCTTTACGTATAGAAATTCAATTTTCTTGGTAGGATGTAACTCTTGTGTCATTGCCAACGCAAGTTCCACCGCAGATTTCCACCCACCTTCTTTGATTTGTGAGGGATGGACAGTTACCTGCCCATGCTCCTCATTAATTTGTACGCCTACATCCCAATGCATTAAGCTACCTTCCTAGCTTTACCACGTGTTTGTCTTGCAAGATTACGTGTGTTACCAATCTTAACAATGCCAATGTTCACAGTTAATACTTTGCCATGAGCCTTAGACCTAACGGCTTCGCCAAGTGCTTTGTGTAGCTTGTCTAACACGACACCGACTACAGATTGCGTAGTGTACTGAATGTACCCGCCCTTTTTAGCCTTGATGTCTCGTGCTTTACCGAGTGCAAAGTTGTACAACTTGTACCTACCTAGCTTAACGCCATGATATTTTTCATATAACTTTTCAACTCTCGCTAGTTTTTTCTCCACTTCTTGTGATGCTAACACTTGCCCAGTTTTACCTGTTGAACGCTTGTAATATGTGATTGTTTGTATTGTCATAATATGACTCCTTCCGTTGGTTGTTGTAGTCCGTCGTCGGACTTAGGGTTATTGACGATTGCCCACACTGAGGGAACACCCCCATATGTGCCAAGCGTCACGATAGACGCACTCGTAACAGGCTTTTCAGTTTCACTGTATACCTCAACGAATGTGTCGTGTTTGTAGGGGTTGTATGTCACCTTGACTGCTCCATTGTGCGAACCAGCCATAGGCTTTTTTACATCTACTGTACCCACTACAAAAGCATGCACGTTCTTTCTACCTTGTGAACGGACACGCTTTTTACCACCTTGTTGTACCTTGAATGTGGCATCAACAAGGTTAAGTGCAAATGTATGGTCAACGACACGATTAGTCTTGGTATCTTGTACCGACCAACACTTCTTGTGTAAGTTCCAATACACTCGCACTCTTTTGTTGTTAAGCTCTAGCATAATTCCTTTCCCTCAATTTCATTTTGGCTTTGCGATTAGCTCTCTTCTCAGCATCTTTATGTTCTCGCTTTAGCTTTGGCTTAATCCTAATCTTTACGAATGTCAATACTTCTTGCTTCCGCATTGGTTCTCTCCTTCTGTTGCTTGCGGTTTACTTTTGCCTTGCCACCCTTACGTGCTGGCACGACTTGCTTATGTGTACGAGATTGTAACATAGCCCTAGCGATAGGGTTGATACGTGTTATCGTGGGCTTCATTACATTACTCCTTAGTGTTTTAGGTAGGTGATATTGGCGACACCAAAATCCCAACATGCTCTACAATCAGCACACTTGTTGCCTTGTGTACTGGACGGACACATATACCCAATCGAAAGGTCTTTGCTCGTGGCTACTGTGCTACTATGCTCGTGATGCTTTGGCGGTACGCCATTCACCATTGATGCACTTAGTCTTACAATCAAGTTAGGTGGAAAGCTACCATGCTTCTTCTTGTATTGCTTTACCAAAGCACCTTCTTGCGTAGGCAACCAATGCTTGACGTTAGGTGTGCGTATTGCAATCGTGGCAATCTTTTCCAAGTGGTCAAGGCTTTGTATATCACCGCTATCGTGCCACCTAAAGACACCACTCTTGGTGCAATAATTCAGCACAAGAAATACCATAGCGTCAATCCATTTGGGGTTGTGCAATAGCTTGTCCATACGCCTATCCAGCGCACCTTGTACATTAGGGAATACGTATCTACCTTTGAGAGCATAACATGTTGAGCATGGAGAGTTTTCCACTAGACGTAGCTTACTTCCTACGTTGCATTCATATGCACTTAATGAGTATCCGTAGCTTGGCATCTTGGAAGGCTTAGACAATCCGCCTACTTCTTCCCATGCTTGTTTTACTGTAAAGTCCGACATAGGACTACTCCTCTCCAAATGTTGTTGCCCATTCTTCGGGCGTGATGCCTGTCATTAGGAACTCACGCTCGTCCGGGTTGAGATGTGGGAACACGTTTTGCACGAGTTCACCCTCTTGCCAACACTGTATTTGCGTTGGAGTAACGTCCAAATCCATAGTGTTTACGTTACCGCTAAAAGGTGATGTTTTTTGTATTAACATTTTAATCTCCAAATTGTTGTAGTCCGTCGTCGGACTTGGTTAATGTGTATATTATATAAAACACTTTCATATACATTTCAAGTGTTTTTATAATAGTACACAATTAAGTAGATAATGGGAGGGAAAGTACCATTAGGTAGGGTTTCTTTGTAAAGCAACAAACATAAATCCTAATGTACCAAATGCCATGAGTATGCAAGCAAATACGAATAGGTATACGTCCATTACATTGTACCCAAAGTCAGCGACTTTCGTGCTTTCCATTGCTTCGACTAAGTGTAAGCCTACAAAGAAGTAGGCTGTTGATACTAATAAGATTGATAAGTTAGCTATAAGTTTCATTGGTTAAACTCCGTTTAATATTTCATTGAGTATTGATAATGCTTTATCATTATCATTGTCAAGCTGTTTCTTTTCGTAGTCAGCTTTCCACGTTGGTAGAATACCACTACGATAGATAATAGGGGTTGTGTCTTTCTCCTGTACATAGGCAGGCCATGAGCTACGAACATGATACCTACCTATGCATGAGGGTTGCACTCGCTTTGCCATTAGGCAACCTTTGCAAGTTGTGGTGCTTCAGCTTTCGGTGCTAACGCATCTCGTAGTGCAAGCAACAGTTGCTCACGGCTCACGTTGTGCTTGTCACACTTGGCTAGTGCTTGCTCAACAATCTGTTCAGCGGTTAGTCCTACGTCGGACTTGGCTTCAGCCTTGCGTGCTTTCTGCGTAGCCTTCACAAGAGCGTTCATGTTTGTAAATCCTTTCTCTGAGGATTCAGCAAGCTTGTCGCACTCCGACTTGTTCTCTACGTAGAACAATGCGTCAGCTCGACGTTGCTTTGGAATGTTGTGGATACCACAATCTTGCAACCTAGAGGTTGGAATACGCTTACCATCTTGCTCACACTTCAACTCAAACATGAGTTCACCCAAAGCGGTGTCAAAGGTAGCTGAACGCTTTGCCAAGTGCTTTTCAGCACTACTGAGTACCTTGTACTCTTTGGCAATAACCGAGCCACGACTTTCAAGAGTATTGAAAGCGTTAGCAAGTTTTTCGGAGAACGATTGAGTTTTTGTTGTTGTTGGGTTTGCCATCTTCTTTTCCTTATGTTGTGTAATTATAAGAGAAACAATATATCTCTCATAAGTATATGAGATATATTTTTCTCGTTAATTACTAAAACAACATAAGTAAGAGTGGAGCAGTTGTCTCGCACGCTATCTCCTGTGCGTGTCGTTTCACGTGCGACTGCAAGAAGCATAGCTTCTGAAGTTCATGTGCAAAACTCGTGCGCATGTACGAGGCTTGGTAGGGTATGCTCCGCCAACAGCAACATAGGGTAGTGTTGCATAAATGTGACTATCTCCGCATGCTTTAGCATGGCAAGTGATGACATAACACTTGTCACCTAGTGCATAACCCCATGTTTACAAGGGTTTGAGCATGCATTGGTGAATGAGCAAGCCTCATGTGTGTACACCAGCAACGCAAGCACAGGCATTGCACGCATTATGCGCATACACATGGAGGTGTGGGCGTGCGCCAGTGGGGGTGGGTACGTATATGTGTATACAGAAGTACACAGATTAGGTTTTTTCACTGTTAACCACAACGACAAGTGACATAGTTGGCCTGCCTGTCATTTAATATTTTTAATTTAGGGCTTGACACAGATATGGATACATGGTATAATTATGTATAACTAAACTACAGTTAAAGTGTATCACTTATATGATATATAGTTATACTATAAATACACATACATGTACACTTAAATGTAGAGTCGCATAACACCTAAGTGTTATTTTCCGTGTATTCAAAATAAAGTCTTGACAATGGCGAAGAAATCCGTAAAACTATATACTGACGATGTACTTACAGCTTTTTACGAGGCTATTCGTACTAATACATTAGACCGTCTACATATTCCTCATAGTGATGTATTCTATGTTCGTGCTGCCGTAGAGGCACACTACGGTAAAAAGTTTACATTAAAGCATGTAGAGGAGGCAATGCGGGCAGAAGGTTGGAAAGAAGGAGAAAGTAATGCTAAGTAAACTATGGGCGTACTTGCGTCCTATCTATAATTATTTTAAATGTATTGTTTGTGCAATATTAAATAAGAAAACATGTGACTGTAAACAGTGTGAGTGTGATGACTGAGGTATTCTTTGCTTTTGTATTGGCATGTACCCCTATGAAAGAACTAGGGTGTATGCAGATAACCGATACACGAGGTCCATACACAACTAAAGAAGCATGTGTAGAACGTACCAATGAAATGATACGAGATTCTTTAGTTATGTTTCGTATGCAACGACCACACATACATACTAACTTTTATAACTTTAAATACAAATGTGGCGTACAAGACCCCAAAGGCGTTAATTTATAATGGCACACGAGAATCGTAAAAAGTCTTTATTAAAGAAACATGGTTTATCTGGTGTAAATAAGCCAAAGCGTACTCCTAATCATAAAACAAAGTCTCACATGGTATTGGCCGCAGAAGGTCATAATATGAAGTTAATTCGTTTTGGGCAGCAAGGTGTGAGTGGCGCAGGCAAGAACCCTAAGAGTGCTAAAGATAAGGCACGTAAAAAATCGTACTACGCAAGGCATAATGCCCAAGGCAAGCCCACTACTAAGCTATCAGCAAAGTATTGGTCGCATAAAGTAAAATGGTGAGGAAACTAAAATGAGCAGTAAAGCAAAACCTATTTCTAAGTTGATAAAATTTTTATCTCAAGCAGGGGATTTAAGTGACGCACAAAAGGCTACTAAACGAAAGAAGCCTACACAAGAAGGTATTAATTTTAGCAAGAACAAAGATATTGATTTGGGAATGCCTAATAAATTTGAGGAACAGATATCTCGTGAGTTAGAAACAGCCGTTAAATTAAAGGGTAGTAAAGTTGAAAACATGACGGTAGGCAAGAAGTCTATGTCTAATTTTTTAACGGACCAAGCAAAGTATAGCAATTACAATCCAAAGCTGATGAATAAATTGGAGAAAGAATTTCCTGAAATATATGAAAGAATTATGAAGAGGCAAGAAGCCGAGTATAAGTCAAGTCGTAGACAAGCAGGACAAACAAAATCAACTACCGCTAAGAAACTTGACCCGGGAACTTACATGAATATGAATACAGGTGAAATATTTGACAATGTTAAAAGCATGGATGATTTACCGAAGGGTGCAAAGAAAAGTGATTATATTAGAAATCCAACTCCTAGACAAGTAGAACAGTATGCAGCAGGAGCAGAACGAAGAGCAAGGCTTAAAAAACAAGGTGATACACCTGCAAAAGATAGGGTAGTGGATAAAAAGAAATTAGGGCGTGCGTTAGGTGAAATGATGTCTGATGAAAATATATTAAGCGATAGGCGTTCTAAGATTAACATGATAGATTATAGAAAAGGTGGAATGGTTAAATCTACCGTGAATCATTTACGTAAGGGCGGTAGTCCAAAGCGAGTACCTGTTATTTCTATTGGTATTGGCATGGCTGAGATTACTAAGAAAAAGAAAAAATAGTTGAGAAAGTTTAATGCCAAAGATACTTGAAGGTTCAAAATTTAAAACAGTAGGAGCTATAGCAGGCACAGGAGCGTCTGCTGTTTATGTTGTACCTAATAAGTATAGTGCTATTGTAAGGCATTTTAGTTTTAGTAATAATAATGCGGCAGCAAAAAAAGTATCGGCACAGTTTTATAATTCTTCTACCTCTAGGTACTATTACGTAGTAGAAGACTTATCTATTGCTGCAAATAGTGTTACTAATATTTTAGATGGAAATTTTATTGCAATTAACGCAGGAGATAAAATTATTGTATCGAGTGAAACTGCTGGAACTATAAACACACTAGTATCATTAGAAGAGTATTACGACCCGAACAGATAATATCTTCAAATACCCCTTTAATACCACTGCCCAACAATGAGGATATAGTATGTTAGCTGAACTTGCCGCGGCAAACGCTGCTTTTGCAGTTATAAAACAATGTGTTTCTAATGGACGTGAATTAGCTTCCGCAGGCAAATCTATAACAGATTATGTTTGTGCTAAAGAAGAATTAAATAGACGGGTAAATAAAAAGAAAAAACCCGGTAAAAGTAATACTGATTTAGAAGAGTTTATGGCATTAGAAAAAATTAAAGTTCAAGAAGAACAGTTAAGAGAAACAATGATATGGGCAGGACGTGCAGGTCTTTGGGATGATTGGCAAAAGTTTCAAGCTGAAGCAAGGAAGTCTAGGAGGGTACAAGAAGAACTCGCAAGAAAAAAACGAGAAGAAATGCAACAATATATGGCAATCATGTTAGGCATTGTTATATTTTTTGGCGGGTTATTAGCAATAGTATATTGGTCTTTATGGTTAAAGAGTTTATAAAAAACTTGACAACGTTAAGATATAATGATACAACTAACGAAACATAGGTATAAATAAATGAGTATATTAACTAGTTTAGTAGGGCCTGTCTCTGGGTTGCTAGATAAATTTATTGAAGATAAAGACCAAAAGGCAAAGCTTGCCCATGAAATAGCTACAATGGGGCAGCGACATGCGCAGGAAGCAATGCTTGCGCAGTTAGAAATAAACAAAGCTGAAGCTGCATCAGGTTCTATATTTAAAGGCGGATGGCGGCCAGCAGTAGGATGGGTCTGTGCGATTGCTTTTGCATATCACTTTATTTTAAAAGACTTAATTATATTTGGTGCATCTTTTGCAGGTGCAGAATTACCCGAACTTCCAGAGTTTGACATGGGTACGCTCCTCACGGTTTTAGGCGGCATGCTCGGAATCGGAGGACTTAGGACATATGAAAAGCAGAAAGGTATAACTAAATGACATTTCAATTATCTCAAAGAAGTTTAGGAAGATTAGATGGAATAGATGGTAAGTTGCATACAGTAGTCTGTGCAGCAATTAAACTATCAAATGTTGATTTTGGAGTTACCTGTGGTTTACGAACACAAGCAGAACAAGAAGACCTTGTGGCACGAGGTGCTTCACAAACAATGAAATCACTTCATTTAGAAGGAAAAGCAGTTGATGTCGTTGCGTATATTGGCCCGCGCATATCTTGGGAGTTAAATCTTTATGATGACATTGCAGATGCTATGAAACAAGCGGCATTAGACCATGATGTAAAATTAAGATGGGGAGCTGCATGGCATAAAAATTTAACAGACTGGACAGATACTTCTGAAAATTTAATGAATGAGTATATTGATTTACGTAGGTCAGAAGGACGCAGACCTTTTATAGATGCCCCTCATTTTGAAATGGTGAAGTAGTATGGCAAATAAAACTAAAGCAAAAACTAAAATTAATAAAGTAGTAAAAGGTTTAAAGAAAGCTTCAAAACTTCATGCAGGTCAAGCTAAGACATTATCAAGTTTAAAATTAAAAACAGGTGGTAGTACTGTCAATAAAGCAGGAAATTATACAAAACCTACTATGCGAAAAAGTCTTTTTAATAGTATCAAAGCAGGTGGAAAGGGCGGTAATCCCGGTCAATGGTCAGCTAGAAAAGCACAAATGTTAGCTAAACGATATAAAGAAAAAGGTGGTGGCTATAAGTAATGTCAAAAGACCCGAAGAAAGGCACTGGCAAAAAACCAAAGGGAAGTGGCAGAAGGCTTTACACAGACGAGAATCCAAAAGATACTGTTAGTATTAAGTTTGCAACAGTAGCAGATGCAAAAGCTACTATAGCAAAAGTAAAAAGAATAAATAAACCATACGCAAGAAAAATTCAAATCTTGACAGTTATGGAGCAACGTGCTAAAGTAATGGGCAAGACTGAAGTAGTAAGACTTGCAAAGCAAGCAAAACTTCAGTTGAAAAAACAAAAGGAAAAGTAATGCCCTACTTACAAAGCAATATCCCATACTTCAAAGCATGGGTAAGACGAGAGTATACATGTAACTTTGAACAATATCATGGTGAGTTTTTACATTGTATGGTGATAGCGGTAACAACTATGCCAAACAGATGTTTAAGTTTTCAAGTAATATTTACAGGTTGCGAAGCAGATGAAGAAGATGAGCCAAACATACATGGTGGGGCAATGTGGGCTAGGATGCCCATTACAGCTTTAGTTGGAGATACCCCTGTAAAAAAATGGGCAAAGGAACTGCCAGTCTATGCAGCACAACCTTGGGATTGTATGTCACACAATCATTCGGTGTATGTATTAGATAGAGCTACTCCTGCACCTTGGGTGGCAAAAGTCGATGGAGAATTTTATCCTGCTAAGTACTACTTTACAGTAGATTATACAGGTAGTGAAATTGCAGATGACCCTGCACAGCACAAACAAAGTCACGTGCTAGAACTAATGGATGCAGGTAAATATACAGGTAACATTGTGGCGTTACCCAATAATAGGGTAAGAGTAACTCACCCTGCATGGTTTGAAACAGGACAAGGCGCACCAGACTTTAAGCCTAATCAAAATGTGTTTCATTCCAAACTAGAAACCGAATACGTTTGGGATACCCAACGTGTCTTTAATAACTTATATAATGAGGAAAATAAACATGGCAATGAAAAAACCAAACGCAAAACAAAAGGGAATAAAAAAGCTTCCTAAACCTGTCCGCAATAAAATGGGCTATATGGCTAAAGGCGGAACAATGAAGAAAAAAGGTTACGCTAAAGGTGGAGCTATGAAGAAAAAAGGTTACGCTAAAGGTGGAGCTATGAAGAAGAAGGGCTACGCTAAAGGTGGAGCTATGAAGAAGAAGGGCTACGCTAAAGGTGGAGCTATGATGAAAAAGAAAAAGAAGTAATGGCATTAGCTAAATCCCAACAAAGTCTAAAAAATTGGACTAAGCAAAAATGGAGAACTAAAAGTGGCAAACCTAGTGCAAAAACTGGAGAACGTTACTTACCCGACTCTGCAATTAAATCACTATCGCCACAGGAGTACTCAGCAACATCTGCGGCAAAAAGAAAAGGTACAAGAGCTGGCAAACAATTTGTCAAACAACCGAAAAGCATTGCTAAAAAAACTGCAAGATTTAGGAGAGGCTAATGATAACTCCTGAAGGTTTGTCAGCTTGGCGTATCATACCAAGATTATTAATACTCAGCTATATGATTGTGTTTTACCAAACATGTAACTGGTTTATGCAACTCTCAGACCCCAATAATGCTCAGGCAGGTTTCGTATCTGTTGTTGTTGGCGCAGGTGCAGCTTGGTTTGGGCTGTATGTAAATGGAAACAGAGCTTCTGTACAAGTTCAAAGTAAAATGGAGACTAGAGATAATGCCTGATGAAAACGCAGTTAAAGCACATAGAGGTATGGCTCATGTGCCAAGGCGAGGAAGAACTAGAAGAAGACCGACTAGTCCAATAACACCTAGAGGGCAAAGACGTAGAGTATCACGAGGCTCAAGAAGTTTTGCTGATAGGTTTAGAGGATTTAGAGGCTCTATGAGTTCTTTAAGAAATCGGTTTAGAAACAGAAGAAGAAGACCCACAGCTCCTATGGCGGCTGCTCCAGTGCAAGCTCCTACACCTATTCAAGCTCCTAGACCTATAAAAGAACCTACAAGAATACAGCCTAATATTCCTAAACCTATACAATCAGATGCAGGTGGAGGCAGAGGCGGTGCAACTACGTATCGAAGAAGAGCAGCTGCACCACAATCTCCGCCACCAATACAAGCAGCTCCTACTCCTATAGCAGAGCCTAGAATAATATATAATGGCGGTTATATATCAAGAGCTAAATATGGACAAGTAGATAATCTAAAAAAGAAAAAGTAGTATGGACGTTAAAGTTTCTATAGGAATAGCTATTACTTTAGTTATGCAAATTTCTGCAGCGGTATGGTATGTGGCACAGACAGATGCCACAATTAAATCTTTAGATTCTAAAGTTGCAGAACTAAGTAGCACTATGGCCATAGAAGATTCTGTAAATTTAAAAAGAGATGTTGTATCTAACTCTGGAAAGATAAGCAATATTGATTCCGATGTAGATTCATTAAGCAATCATTTAGCTAGAGGAATTGGCGATAATAATGACGTGCTACGACGAATGAGTATTTTAGAAACACAGATTGTATTTATGCAAAAGCAGATGGATTTATTATTAGAAAGTGGTCGATAATGGCACGAGAATTAAACGAAAGGCAAGAAAAGTTTCTTGAAGTTCTTTTTGAAGAAGCAAATGGAGATGTGGCAAAGGCAAAACATTTAGCAGGTTATGCTGAAGGTACGTCTACTTCTGTTATTGTTAAAGGTTTAAAAGAAGAAATATTAGAAGCTACTCAAATGTTTATGGCACGTAATGCACCTAAAGCTGCAATGGCTATGGTAGGCGGTTTGTATGACCCAACAGAACTGGGCTTGCGAGATAAAATGTCTGCGGCAAAAGAGTTACTAGATAGAACAGGGCTAATTAAAACAGAGAAGGTGCAAGTTGAAGCAGCAGGTGGCGTAATGTTAATGCCACCTAAAGCACCTACAAATAACGATGACTAAAAGTATAGGCAAGTGGAAACTGCCACAACCAACAGATTTAAAAGAAGATAACGAGTGGACCCCTATTCCACGCATAGCAAGAACTATACCATTTGGTTATAAATTAAATGATAATGATTCGGATATCCTCGACCCAGTATCTACTGAATTAGATTTATTAGAAAAAGCAAGAAACTATATTAAACAGTATTCTTATAGAGAAGTAGCAAATTGGCTAACTTCAAATAGTAATAGATATATTTCACATGTAGGGTTAAGGAAACGTTTAGCACATGAACGACAACGTAAGAACAAAGTTAAAAGCATCCGCCAATGGGCAGAGTATGCGGAAAAGGCAATCGCCAAGACGAAAGAAATTGAAACCCAAAGAACAGGTGCAAGAGCCACAAATTAAGGCTACACAATCATCTGTATCTTATGAGCCAAGCGAGATTGAAGACACAGCTAATGTGTTGTTTAAACCTAATCTTGGACCACAGACAGACTTCCTTGCAGCCAGTGAAAGAGAGGTTCTATACGGAGGAAGTGCAGGCGGTGGCAAAAGTTATGCGATGCTTGCAGACCCACTACGTTACATGGGTCATTCCCAATTTAGTGGGTTATTATTGCGACACACAACTGAAGAGTTAAGAGAACTTATATTTAAGTCGCAAGAATTATACCCTCGCATATGGCCGGGAATAAAGTGGTCAGAACGTAAGATGCAGTGGACTGCGCCCTCTGGCGCAAGATTGTGGATGTCATACCTCGATAGAGATGAAGATGTCTTGCGTTATCAGGGTCTAGCATTTAGTTGGATAGGCTTTGACGAGTTAACTCAATGGTCCACACCATACGCATGGGATTACATGCGCTCTCGTCTACGGTCCACTGCACCAGACTTGCCCATCTTTATGAGGGCAACAACAAACCCCGGAGGAAGGGGGCATGCTTGGGTTAAAAAAATGTTTATTGACCCAGCGCCTTATGGAAAAACTTTTGATGCAACAAATATTGAAACAGGAGAATTATTACGATATCCTGCAGGACACTCCAAAGCAGGCAAACCCTTATTTAAACGGAGATTTATTCCTGCAAGATTATTTGACAATCCATACCTTTCAGAAAGTGGTGACTATGAAGCAATGCTCCTCTCGTTACCAGAACAACAAAGAAGACAATTACTTGAAGGGGATTGGGATATTAAAGAAGGTGCAGCCTTTACTGAATTTGACCGCAATATCCACGTTGTTGAGCCTTTTCATATTCCTTCTAATTGGGTAAAGTTCAGAGCATGTGATTATGGATACGGTTCGCACAGTGGTGTACTTTGGTTTGCAGTAGCTCCTTCTGAACAATTAGTAGTATACAGAGAACTTTATGTATCAAAAGTATTGGCTACTGATTTAGCAGACATGGTATTAGAGGCAGAAGCAGGTGACGGTAATATTAGGTATGGCGTGTTGGATTCTAGCCTTTGGCATAAACGTGGGGATACGGGTCCATCTTTGGCAGAACAAATGATAATGAAAGGTTGTCGTTGGAGGCCATCCGATAGAAGTAGAGGAAGTAGAGTATCAGGAAAAAATGAAGTGCATAGAAGATTACAAGTAGATGAATTTACAGAAGAAGCCCGATTAGTGTTTTTTAATACATGCACAAATATAGTATCGCAACTACCGTCTATCCCTTTAGATAAAAGAAACTCTGAAGATGTAGACACAAAATCAGAAGACCACTTGTATGATGCATTAAGATATGGTATAATGTCAAGACCAAGGTTTAGTGTATTTGATTATGACCCACACAATAAACCCCATAGACAAATGGCTGTAGCAGATTCAACATTTGGGTATTAAAGGATAAAGCATGGCTGAAAATGAAATTATGATTGAGGATGATGCAATATCATTGGAAGATACAAATGATGAATTTGTAGATTCTAGTATTAATTCAATTATAGATTTAATTACTGATAAATATAGAAAAGCAGAAGACTATAGATATTTAGATGAAGAACGATGGTTAAGAGCGTATAGAAATTATCGTGGTCTATACGGACCTGATGTTCAATTTACTGAAGCAGAAAAATCAAGAGTGTTTATTAAAGTTACTAAAACTAAAACACTTGCTGCATATGGTCAAATTGTAGATGTATTATTTGCTAATAATAAATTTCCATTATCTATTGAACCTACTACATTACCAGAAGGTGTTGTAGCAGATGTACACTTTGACCCTACACAACCACCTGAAATGCAACAAACAGCCGAAGATGTTAACCCATATGGATTTAATGGAGATGGAAAAGAACTTACTCCCGGCTCTACACAAAAAACACTGTTAGAAAAACTAGGACCGTTAGACCAAAAACTTGAACCTATTAAAGATAAACTAAAAGAAGGACCTGCTCAAACTCCTACTTCTATTGAATTTAGTCCTGCTATGATAGCTGCTAAAAGAATGGAAAAGAAAATACATGACCAATTAGATGAGTCAAGTGCAAATAAAAATTTAAGAAGCAGTGCATTTGAGATGGCACTATTCGGTACGGGTATTATGAAAGGACCTTTTGCTGTTGACAAAGAATATCCTAATTGGAATGAAGACGGAAACTATGACCCATTATTTAAAACAATTCCTCAAGTCAACCATGTTTCGGTATGGAATTTTTTTCCTGACCCTGATGCTAACAATATTGATGAGTGTCAGTATGTAATTGAACGTCATAAATTATCTCGCTCTCAACTAAGAGCATTAAAGAAACGACCATACTTTAGAGAACAAGTTATTGATTCTTGTATTGAAATGGGAGAAAATTATTCTAAAAAATCATGGGAAGATGATTTATCTGACTATGCACCTGAACATGGTATTGATAGATTTGAAGTCCTTGAATATTGGGGCATGGTAGATGTTGAGCTACTTGAAGAACAAGAAGTTGACATACCCGAAGAGTTAAAAACTTTCGATGAGTTACAAGCTAACGTATGGATTTGTAATGGCAAAGTTATACGTATGGTTCTTAATCCATTTAAACCTGCTAAGATACCCTATGTTGCAGCACCATATGAACTTAATCCCTATTCATTCTTTGGTGTGGGTATTGCAGAAAACATGGACGATACCCAGACATTAATGAATGGGTTTATGCGCATGGCTGTAGATAATGCTGTACTATCAGGCAATTTAATATTTGAAGTTGACGAAACAAATTTAGTACCCGGACAAGACTTATCGTTATATCCCGGAAAAGTTTTTAGAAGACAAGGAGGCGCACCCGGACAAGCGTTGTTTGGCACAAAGTATCCAAATGTTTCTCAAGAAAATATGATGCTGTTTGATAAAGCACGACAACTTTCAGATGAGAGTACAGGTTTTCCTAGCTTTGCTCATGGACAAACAGGCGTATCAGGTGTAGGCCGTACCGCTAGTGGTATATCTATGCTTATGGGCGCAGCACAAGGAAGTATTAAAACAGTTATTAAAAATGTAGATGATTATTTGTTAAGACCATTAGGTGAAGGATTATTTAGATTTAATATGCAGTTTGACTTTGATTCTTCTATTAAAGGAGATTTAGAAGTTAAAGCACGTGGTACAGAAAGTCTTATGGCTAATGAAGTTCGTAGTCAAAGATTAATGCAGTTTTTGCAAATAGCTTCAAATCCTGCACTTGCACCATTTGCAAAGTTCCAATATGTAATTAGAGAAATTGCTAAATCTCTTGACTTAGACCCCGAAAAAGTAACAAACAATATGAGTGATGCAGCATTACAAGCAGAACTTATGAAACAGTTTCAAGCACAACAGCCACAACAACCGCAAGCACCTGTGGCTGGTGCAGATGCACTTGACCCAACAGGAGCAGGTGGGGGTACAATAGGAACTGGACAAGCTCCAATTCCAGAAGAACAAGGATTTACAGGAAATGCAGAACAAGCAAATATTGAGCAAACTGAAGCCGCTGGTCAGCAACAAGGACCAATGGGAGGCGTTCAATAATTATATTGATGTACTGATAATGGAACATCATCGTGTAATGGAACAAGCAACAACCGAAATGATAATGTATAGGTCACAAGGTTCTATTTATACATTACGTAAACTTAAACTTATGAGGGATGAAGTTCATGGAAATGAATAGACAGATGGAGCTTTTTGGTGATGGCGGTTTAAAAGATGAGGGTGGTACAATCGACCCAGTTTCAGGTAACGATGTACCTTCTGGTTCATTAAAAAAAGAAGTACGTGATGATATAGATGCCAAAGTCAGTGAAGGTGAATTTGTTTTTCCTGCAGATGTAACTCGTTATTATGGTCTTGATACCTTGATGAAGATGCGACAAAAAGCAAAACAAGGTATAAAAGTTATGGAGGCTATGGGTCAAATGGGCAATTCAGATGAAGCTATTTTGCCTGACGATATTCCTTTTACTCTTGATGACATTGAGCTTGATGATGATGAGCCAATGAAATTTAATCCCGGTGGTTTGGCTATTCAAAATAGTGCTAATACATATTCTACTCCTTCTCAGTTTGCGAATTATAGTCAAGCTCCACAATCAAATAATCCATACACATATAGCGGCATAGCTCCTGTTCAATACATTACGCCTAACATACCTCAATCCTCTACTCCTCAAGTAGGACCACTTACTTTTGGTTCATTAATGAGTGGAGTTTACAAAGAATATATTAATCCTGAAACAGGGGAACGCATACAAATTAGAATGGTTAATGGTGTTCCCGCAACTCCAGTTCCTGATGGGTTTATACCATATGTACCCGAATCTGTACAAGATGTAGACCCTGTAGTTGATACAGGCGGAGATGCTGTACAAGGAGGAGACACAAGTAGTGGCGATACAAGCAGTGGTGATACAAGCAGTGGCGATGTAAGTGTAGCTGATACATCAGTATCAGGAGACACTTCCGTAACAACAAACGCATCAAGCGATAATGATAATAATAATCAACCTGAAATGGTATCTGCTACAGAATTACAAAATATGTACAAAGATAAGTATGGTGATGAAGCTATTAAGTTAACGTCTAACGGTAAAGAAGTCAGCATGCCTGCAGATAATTATAATGCATTGCTTGTTTCATACACACGATTAAATGTTCCTGATGAAAACGGTGTTAGGCCTTTTAGCTCATTACAAGATTATTATGATTTACCATTAGGTTCTCGTTTATCTTTAATAGGGCAAGAAATAAAATCAATGACAGGCGGAGAAGTAGATAGCGCATATATAAAAGAAGTTTATGACAAAGCAGACGAGGCTGGTACTTTAGGTACAACAGGTATTCC
>Ga0208919_1000301_pt1 | contig 35929 bp, 58 predicted proteins | sample 4_EtaG_FD_184076 | JGI IMG/M metagenome (GOLD analysis project Ga0208919, IMG submission 184076) | Marine viral communities from the Subarctic Pacific Ocean - 4_ETSP_OMZ_AT15127 metaG (SPAdes) (version 3) | ecosystem: Environmental > Aquatic > Marine > Oceanic | place: Pacific Ocean | collected...
GCGTAAAATTTCGTGCGGCGCCGATTCTACCACATTTTGGGCAAAATGTCAAGAACTTTTTAAGTTTCTGCTTTTTTAAGCCAAATAGCGAGTCTTACTGGGATAATTACACAAATTTGGGCATAATTGGAAAAAGTTCTTGACATTTCGAGGCCGCGTCCGGCCCGCGAGAGTTCATTTGCGTTCCTGACCAGGCGAAAAATAGTTCTTGACTTTTACCTTAACTTCGCGGATAATAGTCTCATAGTTTGAAAAGGAAGGGAAATGACGAATAATCAGTTCAATCTACTAATGATGCACGGCGGAATGATGCGGGACGGACTGAGTTCTGAGGCAGCCCTCAGCATGTTAATTTTCATGCAGGAGCCATCGGGAGATATAATATGGCTAAAAGAATATCTAAAGGCAAGCGCAGAAGCAGAAGGCCCAACGCCCACGGACGCCGCCTTTCAAAAGCTTCGGGAGAGACTGAAGCATATCAAAAGCGCAACCCCGTAGCAAAATTCGGGAGAAAGTTTAACAAAGGTGGGGTTCATAGGGACCGTACCAAGTATTGGAGGAAGAAGAGATGGCAAAAGGACGACGAGTAGTAAACAAGCAAAAGCAGCCCCAGCGTGTTAGAATGCTGAATGGCGAAGTGGTAACCCCTGTTCGCTGCTACTCTAATGTAGTGGGACAGCGTTGGAACCTCATGGGTGGACAAGTTGGTCGTGATGGCGAGTCTATTAAAGGCTCTGACGGTCGGCCTGTGCCCTTTCAATCAATCGGCGAGTTGGTCTGGAAGTAAAAAATAAATCTTGACAACTTGGTTAAAATACGAGATAATAGTTGTCATGAAATTGAGAGATAAAGTTAAAAAATTATTGTTTGGGAGAACAAGTATGGCAGAAGTTCAAAAAAATTACACTGACGAGATGGTAGTATCCATGGTCGATCAGTATACCGCAACCCCGACTCGCGCTACTGTAGATGCGCTGGCAATGGAGTTTGGTAAGTCGGCACGCAGCGTCATCGCAAAACTTTCACGCGAAGGTGTTTATGTAGCCCAAAAGCCAACGACTAAGTCTGGCGCTCCAATTGTGAAGAAGTCAGAATTGGTTGAGCAGATCGAAGGGCATCTTGGTATTAGTGTACCGTCTCTTGCAAAAGCGACGAAAACTGATCTTGATAGCTTGGTACAATCGCTCACCAACTAAAAGGGTGCAACCCAGGCCTCCGGGGAGATAGGAGGCCTTCAGGCTTCACTGGAAGTCATATTGTTGAAGATGCGACGCTAGGTGCGAAACACCTGTTAGATGCTACGCATGTATCCGAGAGGATGTGACGTAGCTAGCGCTGATACAGTATGCGAAGGTTCAATCCCTTCGGAGGCCACCAGATAAGGCTACCTACGTAGTAGCGACCCTTACCCTCCCGGGGCATAGTAGGGAGGGCATTTGAAAGTATGTTTGGACGAAAATTGGTATTGATTCCTATGGACAAGCATACTTTCAAATGTGGGGAAGCCAGGGACTGTTCCGTGCTAGACACGGGTGCAAATGAAACAGATAAGGCAGTAAAGATTTCGGTGAAAGTACAATGCCCTGCCGAAGCCTCGCATTTGTCTGATAGTGCAAATACTATCCGTGAGATTTACGGCCCACGCGTCACAAGGGCTAACCGACCCCTACCAGTAAGCTAGGTGCGATGAAAAAGGGGGTGCAGGAATCAGTAACCTGCAATATGGTCTGATAGTGCCTACACTATCCGTGAAAGATGCCCGATACACGTTAACTGACTGGGCGCACTTAAAGTAAAAAAGGAGAAGTCCTTAGGCGAGAGAGATGGAATTTTGGAAGTGGTCCTTTCAACAGGCTCTTTCTTTAAGGCAGGTTATATGTTGTGAAAATCACGATTTCCCTTGAACTTAGATTCTACGCCATTGTGTCGTAGTCTACTGAGGAATAAAAAATCGTATTAACGAAGGGCGGTTGTTGTAAACAATGCTACCCTAACCAGGGAGCGGCGTGGGACAACCATTCAGTAAAAAGGCGGAGGGTTTTACTGCAAACTATATAGTTTGGTAAAAAGAACTTCCTCGATCTTCGGGTCGGGGGAGTTTCTTCTCGAAAGGAGTATAAATGCGAGAGTATGAAGTCGAAATTCTAGAATCCTATGAGCGTGTCAGGCGCATTACGGTAAAAGCTGGTAATGAGAAACTTCTAACGGAAAGGTTAGAGGACATGATCGAGGCGCGACGACGCAGAATTGGAATGGATGAAGCCGACGTAGTAGTACTTGAGCTAACACTCATTGAATGAGGAGGTGACAAATATTTAATTAAGGAAGGGTTGCTTAGGCAGCCCTTTTTTATTTCTTGACAAAGTACCTCAAATATTGTTATAATACTCATCAGAAAAATAATCTACAATTTTTATAAGGAAAATTTTTATGGCTGGTAAGGTAATTGACTTTAGTGAAGCCCGAGAACGGCTCACTAACAGACCTTCGGACACTGATTTCTCTGTGGAGAAAGAAATGGAGTGGGCCAACGCAGAACTCGATGCGGCAGACCTAGAGTTGGATAAAATCACTGAGGAGTTAGATAATTTGACTCAGTATATGATCGAACTAACTAGTTATCTTAGTGGTATTTCTGTAGCCCAAACAATCAAAGACGACGGCTACGACGAGTTTATCGCAACTATTGAGGCACAAAGAAAACACAGAGAGTACGAAGAAAGCGGTGAAGCTCCAATACAACTAGAGCTTGAGATGGGAGAAGGTGAAGAAGCACTTCTAGTAGATTTTACACCTGACTTTGAGATTGACGATGATAGTTAAAGGCAGTATGAGTTATACAGCCAGCGGAAGAAAGAAAAAACCAATCAAGACTAGAAAAAGGAAAGAGCATGACCGACGTAATCTTAGTAGTTCTGGGGATAGTAGTTACCGTGGGGATTCTATTGGGAGTCACAGCACTAACACTGCATTTAACGGGCAAAAGTTATCCCCGGAATGGGAAGCAGAACGACGAGCTATAAGTAGTAATTATACTATAGCCCCTGCATATAACAAAGGGGCTTATCAAGTTATCGGCAAAAACGAAGTGGAGGATATTGGGAAATGAGTAAAATTGGATCATACAATATAGAGCTGGAAGACGCAGTATACTCTATGATTGACGAAGGTGAGCAGTTCGACGACATTGTTGAATATGTCAGAAAAACTTTTAAAATGAGCGATAACGGAGCGTACGATACAGTTGGAAAGCTATGGGACGAGATAGCTAATGTAGAGTCACAGTACGAACGTTTAAGTCATGGAGTCAACGATATGTCCGACGATGCGGAAGCTTTAGCTTCTGCTGGCTGGGGCACAGACGAAGACTATGGAGGTTACTCTAATGAAGATTACTTTTAGGAGAGATTTCTTTAACTGTTTCAAAGCCAACAAGGAGTTTTTGTTGCTACCATGTCTAAAGATAGATTGGTACTATGGGATTGGAATCCATGGAGGATTCCTGTGTTGGAGATTCTTTTTAGAGTGGGAAAATAACAAAAGTGGCAAACTATAACGAAGAACAAGTCCAGCGTATGATTGACGAATACAACCTCACGCCTTCGCGTGAAACCGTAGAAGCCCTGGCGAAAGAATTTAACAAAAGTCCTAAATCAATCATAGGCAAGCTAGCACGCGAAGGCGTATACCAGAAACAGATATATGTCTCTAAAACTGGCGAAAAACCAATAACGAAAGTCGAGATTGTGAGAGAAATCGCGGAAAACCTTGGCTTAACTGAAACACAACTGAGCGGGCTGGAGAAGAGCCCAAAAGGAGTATTAAAACTATTATGCGACAATATATAATTGCGCTGAACCTAAGCCTACAAGATCACGAAAGCCCAGAACAGTGGTTAAACAAACGTCTGGGATCTATTAATTTGGCTGGGGTTGGAGTCCATATCGAGGAGGTTAACAATGGCCAAGATAATACTAAAAGCAGAACTAGACGTAGTAGTTCTGGAGAAACTAAGGGAAATTCTGAGAAATCATCAAATTGAGTGGGAAGAGAATATAATTGTGCCGGAAAGAAAGGAATCGGATAAGAGATTGGTTGAAAACCGAGAAGAGTCGTATGAGATTTAAGTATCGCGAAACCGGCGAAAATTGGAAGGGCGGTAGCAGCTTTGGGAAGAAGTTGAGGTGTGTTAACTTATTAGTTGATTACAAAAGTCATGTTTTGTTTCAGGGTGTTTATCGAATAAATCAATTATATCTAGCATTTTCTTCGATCAGATACAAGCTCTCTCAGTGCTTGCTCCTAAAGTCGCAAGCGTCGAGAGGTAGTACTCAATCAAATAGAAAATTCGATACAAGCGATTTATTCCGTTGATTCAATTGACTGTAGTAACTAACAAGTTATAAAATATTTTATCACACTTTTCAACATAACACAAGTATTCTTTTTGACCATGTGGATGTATGAACGGATTGTGATTTGCTAGATTAACGGAAAAAAGTTTTATTTATGACTAGTACAGACGAAAAAATACTCGAAGAAATACTGCGAGGGCAACGCACGGTATTGGAATTATCGGACCAACGCTGCCGTAGAATACTTCTCTTACTAGTAAGGCGTATACGCAGGGAGAATTCACGATGAATGTAGAAATATTTGGACGGCCAGCATGTGGCTTTTGTGTCGCTGCTAGAAATGTTTGCGAGAAAGCTGGTATTGAGTACACTTATTACGAGCTGAACGAGGACTTTACCGTAGATGAGTTGTTTATAAAAGTGCCTTTTAGTACTTATCCTCAGATATTTGTGGATGGAGTACCCGTAGGAGGCTATAGCGACTTTATGGTCATACTAGGAGAAGCAACAGGAGGAATTATATGAGTCCATACGAGAGCTTTTGTCAACGAATGTGGCTTGACTACTGTGATGAACATCAGCAGCCAATCGGTGGAGAAAAGTTGTTAAATTATGACGAATACTGCGATCAGTATTCAACTTACTTGGAGGAGAAATATGTGGCAGGCATTACTAAAACTGTCTCTACTCTTAGTCATTAGTGGTTGTGCTACAGAATTCAAACCAGACTACTACGACTATCCAGTAGAATGTTACGAAGATGAAATAAAAATTTGCGATGGGCACACGCCCAGGAATTTAGAGTGTAAATGCTACACTCGAATTGTAAGGACCACTTATTAATGGCTTACTCAGATAAAGTGTTGGATCACTACCAGAATCCGAGAAACGTAGGAAAATGGGAAGAATCCGAAGATATCGGTACAGGTATGGTGGGAGCACCCGCCTGTGGAGACGTTATGCGTCTACAGATAAAGGTGAAAGACGGCATCATAGAAGATGCTAAGTTTAAAACTTATGGTTGTGGAAGTGCTATAGCTTCGAGTTCTCTTTTGACCGAATGGGTGAAAGGAAGGACGTTGGACGAAGCGAATAGTATTAGAAACACCGAGATCGCGGAAGAGCTTGCTCTACCTCCAGTAAAGATTCATTGTTCAGTACTGGCAGAGGATGCGATTAAAGCAGCTATTCGTGATATAAGGGAAAAGCAAACATGATCAGTTTAACCCCCGTTGCAGCTTCACATATAACCAATTACCTAGAAAACCGTGGAAAAGGAATCGGCATACGTGTTGCCGTACAGACCACAGGATGCTCAGGTTTCATGTATGTGCTAGAACCAGTGGATGAACGAAATACCGAAGATGAACACTTTTTTAGTCAAGGCGTGGATCTGTTCGTAGACAAGAAAAGTCTTCTCTACGTGCAGGGCACAGAAATGGATTATGTAAAAGAGGGGCTGAATGAAGGGTTTAACTTTAAGAATCCTAATGTTTCAGCAGAATGCGGTTGTGGCGAGAGCTTCAACATTTAGGAGAGTAACATGGAGAGCGAACTACCAGACGACTTAACAATTATAGACAATAGATTAGTTCAGTATCTAATACTGACAGGCTATTACTTGTATCAGGGACATAATTTGGAGGACATTTCTACAAATTCTTTATCTAACTTAAAAGAGCTTGTAGAACTTGAAATCCTGTATAGACAGAACAAAGAAGAATTTGAGGCATAGTATGGAAAAGACAGAACTACACAGTTTTATTAGTAAAGATAAGGAATTTGAGGCAAAAGTATTTATATATGAAGATAAGTTTTCTGCTTATCGTCATGTTGTAGAAGTCTATCGTGAGGGCGCACACACGGCTACTTATGATTTCAGTAATGAAAACATGGCTAAGTATTGGGCCGATGATTGTATGCTAGACTATGAATTATCCCGCGTTGCTAAGAGAGGAGAAAACTAATTCTAAGTACTCTCCTCGTAGCTCCTCTGGACATACATCAATACTTGGATATAACTCCAGTATCGAAACTTCAGGTTGTGGTAAGTTCTTTTTAGGCTCTTTTCTGGGTTCCTTTCTTGGGAATCCCTGGGCCTTGTAGTACTTATAAGCTCTCAAAGAATTATCTCCTCTTTGTCGGGCCGTCCCTCATTTGTTGTCTCTTCTGAGACCTTAACGTTCCTTCCATTTTCTGGCGTCTTCGTTTTGCTGAGGGCTTCTCATAATGAGTCCTCGATCGAATTAATTGGAGCTTTCCATCCTCTTCGACCTTACGTTTAAACCTTGAAATTGCTTTTTCAATGTTATTATTTTTAACTTCCACTCTCACTCTCTTTTAAGTTTTCCATAAATTTTGATAATCTGTTAGCAACACCTAGTTGGTTGTCTACCAGTACCTCTGTGAACTTCATGACCCATGCCATGTCGTAACAAAACTGTTGATCAGAAACATCTAGATCTAGGTGTTCCTGTGCGTATTCTACAAATTGAAGAGCTAGCATATCAGCAAACTCCTTTGATCTTTTTTGACGTGTGTAATATTCGCCCGTAAACTCTAATACTTTACCCATAATATTCTCATTTTGGTGGCCTAGAAAATCTCCAGCCACGCTTCCTCAAGTACTGAACTTGTAGTCTTATTGCATTAGGACTGCGCTTTAGATGTTCTGCGCACTGTTCGACTGTTAACAAATAATAGTTCTCCCTAAGCCAAACCCTTTCTCTATCTGTCCAACGCATATTTAATTTACTTTTTGAGGATACGAGTATTATAATACAGCAGACGTATAAATGTCAAGATATTTTTTTAACTATGCCTTAAATAAAGCTTGTATTACCACGTTAAAAATAGTTCTTGACATTCACATATGAACCCTGTATAATATACGGATCGAATGGTAAATCGTTTATCATTCGTGCAGGCGTAAGTGGATAGGAAGTAACTTACCTATCGGGTGGGCTGGTCATAGGTAGAGGTCGCACTCCAACGAAGATTGCTACTTATATGGGATTTTACGCCTTTCAATAACTCGTGGTTCCGTTTAGGACCACAATTCGCCTTCCGTATGGGGGCTTATAGGAGAAATAAATGACTACAGTACAAGCACTGTCGAACGATACGTTCAACCGTATGTGGCTCGGTTTTGACCACATTCACAACCATATGACGAATATGGCTAAATTCAATAATATAGAGTATCCAAGGTATAATATAAAGACCGTAAATGGCGATGATTATGTTCTTGAGATGGCCCTTCCTGGTTGGAAGAAGGAATGGGTTCATATTGACCACTCTAAAGTTGAGAACAGCCTCTTAATCAGAGGTGAGAGACCAAAAACAGAAAACGAAGAGTCTTATGTTCATAAAGGGATTAGTGGAAAATCATTCACTAGAGACTTTCGACTAGCAGAGCACCTAGAGGTATCAAGTGCAAAACTAGAAGATGGACTTTTAACGCTTGAGTTAAAACTTAATACGCCTGATGAACTGCAGCCCCAAGTTATAGAAATAGAATAAGTTAATAGCTTATCAGGCAAAGTAAAAGGCTCTGCGTTTAACTACGTAGGGCCTTTTTCGCTTTAGGAGAAGTGAAAAATGGATACAGACCTATTTAGGGACTCCCTTAAACTGGGAGTTGATCCAATCGATGTAATGAAAGTCTATCGTTCCGTAGTAACAGGACTTATCGATAAGATCAGAGAAAAGTTGAGAGATATATGGGACGCAGGCCATGGAGCAATACCCATGGTTGGAACCATCTTCGCAGTACTGGCAGCCCCAGTATATGCAGTATGTGCGTTAACGTAGAGAGTAAGGAGTAAATATATGCAGATGAGTCAAACGGGCGTTGCCCTTTTAAAGCACTTTGAAGGACTAGAGTTAGAAGCCTACCAAGATTCGGTGGGAGTATGGACTATTGGATATGGACATACTAAACACGCTATTAAAGGTATGGTTATAACAGAAGAAGAAGCCGAGGAGATGCTAGTAGAAGAGTTGCCCGAGTACCAGGATTATGTTAGAAACAGTTGTAACATTATATTGCAACAACATGAATTTGACGCTTTAGTATGTTGGACATACAATCTTGGGCCTACTAATCTTAATTCCAGTACCATGTTGAGGAAGTTAAACAACGGGGACTCTAATGAAGTTCCGTTTCAAATGAAGAGATGGGATAAGGCTGGAGGAAAGACTTTGTTAGGACTGTCTCGTCGCAGGAATGCTGAAGCTCTTCTTTTTAAAGGAGAGGATTGGCAGGATTACTTAGAGGTAGATGCATAGTGCAGTATATATTTATTATTGCGCTACTAGGATCTCTAGGTGGCCTTGGATACAAGATGTATACCGATACTATGAATCGGATGCAATCTATAGCAAACGAAAAGGCCGCTCTAGAGGTCCAACTTCAAGAACAAGCAGCAGCTATGGAAGCTCAGTTAGAAGCCATGAGGTTGCAAACAGAATCTTTAAATGAGATGAATGATAGGGCCGCTATAGTAGAGGCTCAAATGACTTCTTATTTAAAAATTTTTAAGGATCACGACCTTACGCGCCTCGCGCGCGCAAAGCCTGGAATGATTGAAACACGGGCAAATAAAAGAACAGATGAAATATTCACGGAGGTAGAAAATGATACTAAGCAGGTTGTTGCCACTGACGCCCCTGCTTCTGATGACAGCGTGCGTTAGTACACCCATCACAGAAGTAGAAATTATTACAAAGCCTATCGAAATTGAGATAGCGCAACCTGAAAGGCCCCGTGAAGTCAAACTGGAGAGACCTCGATGGTTTGTGGTCAACTCATCCAACCTAGAAGAATTTTTGGCAGAAATAAAAAGAATACAGAGCGATGAGCCTGTATTTTTTGCGTTTACCCCTCAGGACTATGAGAAAATGTCCTATAACCTACAAGAATTAAGACGATACGTTCTGCAACAGAACGAAATAATTGTATACTATGAAAAAATGACCGCGCCGAAGACCACAGAAGAGAAGTCCGAAGAGTTACGGGAGGAACAGCTCGAAGAAGTAAAAGCAACCGCTACACCAGCTGAAAAACCAGCTAAGTGGCAAGATAGAGTACGGGGGGTGTTTAAACGTGAGAAAAAAGAAGATTAGAGGTAGATTCAGGGGTAAAACAGGTCAAACAATGGAGGATATGGTTATGTCAGCCCTGGCTAATAGCCAGTATAGGGAAGAAGTTGATAATTACTTTGCTGCACCTGAGCATGAGAACTGCGGTACACCAGATTGTTGTAACTCATGCGATGATGAAGAAGGGTTAAACTGGGACAGTCTTGTCCCTCTGCCTAAGAAAGTGGGAAAGTAATGACGGATGATAGGTGGAACTGGTATGGGGAAGAGGATGAAACTAGCAATTGGAAACGATCACGTAGGAATTGAGTTGAAGCTTCAGTTAGACAAATACTTTCACTTAGGCGGCATAGATACTAAACATTTTGGTGCTTTTAATTCGGATAGGATGAATTATCCAGAAGTTGGTTTTCAAGTTGCTAATGCAGTTAGTTATGGAGACTTTGATGTAGGAATTCTAATTTGTGGGACGGGTGTCGGTATGTCTATTGTAGCCAATCGAGTTCCTGGTATTTTTGCTGTTGTCTGTAGTGAGCCGTACTCAGCAAAAATGTCTAGAGAGCACAATGATTCCAACATTCTTTGTTTAGGAGCAAGAGTAATTGGTCCCGAACTAGGGGAAATGATTGTAGATACATGGTTGAAAGCAGAGTATAAAGGCGGCCGGCATCAGGTCAGATTGGATATAATTAATAATTATGAAGAAAAAAGACTTAGATACTGAAATAGAAATTATACCAAATGGTAGGTGGGATTGGTACGGAGAAAGTATGAAAAACGAACACAATATTTATAAAGCAAAGTTCTGGATATATGAGGAACAAAAATATGGAACCTGGGAAGAAAGCCAAGAGTTTTACCGCAAGCTGGACGAGGAGAAAAGAGTTCAAACCACTGAAGCCTATATCCGACAACACCTTTCGTCCAGACCCTCTTCTGGCACGCCCGCGTGGAGCGACCTTCGTCGCCGGTTGGTGGAAGACTAAATGACTTTACAAGAATACTACGAAAAATATGGTAGAGATTTTGATTTCTCTGAAGTACTTGGAGGTCGTTGTAACGAGGAGGAAGAATGTATTACTTTATACTAAAATCAATACTTGGTTCCATAGTAGGCAGCAGCTTTTATACCTGGTGGCAGGATACTCGTATGGGTGTCTGGTTCCAGAAAAAATTAAATGATACTCTTGATGCATTAGACTGGGAAGTTTTGAAGAAGGAAGAAAAATGGAGAAAAGCGTACCCTAATCTAGCATTACAAATGGAAGAAATTCTAGCAGAAAGAGAACGATTAATAACCCGAGTAGAGCGACTCGAAGGCGCTATGGATATACTAGTTCCAGAGCGTAGGCAAGGAGCAGACTAATGAGCTGGATTAAAAAACGCATGTGGGAACGAACTTCCTTGGATGGTGTAAGTCTAATACTTATAGCAGGATTGGTACTAATAGCTGCTCCAATAGTAAAACTATTGGCGTGGCCAGCATTGGCGTACGGAATTTATACTCTAGTGAAGAGCGAAGATAATGAGCAAGACTCTTGAGCCCGGATCTAGATTTGCGAAATTCGATGTAGATGGAGACGGTGTAGTCACTGACGAAGAGATGGAGCAGTCTACAGCTATGTTGGAGTTGGAGTTGAGAGAAGAGAAATCTGATGCTCAACGTCGAATGGCTTGGATAGCAATGGCTTCTATGATAGTATTTACCATAGGACTTTTTGCCCCAATTTTTACGGACAGTAGAATTAATGCTTTAGCTGATATATTAGGATTATTCTACATTGCCCAGGCGGGAGTCGTGGGCGCATACATGGGAGTCTCCGCATGGATGAGCAAAAAATAACAAAACTAGCAACCTTCTTTGAAGAAATTAAGAGGCTAATACTTAACGGAAGCAAGGAAATAGACGAAGAAGACGAAAAACTCTCTGAGTTTGAGTACGCCCGTAAGTATAGTAAAACTAATTCTATGGCCCAAGAATAGTGGATGTATATATTCAAAAAGGGGCTTTCCCCCCTGCTCTTTGCGATCTAATAAAGTATAAAGCTTATACTGATCATGTACCCGTTGCAGGATTAATTGGACCCGCAGAGAAAGATAAGCTTAGAACCTCTGAAGTACGTTGGCTGCGTAGGGGTGATGAGTGGAATAACCTTTTTGAATTAATGGAACAAACAAGTGCTAAAGTAGGCTGTGAAGTTTTTGAGACATTTTGTCTTGCTTTAGAGCCTATTCAATTTAGTACTTATGTACCTGGCTGCTCCTATGGTTGGCACTCTGACTGGTCTCCTACTGTACCGCGTAGACTAAGCTTTACGATACAGTTAGATAACTATGAAGACTATGAAGGAGGAGACCTGGAGTTTAAAGATGCTGCTCTTCCTGAGAATGCATTTTTAAAAGGCGCTTTAATTATATTTAAGTCTGAACTATGGCACAGGGTTACTCCTGTAGTATCAGGCACCCGACATTCTCTAGTCGGCTGGTTTCGATAGATGATTGCAGCTTTAGCTTCTGGCACAGGGAGCAATCTCGAAGCACTACTTGCAGCTAATATTCCTATAGATCTAGTAGCTTCTGATAAGCCTAACTGTAACGCTTTAAAGATAGCTTCAAACTATGGAGTTCCTAATATATTTGCATATAAAAAACTAAAAAGACTCGAAGAAGCACTGAGTAAGCATTCTTATGAGCTAATAATTTTAGCAGGATTTATGAGAGTACTTAGCCCTTCGTTTGTGCAAAAATACAAGATAATAAATATACACCCTTCTTTACTACCTGAGTTTAAAGGCTTACATGCAATTGAACAGGCTCTAGAAGCTGGAGTACCCCATACTGGTATAACAATACATTATGTAGACGAGGGAGTAGATACTGGTAAAGTTATTTATCAACAGAGCTGTCTTATTTCTTCAACAGACACAGCATTAACTTTACGACACAAACTTCAAAAAATAGAGCATAAGATGTACCCTGAAGTTATTCGTCGTTGCTTTAGCGGGCTGACTTAGATGAAGCAACTAGACCTCTTTGATAAAGAGGAAGAAGAAGAAACCTTAACTCTCCTGCAAGCAATAAAAAATGACCCCATACAGCCTATAATACTTAGTATAGCTATGACAATTTTTATAGCAGGTGCCTTCCTTACCTAAAAATAGTTCTTGACAACTTTCTTAATATTTGAGATAATATTTTCTAAGAATTAAGGAGAGTTTTATGAGATCAAACCTTGTTGATATAGATTTGACAAGCTACCGTGACTTTGTTCTAGAAGTCACATCGGAACCAAGTATGAAACATTCAGCCTTGGTTGATCGTTTAGAAGAACTCCAATATGCGGCTAGTACAAGTAAGGTTAATTGGCCTGAAATTCTTACCGCAGCTATCGGCCTTCAGGCCGAAACCGGCGAGTTTGCAGAAATAGTTAAAAAGTGCATATTCCAAGGCAAAGAGATGGATGAAGCCGCTCAGTATCACGCTATGCGAGAGCTGGGGGATATTCTATGGTACTGGATACATGCCGTTAACTCTCTCGGTCTCGATCCAAACGAGGTAATTAGGGAAAACATTAAAAAGTTGGAAGTAAGATACCCTGGAGGATTTGAGATAGCTCGCTCTGAAAACAGAAAGTCAGGAGACATTTAATGAATAAAGACAATAAGACTGAGTTTACTTACTCAGTCAGTGATTATAATATTGAAGCTCCTGTATACCATTCGGTAGAAAGGCCTCAGCACTATAGTAGTTCAGGTACTATTGAATGTATTGATGCTATGGTGGCAGCTTTTGGAAGTGACTCAGTTAAAGATTATGCGAGAGTAAATGCTTTTAAATATCTTTGGAGGGCTCACGAAAAAGGAAAAGAGGAGGAGGATATTCGTAAAGCTATTTGGTACTTAAAGTTTAGTATTGGAGATGACCCGCGTGGTCGCTAAGCGAGTAAAGAAAAAATCACACGAAAAACTTACTGATGTCAATATTCAGCATGTAATGGGACTGCTACAAGCAGAAAGTCCAATTACTAAAAAAGAAGCGTGCTCTATATTAAACATTAGTTATAATACTACAAGACTCAATAGTATTATTGAGGAATTTGTAGAAAGAAGGGAGTACCGAGAAAAGCGTAAGTCTGAAAACAGGGGAAAACCTGCATCAAAGCACGAGATAACAAATGCTATCGAGTCCTTTTTGAATGGTGTCCCAATTTCAGAAATTTCCGCTAGAATGTTTCGCTCACCAGGTTTTGTAAAAGGAATCGTTGAGAGAGCGGGAGTACCAAGAAAAAGGTCTAAAGAAGAGAAGGATGGTTATGAACCATACTTTTTACCAGACGAATGTATTAGGGAAAGTTTTAGAGACAATGAAATAGTTTGGAGTGCTTGTTATGATCAAGCCGCTGAAATAATGCGAGAAGACACAACTAAGGACTATGAAAGCATATATGGATCGAAATGCTACCAAATTTATGTCTTTGAAATGTTAGAGTGGAATCCTGATATGTTAGTTCGTGGTTGGGTAGGAGAACATAAAGTAGGCTTCTATGCCCATTCTTTAGCGTATGATTTAGGAAGTTTAGAGCACCTGGAATCGTATGGAGTAGATATAACGAGATTACAGGGATGAAACATGACATTAGACGAATTTATGATTCTTTACCTCGCTTTTGCGATGTCGGGGGCAGTAGTAATGATAATAACTATATTTCTTCCTGCTATGAAAATGGTGGAAGAGATAGAGCCTTGGAATCCTTTATTGCACCCCATAACTGCAAGTGTGGCGGCCGGAATCATGTACATTTTATTTTTCCTTAGCGGACCATTAATGATTATGGTTATGTTCCGTAGGGAATCTTTTTTAGAACATTTTGTGGAGGGATTGTTAAACAAATGATTAGAGAAAACCTAATAATTGCATTGCTTTCCAAATACGAAGGTGAAATGGCAGAAGCGAAGGCTAATATCGAAGTGTACCTATCAAATCCTGTAGGGATTGGGGAGCATCCAGATATTATTGCTGCGCTTGATTCTCAAGTAGCTAAGTATGCGGAAGCAGACGAGAAGTGGAATGTAGTTAATGATAACTTTCTCGATAGCGATGAAAGTGAAGACTATGGCCAATCATAGTGGTAGAATTATTTCTTATGAGGAAGCAATGAAAGAACAGATTGCCGATATGAATAAGCACCTTTATGATGCTTATAAGAAGATAGTATGTCTTCAAGAAGAAAATAAAAAGCTCCGTAGTACTCTAACTGAGCTAAGCGAGCAAGGGCTAGGAATTGGTGTTAAAAATGGCTAATTGTCCTCAATGTAGATCAACAGAATACGAAGAAGCATCCGATGTAGTACAGTTCTTGTACAATAATCGTCAGATTGCTGTGATCGTACCTGTTATGACGTGTTGGGATTGCGGTCATAAGTGGACGGACGAAAGGGCCAAGGACATACAGTATAAGGCTATTTTAGAAGCAACTTAAAAATAGTTCTTGACATACATGTTATTTTTTGGCATAATATTTAGACATTTTTGGAGAATAAAAAATGGCTTGGGACGACGATAAAAAAGCGCAAGCAGTTTCCATGTACGAGGAGCAAGACCCAACTCCTGAGACTAGTATGGAAATCGTAAAGGAAATCGCGGAAGAATTGGATGAAAGCCCGAATGGGGTTCGCATGATTCTCACGAAAGCAGGGGTATACGTTAAAAAGTCCCCTGCAACCAATGGTGGTAATGGCTCCTCCGGCGGAGGCCGTGTTAGCAAACAGGCTATGCAGGATGAGTTGTCAGCGGCTATTTCAGACGCGGGGCAAACTGTTGATGAAGATATCATTAGCAAGTTGTCTGGAAAAGCGGCGCAATACCTTGCAGGAGTTATTCGCACCATAAATGACTAGCTGGTAAAGCTGGTCACACTCGGAACTACTACTCGCCACCCGGCTAATCTAACCAGAAGTAGTAGTAGTTCCGGGTTTTTTTCTACCCAGGAAAACAACCTAGCACCTCGTTGACGTGGATTTCTAACTAGGAAATCTTCGTGAATAAAAAAGAATTTAAAGATGCTGTCTCCAAACATGGAGACGCAATAATAACGTATAGAAGCACAAATTCCAAAAAACTAAAGTATAATGTCTGTACTTTAGACTTTTCCACCCCCTACATAAAAGGTAAGAAAAATAGAGCAAAAGAAACAGATTCTAATGTCCTTTTGTTCTGTTGGGATACCGATTCCTATAGACTCCTTCGCCCCGAGAATGTTACCAGCATTGTCCCTTTATCTAGTGTACTCCGTAACGGGGACACAAAATGATAGATCTATGGCAGACTCCAGAAGAATTCAGTAGGGTTGTACATATATCAGAGGAAGGAGATTACCAAGTAAGATTAACTGTAAATACCTTTCGTGGTAAAGAGTATCTACACTTACGAAAGTATTATTTAAGTTTTGATGAAGAATGGCTTCCTACTAAAGATGGGATAGCCTTACCATTGGATTTAGATAATTCTTATCAACTATTTACAGGCCTAGTAGAAATACTCTCATTAGCAGAAAGTCGAGATCGGGTACTTGAGCATTTTAAAGATGCTTTTACCGAAGCTTATATTAGTTCTTGACAAAACCCTTATTTTTTGCGATAATATCTTTTCAGAAATTGAGGAAGCCCAGTGAGATTGAAAGCACAAGTAATCGAGCTGCTAGAGAAAGCTAGTAAAGCCTATTATGAAGGAGAGCCTATTATGCCCGACGATCAGTTTGATCGTTTGGCAGAGTCGCATGACTGGAATAGAGTAGGGTATACTCAAGAAGGCGAAAGAGTAAAACATCTATATAGGTTGTATAGTCTACAGAAACATTTTACAGATGAGGGCGATGAACACGCCCTATCCACTTACAAAAAGACTGTAGTTACTACCCCTAAGTTAGATGGAGCTTCGATTTCTGTTCTCTACAAAGAAGGATCGCTTGCACAGGTTATAACACGAGGAGATGGAATTACAGGTATAGATATTACCTCTAAATTCTTATCCCGAGTGTGTTTCCTGGTTCCAAAAACTATTCAGTTTACGGAGTGTGACTTCCAAGTCACGGGAGAGGTAGTTTCTCCCAAAACAATACCCAACGCTCGCAACTATGCTGCAGGTGCTTTAAACCTGAAGGATGTTAGCGAGTTTCTCTCCCGTGACTTGACCTTTGTAGCTCATAGCTGTTTTCCTTGGCAGGCGGACTGCTATACTAATGATATGAGACGATTAGTCGGATTAGGATTCCGAACAGTATTAGATAGAGATTATAATGAATTTCCCCAAGACGGTACAGTATGGAGAATAGATGATAATACCAATTATGAAAATGAAGGGTATACTTCTCACCATCCGAGAGGGGCTTTTGCATTAAAGTCTAGAAAAGAAGCTGTGGTGACAACTTTAAGAGATGTAGAATGGCAAGTAGGTAAATCTGGGGTAGTATCTCCAGTTGCTATCCTAGAGCCTATTCAAATAGAAGATGCTCTGATAAGTAGAGCAACATTACATAATATATCATACATTGAAAGTTTGAACCTAGAGATTGGTTGTCAAGTAAAAGTCATAAGGTCGGGAGATATAATTCCTAGAATTACTGGACGTGTGGAAAAATAATTCTTGACTTTTGTTGATTGTCTTTGCTATAATATCCGCATACTTTGAGAAAAGAGCAAATGGAAAAACAAATTATTCCGCCAGACCTGTGCCCCAGTTGTGATTCAAGTCTAGTATGGGAAAACGACATACTTTACTGCAGGAACACAGAGTGTAGCGCAAAGAACGCGAAAATGGTTGAGCATTTTGCTAGAACCCTAAAAATTAAAGGATTAGGGCCAAAAAGTATCGAAAAATTAGGATTGGAAAATATTTCTGATATTTATTCAATGGATAAGAGTTTTATGGTTTCAAGGTTGGGAAGTACGTTAGTCAGTGACAAACTGCTTCAACAAATAAATGATAGTAAAACAGCAGGTCTACAGGAACTGCTTCCCGCCTTTTCAATTCCTTTGTTTGGAAGGACTGCCTCAGAAAAACTATGCCAAAAAGTATCTAATATAAATCAAATTAGTAAAGAGGTATGTAGTGCTGTAGGTATTGGTCCGAAAACCACTGAGAACTTGATGACTTGGTATGAGAAATCTTATAAATCATCTTACCATACCCTACCCTTTAGTTGGAAAGCGGTACACTCTACCGAAATCCCATTAGAAGGACCAGAAGTAGTCATTACTGGTAAACTGGTTTCCTTCAAGACTAAAGAAATAGCTAAAGCTGTTCTGCAAAAGAATGGATTTTTAGTTAAAAACAGTGTCACTAAGAATACTGAGTTTTTAGTGAATGAAAGCGGGATTCCTTCGGCTAAAACGAAAAAAGCAGAAGCAGAAGGCATCTCAATAGTAACAAATATAAACGAATTACTGGAGAATTGATATGGCAGTACCCAAGTGGACTGAAGATCGCACCACAGAGTTGACAAACTTTGTAGGTAGTGAAAGCCCGGTATCTCAAGCAACCGTTGCCCAAGCGGCAGAATCGCTTGATACTAGTTCTCGTTCAGTATCCTCGAAGTTGCGAAAAATGGGCTATGAAGTGGAACTCGCTTCCGCTACTAGCACTCGCACCTTCTCAGATGCAGAAGAGGCCACTCTACAACAGTTTGTAGAGGATAATTCTGGTGCATATACTTATGCAGAGATTTCTGACACCTTTGCTGGTGGTAAGTATAGTGCAAAATCCATCCAAGGAAAAATTCTTTCGATGGAACTCACCGATCACGTTAAACCCGCTGAAAAGCCTGTTAGTGTACGGACTTACAGCGAAGATGAGGAAGCTACCTTTCTTGATTTGGTTGCAGATGGGGCCTTTGTCGAAGATATCGCAGAAGCTCTCGATCGTCAAGTGAATTCTATCCGAGGTAAGGCATTGTCTTTCCTCCGAACAGGTGAAATTGACGCTATTCCTCCCCAGCGTGAGACTAAGTCTGCGTCAGCGGTTGATCCGCTCACGGAGCTTGGTGACATCTCCGACATGACTGTCGAAGAAATCGCTGAGGAAATCGGTAAGACTGAACGTGGTGTAAAAACCATGCTTACTCGACGTGGTCTGGTTGCATCAGATTATGATGGAGCTGCAAAGAAAGAAAAAGCCGCAGGTTAATCTTTCTTAGCCGACACAAAGGTGGGCATCTCATGGTGCCCGCCTTTTCTTGGCTTCGAAAAAACTAAGAATATAAGATGAATATTGCCTCGGCCCTTCTCAGTTCGTTGATTAATGAACAGGATCTCGAAACCTGGGGGAACCTGCAACTTCATTATTTACCCAAAGAATTTCATAGTATTTATCGAGCTATCTCTAAACACTTTGAGCTGGAAAATGCTCTTCCCACTTTCGATGACCTAATACTTAGTATACCAAGTAGAGAAGTCAAAGAGAAAATAACCGCCTTAAAGTCTTTAGAAATAGAATCGGAACCCTACCTTCTTCTTGAGTATCTTAAAAATGAGTATGCTCAAGGGGAGATACTAGATGAAATTGACACTTATTTAGATAATTCTGTAGCTATGTCTAGGGCTGACGAGAACATCGAAGCCATAGAAGAAATAGTATTAAATCTTAGAAATAAGGTAGAATTAGATACAGAATCAGTAAGTATGCAAAAAATTTCAATTCTAGCCACAGAAGAGGATATACAGAGTTATATTCCGTTAGGTCTGAATGACGAATACGATCAAGGTATGCGTTTTTCAAAACAAGACTTAATTCTTCTGGGAGGAAGAAGAGGCGCAGGTAAATCTTTTACTTGCACTAATATAGCTGTAAACCAATACTTGAATGATGCGAGTTCTTTATACTTTACGATAGAAATGACTAAAGAACAGGTCTTTAGAAGGATGGTTTCTACGGCTACAGGTATTCCATTGAAGAGAATAAACGAAAGAATGATCTCTGATATAGAGTACGAAATGCTTGCTAAATTTCAAGCAGGCAGGTTTGAAGGGAGTGAAGAAACGTTAAATCGATACCTAGAAACAAAAGATTTTGATCAGTTTCAACAAGACGTTACCAAATTAGAACTACGAGAAGTCCAAATGGACATTGTCTATGAACCGTCCCTTACTCTAGCAAAGATTAAGTCTGAGATAGAGCATAAGATATCGGTGTCAGATGTAAAAGTAGTGATCGTGGATTATCTAAACCAGGTTAAACGTTCTAGTGTACCTGGAAGGAATGGACAGTACGATTGGACGGAGCAAATCGAAGTTAGTAAAGCATTAAAGCAATATGCTCAAGACTACGGAGTGCTCATCTTCTCTCCTTACCAAACTGATGCAACCGGCGAAGCACGCTTCGCAAAAGGCATTTTAGATGCGGCCGATGCCGCATACTCACTAGAAGCTTGGAGCCCAACAGACGCTTGTATAACTTTTGAATGTAGAAAGATGCGTAATGGGGCTATGGAAGATTTCACAAGTGAGATGGATTGGGATACTCTAAAAATTGGACCAAAATCAGCTTTGAGTCCTACAGAAAAAGCTAAGCTAAAAGAGCAGATGGAAGATGATGAATAATCTAGTAGACGCATTGAAGTCTTCGGAAGTAGTAATTAAGTATAAAAGCATACTTTCTGGAAACTTAAAAGAAGTGAGAGGAACTTTACTTCCTCCACATTTTGTGCCTCAAAATCCTCATAATGACGCTATAGTAATGTGGGACGTAGAAAATGAAAGATGGGAGGATATAAGAGTAGATACAATAATTAGTTGGATAAGGACTAGCGTATGATGAAAGAAAGCAGGTTTTGGCTTTGCGTTCTGGCTTTAGCGATATTTGCATTTCTGCTGGACAGTTGCGGAGTTTAATAATGAACGTTAAATTAATTAGCTATAGTCAATCGCATTATTCGGCCTGGCCCTCAGCTCCAACTCCTTTGGATCTTGTTGCGTTTTGTGCGAGGGTATCAAACCCTACAAACCAAAAAAATACTAAAACGAGTAAGAAGTTGATAAAGTATTTGATTAAAAACAAACACTGGTCTCCGCTAGAGATGGTTAGTGCTTGTTTAGAAATCGAAACAACTCGTGATATTGCGCGACAGATTTTGCGTCACAGGAGCTTCTCTTTTCAAGAGTTCTCCCAAAGATACGCAGATCCCACAAAAGAGTTAGAGTTTCAAATGAGGGAAGCCCGTCTGCAGGATACTGAGAACAGACAGAATAGTATCCCTACAGACGATAAAGCCCTTCAAGCAAAATGGTTAAGTTGGCAAATGACAATATCCAAAGCTGCAAAAGAAGGGTATACGTGGGCTATAGAAAATGGAATTGCAAAAGAACAGGCAAGGGCTCTTTTGCCTGAGGGATTGACAGTAAGTCGATTATATATGAATGGAACTTTAAGAAGTTGGGTTCATTATATTGATCTTAGGAAAGAGAATGGAACTCAGCTAGAGCATGCGGAAATAGCATTAGCAGTAGCTGAAGTAATCAATGAGCTATTTCCTTTAAATTAAATCTTGACATTTATGTTAAAGTTTGAGATAATATACAAATGGATGTAATAGAGCTTCTGAATAAGCAACAATTAGTTTATACTGTCTCTGGGCAGGATTTTCAAATTAGGTGCTTAAATCCCGATCATGACGACCGTAACCCCTCTCTTCGAGTGGACAAGGTTACGGGAGTCATGCATTGCTTTAGTTGTGGATTTCGTGGTAATATATTTACTCACTTCGGAACTGCCCCTACTGCCAAAGAAGTAAGACTTCATAAAGTACGGCAAAAAGTAGAGAGTATACGCTCCGAAAATGTGGGTCTAAAAATACCTGAGAAGGCCACTAGGTTTGTAGGATCTTTTCGTGGAATAAGCGCGGAGACTCTAACAGAGTTTGAAGCATTTACTCACTTTGAGAAATCGTACGCAGGACGTTTAGTATTTCCTATACGAGATATTACAGGAAAAATACGCGTATTCCTCGGTCGAGCAATGGATAATACAGTAGAACCAAAATATATGATCCATCCTCGTGGTAGTAAGATGCCCTTGTTTCCTTCTTATCCAGAAATAACAGAAGGGCAGATTATATTAGTAGAAGGCATTTTTGATGCTCTTAATCTTATAGATAAGGGTCTTAGAAATGTTGTTTGCTGTTTTGGAACAAACAATATGGATATTTATAAAGTATCCCTATTAAAAATATTAGGAGTAAAAGGTATACACATCTTCTTTGACGGAGATAGCGCAGGACAGGCCGCAGCAGAAGGCGTAGCAGATTTATGCAATGAAGCTAGTATCCAGTCAGATGTGTTACCTATTGCTACAGGAACAGACCCCGGAGATTTGACTCGGGAAAGGGTAGAAAACTTAAAGGAATTTTTATATGGCTAATGTGGCACTTGTAGAAAAAGTACCTAGCAAAACAGACTTTGTTAGGCATTTTTCAAATGAGTTTCAGTTTGACAGATTTTCTTTATGTTCAGATAGGACAAAAAAGAAGATACTCAAACGTGACGTAGATATTGAAATGGATACGGATGAGTATGATTTTGTTATCCTTGTAGGCTCAGAAGCCTTGCAACACTATACAAAAGAACGTTCTATTACAGAGCACTGTGGTAGGCTCATTCAGGATAAATTTATTCCTGTTATTAATCCGGGCATGCTAGCTTTTAAACCAGAAGCTAGAGAGACCTGGGATGATGCATTGGATAAACTTAAGAAGTATATATCTGGAGAACTTACATCTGTCAAGATTGACGAAACTAAGTTTTACGGTATTACAGATACTGCCGAGGCATTGGCGTGGGTAAAAGAAGCCAGGGCTAGTATCTCTACGCATATTGCAGTAGATACTGAAACAACAGGACTATATCCCCGTGATGGGTATATTCTGGGTATTAGTATGGCAGTAGATGAAGATACTGCTGTGTATATTAGTACAGATTGTATTGATGATGAAATAGTCAGTGAAATACAGGCTATATTTAGAGAAAAACAAGTAATAATGCACAACGCTAAGTTTGACTTAGCAATGCTTGAGTATCATTTTAACTTTGAGTTCCCCACCATAGATGACACGATGTTAATGTCCTATATGCTGAATGAACTTCCAGGAAATCATGGTCTTAAGCAGTTAGCAATTAAGCATACTCCCTACGGAGACTACGAGAAGCCGATGTACGACTTCATAGATGATTATTGTCGTAGGAATGGTATGCTTAAAGGTGATTTTACTTGGGATATGATTCCTTTTGATCTAATACAAGTATACGCTGCTATGGATGCCTGTGTAACATTACGAATATTTAATGTTTTCACAGAAGAGCTAAATAAAGACCCACAGATCCGTAGAGTCTATAAAAATCTACTTATTCCTGCCATGCGTTTTCTAAAAGATGTGCAGGAAACAGGAGTCCCGTTTGACAGAAAAAGACTAGAAGTTTCTCAGAATCTTATGGAAGATGACATACAAAAGGCTATACAGCTTTTGGAGAGACACGAAGAAGTACAGAATTTTCAAGACTTTCAGGACAAGGATTTCAACCCGAACAGTACCGTTCAACTACGAAAGTTATTGTTCGATTTTATAGGGCTTCAGCCCACAGGTAAAAAGACAGGGACTGGTGCTCATTCTACCGATGCTGAAGTTCTTCAAGAACTAGGAGAAGTAAATGAGGTACCAAAACTCATTCTCGATATTAGGCAGAAGAGCAAGATCAAGAATACTTATCTTGATAAGATCATTCCGCAACTGGATCGCGACTCCCATCTCCGTACCAATTTTAATCTTCATGGTACTACTTCTGGGCGTCTTAGCAGTTCCGGCAAACTAAATATGCAACAAATCCCTCGTGACAATCCAATCGTCAAGGGGTGTATTAAAGCAAAAGAAGGACACCAAATAGTTGCAATGGATTTAACTACCGCAGAAGTATATGTGGCAGCAATCCTCGCAAAAGATAATAAGCTGCAAAATGTATTTAGACAAGGAGGCAACTTCCATAGTACAATCGCTAAAACAGTATTTCATCTTCCATGTGAAGTAGAAGAAGTAGCAGAATACTACTCTGTTAAGCGACAAGCAGCAAAAGCCGTAACATTTGGAATTATGTATGGCGCAGGGCCAAATAAAATATCACAACAAGTCACAAAAGACTCAGGAACCTATTTTAGCCTTAGTGAAGCACAAGAAGTAATTAATGATTACTTTGGAGAGTTTTCAAAGCTAAAATATTGGTTGGAGAATATGAAAGATGAAATTCAACGTAAAGGATATATTTACTCTATTTTTGGCCGCAAGCGCAGGCTTCCTAATGTGTTTAGCAGTGATAAAGGAATCGCCTCCCATGAAGTACGAAGTGGTATTAACTTCCTCGTGCAGTCCACAGCATCCGACATAAATTTGTTGGGAGCTATAGAAATGAATGAACACATAAAAGAACACGGCTTGAAGAGTAGAATCTTTGCTCTTGTGCACGACTCGGTTCTCGCAGAAGTGCCTGAGCATGAGATTGATTACTATCAAGATAAACTAAAATACTTCGTTCAGAAACCCCGTGAAGGTTGTATGATAGAAGGAGCCCCTGTAGGCTGTGACTTCGATGTTGGTGATGATTACAGCTTTGGGAAATTTGAGAAGACGTATGGAGAGATGGTTGGTTAGATGGAAATGGTTTTACGAAATACTCGGCGTAATTACTTGTTGTTTCATTATGGCTAACATATTAATAGGATGGTCTTAGGACAGTTAACATTCCCTTTATTTATTTTGCCTCAGGATGCAGACATCGAAGAAATTGATGGAATTTTATTCGCCGATGGAAAGTGTTTGGACGATAGAAATATAAAAGCGGACAGGTTAGGAGTAAGGAGACTACAGACTTCTTACCCTAGCCTGTATCCGTTACAAAAAGCAGTGCACGATATACCTTCTCTACTCAAGTCTTCAGCTAAAAGATTTATTAATGAAGCAGGAGAGGTATTTTCGTACGAAAAAACTAAGATGGCGGATTTAAAATATCATCTAATAAAGAAAGTACAGACTAGGAATATTGCTAGTATTGTATGGATAGAAGATATTAATTTCCCCTTTACAGTACCTAGGCCTCCAGAAGCAAGTATGAGGTATGCAGGTATACTATATGAGAAAACATACCCGTGGTTATTGTATGAATTTTCAGAACAACGAAAAAAGGATACAAAACGAAAAATATGAATATATTCGTATTAGACAATGATTTAGACAAATGTGCAGAGTATCACGTAGATAAACATGTAGTAAAGATGCCTTTAGAGGCAGCACAAATGCTTTGTACTACACACTGGATAGAGAAGTATCTAGGATATATTCCTAGAAAGCTAACCAAAGAAGAGTTAAAAACTCTACGAGAGAGAAAGAAAAATGAACCAAGAGACTTCCCCTACTTACCCACGATGGAAAATCATCCTTGTACTATCTGGAGCCGCACTAGCCTTGATAATTATGAATGGCTTTTTTGTTATGCACTCGCTCTTAACGATGAGTACGGATACCGCTACAACAAAAGCCATAAATCAGTGCATTCAGTCATCCTTAGCCTACCCGAACTTTATTCAATACCAAGACTCGGCCTCACTCCATTTGCATTGGCTATGCCAGAACAGCTACAGGGACAAGATGCTGTTGCATCATATAGAAGATTCTACCATAAAGATAAAGCCACCTTCGCAACTTGGAGATGTCGAGAAAAGCCACCGTGGTGGGTAGAAGAAGAAGCTAATTATGGACAACGGATAACGAGATGAAATTTATACAACGAGATTCTCCCTGGAGAGCTATAGTAAATAAACTAATACAAGGAGGAGGAACTACTCGGACCTTAAGAAAAGGCAAGGAAGCTATAGGGCAAGGTGCCTTATGTATTTTTATGACACAAAGCCTTAATAAAGTGCTAGAAGATGCTTATTATAAAGCAGTAAACGAAATAAAAATTAATGAAGATGATATTATATTTCACCAAGAAGTAAAGGAAATCATTCCAGAACATACAAATTTTAAAGGAAAACTAATAATTGCCAGTAAACACCCTACTTACTGTAAAGTGCTAGCACAAGTTATATTACTAGCAAGAGCGGACGAAATTCCAGTAGTTTTTGTTTGGGATGAATACGATACTGATTGTGCGGGCTATGAATTTATTAGTGGCAGCGTTAAAAAGGATATTAATCTTAATGCTCTCAGTGAGGCAGCTGATTATGTTTATTGCGTAAGTGCAACTAACTTTGCAGGAGTATTAACAGATTGGGAGTGGAACGAAGTAATAGATCTTTCAGTAGGGCGTGAATACTTAGGTTTTGAAGATTTGGAGTTTTTTACAGTAACAAAAGAACATTTAGAAGAACTTACATGTGGAAATATAACTCCTGCAATCTCTACGTTTTTAAAAGATCGTTACAGTGAAGGAGTTCTCATTCGTGTAGATAGAGAAAGAGCTAAACACGAAGATATGAAAGAGAATATAGAAAAACAATTAAACTTAAAAGCAACTATTATAAATACAGATAATAATGATGTATCACCTAGAGATGTTAAAGGAATTCTTATTGCAAACGGTTCTGTGCCTCGCGCTATTACTCTTCCTAGTATTCATCACGAAATAGTTGCTTTTAGTGGTGAGACCCCTCAAAATACTATTATACAAAGTCTTAGAATATTAGGCTACGGCAAAAAATTAAAAACTAAAAACTATATTTTATGTGATGAAACGGACAAACAAAAGTTAATAGTAGCACATAAAGTAGACAAAGATATAAGAGAAAAAAATATTTTGAAACAATCAAAAAAAGAAAGAGATAACTGGTTAAAAACATATGAGTTTCCTAACGGATTTAATGCTATATCTCGGGATAAAAATAATCACTATCTTAAAACAGGGGTGAAACACGAAAAATTAAGTCCTCTCTTTAAAAATTTAGCTGAAGATATAATTAAAGGTATGGACGTACCTATACTGGATTCAAAAATAACACAAAAAAAGTTAGAACAATTAACAAAGCGTAAAAACGCGGGGGCTTATGAAGGGTTTTGGACTGCGGATATTTTAGTTAGTAATGTCTCAAATACTCATCCCCAGCAAATGGTTCGTTCTATGGAACGTAGGAAGTATATTCCAATTCCAGATTATATAAACGGCAACTATGTAAAAGCTAAGAGAGGAAATCCAAACCAGGGGATATGGGACTTGTCATATCGATCTAAATTTGACTATAGCTCTGCCAAGGCAGTAGCCACACTAAATCCTAATGGAACTTACAACGTATGGCATACGTTAAATCAACAAGATATGGTACGCTTAAATAGTACGGCCTATACCCACGAGAGGGACATGTGAAAGCAGTAGTTTCTGATAAAATATACATGAATATAGATCCAGAGAGTCAAGCTCTAATAGATAAAGAGTTGACATACTCTATACCTTCATATAATCCTCTTGATCCGCCTACTATTATTAAGAATATGGGGCTTATTAAGCAGGGTATGATAACAGTTCCGACGGGTCGATTTGATTTAGTACCTGAGGGGTATGAAATATCGGATAAAAGAACGCTTGCGCCGACCACCTTCCCAAAGTTTCGCTACGAGTTACGTGCGAGTCAAAAAGACGTATATGACGCAGTTGAAGACAATTGTATAATTAACGCTTGGGTAAGCTGGGGCAAGACATTTACAGGTTTAGCTATTGCTAGTAAACTCAAGCAGAAAACATTAGTAATTGTTCATACTGTAGCACTAAGAAGTCAGTGGGAACGTGAAGTAGAAAAAGTATTTGGAATTAAACCTGCCATAATAGGTAGTGGTAAATTCGACCTAACAGGTCCAATTGTCATAGGCAATGTACAAACACTCACAAGGCGAGTACCCGACATAGCTAATGAATTCGGGACAATCATACTTGATGAGATGCACCATGTATCGTCTCCGACGTTTAGGAAAATTATCGATAAGTGTCGTGCACGGTACAAGATTGGATTGTCAGGAACAATTGAGAGAAAAGATGGAAAGCATGTCGTATTTAGGGATTATTTTAGCCCTACAGTTTACTTTCCACCTAAAGAAAATTATATGCCGCCTAGAATAAATATCATTCATTCAGATATACGATTTCTAGACGGTGGTGGTACTCCTTGGGCTAAAAAGATAAATCATCTTGCTTATAATGAAGAGTATCAACATGAAGTAGCAATCATAGCTGCAACTTATGCTGCAAAAGGGCATAAAGTTTTGGTAGTAGGAGATAGAGTAGAGTTCTTAAAGAAGTGTGCCAATTTAGTGGGGGACAGTGCTATTGTTATAACTGGAGAAATTCCGCACGAGGAAAGGCCCGCTATGATGGAAAGAATAAATAAAGATAAAAATGTATTGTTTGGCACACAATCAATATTTTCAGAAGGAGTGTCTTTAGATGCACTAAGTTGCCTTGTGCTTGGTACTCCTGTAAACAATGATCCTTTGTTGACGCAATTAATAGGTCGTGTCATAAGAATAAAAGAAGGGAAAAAAGACCCTGTAATTGTGGACATTAATTTAAAAGGCAATACCGCTAGAAAACAAGCTAATAATCGTACGGGGTATTACATGAAGCAGGGATATGAAATCAAAAACATATAGAAAAATAGTTCTTGACATTCCCTGCCTACTTTGATATAATATATGGTACTTTACAACTGGAAAAAGATAGTAAAGAAAACAGGTGGCAAAACCAAACATATTTTTGCTATAATGCATTGGTTAACTTTTAAGACGGTTCCTTTGGATAACAAAGATATACTTTACAAGTATTTCGACGAAAGTTTTAATGGAGATTCTTTTTTAACAAATGCAGAACCCCTGTTTCATGATAGATTTAACTACAGTACTTCAGAGATAATGCAGTATTTTTCTCTAGCAAGTTATCGTAGTTTTGCTCAGTACGTGCATGAACGTACTATAACACTAGACTTGCTTCACTCTCGGGTGGAGGAAGACGCAATTGACAGCAACAGACTTCTTACTTTAGAGGATGGACTTATCCACTTTAAGTATGAAGACGCAAGGAGAAAAATATGGCTCTAAAATTTGGAGACGCAAAAGGTTCCGCCCAGAAATCATCCCTAGTACAGTATCAGTACGTGGATGGAGACAATAGTGTACGAATGGTGGGAGATATCCTTCCCCGATATGTATACTGGGTTACGGGCGACAACAATAAAAACATTCCTATGGAATGCTTAGCATTTAATCGAGACTCTGAGACTTTCGATAATGTTGATACAGATTGGGTTAGGAAATTCCATCCCGAAAAGAAGTGCGGCTGGGCATATGCTATTCAGTGCATTCATAACGGAGAGGTTAAAATTCTTAATCTCAAGAAAAAATTGCTTGAGCAAGTAATGTTGGCAGCGGAGGAACTTGGTGATCCCACGGACCCCGAAACCGGCTGGGATATTAACTTCAAGAGAGTTAAAACTGGCCCTAACGTGTATAACGTTGAGTACCAGCTTCAAGCACTTAAATGCAAAGTTCGCTCTTTAGATAAAGACGAGCAAAAATTGGTCGAAGGACTAAAATCTATGGAAGAACTTCTTCCTCGTCCTACTCCAGACTCTCAACGAGAGTTCTTGGAAAATGTTAGCCGAGGCTCTGCGGATGTCCCTAGCGACGTCGAGGAAGAGCTTAAAGAGGATCTACCTTACTAATGAGTATACTGTTTACTGCCGACTGGCACTTGAAAGTAGGCCAGAAAAACGTTCCACAAGAATGGGCACGTAAACGGTACTCTATGTTTTTTGAAAAGATACATTCTCTTGAGAAAGATATTGATCTTCACGTGATTGGAGGGGACTTGTTTGATCGAGTTCCTACCATGACCGAGTTAGAGTTATACTTTGAGTTCATCAGTGGCGTGGGGGTACGTACCCTTATATACGACGGAAATCATGAAGCCACTAAAAAACATCAAACTTTTCTAACACAATTGAAAAAAGCATCTAAGGAGGTGAATCCATTAATAGAGGTGGTAGACTCTATCTACAATGAAGATCGATTCGGGGTGCTCCCCTATTGTGAGCTACACGGAGATTGGCATGCTAAAGACTTTAACATAAGGCAGCCACTGTTTACTCACGTACGGGGAGCTATCCCACCTCATGTAACTCCAGAAGTAGATCTTAAAAGATTTGCTCCTTTTCCTGTTATATTTGCGGGAGATTTACATAGTCACACAAATACACAACTAAATATTGTATATCCTGGTAGTCCTATGACTACACAGTTTCATCGTACTCTAGTAGAGACAGGATATATAATCATACATGAAGACAGTTGGGACTGGCACAAATTCGACCTACCACAACTACTTAGAAAAACTGTTACTTCAGAAGAGGGGATGGTGCCTACAGACTACCATCATACTATATATGAATTAGAAGGGGATATGGCAGACTTATCTGCGGTAGCCAACACAGAACTTTTAGATAAAAAAGTTATTAAAAGAAAGACAGAGACCGCACTTCTTCTTGATAAAGAAATGACTATAGAAGAAGAATTAGTAGAATATCTGAGTTATATTCTAGAGTTAGACGACACTAAAGTGAAGGATGTATTAAGTACTTTTCATGATTACTCTAAAGAAATTGCAGTGGGATAATTGTTTCAGTTATGGTAGTAATAATTCAATAGATTTAAATGATACTACAGTAACACAGCTTTTAGGAAAAAATGGTGCAGGAAAATCTTCAATACCTCTTATTTTAGAAGAGGTACTTTTCAACAAGAATTCCAAAGGCATTAAGAAAGCTGAGATTCAGAACCGAGAATATAACAAGGGGTATAACATATTCCTTGATTTTTCTGTGGAGAATGAAAAGTACCGAGTAGAAGTACGAAGAAGTAGAGGAACAATTAAAGTAAAGTTGTTTCAGGGCAAGGAAGATATATCGAGCCATACAGCTACAAATACTTATAAAACGTTAGAAGGAATTCTTGGTCTTGACTTCAAAACCTTTTCTCAATTAGTATATCAGAGTACAAATGCTAGTTTACAGTTTTTGACAACTACGGATGCTAATCGAAAAAAGTTTTTGGTAGACTTATTTGGTGTTGAAGAATATGGTAAATATTACGAGGTGTTTCGAGAAGTTTCCAAAGAGATTAATACTAAGCTAACAGCGTTTTCAGCCAAGTCAGATACTATATTAAAATGGCTCGAAGATAATAAATTGGAGACTACCAATATACTACCCGAGTTAAATTTACCAAAAATCTCGGAAGAAGACGAGACGCAATTACGTTCTTTACGATTAGATTTTGAAAATATTTCCGAAAAAAACAAAAAAATTAGAGAAAATAATACATACAAAGAACTACTTTCTAAAATATCTCCTACCGACTTCACGCTAGTAGGAGAGGAAGAAGAAGGAATTCAGGAAACCGAGGATTTAACATTATTCCTGGGTAGGGCGAGACTAAAAATTGATGAAGCCGCCCAAGAGCTTAAGCATTTAGATAAGCTAGACAAGGAGTGCCCGACATGCCATCAGGAGGTAGATCGTACAGTAATTCAAAGCCTAAGAAGCCAAAGCCAGCTAAAAAGCCAAAACGCGGAAAGCGAGGCAAAAAGTCTTGAGCAAGATATAACCAGAAGGAAAGGGCTTAATCTTATTATTAGAAATAAGCAAAAAATGCAAAGAGACTTTGAAGAGCTATTCACTAAAATGGATAGCTCTTTACCTTCGCAGGTTTTAGATGCTAATGAGTTAAACAGTGGTATCTCTGAACTTAAACTTAAAATCTCAAGGGCAAGAGAGGAACTGCAGGAGGTTATAAATGAAAATTCGAAAAGACAAAAGCACAACACAAGAATCCAAGTCATACTCGAACAAACAGAAGAATTTGAACGAGAACTTGAAAAGATTACGGAAGGACTATCTGAACAAGAAAAGATCTCGACGAACTTAGAGGTTCTTAAAAAAGCTTTTTCTACAAACGGGCTAATAGCTTATAAGCTAGAAAACTTAGTTAAAGAGTTTGAGGATTTAACTAACGAGTACTTGGCTGAACTTAGCGATGGCCGTTTTAATATAAATTTTGTTGTTGAAAACGATAAGTTAAATGTATCGCTTTCGGACAACGGAAATACAGTAGATATCCTTGCACTCAGTAGTGGTGAGTTGGCGAGGGTGAATACTGCTACTCTAATATCTATACGAAAATTAATGAGTAGTATCTCTAAAAGTAGGATAAATGTTCTCTTTTTAGATGAAGTTATAAATGTACTAGACGAAACAGGTAGGGAAAAATTAGTAGAGGTTCTCTTAACAGAAGAAGGACTTAATACTTATATAGTTTCCCATGGCTGGACACACCCACTTTTAGAAAAAGTAGAGGTTATAAAAGAGTCCAAAATAAGTAGGTTAGAATGACGATAACATATAAAATGGCGGAATCCTTAGCAGATGTCACTGAAAATTTTGAGTATCTATCTGATACGAAACAGTTTCAAGCAAGGGACGCTTGGTATATTATGAAAGAAGCTCCCTATATCGGGGACTGCGAAGATTATGCTCTTACAGTTCTTTATAATATCTGTAATAGAAAGATATTCATGATGGCGTTGAGTCTCTTAATAGGAAGGAGTAAGATTTGTTTTACTATATCTCCTAGTGGAGGAGGTCACGCAGTTCTTCGGCATAGAGGTTTATATACTGATAACTGGCAAAAGAAGTGGTTAACTAAGCAGGAGTATATAGATAAAGATTACGTCTTTCATAAAACATGGTTTTGGGGTAATACTACTTTGATTAAAGTGTATCAGGGATATAAAATTTCCCGAAGAAAGGAGAAAGAGAGTTGAGTCCTGAAAAAGTATATAATACAATCCTAAGTTGTTTTACTGAGGGAGAGTATATTACGGCAAGAGAGATAACTCAAATACTACGGCGAAGAGAAGAGGTTGAGATTGCAACAAACTTACCGTGGCAAGTGCGGTATCTTTTAACAGACCTTCACGACAAGAATAGATTAGAGTATGATAGCAAAACCGCTTCATATAAACGAAAGGAGAAGGACAATGGTTGATTCCCGAGCAAAGGGAGCCCAGGGTGAGAAGCAACTAAAAGAAATATTGAGAAAGCATACGGGACTTCCTTTTGAAAGAGTTCCTATGTCTGGGGCATTACCCTTTATGAAGGGTGATTTATTTATCCCAGATACTGCGATGAATTACTGTATAGAAGTAAAATTCTATAAAAATTCTCATTTTGATGACAAAGTGTTAACTAATAAGTCAAATGAGTTTACTAGGTGGTGGGACCAAGCCATCCGACAAGCAAAAACAGCGGGCAAAAAGCCTGTATTGTTTTTTAAGTACAATAGGTCTAAGTTCTTTGTTGTAGTTCGCGATGAGCCTATTAGAACTAAGAAGTATATGTATGTAGGACACTTGGGTTGCTATGTTATGCTAGCAGAAGAGTGGTTAATAAACGAGAAACCGAGATTTATAAATGGCGAAAACGTTTCAGAGCTTGAAGACACGAGACAAAAGAAGAGTATTAATAGTTGATGCCCTAAACCTGGGCTTTAGATGGAAACATCAAAATAGAACAGACTTCTCAGAAGATTATATCAAAACTGTAAATTCTTTCGCTTCCTCTTATGGGTGCGGAACGATTATTATGACCTGTGATAAAGGTAGCAGTAGGTATAGGAAAGAAATCTATCCAGAGTACAAAATGGATAGGAAAGAGCGGTACGAGAAACAGACAGACCAAGAGAAAGAAGCTTTTCAAAGATTCTACGATGAAATGCATTATACTCTTAGATGTCTGGAAGAGACATGTATAGTGTTGCAATATGATGGCGTAGAAGCAGATGATATTGCAGGATACTTATGCAAGTCTATAGATGCTGATGATATCTGGTTAATAAGTTCTGACAGAGATTGGGACTTATTAATTAGAAAAGGAGTATCAAGGTTCTCTTATGTAAATAGAACAGAGACTACAGTGGGGAACTGGAAAAGCTCCCATGATTTCGAAATTGATGACTATATTACAATTAAATGCCTAACTGGCGACAGTGGGGACAACATTCCAGGTATTCCAGGAATCGGTCCAAAACGCGCAGCCACTCTGGTATCCCAATATGGAACTCTTTTTGATATCTACGATGCTTGCCCTATAAATAGCAAGTATAAATATATTCAAAGTTTGAATGAGCACAAAGAAGTGCTTCTGAGAAACTTTGATATCATGGACTTACAATCATATACCAATGAAGCTATTGGTACAGAGAATATAGCAGATATAGACCAAAAATGTGCTATTATATAAGGATATCAAATTGCAACTAAACTATACAAGGGACGAATTACTACCGGAGTTTAGTATAAAAACTCTAAATGATAGATACTTGTTAGAGAATGAGAATTCTCCTCAAGAGGCTTTCGCACGTGCGGCGAGAACTTTTTCTGACGACGATGAAATGGCACAAAGATTGTATGATTACTCAAGCCAGCTATGGTTTATGTTCTCTACTCCAGTTCTTTCAAATGGAGGAAGTAGTAGAGGATTGCCAATCAGTTGTTTCCTAAATTATGTAGGAGACAGCCGTGGCGGGATTGCAGGGCATTATACTGAAAATGCATGGCTTTCGTCCGTGGGCGGAGGTATTGGAGGATATTGGGGAGATATAAGAAGTGTTGGATCTAAAACAAGTCACGGAAGTGAAAGTACAGGAGTTATACCTTTTCTAAAAGTTGTTGACGCTGAAATGCTCGCATTTAGTCAAGGAGTAACTAGGAGAGGAAGCTATGCGGCATATTTACCAATCAACCATCCTGAGATTGAGGAGTTTCTTGATGTACGGAAACCCACAGGAGGCGATATTAATCGTAAGTCTATTAATTTGCATCATGCTGTCATAATATCGAATAAGTTTATGGAACTTATCGCAAATGCTACAAGTACTGAAGGATTTGATGATAGCTGGGATTTAATAGACCCACATTCGGGGGAAATTAAAAAGACTGTTTCTGCAAAAGTATTATGGATAAAGATTATCCAGAATCGAGTAGAAACTGGCGAACCCTACATAATGTTTGAAGATACTATAAATGATGCGCTCCCAGAGTTTCAAAAAGCTCTTGGGCTAAAAGTTCATCAAAGCAACTTATGTAGTGAGATTACTCTCCCTACTGACGATACGAGAACAGCAGTGTGTTGTCTATCGAGTGTAAACTTGGAGAAATTCGATGAGTGGTCAACTTGCGAAACTTTTATTCCTGACCTTATACGCATGCTTGATAATGTTATCGAGTATTTTATCACGAATGCGCCAGATGAGTTGGCGCGTGCGAGATTTTCTGCGTCTCAAGAAAGATCAATTGGGCTCGGGGCCATGGGTTTTCACGCCTACTTACAGAAACGTGGAATACCATTCGAAAGCGCTATGGCAAAGAGTTTTAACCTTCGGGCATTCTCGCACATTAAGAATGAGGCATCCCGAGCTACTAGAGATTTGGCAGCAGAGCGTGGAGAATGCCCAGATAGCAAGTGGTTCAGCGGCGGTGTTCGTAACGCTCATCTGCTTGCCATTGCTCCTAATGCTTCTAGCAGTATTATTTGTGGCAATACTTCTCCCAGTATTGAGCCTTATCGCGCTAATGCATTTACTCAGAAAACTAAAACCGGGAGTGCCCTCCTAAAGAACAAATTTTTAGAAGGTATACTTGAAACGAAAGGCGAGAATACAGAGGAGACTTGGAAATCCATTATTACGAATAACGGATCAGTACAGCACCTTGATTGTTTAAGCCAGTATGAGAAAGATGTGTTTAAGACAGCGGTAGAAATTGATCAGAAATGGGTTGTAGAACACGCAGCAGATAGGCAAGAACATATTTGTCAAGCACAGAGTGTAAATATGTTTTTCCCCGCTGATGTTTCAAAACAAGAACTACATAATGTACATTTAATGGCTTGGAATCGAAAGTTAAAAACTTTGTATTATCTAAGGAGTGAGGCTTTGAAAAGAGCTGAGACTATCTCTGATGAGAAACTACGAGAGTACATTTTTGACTTTGATGATGAAGAAGCCTGCTTAGCGTGTGAGGGATAATGGTAGATCAATTATTGGCAGATTATTTTGCCGCAGAATTAGGATTTTCAGAATATGCCCCTGTTGTTGATGGTATAGCCATGACTACAGATGGAGTAGGAACTAAGCTATTAATAGCAGAACACTTTAACATATTCGATACAGTCGGTATAGATTTAGTCGCAATGTGTGCTAATGACCTGCTTTGTGCGGGGGCGGAGCCTACCTGCTTTATGGATTATTATGCCACAGGAGACTTAGATTTAGGTAAAAGTTTTGAGATACTATCAGGAGTAAATGAAGGGTGTAAAATAGCTGGAGCAAAATTAGTTGGGGGAGA
>Ga0208919_1000302_pt1 | contig 35909 bp, 56 predicted proteins | sample 4_EtaG_FD_184076 | JGI IMG/M metagenome (GOLD analysis project Ga0208919, IMG submission 184076) | Marine viral communities from the Subarctic Pacific Ocean - 4_ETSP_OMZ_AT15127 metaG (SPAdes) (version 3) | ecosystem: Environmental > Aquatic > Marine > Oceanic | place: Pacific Ocean | collected...
AATGGTCTTAACGGATCTTAAATTGCATATACAGGGCAAGATTAACGAGTTACAAGAACAAGCGGAAAAACTTGATCCGCTTTCTAAAAATTCAACAGAATAGGTTTATACCTATTCTTTGAATATCGAGGTTTAGTTGTTTTAGCTCTTTTCCTCGATTTATAAATGGGTTGGGAGTTGCTCCCGTAAACTCAACAAGTGGCTTGTTTCGGGGATTTTGGGCGTTAGTACCTTTCTGTCCTAGTTTGCCTCGAAACAAGTCTAAAATAAGACAAAATCACAAAATTGCCATAAATAAAAAGCTAGGTTTTATGCGGTTGATCACCAGACTATACCTTTTTGGAAATTCGTAAATTTGCGATTTGGGTTTAGAAAAAGAGAGGTGATCTGGCACTTTGGTGATCAGCAAGGAATACCAACGGTTTTAGAGCAATGGATATTATGTGTAGTATCCTATATAATCGTTTAAATAGGGGCTGCGCGAACATCTGAGATTTGAATTTTGCATTTAAAATTCTGGAAACAGTATAGGGGTGATGATATATAAAACCATGCCCAAAAAAAGAAAAATTAATACAATAGTTAAAAGTGTCAACGATATACCTTATTCAAAATATAGGGTTGAGTGGATTGATTGCGTATCTGATAGCGCGTGGGCGGACGAGAAAGAGTTTACAAAGATGAAACTAGCCACACCAGTTAATGAAGGGTGGATCTTCTCTAAAGACAAAAAATCAATTAAAATGTTTGCAAGTTATGACAAAGAAGATGACGGCTCAATCACCTTTGGTGATCGTACCATGATACCTAGATCATGGGTTAAGAAGATGATTAAAATCAATTAAGTTTTTTTATTCTTGGTAATCTTTTTTTCTCTACGTTTTTCTTCACATCATCAACACTGACATTTTCTAAAATCGGTGAGTATTCATCTATAATTTTTTTCAATTCTTCTTCCATTTCTGCTTTGGACATATCATCTAATTTTCCAGTTCTAATAATCTTCTGCTCAACGTACAATCCTGCCGCTTTGCCTCTTGCTACTTCTGCATTACTAGCCGCTGAAAAAGCACCTTTTTTTAGTGCTTGTTCTCTTATTTTTGCTAGTTCTGATATGTGTTTTTCATAAGTGACTTCATACTTCTTTTGATATTCCTCTCTTAACTCACCTATGTATTGAACAACCAACGGATACAACTTAGGGTTTTGTAATTCGTATGCCGTCTGCCTTGCTCTGTCTTTTTCGTATCCCGCCTCGATAGCGCACTCGTAGCCGTACTTTCTGCCCTCGTTAGATACTAACAAATTAGCAAACTTTCTCTGCATCTCGGTTAATCTTTTTGGAACACCCATAGTTGACATTTACGTTAAATAACTTTAAAAGTCAATAACATGATAAATGCGAAAGAATTAGCCAAACAATTAGATCGTTTTTTAAAATCACCAACTTGTCAAGACGCTAGAGTAGTCGTTAAACTTCCGCAAGGTGAATTTCACTCGCCGGATGGTCAATTTGATATTCTCTCAATAAGTTTATTTGAAAATAACATTATTGGTGCGAGAGAAAGTCATAGATTAGTTATTGAGTTATCAACCCAACAATCATGGCAAATGGGCAAAGTTAAAAAGAAACTTTAATTTTTATTAAATTCCATTAAATGTTTTTTCTCTTCATTTGCTATTAAATCATCAATATTACTTTTTATGAAATTAGGGTGTTCTCTAATTTCTCTTAATTTTTTCATATACTTCAAATGTTCTCTTCTTAATTTTTTTTGTTTTTTAGTCATGTTATCCTTTCTTATTTTGTTTGTTGTTTAATATCCATATCAAGATCTAGTTTTGCATTTTCTAAACACGCTCCAATATCCCACATATGAGTTTTATCTTCATAAATTAATTCGTTTTCTTTATTAAAAACTCTATAAGCGTGAGTGCCTAAACAATCTGGGTCTAAATCATCCCAATCATCATCATTAAGTGGATATTCTACATTTGCCTTCTGCTCGTACACTTCTATTGTGTACCCTTCATATTTTTCTGTTTTAACTTTAGTCATGTCATCCTTTCTTTCTAGTTTATAATCATTCTAATCTATAAATGGTTCATCTGCCTTCATGATACGGAAACATAAAAAACCATTTAACCGTGAAGGTAGTCGCTATTGCAACACCTATCCAAAAGTCAAAGTGAATTGCTAACACCACACCCAAAAAAATCATCATGAAGTGTAATGCGAAATATATTGCTTTTAACATTTTGTTTTATCCTTTCTTTTTAGTTTATAGGACTATCCCATATGGGATAGCCCTTGTCAAGTATTATTTTATAAATCCGATTATATTGCCTTTACTATCACACTTCCAACCTAATTTTTTTTGATGTTCTATATATTTAGGTAAAATATCTTGATCATATTGTTTTATTACTTCATCATAATCAAGATGTGAATATTTATGCATTTGCTGAACATATGCTTGTTGATCGTCATTTAAACAATCAAACCAATCATGACCAACACCGTCAAGATCAATATGCTTATAATAATATTTGTGCGCTGACCAATCTGGCGCTTTTATTTCTAATATTCCATATTTTGCCATTTTATTTATCCTTTCTTCCATTATACCAACCATCTCGTCTTATATCGATTGAGTTGGGGGCAATCATCTTAACAAATGTTAATAAATGCCAAACTGCAAGATCATAAGGTTTTCTAGCAGTTTTACAAAAATTAAATTTTACATCATCTCCACTATAAAACGGTTCTCTAAAATCTTTTGTTAAAACAAAAGTTTCATGATCTAGATTATTTTTTGATTTACCATTAAAAATAATTTCATCTGATTTTTCTGTTTGGTCTTCTATTATTCCGTCATCATCTGAAAAATTTTCCTTAATGTAGTCGTATTCCTTTTTAATAATATTCCATTGATCATTATTAAAAGGTTTTTTCTGTGTCCAATAGTTAGTATATCCCATTTTGTTTTATCCTTTCTTTTTAGTTTATAGGACTATCCCATATGGGATAGCCCTTGTCAAGTTTAATTATACATGATTTATTTTAAAAGTTGGAATTTGATTATCCCATCTTTTTAAAGTCTCTTTTTTCTCCCACATACTTTCTAAAACTTCATTTAATTGATCATTGTAAATGTCTTTTTTTGTGTCCACAATTCGACCTCTAACATTTTTAATTTCAATGTCGTATAAATCGCAACCATTTAAAATAATTCTAACAGTTGCATATTTATATTTTGAAGTATTACTAATATTAAATTGCAATCCATAAAGCCCTTTTTCATTTTCAAAAGCCCCAAAATTTCTGGACGCTGAACACATTAAAATTGTAGGGTGTATTTGTGATTTAATTGTTTTTGCTAAATCTAACATTTCATTATTTGTTATTTTCATTTTATTTTATCCTTTCTTTTTAGTTTATAGGACTATCCTATATATAAGATAGTCCTTTGTCAAGTTTAATTTATAGCCATTCATGTTTTAAATAGTAGCCATCATCCCAAATTTTACGGCATAAGCTATAAACGGCATGAAAACCCATATCCATATTACCAAAAGATTGTCTAATAGAATAAGAGTTATTTTCATCTAATTTATGATCCATTATTATTGAATAATGAAAAGTACATTGAAAAGGTCTATTATCTTTAATGTATCTTAATTGAATATAAGTAGTTCCAGATGGTGTTGACTTAATCAATTGAGTGTAGATCGTATCACCTTTGTTAAATGTTCTCTTCATGTGTTCAATCGCACAATCAAAGTCTAATTTCTTTTTTGCTTTGTTTGTTGCTTTTGTAATTTTCCATTCTTTTGATAGGTCAAGATGGTTTGTTATCCAATCTTTAGCCTCTGAAGTATTAGAGAAATTTTTTTCGAAATGATCTCTAATATCTTTGTTATTAGTTATTAAGTATTCCATTTGTTTTTATCCTTTCATTATTTTTGTTTATAGGATTATCCTATAATATTTATAATATAAGTCAAGCACAAAAAAGAAAGTATTTACAACTTGCAGTTGTGCAATAACTGTTGCATATTTGCAACATTTGTGATGTTGTGATAACGTTAAAAATCACATGATTAATGAAGCCAAATTTTATCAATATTTCAAAAATAAAACGCCTCAATTTTCATTCACTCGCATTGAAAATACAACCGCTTTGGGTACTCCAGACGCTTTGTGCTACAATAAAAAAGGGCATTTTTTTACTATCGAGTTTAAAGTTATTAAGGGTTATAAAATCAGATTTTCACCGCACCAGATAGCCTTCCACGTCAAGCACCCTTTGAACTCTTTTATCATGGTCACACGTACCTTGAAGCCTGATCCAATACTTTACGAGGGATCACAAATAAGGGATCTGGTCACAAGCGGCTTGAGGCTTGAGCCTATAGCAAAAAGTCTAGATCCATGTATCAAGATACTTGAGGCGGTTTAATTATTTATAGGATTTTATAGGACATAAAGATATAAAGACGCTAGAGGCTTGACGCTAGAATAGAGGTACCAGAGCCATTTACATTTTCTAAAGTTTTTTATTTATCGATCCGACATTTTACAAAGAAACTTACATATACGCGTACAAATGCTAAGATTTGTATAGTCAAATCCCTGAAAATCATTATAAGACTGAAAGTAACATCAAAAAAAATTTTTCAAAAAATTTTTCGAAATGCAAATAGACCTAGAAAAAATTAATAGATTACCACCTGACGTTAGAGACAGGTTCAAGAAAATCCTGGTAAAGTACAAAGAGGAAGATCAAAAAGAAGCGGCACAAAAGGATTTCCTATCTTTCACAAAGCATATGTGGCCTGATTTTATTGAGGGTGAGCACCACAAGATTATTGCAGATAAGTTTAATAAACTAGCATCTGGTGAAATAAAAAGGCTGATAGTAAATATGCCACCAAGGCATACGAAGTCTGAGTTTGCATCAACACTGTTACCAGCATGGATGATTGGTAAAAATCCAAAACTAAAAATCATACAGACAACACACACAGGAGAACTTGCAGTGCGTTTTGGTCGTAAAGCCAAAACATTAATTGATAGCCCAGAATATCAGAATGTATTTAAGACAAGACTAAGAGAAGACTCACAAGCCGCTGGTCGCTGGGAAACTGCTCAGGGTGGCGAGTATTTTGCAGCAGGTGTCGGGGGAGCGATTACAGGTCGAGGTGCGGACTTGTTAATAATCGACGATCCACACAGTGAGCAAGACGCACTCAACATGGGTGCATTAGAAAAGGCATACGAGTGGTATACTTCAGGACCACGACAGCGTTTACAACCAGGTGGAAAAATAGTTTGCGTCATGACGAGATGGAACGTAAAAGATCTGACAGGAATTCTAGTAAAGAACCAATCAGAACCCAAATCGGATCAATGGGAGGTGGTAGAGTTTCCGGCAATAATGCCGAGTGGTAAGCCAGTATGGCCGGAGTATTGGAAGATCGACGAACTGGAATCAGTGAAGGCATCATTATCACTCGGCAAATGGAATGCGCAGTGGATGCAGAATCCAACCTCGGAGGAGGGAGCGATATTAAAACGTGAGTGGTGGAAGGATTGGGACAAGAATCATATTCCAACACTAGATCACGTCATACAGAGTTACGATACCGCTTTCATGAAAAAAGAATCTGCAGACTACAGTGCGATAACGACATGGGGAATCTTTAGGGAGAACGAGGATAGTCCACCACAAATGATCTTACTAGATGCAATGAAAGAGAGATTAGAGTTTCCAGAACTTCGTAGACTTGCAAAAGAGCAATATGATTACTGGGAACCTGAGACTGTATTGGTCGAGGCCAAAGCATCGGGTTTGCCTTTGACATACGAACTTAGAAACATGGGTATACCTGTTGTGAACTTCACACCATCAAAAGGTAAGGATAAACACACGCGTGTTAATTCTGTTGCACCGCTGTTTGAATCTGGTATGATATGGGCTCCTTTGGATAAACAGTTTGCACAAGAGGTTGTTGAAGAATGTGCAGCGTTTCCATATGGAGATCATGATGACTTGGTTGATAGCACAACACAGGCGATCATGAGATTTAGGCAGGGTGGTTTGATAACTCATCCAGAAGACTATCAGGATGAAGAACTACCTAAAAGAAAATATAAATATTATTGGTAATATGTCAGAACTAACAGATTCAGTTACAAAAAATTTTAGCTCAGAAAAGAAAAAAGAATTCTTTAAACGATACAATGATCTCATAGGTTCTATGTCAGAAGACGCTGTGGTTGATATTGTTTTAAGAGAATTGTTTGAAGAAAACTATGCTAAAGGCGGAATAGCAGATTTATTAAAAACATGACGTTTACATTTAAACACCCTAGCAAATACAAGAAACTATCAACAGGAGCACCTCCTAAATCAGGCCCTACACCACAAGGCTTGAATATTGAATATAATACTGTTAAGACAGTGAAACTGGAGAAAATAAATGGCAGAAATAGACAAGTCTTTACCAAACGTAAAGCAGACAATAGAGATACCTAGTCCCGACGAAATCGCAGTAGAGGTAGAAAAAGAACAACAAGAACCGGACACACCTATTAATATAAAACCAAACGAAGATGGTAGCGTTGATATAGATTTTGATCCAAGTGTCGGGAGTCAGGAACAGGGACAAGACCATTTTGCAAATCTTGCAGAGCTGTTACCAGACAGCGTGTTGGGTCCTATAGGTAGTGAGTTGTATGACAACTATGTTGATTACAAATCAGGAAGAAAAGATTGGGAGAGCTCTTACACGAATGGTTTAGAGCTTTTAGGATTTAAGTACGAGGAAAAATCAGAACCGTTCAAAGGCGCATCAGGTGCGACGCATCCAGTTTTAGCAGAGGCTGTCACGCAGTTTCAAGCGTTAGCTTATAAAGAATTACTACCATCACAAGGTCCAGTCAGAACACAGATCATTGGAACACCAACACCAGATAAGGAACAACAATCCTTACGTGTAAAAGAATTCATGAACTATCAGATAATGTCAGAGATGAAAGAATATGAGTCTGAATTTGATCAGATGTTATTTTATCTACCACTGACAGGTTCAACATTTAAAAAAATATATTATGATGAGATGATGCAGAGAACGGTTTCTAAATTTGTTCCTGCAGATGATTTGGTCGTTCCGTATACAGCTACCTCATTAGATGATGCGGAAACAATCATACACGTTGTCAAGATGTCTGAGAACGAACTTAGAAAGCAGCAGGTCGCTGGATTCTACAGGGACGTTGAACTAACTCCGGGCCAGGACAACGAGACAGAGGCACAGAAAAAAGAGCGTGAACTGGATGGCATGAGTAAAAGTCAGAGCCAACCTATGTTCACCCTCTTGGAGTGCCATGTCAATTTAGATCTTGAGGGGTTTGAGGATACAGATACCCAGGGAGAGGCGACAGGGATCAAGCTGCCTTACATCGTGACCATAGAGGAGAGCTCACACGAGGTATTATCTATCAGAAGAAATTACGAGGTTGGTGATGCAACCAGAAGCAAGATACAATATTTTGTTCATTTTAAATTCTTGCCAGGTTTAGGATTTTATGGTTTTGGCCTGATACACATGATCGGTGGTCTATCGAGAACTGCAACCGCAGCGTTGAGATCGTTACTTGATGCCGGAACCTTTTCTAATCAACCGTCAGGCTTCAAGATGCGTGGCATAAAATTAAGGGATGAGGCAGCTCCGATACAGCCAGGAGAATTTAGGGATGTTGATGCACCTGGTGGAAATCTTAGGGATGCGTTCATGCCGTTGCCATTCAAGGAGCCATCTGGAACACTATTGCAATTGATGGGAATAGTTGTTCAGGCGGGACAGAGATTTGCGTCCATCGCTGACCTACAGGTCGGTGAGGGCAATCAACAGGCGGCGGTTGGTACAACGGTTGCCATGTTGGAGAGAGGATCTAGAACAATGTCAGCGATTCATAAGAGATTATATGCTTCTATGAGACGCGAGTTTAGTTTGATGGCTAGGGTTTTTAAACTTTACTTACCTCCAGTTTATCCGTATGATGTTGTTGGCGGTCAGAGACAGATCAAGCAGACTGATTTCGATGACCGTATAGATATATTGCCAGTTGCGGATCCAAATATCTTTTCACAGACGCAGCGGATATCACTCGCTCAAACAGAGATGCAACTGGCAGCCTCTAACCCTGCCATTCACAATCAATATGAGGTCTACAGAAATATGTACGAGGCTCTCGGTGTGAAAGACATTGACCTGATATTAAAGAAACCACAACCACCCATGCCGAAAGACCCAGCGTTAGAACACATTGATGCTCTGGCTGGTGTGCCGTTTCAGGCTTTTCCTGGACAGGATCATCAGGCTCACATCACAGCGCATCTAAACTTCATGGAAACAAACATGGTGAAAAATTCACCCGTGATTGGTGCCGCGATACAGAAAAATATATTAGAGCATATAAGTTTAATGGCACAAGAGCAGATTGAAATAGAGTTTCAACAAGAATTACCACAACTCGCACAGATGCAACAGATGGCACAACAGAATCCACAGCTACAACAACAGGTTAGGATGCTGTCAGAGAAGATCGAGGCCAGAAAAGCGGTGCTGATATCGGAGATGATGAGTGATTTTGCAAAAGAAGAGAATAAAATCACATCTAGATTTGATAATGACCCTATCGCAGCGTTGCGAGCGAGAGAGATAGACCTACAGGCCAGAGAAAATGAACGAAAAGAGCGTGAAGGTAAGGATAGGTTAGACCTAGATCGTATGAAAGCGATGATGAACGACCAAAATCAAGATGAAAAACTAGAACAGAACGAAAAATTGTCTAAATTAAGGGCTGACACGTCTATTCAAAAGACAATTTTGAGTAAAACCATACCATCAACCGATAAGATACCAGATCAGGTATCAATAATCAGAGGAGGAGAACAATAAAATGTGGTTTTCAGCATTAAAACTTGGATTAAACGCGGCAACGCATATCTACAAGAAGAAACAAGAAACGAAGATGGCGATGGCAGACGCTCAACACATGCATGCCTCTAAGATGGCTAAAGGAGAAAGCGAATACCAGGGCAAATTGTTGGAGGCACGTCAATCGGACTGGAAAGACGAGTTCGTGTTGCTCGTATTAACGGCGCCGATTTTGGTGATCGCCTGGGGGGTCTTCTCGGACGATCCGGGTGCAGCAGAAAAGATAAAAATGTTCTTTGAGCAATTCCAGCAGCTCCCGTCATGGTTCACAAATCTCTGGATCCTTGTCGTGGCGAGCATATATGGTATAAAGGGAACGCAAATATTTAAAAACGGAGGAAAAAAATAATGGCAAACAGACTATATAACAAACAGGTGTCACCTAAAGGTTACATGAAAGGTGGACGTGTTAAAAAAATGGGTGGCGGAATGATGAAAAGAAAACCTATGATGAAAGGATCTAAACCTGATTTTCTAGATCTAGACAAAGACAATAATAAAACTGAGTCTATGAAATCTGCAGCAGCATCAGCTAAAAAGATGATGAAAGGTGGCAGAGTTAAAAAAATGGGTGGCGGCATATCTAAATTAAATCCAGGTCTTCAAGCTTTCATGAAGAAAAAAATGAAAAAGAAAATGTAATGGCTGGACCAGGTTTATACGCAAACATTGCAGCTAAAAAAAGAAGAATTGCTGCTGGCTCCGGAGAGAAGATGAGAAAAAAAGGAGCTAAAGGTTCGCCAACTGCAGCAAACTTTAGAAGAGCTGCACAAACAGCGAGGAAAAGATAATGACTAAACTATGCCCAAGAGGAAAAGCTGCAGCAAAGCGTAAGTTTAAAGTGTATCCCAGTGCATACGCGAACGCATATGCTTCTAAAATCTGTGCTGGTAAGATCAAAGATCCATCTGGTGTGAAGAGAAAAGATTTCAGAGGCCCTAAAAAAGCTGAAGGCGGCAGGATATATAAGGCCAAAGGTGGCCTCATGGAGGCAACACAAAGACTAAAACGACAAGGTTTTGGTATGGGTGGAACCTGCATACAGTTAAAAGGATTTGGTGCAGCTAGAAGACCAAATAAGTAACATGGCAAAGAACGGTTTAAAAAAATGGTTTTCCCAAAAGTGGGTGGACATAGGTAGCAAAAAGAAAGATGGTTCCTTCTCTAAGTGTGGCCGTTCTAAACAGAAAGCGGATGCAAAGCGTAAATATCCAAAATGTGTCCCACTTGCAAAAGCAAGACGTATGACAGAGGGACAGAGAAAATCAGCTGTCTCCAGAAAGAGAGCGGTTGCTCAAGGTGTTGGTGGCAAACCAACTAATGTAAAAACTTTCACAAAGAGAACTAAGGCAGCCAAAGGTTATGCTTCGGGATATATTGGTAAGAGTATCAAAGGTGAGTATGGTGGGGTCAACCTATCTAATCCATCTTATGTAAAATACTATAAAGGCATGCTGTAATGAATCTAGAAAGAGATCTAAAAATATTAAAAAAAGAAAAGGCGTTAAAAGAATCTGCTATCGCACAACTTAGAAAAAGAAGTAAAGACTCTATCGCCAGACCAAAAGCAAAGAAAAATATTTTATCAACTGATCCAAGAATGCAGAGGATCTAATGAGAGCCTATTATTCAAAAGGCACAATGCCTGCTAGAAATAAAAAAAATTTTCGTGCAACCAAAAAGGGAGCCGGGATGACAGAGGCTGGGGTAAAAGCTTATAGAAGACTTAACCCTGGTTCTAAATTAAAAACAGCCGTGACTGGTAAAGTGAAGCCAGGATCAAAAGCTGCCAAACGTAGAAAGTCTTTCTGCGCAAGATCGCTTGGGCAAATGAAAAAATTTCCCAAAGCTGCTAAAGATCCTAATTCTAGATTACGTCAGGCAAGAAGGAGATGGAAATGTTAAAAAACGGAAAAAAGAAAAAAATAAAGGGTGTGATTAAAGGTTTAAAAAAAGCATCTAAATTACATGCTGGTCAAGCTAAAACATTAAAAGGAGTTATTAATGGCGGATCCAAAAAAAGGAACGGGTAAGAAACCACCTGGAACTGGTAGAAGGCTATACACAGATGAAAACCCAAGAGATACTGTAAAGATAAAATTTGCAACACCAACTGATGCAAGAAAAACAGTAGCAAAAGTTAAAAAAATTAAAAAACCGTTTGCTAGAAAAATTCAAATACTGACTGTTGGAGAGCAACGTGCCAAGGTTATGAAAAAAAACCAAGTTGCTAATATATTTAAGAAAGGCAAAGACGCGATTAGAAAAACTCAAAGAGCTTAAAAGTTAGGAGAAAGACAAATGGAAGATGGATTAGTAATAGTTGCCAAGATGCAAAAGTTGATGAAAGATAATCTACAGACGATCGGGGAAACCATGATCGGAGGAGGTGTTGACAACATGGAAAAATATCAGTATATGCTAGGACAAGCTAGAACATATCAGCTGATATTACAGGAAATCTCTAACCTGCTAGAAAATAAGGAGCAAAAAGATGAAAAAGGAACAGTTATCGACCTCGGAAAAAGAGGAACCAAAAATTAAATTCGCACTACAAGAAAAGTACGAAGAAGAAGATAAGAAACAAAATCAAAAACAAGAAGATTTATCCAAAAAAGAATCACAGAAATTACCCAAACCCACTGGCTGGAGGATTTTAGTTTTACCTTTTAAGATGAAAGAGAAAACTAAAGGTGGCCTAATCATGGCTGAGACAACCCTAGAGAGACAGCAGGTTGCATCTCAATGTGGTCTAGTGGTTGAGATGGGTGGACAGTGTTATGATAAACAAAGATATCCAGAAGGGCCTTGGTGTAAAAAAGGTGATTGGGTTGTATTTGCTAGATATGCTGGATCAAGAATACAGATAGATGGTGGGGAGGTTAGACTGCTAAACGACGATGAGATATTAGCGACCATAGAAAATCCCGAAGATATATTTCATCAATATTAAAACATAGAAGGAGTAAACTATGCCAGAAACAGAAACAGAAAACAAAAAGAATGTCCCAATGGTTGACATAGATACTTCAGGACCTGAAGTAGAAGTCAACCTTGATGAAAATAAAGAGGATAAAAAAGTTGAAGAACCAAAGGAAACGATAAAAGTTGAAGAAATAAAACAAGAAGAGATTGATGCAAAAGAAGAGACAAAAAAAGAGGATGCAGAAGATAAGAAAAAAGAATTAGATGATTATAGTGAAGGTGTTCAAAAAAGAATTGCAAAGCTAACTAAAAAATGGCGTGAGGCAGAGAGGCAAAAAGAAGCTGCTTTAGATTATGCTAAAAATGTAAAAGCTGAACAAGAAAGTTTGAAAACAAAACTATCAACTATCGAACCTAATTATGTAACCGCCATGGAGGGCAGAGTAAGATCTGGTCTGCAAGCCGCTCAAGCTGCATTAACAAAAGCGAGAGATGAGGGTAATATATCCGCAGAGGTTGAGGCACAAAAGATGATAGCAAGATTGGGTGTTGAGGAGGCTAGAGTCGCAAATCTTAAAAAAACTTCTGAAATGAAAAAACCAGAAGAGGTAAAAGAAAAAACTTTAGAAGAGGTACTAGCACCACCAAAACAACCTGCAGATCCTAAAGCTGAAGAATGGGCTGAGAAAAACCCTTGGTTTGGATCTGATAGCGCCATGACCTACACGGCATTTGATTTACATAAAAAACTAACAGAGGAGGAGGGTTTTGACGCTCAATCTGACGAGTATTATAAAGAGATTGATAGACGTATGAGACTTGACTTCCCGCATAAATTTGGTAAAACTGAAGATACGGTTACGACTAAGCCTACACAAACAGTCGCTAGTGCGAAGCGAAGTGTAAATACTAGTCGCAAAACTGTGAGACTCACGCCCTCTCAGGTAACAATCGCTAAAAAATTAGGTGTGCCACTTGAAGAATATGCGAAACAATTAAATATCACGAAGGAGGCTTAAGCATATGGAAAATAAAAAAATAGACTCTCGTGCGAGCCAAACGAAAGTTAAACAACAGAAAAAAGTTTGGACTCCACCATCATCTTTAGATGCTCCACCCGCACCAGATGGTTTTAAACACAGGTGGATAAGAGCTGAGTCGTTGGGTTTTGATGACACATCAAACATGTCGGCTAAGATTAGATCAGGATATGAATTAGTAAGAGCTGATGAATATTCTGATGAGGATTATCCAAGTGTGGAGGACGGGAAATATAAAGGAGTTATCGGAGTTGGCGGCCTTTTGCTGGCAAGGATACCGGAAGAGATTGTTGAGTCGCGCAAAGCATATTTTGCACAACAAACCAAAGACCAAAACGACGCGATTGATAATGATTTAATGAAGGAACAGCATCCAAGTATGCCGATCAATAGTGATCGACAGACTCGTGTAACCTTCGGTGGTACAAAGAAAAGTTAATTTTTTAACGATTCCTACCCAACGAATAATTAAATCGTACTGGAGGCCCTTTTGGGCAGGTACATAAAAGGAGCAATACTATGGCTAATAAAGACGCGGCTTTTGGTTTCAAACCTACAAGACATCTTTCAGGTGGAAGAATCAGAGCTGAAGAGTATAAAATCGCGGCTAACCATGGAACTTCCATTTTTAATGGTCAAGTGGTTGAAGCGGTAGCTGGTGGTGGTATTGAACAAGCGGCAGCTGGAGACACTCAACAAGCGGGTGTGTTCGGAGGTTGTTTCTTCACAGATCCATCAACTAGTAAACCTACATTCAAAGCCTTCTATCCTGCAAGCACAAACGCTTCAGATATAGTGGCTACGGTGTTTGTGGATCCTTTTATCGTGTTTGAAGCACAACATGATGGTACAGGAACATCAGCGATGAATAATTCTGGTTTTGATTTTGTTGGAACGAGTGGAAGCACTCTTTCTGGACAATCAACTTCAGAGATTGACACGTCGACTTCTGGAACATCTGGTGGTTTTAAACAAATCGGTATATCAAAAGATCCAGAAAATAGTGATGAGTCATCAGCGAATGCGAATGCATACGTTGTATTTAACACTGGTGAACACATCTTTAAATTAACAACAGGCGTATAATTATAGGAGTATATAAATTATGGCAATATCAAGAGCACAGCTAGTCAAAGAACTAGAGCCAGGTTTGAATGCACTATTTGGCCTGGAATATAACAACTACGCGGATGAGCATCTTCAGATCTACGATGTAGAAAATTCTGACAGAGCTTTTGAAGAAGAAGTGATGTTATCTGGTTTCGCTAATGCTTCAGTAAAACCTGAAGGATCAAGCATAAACTTCGATACAGCACAAGAAACTTTCACTGCTAGATACACACACGAAACGCTTGCTTTAGCGTTCTCAATCACTGAAGAAGCGATTGAGGATAACTTGTATGACAGACTTGCGTCTAGATATACAAAAGCTTTAGCTAGATCTATGGCAAATGCTAAACAGATCAAAGGAGCTAACGTGTTAAACAATGGTTTCGATTCTTCTTTCACAGGTGGTGATGGTAAGGAGCTTTTTGCTACTGACCACCCAATTATCGCTGGAACATTCAGAAATGAATTGTCAACTGCAGCTGACTTAAACGAGACATCGTTAGAGCAGTCGTTAATTGACATCGCAGCGTTCACTGATGAGAGAGGTCTAAAAATCGCGGCTAAAGGAATGAAAATGATTGTTCCTTCTGCTTTACGATTTACTGCTGAGAGATTGATGAAATCTCAAGGTAGAACTGGAACTGCAGATAATGATATCAATGCATTAGGAAACATGGGAATGATCCCACAAGGTTATGTGGTAAACCACTACTTAACTGATACTGATGCGTTCTTCATTAAAACTGATGTACCTAACGGAATGAAAATGTTCGTTAGAGCACCAGTAAAAACTGCAATGGAAGGTGACTTTGAAACTGGAAACGTAAGATACAAAGCTAGAGAGAGATATTCATTTGGATTCTCAGACCCTAGAGGTATGTTCGGTTCTCCAGGAGCAGCGTAATCTAATTAATCATGAGGCGGGACACAATCCCGCCTCATTTAAGTAATAGAAAGAAAAAATGCACCCTAAAAACTTCCTCGTTAAAATATATGCTTACAATTATAATACTGAGTTTGTAATAAATTGCATGGATGGCCCATTAGATATAGAAAATGCTATTATTGACAAATTGGGAAAATCTGATACAAAGTGGGAGTATCTTGGAGAAATGATGGACCCAAGAGTAAACCGAATAACCTATGAGGAGGTTATTAATGGAGGCGATAATGCAACATCTGGAAACCCTTTATACAAAGAAGAAGGGGTTAGATCTGGAATGGGAGCAGGAGCATCTTAAAGAGGGTAGATATACTCTTAACATGGTTAAGATTGACAGAAAAGTTAGAGATGTCATTAGCCATATAAAACTAGCTGAAGCTAAAAAAGCTGACCTAGAAAATAAAATAGATGATGCAGCTCCTCAAGTTTCTGTAGCTACTTAATAAAAAGCTACATCGTTGGAAAAATCCAATCCACACTACAGGCTCTCTTGCGCTCTACTAAAAACTGTTGTATAAAAAACACACTATACAATTAATTAGAACGTAAACGAGTATAGTCGACGGCCTAGAGATTACGTTCGGAAACTAGGAGGATATAACCATGTCAACAACAACTTTTTCAGGTCCAGTAAGATCTGAGAGCACAGTTAAAACTGTAAGTAAAAATTCCACAACTGGAGCTATTACTGAAATTATCACTATGGGTGACGCACCCGTAGCATTAGGAGATGAAAATAAAACTCTTGATGCTGCAACGCACAGCGGAAGAACTCTTGTAGTTCCTGCTCTTGCAGCTAATAGAACAATCACTTTACCTGCTCCAGTAGCTGGTCAGCAGTATAAATTAATCTACGGTGGCGCAGCAGAGGAAGCAGAAAATCTAATCATCTTAACACCAGGAAATACTAATTTTTTCATTGGTGGTATTGTTCACTTAGATTCAAATGCTGACAACGTGTCAGTTTATTCTGATGGAAACTCTAACTCAAGTCTAACTCTCACAGACTTTGGTTTATTTGAAATTAATATTTTGGCTAAAGATAGCACAAACTATTACATTTGGGGTTATCAAGAAGGTGCTGATGTACCTGCATTTGCAGATCAATAATAATTAATGTGAGGGCTTCGGCCCTCACAGTTTCTTGATTAAGGAGGGAAACTATGGCAGACACAGTAACAGGTCCAACTATCTTGCAACAAAACGACAAGAGAGTGACCATAAAAATAGTAAATCAATCAGACGGAACAGGTGGAACAACTGTATTTGCAGATGTATCTGCACTCGCAGCTAATGTCGATGGAGCTAGTCCAACACATGTAACACTACAGAGATTGTGGTACTCTTGTTCAAATGGTGACGGAAAAGATTCTTTTGCTCGTTTAGATTATGAAGACTCAGACGGAGATATTCCTATAGTAACTTTAGTAGGATCTGGATATTGGGACTTTAGAGAATTTGGTGGGGTGCCAGCTAACACTTCATCTAATTCAAATGAAAATGATGTAAACTTTGTCGTACCAGGAGCAGCTGATTCTGGAAATACTTATACAGTCATTGCAGAATTTTTAAAGAATTACTAGGAGGGTAACGGATGGCCAATACAACTTCCGGCACAGTTACTTTCGATAAAAACTTTGCAGTTGATGATATCATTGCAGAGGCGTATGAGCGTATAGGATCTCAAGTAACTTCTGGATACCAATTAAAATCAGCTAGAAGATCTCTAAATATATTATTTCAAGAGTGGGGCAATAGAGGTTTGCACTATTGGGAGGTGGGAGACACAAACATAGATCTTATTGAAGGTCAAGCTGAGTATACTTTTTTTAGATCTAGTGCTGATGGCACGTCATCGGTGACTGTTGGAGGAACGAGTGGATCTAGCACTTTTGGTATCGCAGATGTACTAGAGGCCACGTTTAGACAAAACAGAACACAAACGACTCAATCAGATGCAGCAATGACAAAGATTGATAGATCAACATATTCTAGTTTGTCCGCAAAATTATCTAAAGGCACACCATCACAATATTTTGTTCAAAGATTTATAGATAAGACAACTGTCACTGTCTATCCATGCCCTGATTCAACAGCAGCAACAAAAGACATGCACATCTTTTTTGTAAAAAGAATACAAGATGTAGATGCCACTTATACAGATGCAACTGACCTTCCTTATAGATTTGTGCCGTGTATGGTATCTGGTTTGGCTTTTTATCTAGCACAGAAGTATGCACCAGAAAGAGTGCAGGCAATGAAATTATATTATGAAGATGAATTGGCAAGAGCACTAGCAGAGGATGGATCATCTTCTAGCACCATCATAACACCTAAAACTTATTACCCAGGAGCATAATGGCATTTGCAAGAGGAAAAAAATCAAAGGCAATATCAGATAGATCTGGTTTAGCTTTTCCTTATGAGGAGATGGTTAAAGAATGGAATGGTCATCTGGTTCATAGATCAGAATATGAGGAGAAACACCCTCAATTAGAATTAAGGTCTAGATCTGGTGATGCACAAGGATTGAGAGATGTAAGACCAGATAGAACTGAAAGCGAGGTTGCAAGATTTCTTAGTCCTAATCCTTTTCAAACAATATCAGCATCATCAGGAATAATAAATGTATTTGAAAAATCTCATGGTAGATCCACAAGCGACACTGTAAGATTTAGAGGACCAATATTTACAACATCAGACTCAGACGCTTTTCAAAACCCTAAAAATTTTGATGGTATCACTGGATCTAATATGGCAAAAGCAGCAGGATATTCTATCACCGTTGGCAAGAGAGATTCTAGCGGTAACATAACTAACACGACAGATTTCTATCACTTTACAGTAGACACAGATACTGCTACAAGTGGAGGAGTATCAGGAGGAGGCAACAATTGTTCGGCTGGTCCGGCAACGTTGACAGCATAATATGGCAGGATTAAGTGCATCAGGATTAAAAACACAGATAAGAAGTTACACAGAAGTAGACTCAACTGTATTATCAGACAGCGTACTAGAAAATATCATATTAAATGCACAATACAGAATTTTTAGAGATGTTCCCATAGATGCTGATAGAAAAACAGCCACAGGTAATTTTACATCTGGAACAGGCACTGTAACAGTGCCGGCAGGAGCTGTGTTTATAAGAGCGGTTCAAGTCTATACCGCAACTGGATCTACTTTTACTGGTGCTAATGTGTATCTAGAAAAAAAAGATATTACCTTTTTAGAAGAATATATTTCAGCAACTACATCTACTGGAACACCAAAATATTACGCAATGTTAGATACAGGAGCAACTGGAGAGAGTTCATCAAACTCTGGATCTATAATTGTATCACCAACACCAAGCGCGACGTTTGCATACAAAATACACTACAATGCGATACCAGCTTTATTGGAAAACAATGATACTAATTATATTAGTTTAAATTTTCCAAATGGTCTGCTATATTGTTGTCTAGCAGAAACCTATGGTTTCTTAAAAGGCCCAGCTGACATGCTGACATTATATGAACAAAAGTATCAACAAGAAGTACAAAAATTTGGAGGAGAGCAAATAGGTAGAAGACGAAGAGATGACTATACAGATGGAACAGTTAGAATACCAGTCAACTCACCAACACCTTAAGGATTAAATTATGGCATCATCATTTTCAGATCTTGGTATAGAACTAATGGCAACCGGCGAAAATGCCGGTACATGGGGCGATAAAACAAATACCAATTTACAAATAGTAGAGAAAGCAATCGCTGGTTATGTAGAAAAATCAATTGCTGGCGGTGCACAAACAACGCAATTATCAATTCAAGATGGTGACACAACTGAATCAACATCTGTTGCAAGACATGCAGTTATAAAATTAACAGGAACTATTACAGGTAATCAAATTGTAACTGTTCCAGATTCAATTGAAAAAGTTTATATTGTAGTAAATGGAACAACGGGATCTTTTACCGTTCAATTTAAAACTGCATCAGGAACAGGAGTAACTTTTGGTGCATCTGATAAAAGCACTAAATTAGTTTTTTCTGATGGTACAAATATTAATGATGCAAATTTTAGTGGCGCAACTGACTTAGATGGCGGTGCATTAACTCTTGATGCTGATGGAGATACCTCAATTACAGCTGATACAGATGATCAAATCGATATTGCAATTGCTGGCGCAGATGATTTTAGGTTTACAGCAAACACTTTTACAGCTTTATCTGGTAGTAGTGTGGTTATACCAGATGGTGGCCTTACTTTAGGTAGCACCGCTGTTACCTCAACAGCTGCTGAACTTAATTTATTAGATGGAGTATCAGGATTAGTACAGGCAGATTTAACTAAACTTGCAGCAGTTGATTCAACTGCAGCAGAATTAAATATTGTTGACGGTGGTACATCAGCTACATCTACAACAGTTGCAGATGCAGATAGAGTTGTGTTAAACGATAATGGCACCATGGTGCAAGTTGCAGTTACAGATCTAGCTGCATACTTTGATGATGAAATTACAGCGATGCCAAACCTTACATCTGTTGGCACACTTACAACTTTAACAGTTGATAATATAATTATTAATGGAACTAACATAGGTCACACATCTGACACAGATGCCATAGCTATAGATTCAAGTGGTAATGTTACAGCTTCACAAAATTTAACTGTAACTGGAGATCTTACAGTATCTGGCGATGATATTACCATGGGCACGAATACTGCAGGTAATTTATTAATTGCAGATGGTACAAACTTTAATTCAGTGGCAGTAGGTTCATTATCAGAGATATCAACAGTTGCTAATGATGATGTATTTTTAGCGGTTGATACTTCAGGTGGTGGTCTTAAAAAAATTGCAAGATCAGCAATAGTTTCAGGGCTTGCTACATCAGGTGCAATATCAAATGTTGTAGAAGATTCTACGCCACAATTAGGTGGTAATCTTGATATGAATGGTAATGATATTGTTACTACTTCAAATGCAGATATTGAATTAGCACCAAATGGCACAGGGCATGTAACTATTAAAGGTAATACTAATCAAGGTACTCTTCAACTTAATTGTGAAAATAATTCTCATGGCCAACAAATAGTAGCTGCACCACACTCGGAAAGTGCTAATAATGTTTTAACTCTTCCTAGCACTGGTGGTAATGCTAGATTAGTATCAACAGCTTCAACTGCTACACTTACAAATAAAACGTTAACTACACCAAAAATAGCTGAAATAGATTCATTATCTTCAGGTAATATTACATTAGATGCAGAGGGAGATATTATATTAGACGCTGATGGTGCAGATGTATTATTAAAAGATGCTGGTACAACTTTTGGTGGACTAAGTAATAATAGCGGTGAACTTCTTATAAAATCAGGCACTACAACTGCCATGACATTTAGTGGTGCTAATGTAACACTAGAAGGTAATTTAACTGTATCAGGAACAACAACCACTGTAAACTCAACAACAGTAAATTTAAATGATCACAATATTGTATTAGATAGTGGTAACAGCACAAGTGCAGTTGTTAATGGTGCAGGTATTACGATAGAGGGTGGCAGCGGTGATGATGCTACATTTACCTATAATACAACAGGTCCTAAGTTTGAATTAAAACTAGGATCAAGTCATGAAGATTTACAAGTTGATCAACTTATTGCAGGATCGTTAGATATTTCAGGAAATGTAGATGTAGATGGAACTCTAGAAACAGATGCTTTATCAATAGCTAGCACAACGGTAACATCAACAGCAGCAGAACTTAATATTTTAGACGGCGTAACTTCAACAGCTACAGAATTAAATGTCATGGATGGTGGCACATCAGCGACTTCTACAACTTTAGTAGACGCTGATAGATTAGTTACAAACGACGCTGGTACCATGAAACAGGTGGCGTTAACAGATGTTAAAACATACTTGTCGAGTGCAGGATTTAGTACGGATGATCCTACTGCCCTTGCAATTGCCCTCGGCTAGTATATAAGGAATTAGGAGGAAATAAATGGCAAATACTTTTAAGGTTGTTAATTTTGCTGCAGAGCCGAACTCAGCAGGCACACCTTTTACAATGTATACGGTGGCGTCGAGCACGACTACAGTTGTGCTTGGATTGGTATTGGCTAACATACACACAACTGCAGTGACTGCAGAGGTAGAACTTGTTAGTACAACATCAAACCGTGCTGGTGCAAACAATGCTGCAAACGGCACATCATTTCTTGTAAAGGACGTAAACATTCCTAGCGGAACGTCGCTTGAACTGTTATCGGGCGGTAAAGTTGTGTTAGAGGCTGGGGACGTCATAAGAATTGATTGTTCCGTAGCTGATAAACTATCGGGCACATTGTCAGTAATGGAGATAACGTAAGATGGCTTATATTGGACCAGAGCCAGCAGAGTCGTTTACTTCATTTGCTACGCAAGAATTTTCTACGAGTGCAACTACCTCCTATACTCTAGATCACGCAGTAACGAATGAAAATGAAATAGCTTTATTTGTAAATAACGTAAGACAGCAACCTGGATCTGGTAAAGCATATACTGCTACAGGTACAGCGTTGACGTTAAGTGCGGCTACAGCCTCGACAGATACGATGTATTGTGTGTTTCTAGGAAGAGCATTACAAACTGTAACACCTGCAACGAATAGTATTACAGCAGCTATGGTTGGTAATGATTTGATATCTGGTAAAGATGCTTTGACATCTGCACCAGCTGATACTGATGAATTTTTAGTAAGTGATGCTGGAACTTTAAAAAGAATTGATTTTAGTCATTTAAAAACTGGAATTACAGAAGCTGATATGTTTAGATTGACTGCTGATATTACAGGAGCTAATGCAGATATAACATCTAATTTAGAAAGACCTGACAATTCAAGTTTTGAAAAAATTGGAACAGGCATGTCAGAAAGTTCTGGAATATTTACTTTTCCATCAACTGGTCTTTATCTAATTATTGCAACTGGTACTTTTTTATTTAATAGTTCTGATTTAATAGCAGCACTTGAAGCTAATGTTACCACAAACAATTCAAGTTATGCGGATATATTTCAAGTACAAGCTGGATATGAAGGCTCTAATTCAAAATATGAAACAAACACTAATAGTGGTTTTATTAATGTTACAGATACATCAAATGTTAAAATAAAATTTACAACAGCTAGTTTTGGTGGAAATACTTTATTAAAAGGAGACACAGATTATAACAAAACTAATTTTACTTTTATTCGTCTGGGAGATAGTCAATAATGGAAAAAGATTATTTACAAAACGCATTGCATACTTTTAATGGTGCTAATTGGTATGGTTGGAAAACACATGATAATGAAGGAAATAAAATTCCTAATGATCAACGTATGCAATACAAGTATATTAAAATTATTAAAAACGGTGCTACAATGCCAAGTGAGGCAGATGTAAACGCTAAGATACAAGAATTAAAAGATGCTGAAACAGCTAGAGCAAATGCAAAAACATCAGGTAAAGCTAAACTTAAATCAGGAGAGGCATTAACAGACGCTGAAATAGAAGCATTGATGGGAGCCTAACACATGGCACTCTCTAAGGTAAACTTCAATAGCATGAATGTAACGCCTGCTGCAAGCAAGGCGATCAAGTTTAATTCAAGCAACAATGGTCTGGAGACAGGGGATATTGGTGGGAGTTTGGTGTTGATATCAACAACTACAGCTAGTAATTCTAGTGCAGTTAATTTTACAAGTGGTATTGATTCAACTTACAAAGAATATATATTTAAATTTATAAATATTCATCCAGTTACTGATAATGTATATTTTCAAATGAATTTTAGTGCAGATAGTGGTAGCAATTACAATGTAGCTAAAACAACAACACATTTTAATGCATATCATGGAGAAGATGGATCAGGTGGAAGTTTAGCTTATGCAACAGGTAATGATTTGGCACAAGGAACAGGAGTTAAATACTTAACTGGGAGTGGTCTAGGAAATGGTAATGATGAATCTGTAAGTGGATCTATGCATTTATTTAATCCTAGTAGTACAACTTTTGTAAAACATTTTTTTAGTAATGTAAGTTATTATTATTTTGCAAATGAAATGGGTAATACATTTACAGCTGGATATGGTAACACCACATCAGCAATAGATGCAGTCCAATTTACCATGTCATCTGGCAACATAGATTCAGGTACAATTAAATTATATGGAGTATCATAGTGGCCCTTACAAAATTTAATTATAATAGTTTTGATCTAACAACTGCAGCTAGCAAAGGTCTTGCATTTAATTCTAATGCTAATGGTTTTGAAACATCTAGTGCTGGTAGCATGACTTTAATTAAGACTTTAACTGCTAGTTCTAGTAGCACTTTATCTTTTTTAAATGGTAGTGATAGTGTAGTTTTTGATAGCACATATCCTGTTTATTTATTTAAGTATATTAATGTTCATCCAGCAACTAATGCAGCTACTTTTACTTTTCAAGTAGATACTGGAACTAATACAAATTATAACACAACTGTTACTTCAACATCATTTTTATCACAGCATGATGAGGGAGATAGTGCAACTTCTCTTGCATACAATGCTGCTAAAGATCAGGCACAAGGAACTTCATTTCATGTATTATCGAATGAAATAGGTAATGGAAATGATGAGTGTGGAAATGGTGAGATATATTTTTTTAATCCATCATCAACCACATTTGTAAAACATTGGATAGCAAGAGCCCTTAGTTATCAAAGTGATGATTATATTCAAGATAGATTTTTTGCTGGATATTTTAATACAACAACAGCATTAACAAGAGTTCAGTTTAAAATGTCATCAGGAAATATAGATGCTGGAACAATAAAACTCTATGGGATTAAGGATAGTTAATGGCACTTAATAAATTAAAATTTAATAGTTTAAATGTAACACCAACAGCAGGTAAGACAGTTGGATTTAATTCTGATGCTGATGGATTAGAGGCTACCCTTAGTGGTGGATCTATGACTTTCATATCAAAACAAACTGCTAGTTCTTCTTCTTCTTTACAATTTACATCTGGCATTGATAGCACATATAAAGAATATCTTTTTATTTTTACTAGTTTACATTTTTCTGATGACGCTTGTAATTTTAAATTTAATTTTAGAGATGGTGGTTCAAATTTTGATGCAACTAAAACATCTACTACTTTTAAAGCACATCACGATGAAGCAGATAGCACAACCGCTTTAGCTTATTTAAATAGAGATGTTGCAAATGGAACAGGTGATCAGACAGTTGCACAAAATATTGGTAATGCAAATGATGAAAGTTTAGTAGGGTACATGCATTTATTTAATCCATCTTCTACAACTTTTGTAAAACATTTTATGGGCCAAACACAATACTATGAAACAAATAACTATACAGAAACTGTGTATTTTGCTGGCTACAATAATGTAACAGCTGCTATTGATGGAGTTAAATTTGATGCTAGTGCTGGAACTATAGATTCAGGAACAATAACCTTGTATGGGATAAATTAATATGATAGACAAGCAAAAAGGAGAACACGAATGTACATAGGGAAGACCCCCACAGTAGGTAACTTCCAGGTCTGCGATGCGATATCAGTCGTAAACGGACAGGCAGCTTACACCCTACAGGTAGGGGGTGCTAATGTTGCACCAGAATCAGCTAATCATATGTTGGTTAGTTTAAACGGAATTTTACAAAAACCAGGTAGTTCATTCACTATCTCAGGGTCGACTATGACCTTCGCCTCGAATCTGGCGACAGGAGATGTAATTGACTTCGTTCAAATATTAGGTAACGTGCTCGACATCGGCCAGCCGTCTGACGATACTGTGACCGCTGCTAAGTTAAACAACGATGTTATTTCAGGGCAAACAGCTTTAACTAGTGCCCCTGCAGACACAGATGAGTTACTGATATCAGATGCAGGTACGATTAAAAGAATAGACGTATCTCTAGTTGGTGGTAAAAATACTCCAAGAGTATCAGTAGATAAAACAGGCTCATCACAAACAATTTCAGCAACTACCTACACAAAAGTAACTCTTAACACAGAAAGAGTAGACAGTGATAATGCTTTTGCTTCAAATGATTTTACAGTGCCTAGTGGCGAAGGAGGAGATTATTATATGTCAGCTTTTGCTATGGTAACAGGTTTAAATGGAACATCAGATTATGCGGTTTTAAGATTAGCAAATTCAGGAAATAGCACTAATTACAATAGTTCATCTGTAGCTGGAAATTCTGGATATGGTTGGAGAACTATATCAATATCTTGCATAAGAACTTTGTCTGCTGGAGATACAGTAAGTCTGTATGTTTATTCATCTGAAGGAATTGCAGTTAATGAAGATAACGCAAATTTAACAGTTATAAAACTTATATGATAAGGAAAATAAATTATGGCATCACTTTTTACAAAAACAAAACTTTATTTAAAGGCAAACTCTAAAACTTGGGAAACTGAAAAAGATAATATAGTTTTACAAAATGATGGTTCTGGAGATTACATTCATACATGGAATGTTAGTAGTTTAGATAAGCCAACAGATTCTCAACTAGCTAGTTATGAAACTGCAGGTAACACTGCTGAAACAAATGCTGGTATAGATGCAACTAGAAGATCTCAGTATGGAACATGGCAACAGCAAATGGAAATGATCTACAAGGATCAAAAGAACGGCACATCAACATTTAAAGATCATTGTGATAAAGTAAGATCAGACAACCCTAAAGGATAACCCATGTCAATCAATGTATGCAATGACAGATCCATGGCATCCATTACCAGTCTCCCCTCAGGGGTTTCTGGTAGTAGCTTAGTATTATTAGAAACACAAACTGCTAGTTCTAGTGCTACTCTAAGTTTTACTAGCAATATAGATTCTACATACAAAGAATATATTTTTAAATTTATAGATGTACACCCAGCCGCAGTATCTCAATTTTCATTTCAAGGAAATGCTGCTGGAGGTAGTGGATATAATGAAACTATAACATCAACATCTTTTCAAAGTTTTCATAGGGAAGATGATTCTTCAACTTCTTTAAACTATCGAACAGGAGATGACCAAACACAAGGCACAAGTTTTCAAGTGCTAACAAACAATGTAGGAGATGATGCAGATCAGTCTTTTGCTGGTACTTTACATTTATTTGATCCATCAAGCACTACATTTGTAAAACATTTTATTTCAAGAATACAGGTTTATCGTTCAACAGGTTCTAGTGCAGAGGCATCATCTGTTGAGGCTTTTACAGCTGGATATTTTAACACAACATCAGCTATTGATGAAATTCAATTTAAAATGTCATCTGGCAACATAGATGCAGGAACAATTAAGATGTACGGAGTTGTGTAATGTCAATTGTAACTTATAACAATAGAAGCATTGCAAATATCTCAGCTATACCTGGAGCAGCTAAATCACTAACACATATTAAAACTTTAACAGCTAGTTCTAGTGCAACATTATCTTTTGTTAATGGTAGCAGTGATGTAGTGTTAGATAGTACCTATCCTATATATTTATTTAAGTTTGTTAATATTCATCCAGAAACTAATAATGAACATTTTGAAATGAATTTTACTACTGATGGAACTAATTTTAATGTAACAAAAACATCAACTACTTTTTGGGCGTATAGTTTTGAAGGCAATGCTTCTAGTGTAGCTTTAGAATATTGGGGTACAGGTGATTTAGCACAATCTACAGATGATCAAAATATATCGGTAAATGTTGGTAATGGTAACGATGAAAGTGTTAGTGGAGAAATGTATCTATTTAATCCATCATCAACTACTTTTGTAAAACATTTTATGTCCACTACATCTACATATAATGGAGGAGATGCTATTTATAATGTTAGGGCTGCTGGTTATGGTAATACCACTAGTGCAATAACAGGTATAAGATTTAAAATGGACAGTGGTAACATAGATGCAGGCACTATAAAACTATATGGACTAAAGGATTCATAATGAGCATAGTTACACTTAATAATAGAGGAGTTAGATCGGTATCAGCCTTTGGGTCTTTAAATACTGGATCTATGGTGTTTATCAAAAAGTTAACTGCTAGTTCTAGTTCTACTTTAAGTTTTGTTAATGGCAGTTCTGACGTGACATTAGACTCCACTTTTAAAGAGTATGTGTTTACTTTTAAAAACATACACCCAAACCCAACTGGAAATGCACATGTATTATTTAATTTTTCAGCGGACACTGGTAGTAATTACAATGTAACTAAAACAACTTCAGCTTTTAGAGCATATCACGATGAAGGTAATAGTGGTACAAATCTAGCTTATGACACAGCTGCTGATTTAGCACAATCAACAGATTTTCAACAATTAACAGCAGAAGTTACTTTCCCAGCTAGTCCTAATAATGATGAGCATTACTCTGGTTATTTACATTTATTTAATCCATCATCTACTACATTTGTAAAACATTTTATATCTACAGGATTACATTATGCATCTACTTACGCTGTAAATGATTTTATTGCTGGTTATGCTAATACCACTAGTGCTATTGATGCAATACAGTTTAAAATGACTTCAGGCAACATAGACGCTGGAGATATTTGCCTTTACGGAATAGAGTAATAATGATACATAAATTATAAGGAGAAAACTATGCCAAGATATCATAATATAAACGGTAACAGAGTACAGTTCACAGCTGAAGAAGAGGCTGCGAGAGATGCTGAAGAGAAAGCGTGGGCAGATGCTGCACCTGCTAGAGCTTTAGCTGACCTTAGAGCTAAAAGAAATAGACTTCTTGCTGAGACTGACTACCATGCTTTATCTGATGTAACCATGTCAGACGACATGAAAACATACAGACAGAATCTTAGAGATCTGCCTGCAGGTAAAGATACTGTTGCTAAATGTGAAAACGCCACGTGGCCTACTAAACCATAGGTAAATTAATATGTTGCAAAAAGTAAAGTTTGCACCGGGATTCAATAAACAGGTGACATCCACAGGTGGTGAGAGTCAATGGGTCGATGGTGACAACGTTCGTTTTAGATATGGCACACCTGAAAAAATAGGTGGTTGGTCACAATTAGGATCTGTTCAGATAACAGGTAGAGCAACAGCCATTCATCACTTTGTAAATACATCAGGTATCAAGTATGCTATCCTAGGAACAAACAGAATTTTATATGCATACTCTGGTGGTATATTTTATGATATACATCCAATCAAAGCGACAACATCTTTATCAAACGCTTTCAGCACAACTAATGGTTCTAAGGTCGTGACACTCACATTCTCATCTGCACACAACATAAATAAATTTGATATTATATTATTAGATACTTTTACATCCATAACGGGTTCCGATTTTGCATCCAGTGATTTTACAGATAAAAAATTCATGGTGACATCCATACCAACAGACACCACTCTTACAATAGAAATGGAAGAGAATGAATCTGGATCTGGTGCGTCCACATCTGGTGGCATAAGGGTACAACATTATTATCCTGTTGGACCTGCAGCGGAGGTCGCATCCACAGGTTGGGGACTAGGATCATGGGGTGGTCAACAGACGGGTCAATTTACATCAACACTATCGTCATCAATAAACGCTAGTGTTACAAGTTTAACAATGGCCAGCTCGTCCTCATTTCCATCATCAGGTACAATATTAATAGATAATGAGTTAATTACCTACACTGGTAATGATAATAGTGGAACCTTATCTGGTTTAACAAGAGGTGCATCAGGCACGACAGCAGCTACACACTCATCTGGAGCAACGGTGACAGATGCATCAAACTTCTTTGCGTGGAACGCTGCAGCATCAGGAGATATCATAACAGCGCCTGGACTGTGGTCATTGGATAATCTAGGTAATAAACTTATCGCAACCATAAATGGAGGTGAGAGTTTTGAGTGGGATTCAAATCCACTAGCTGCCAACAGCACCAGGGCCACGATAATAACAGGAGCACCAACCGCATCAGCATTTACTCTTGTGTCAACACCGGATCGTCACTTGATATTTTTTGGAACAGAAACAACCATTGGAACTAAATCTACACAGGATCCGATGTTTATAAGATTCTCAGATCAGGAGGACATAAATACCTACACTCCATCAGCAACCAACACTGCGGGCACACAAAGACTTGCAGATGGATCTAAACTTGTTGGTGCGATCAGAGGTCGTGACGCGATTTACATATGGACAGACACTGCGTTATTTATCATGCGTTTCGTTGGTCCACCATTTACATTCTCATTTCAACAGGTTGGTACAAACTGTGGATTGATAGGACAGAACGCAGCTGTTGAGGTTGATGGTACAGCTTACTGGATGTCAGAAAACGGTTTTTTTAGATATACAGGTAAATTAGAATCATTACCGTGTTTGGTTGAAGACCATGTATACGATGATATTAACACCATACCAAAACAACACATTAATGCAGGTCTTAATAACCTGTTTGGTGAGGTTATCTGGTTTTACCCAAACTCTGGTTCTGGTGTTGTAAATAGAATGGTAACATATAATTATCTAGACTCAAGTCCCGAGCGACCAGTGTGGACCACAGGCACATTAGCAAGGACGGCATGGGAGGACTCTGCTATATTTGGTAAACCGCATGCAACAGAATATGACTCAAGTGCAGAAACAGCAGATACAGATGTTAATTATGTTCATGGTAACACAGATGGTGCATCAACTTATTACGAGCATGAGACTGGTTTGAATCAAGTTAAATTAGGTCAGACAACTGCCATCGCAGCAAATATACAATCTGGTAGTTTTGATATTGGTTCACAAGGGTTAAATGGCGATGGTGAGTTCATGATGAAAATAAGAAGGGTGATACCAGACTTTCTATCACAGACTGGTAATGCAAGGGTAACATTAAATTTACGAGATTTTCCAAATGATACAGCGGCTAGTTCTACATTAGGACCGTTTACAATATCTAGTGGAACACAAAAGATTGACACAAGAGCTAGAGCCAGAGAGATATCTCTAAAGGTAGAGAACACTAGCACTAGTCAGTTTTGGAAATTAGGAACATTTAGAATAGACTATCAACCAGACGGTAGAAGATAATGCCACTAAATACAAAGGGTAAAAAAATAATGAAGTCTATGAAAAAACAATATGGTAAGAAAAAAGGTGAGCAGGTTTTTTATGCGTCACTAAATAATAAAAAAATTAAAGGAGTTAAAAAACGTGGCTAGAATAGTACAAGCATTAACACAACCAGCGGAAGATTATGATCAACAGATACAACAATCGTTTGTTAGAGATGTAGATAGTATTGTGCAAAAATTAAACACAACGTATCAACAAGATTTAAAAGACGAGGCAGAGGCGGAGGCTTTTTTCTTTGGCTAATTCATTTGTAAATAAAAAAGTAGATCTAACCACTACATCTGCGACGACACTATATACAGTGCCAACGGCAACTACCGCTATCATAAAATCTATATTGGTATCAGAGGACTCTGGAAATGCAGATACAATCACGGTGACTATCACTGATACTAGTGACAATATATTTAGCTTATTTAAGACAAAATCCATATCAGCGAATGGCACAACAGAATTATTATCAGCACCTTTGGTACTACAAGAAAGTGAGATAATAAAAGTGACTGCAGCTACAGCAAATAGACTACATGTGGTTCTTTCGGCCCTACAATCTAAGCCTAGAGAGGTTACAACATAGTCTTGATTTACTTGTAAAAAACTAGTAATACTGTAAATTCAGGTGAAATTCCTGCCTTTTTAAAATAAACAACATTTAACATATATGATTAATAGAGCAAAAATGCCAAGACAGTTGCGTAATAAGGGCGGGATTACAAATGTGGTTCCAAGAGAAAAATACGGTGTTGGTAGTGATTTAAAAAAATTTGTTAGAAAAGTTATACCAAATGAGTTAGCAGATGTTGCAGTTAAAGCTGCACCGTTCGTTGCACCATTTAATCCAGCTGTTGCAGGATTGATGAGAGGTATAGGTAGGTTTGATCAACGAGGTAGTCTATCAGATGCTTTTAAACAAGGACTTGGAACTTACGCTGGAGGTCAACTATTTAGAACAATAGGAGGAGCTGGACCACAAGAAGGCCTTGGTGGTTTTAAACTTTCATCTCCATTAAGCCCTGATAGAACAACTGCTGTTAGGGATTTTTTTAATCCTAAAAAACAATCCACCTTTGATGCTTTAAAAGAAGATGAAACTTTTGTTGATAGAATTTCAACTAAAGCTGCAGACACGGGTAAAAAAATAAATATAAAGGATGCAACCGGATTATTTAAAGATGTGCCAATACTAGAAGATCTACCAAGTTTGGTTCAACAACAGATATTAGTTGGCGGTGTATCGGGAGCAGCGACTTATATCTATCAAGCGTTTTTGGCAGAGGAGCCACCTCAAGAAGAGGGTGAGACTTACGAAGAATATTTAGCTAGAAGAAGATCAAATGTTGGTAGAAAGATGAAAGGTTATTTTGATAATTATTTTAAATTTGATAAAGATTACTCATCCATGACTGACGAACAAAAACAAGCATTTATTGATAGAGTCAATGTTAGAGACGGCGGTAGAATAGGTTATCAAACCGGTGGTATCACTATGGCTAACACACTTGCAGAAAATATAAGACGTAACTTGGCTAATCAAGCTGCCATTAATCAAAGACTACAACAAGCAAGAACTAGATTAGAACAACAGCTACCTGGTAGAAACCCAAAACTGTTTCAAATAGAACGAGAAGCAAATAGAATAGCAGCAGAAAATTTAAACAGAATGACTGGAGGAGCTAGAGGAGTTGCAGCAAATATAACAGGGGCACCGACTATGAATGATATTCAAGCAGCAATTGCTGCTAATAGAAACGTAAATAGAATTCAAACAGGTCCTCAACCAGGAGAGTTAGATCCACTTGGTATACCAATGTCTATGACATCATTAGTTCCTATTGATTTAAAAAACATAGATCAAAAAGGTATGCCTAGAAAAATAACTCAAGACGATATAGATACCTATAATTTTACTAGAAATAAAGTTCTAGAAGCACAAGCAACCATGAAACCAACATATCAAGAGGCTTTGATGGGTGAGAGTTGGGAGACGTTAAGTGATAATGATCAATATAGATTAGCTATGGAATATCCAGGTGAGACACCACCAAGAAGAAACCCTAATTTTGTTCCTGGACTTGCAAAAGGCGGCATGCCGGTAGGTATCATGAGAACAAATAAAGCAGGTGTCATGGAACGAGACTACAGAGACAAAGGTGGATTTGTGCCTGTGGGTATTAAAGAAAAAGCAGATGATGTGCCAGCTATGTTATCTAAGAACGAATTCGTATTTACTGCCGACGCGGTTCGAGGAGCAGGCAACGGCAGCATTGAAAAAGGAGCACAAAGGATGTATGATACAATGAAAAATTTAGAGAAGAGAGTAGTATAATGGCAGAAGAAAAAAGATTTCCAATAGGGCCAGGGCCTGAGGAGGAAATATATACACCTGAGTTTCCAATAGGACCAGGGCCTGAAGAAAAAAAATTGGGTATAGGATCTTTACTGGAAGCAGTAAGTAGAGATAATAATAAAAATCAAACTTTATTAAATCAATTAGCGTTTGTTTTAGCAAAAGCAGCAGAACCAGGCGGAAGACTTTCAAATAAAGATATTGAATTACAAATGGATAGACTTAAATCTGGTTCTCAAACTGGCGGTATAGGTCAAGCTCTCACTAGTTTATTAGGAGCAGGTCAACAAAGATCGTCTGAGGGCGATATGATGAACGTTAAACAAATTTTAAATTCTATATTTCAAAGTAAACAAGATGGTGGTTCTATGGGATATAGTGAGGGAATAGATGCTGTTTATGAGTATCTTAAAAAAACAGGTTTAGATCAAAAGTATGAAATCTTGTTTCAAGGAGATGGTAAGGGTGGATCAGAAGTAATGATTAGAGAAAAAGAACAACCAGTTGAAATTAAAAATATTTTAGATTTACCATCTTCGTCTATGATGATGGATACAACCACATCTGCTTTTGGTGATGCAGGAAGAGGAAGAGAGGTTCCTTCATTTTTAAGAGAAGAAGCACGAGCTAACGGTGGCAGAATAGGTTATCAGACAGGTGGTGTTACAGAACAGAGAACATTACCACCAGAGTTTGTAGAAGCAGCACAGAAAACATTTTTAACAGATTTATCTAGACAAGCTGGTATACCAACAATCACCACAGCTGTCCAACAACAGCCAGGTGAGACAGCAGAACAGTTTGCAAACAGACAAGCACAGGCGCAACAGTTTGGAATTACAAAAGCAGGTATGGCAGAGCTTGCACCACAAGTTGCAGCACAGGATCCATTACAAGCTGCGGCGTATGCACAAGCAGTTGATCCAACGAAAGGACTTGGAGCGTTTCAGCCATTCTTAACAAAAGCAGGCACAGCAGCAGACGCAGCGGCAGGGTTAACAGGACCCATGACAGCAGCGCAGCAAACTGCATACACATCACCTTTTCAACAACAAGTTATAGATACAACTCTTGCAGAGTTTGACAAACAAGCTCAGATGAGACAGAATCAATTAGCAGCACAAACATTAGGTGTGCCGGGTGCATTTGGTGGTGGCCGTGAGGGTGTGCAAAGAGCTGAGTTTGATGCAGCAAGCGACATGAACAGAGCAAGAGTATTAGCAGACTTACGACAAAGAGGTTTTCAACAAGCAGCCACTGCAAGACAACAAGACCTTGCAAATCAAATGGGTATTGCTCAACTTCAATCAGGTCTAGGTGGTACAGCACAAGACTTTGCTAGAGCACAGATCTCTGGTCTTGGCACATTAGGTGCACAACAACAAGCACAAACTCAAGCAGTGTTAGATGCACAGAGACAAGCGGCAGCGATGGCAGTAGAAGATCCAAGAAGAAGATTAAGTATGTTTGGTCAAGGTATATCAGGATTAACACCTGGAGCTGGAACAGTTCAACTTATGCCAACTGAAACTGGAGGAGCAGCAGGACCTAGTCCTCTGATGCAGGCATTAGGTGTTGGGTTAGCAGGTGCTGATATCTACGGCAGAATCTTTGGAGGTAGAAAAAATACATAATGAGTAGAATATTAAAAAGACCAATGTTTAGAAGAGGCGGGTCTACTAATACAGGTATCATGTCTGGGTTAGTTAATAGAACTAAATTAGAAGATGGAACAAAAATGATCGGCAACATGACTGAGGATCAATTTAAGTCTAACTTAGAGGCGTTAATGGGATTACAAGATCAGTTTGCACCAGTTTCTAAAACAAGATTACCTATTGGTGACGTTGGCCTTGCTCTTGCATCAGGTGCACCTTTAGTAGATGCTTTGGGTGCAGGGTATAAAAAATTTGTATCTGAGGATGACAAGAGAAGAGTTCTTTTAGATAAAAGAAAATCAGCAGCTGTGTCAACAGTCTTGGGACAGGCGTTAAAAGAAAAGAAAACTCCCGATAGTAAATTTGTTAGAAATACTTCAGATAAAATAATGTTTGGAATTAAACCTGGTGAAACTGGTTTTGTAACCAACGCAGAAATATTAGCTGCAAGGGGTGTGTTTACTGAGGTAAGAGATCCAAAAGATACAAGAACAGCAGTGTTAAAAAATGCAGACGCATTAGAAAAATTAGGAGTTTTTAAAAACCCTGAAGATAAAGCAAAGTATATTCAAGCAGCTACTATTAAAGGTGCTGGTTTACAAATTGAATTTGATGATAAAGGAAATATTAAAGCAATAACAGAGGGAAAAAAATCTAAAGATCCTAATCAAAATCAAATTTTACAAATACAAAACACCGCATTTCAATTAAATAATGCGGGTAGCACTTTAATAAAAGAATTAAAAGGTGCGAAAGTAGGACCAACTGGTGCTTTTATAAATGCATTAGATAGTGCTGGATCACAAATTTCACAAGCGGCTAATGCTTTTGGTTTTACAAAAGATTATGAAGACACAGGCAGTGGCGAAATAGATAATTACCTTACAGATAAATTTGGCAGCGAATTAACAAAGGATGCTATTAAATTTGGTAAAGTAAAATCTGCATCAATACAACTTGCATATTTAATGGCAAAAGCAGATGAGCCAGGCGGAAGATTTACTGACAGAGATATTGCATTAAAAATGCAAGAAATAGGTTTAGGGGCTAATCCTGAAAAAACTATAGCAATTTTAACAAGCTCAATTAATACAAGAAATAAAAATTTAAATTATGGTTATGGTCTTTTAACAGGTGGTAAAACTTTAGATTTTACTAAAATGGATGCAGTTGGTGAATTCGCTCTTGGTTTTAAAGACAAAGAAACAGAATCAGAACCTGGTTCTGCTGTCCCTGAATTTAAAATATTACCTACTGGAGAGGTTTTAATAAAGAATAAAGATGGCAAATTTGTACCATATGAGGTTAAATAATGGCTCAAATAAAAATAGAGGGATTAGGTTTAATTGAAATAGCTGGAGATACACCCACAGCTCAAGAGTTAAATATTATTAAAAATCTTCTAAATACAAAAATAACAGACTCCATTTTAAGTATAGAAGAGTACAAAGAACAAAACCCTGATGTTGCTAACGTGCCTGATTTAGAATTAGCGGAACAATTATTTGCAAAAAATTTTGAAGGCAAGATAGATGAAACAACATTTTACGAAAAAGCTTTTCCTGAGATTACAGCCAAAAAACCTAAAAAAGATTTTGTAGAGCCTCTTCCTGAAGCAGCAGCTAATTATTTAGCAACAAGAGGTATTAATTATGATGTTACACAAGATAAATCATTTAAACCTACAATAGCAGAGATAGCTGAAAGATCTAACGTGTCAATTAATGATCCTGCAGATGCTAAAGCTAGAATGGTAG
>Ga0208919_1000303_pt1 | contig 35866 bp, 40 predicted proteins | sample 4_EtaG_FD_184076 | JGI IMG/M metagenome (GOLD analysis project Ga0208919, IMG submission 184076) | Marine viral communities from the Subarctic Pacific Ocean - 4_ETSP_OMZ_AT15127 metaG (SPAdes) (version 3) | ecosystem: Environmental > Aquatic > Marine > Oceanic | place: Pacific Ocean | collected...
GGGACACTTCAGCGGACAAACTATTAACCGCTGGTGGTGCAACTATAGATATAGTTAAAGACAAGTTGCTGATCGGCGGGGTAGCTGTAACAACTACTGCTGCCGAGCTTAATTTTTTAGATACAGCTTCTGCTGGGACGGTAGTGGCATCGAAGGCTGTAGTCGTAGATAGCAATAAAGATATTGCCTCCTTCCGCAATGTTACATTGACGGGCGAACTGGATGCTGCCACAGGCGATTTTAGTGGCGATGTCGATGTTGACGGGACGCTTGAAGCCGATGCAATTACGCTTGGCGGGACGGCCCTTGGCTCCCTCTACTCTCCTATTGCTGGCAGTAGTAGCATTACTACAGTTGGCACGATAGGCACGGGCACATGGCAGGGCACTGCGGTAGCTTTAGCCTATGGCGGCACAGGGCTTGTAGGTGCAACAGATGGCAAGATCGTAATAGCGGACGGTAGCGGTGCGCCTGTTCTATTGGATGTAGGCTCAAGCACTGCCATAACCGTATTAGGGACGGTAGCCACAGGCACGTGGCAGGGCACCGCAGTAGCCTCGGCCTACCTTGATGCCGACACCGCGCACCTATCCACTACGCAGACCTTTTCCGGTGCCAAAACCTTCTCGGCGGCTGCTCAATTTTCTAATACTGTAACAGTTGGCGTAGATGACACGGGTTACGATGTCCAATTCTTCGGTGCAACCAGTGGGTCGAGCCTGTTATGGGACGAGTCGGCTGATGACTTGATCCTAACCAATGCCGGGCTGGCTGTAGGCAGCGATGCAACGGGTGATGTCTACTACCGAGATGCTAACGGCTTCTTGGCGCGGCTCGCCATAGGGTCCGATGGGCAGGTACTCACCAGCACTGGCACCCTGCCTAATTGGGAGGCCGCTGGAGGAGGGAGTGGTGGTGATTTTAGTGGTCCCGGCAGCAGCACGGATAATGCTGTATTAAAATTCGATGGCACTGGGGGCAAGACCGGCCAGAACTCAGGCATCATCATTGACGATAGCAACAACATCACAGGCGCAGCCAATGTAACACTGAGCGGTGAACTGGATGCGGCTACGGGCGATTTCAGCGGCGATGTAAATGTGGCTGGCGAGGTGCAAACGGCGAGTATCGGCTACACTGATGGCGATAATGCGATAACGATAGCGGATGGTGGCGGTGTCACGACCTCCGGCGCGTTAACTGTGGGGGGTAGTCAGGTCATTACGGGACAAAGCATCGGGGTGGGCGAAACGCCATCAACGTGGGCATCGGCGTTCGATTTCGTTCAGATCGGCGGCACACTGGCCCTCGCATCACAGCCGGGAGTGCAAGCCTCGCAAGCCGCATATATTGTTCAAAACGCGCATTACGATAGTGATGGCTCGTGGGAATATCAAGCGACAGACGAGGCTTCGCGCATCGGAATGTCATCAGCCAATATTACGTTTGATAACGCCGCCAGCGGCACTGCGGGTAATGATATTACATGGTCCGAGCGTATGCGGATTTTGGCTGGCGGTGGCCTCACATTCAACGGCGATACTGCGGCGGCGAACGCGTTGGATGACTACGAAGAAGGTACTTGGACTCCAGTTTGGAAATTCGGCGGCACAGGCGGCACAGCGAACACACAGACAGACAATGTTGGGTGGTATACTAAAATCGGCAACATGGTCACGGTATGGTACCGAGGAGCACTTGCGAACTCGCCATCTGGTTCGGGTGCACTGGTAATTACGGGTTTGCCGTACACAATACAAAACACAACAAATCAGTACCCCGGCACTGGAGCATGGTCGAATTTGATCGCGTTTGGCGATGGTATTGCCTGCGACGGAAACCCCAATGGCACATATGTAAATATTGAAAAATTATCCTCGTCAACAAGCACAGGCGTTACAAATGTGACCAACTCTGATTGCACCCAATACTCGCAATTACGATTCATACTTCAGTATACTGTTTAGAAAAGAGAATAAAATGGCAATCGAAAAAACTATTGAGCAAGACAAGATTGAAGTCGTTGGTCAATACAAAGCGGTTCAAGTGCGCGAAGCGTCCGTGATTAAAGAAGACGGCACCGAGTTGACGCGCAGTTTTCGCCGCTACGTATTGCACCCCGACGCAGATATTAGCGGCGAAACCGCTGAAGTCCAAGCAATCTGCAATGCAGTCTGGACGGATGACATCAAAACGGCGTGGACTGAGTTCCAAGCCGCACAAGCTGCGTGAGTCACTGCGAGATCGGGTTTGTTACATTGCTGGCGATAATATCGTTATGCAGTATTGGAATTGTAATGCGGTCAACCTTGAACCGCTATAGAGATGTTTCGGATTAACTGGAGCAATTTGCCGCCCGATCCAGATGGCATGTCCTTGGCAGACGTAAAAAAGGCTTATAGGCAACTCTATAGCCAACTGGAAGAAGCCAAGCGGCAGAAACGAGCGATTGCCTCGGTCTCTAAGGCTAACCGCAAAGACCTGCTGGCTTCACGCAGCGAGGCCAAGGCAGCAAAAGGCCAGCTTGTAACACTGAGCAAAAAGCAAAAGGCGCGTGACGAGGCCAATAAGGCAGGGTATTGGTCGGGCGCAGCGGCTATAACTGTTACAATATTTTACGAGGCATTCAAGGTGGTCGGGTTTCCCGGCGGCAGGGCATGGGCCGAATTTTGGGGCCACGAAGCAGTCTACGGAGTAATCGTATGGACTATGACAATGACATTTGGCTGGGCGTATCGTGCGACTCATAGCGGGAGTTAGGCGTGGACGAAAAGGGCGCAGAGGAGGCTCTACGAAGTTTTGGGGCGCAGTCGGGACTCTCGCACTTGGTGGAGCAATATATATGGTTTTTCGTAGTCGGTTTCGCGCTGCTGTTTTTGAAGGACTCGGTGACGAATGCCTTGGCTGGGATAGCCATGTTTTTAGGGAGCAACTATGACGAAAACATGGTTTGTTACATCCATACCAACGGCACCCGCAGGCCCGCCCGCATAACCAAGACCACTCTTTTTAGCACTTCATTCTACCTATATGATATAGACCACAAGAAAATTTGTGGTGGAACCCTCTTGACAGTTCCCAACTCAGAGCTTAAATCATTACGAATCGAACGTCCATTAGACACCTTACAGGAGATAGGAAAGTAACATGTCACAAGATGCACTGAAGCAGAAGATAGAGGAAATGGAAAAGCAGCAGGCCGAATCCTTGCAGATCAAGCAGGCGGCGTTACAAAAGATGAACGAAGCTGATGCCATGATTCAGCGGCAGCAGGGCTACCTCATAGCACTTCGTGAACTACTGCAATCTCCCGACAATAACAAACTTGACCCAAATGAAGCACCCGAACCCGAAGAGGTTGAAATATGAAAGCGTTACTAACTAAATTAGGCAGCCGCAAGCTGGGTGTAACAGCGGTGGTCGGTGCTGTAACAACGGCAGGCATCGTAGAGCTTACGTGGCCAATGGCGGCTGTAGCATGTGCTTATCTAATCGGGCAAGCTCTGGTCGATATTAGAGAAGGGTAAACCGCAATCTTGCCTGTTGTAATGGCGGGCGGCTACATTGGTTTGTGGAATGGGGAGTTTTGCAGGCTGGTGTAGTGGGGAGAGTTCGTTGTTACACGCAAAGGCAAAGCCCCCGCCTTCGGAAAGACCGAAGACGGGGGTATTCTATGGCCCGCTACTTAGGCCCCTTGCGCCTTCCTAATAGCCCGTCAAACGTCCTGTAACGCGATTTGGCGGGTGCTGGGGCCGTAGCCTCGTCAATGAGCGCGTATAGCTCCTTCGCCTCTCTGACGGCATCCTCGTGGCTCTCCTCCAGTGCTGACACCCTACTCTCCATCATCATTATCACATCACGCAGCCGCTTACTCTCTTTCGATAGGTGGCTGTAGGCTTCCTTGGCGGTCTTAGCCTCTTTAGCCAACTGTTGCGCCAAGTTATCCTGTTTCTGAGAATGCTTAGACTTGGCAAGGCAATCTGTTAAAAATTCGTTTTGCTTTTTCTTGGCCGATAACGCGGCTTGCTTGAACTCCCACGCAAAATCTTCTGACACTCGAAAATTAAGCCCAACGGAGTCATCACTGGCCGTTTTTATTACTTCTTTTTCCAACTTATTCTTGCCAAGGTCGCGGTGGTGGGTATAGGCCCGCTCTGAGTGCTCAACGTAGTGACCCTTCATATTCTTGTATTCTGGCCAATGGCGTAGGATCTCTTTCGTAGGCCAGCATCCGTTGTCTTGCACGTAACGACCAATCCTACGAAACAAATATTTAACTTTGTCATCTACGCCCGCCGAAAACTTAGTGCACATGATGCTAAGATATTCAGCGTTGATGCCTTCTTTTGTAAGCCCCAACTCCTTGGCGATGACTTCCATTGCAGGCTTTACAGGCTCGCCATCATTGGCTTTGACTAAAGCATCTTTCGTGAGCGTTAGGAGTCGGGCAATGTAGGTCTTGCCACCCTTGTGGTTACCCGCTTCAAACACTACTTTATATTGATGTAACATAACTTCTTTCCCCTATGGGTTGTGGTTGGTTGTTAGAACGCTTGGGTCGCACCCCTTGCGTTTTAGTTCTCGGTGCATTTGATCTACTATCGAAGTCGCTTCCAGTGATATGTAATTCGTCCACGGATTCTTCTCGCTCAACAACTCGCACCGTATAGCTGAGAGCCGTGCTTTTAGCTCTTTACACTCCTTTCTTTTTCTGCGCTTCAGAGCGGACGTAGCGTCCATCGCTACTTTCATATACTCCCTGCCAGCATTAGTCAGCACGGCACAGCATAACAGGTTGTGCGGATCGCCCGTGTGTGCATTGTCTCTAATCCCAGCATGGTTAAAGCTGGTGCTATAGGACTTTCTCTTCGCCACTTACCATTGCCTCCTTTCTTGTTTCGTATAATTTAGTAGCTACCGTTATAGCCTCGGCTATTGGATCCTCATAAGCCAAAACCATTGCCATTTCAATGGTCATCAAATCAATCGTATCCAACACAATCTTGATATGTTCGGGCTTCTTGTAACCGATCCGCAGATGTGACAGTATTGCCCGCCTTACGGCGAAGCTCATCGCCTTCTCTTCTTCCATGACCTTAGACCAGTTACGTATCAGTTGCTCGCTGTTGGCTGCTTCGCCATGAGCCTTGCGCTCTGCCTGCTGCGCTGCTTGACGCTGCTTACGCTCATGCTCTTGGCGGGGAGTCATCTGCCGCGCCATTTGTAACAACTGCCCCGGCTTGGGCCGCCACTCGCTGTTGCTGAGTAGCCAGTTGTCGATGGCGTTCATCCAAGCGTCATCTGAAAGCCAGCCCAAGATGCGATACCACTGCCGCAACTGCGACTCATCGGGCTTCCAGTTATACTCGCTCATAATAACCTTAATGCCCGCCTTGAAAGCGTCTTGACTCAGTAAAGAACTTTTACTGGAAGTCGAGGTCGTCAACGAAGGCACCTGCATCGCTTGCGTCATCGGTGATCTCTCCTTTCATTTGGCCCTGCATGATCTCGTAACATTTCTTTTCGGGATACGCTTTTGACGGTTGTCGAAATTTAGTCGGGGATTGCATAAATCGCGGCACCCACGACTTGAGGGCAAAATCACTGATCTCCCTAATCTCACTCCATTCCAATTTGTCGATGCGGTGGAGATCATCAAAAACTTTACACCATGCCATTTTGTATTTCGCCTTATAATCTAATTCGGGATGCTTTTTCCACTGGATGTGGAGCATATCAGCTTCGATAGAAGGCGAATAGGACTTGCGGTATTCCGTCATGTAATGCTTATGGCAGTAGCCGCCCCGCTTCGCTTCAGTATTGCAGCCTGCCTTCTTGCAAAAAGGCGATGATCCGTTTTTAGTAACAATCGGTGGCTTCGGAAGTTCACTACTCGTAGTTCTAAGTTCTAAGTTAGTACTAGTGTCTTGGTCTAAGTTACTAGTACTAGTACTAGTGTCTTCCTCTTGCAGGTTTGCTTCGACAATCGGTAACAATACTATCTCCTTGTTACTAACTTTGTTACCATCCTCGTCTTCATTAGTAACAATTCTGGTGTCGATATTGACCTCTATGATTATTTTCATATGATTGCTTTCCTCTCGCTCCTTTATGAGTTGTGCTATGGTAGCTGTAATGTGTGGGATGCAGCTATTGCCTAATCCTCTAAGTCGGTCCACCCTATTGGAAACCCCATCAGATATTCGGATAGGTGGGGGTTCAGCTTCCCACCCGCCAAGTAAGCCATGTCGTATAGTGTTTGCCCCAATACGATCTTCGATCCCTCCTTGCGGTTTGCTGTTATATTCCGGCCCTGCGATACGGTTGGGGTAGGATATGATCCACGTACGTGAGCGTGTGTGCGGGGCACCAACGTCTGCACCCGATATAATATTCCATTCTGAACTATACCCGATCTCGGCCAAAGACCCGCATAATCGGTCGAGTCCTCCATTGACGAGTCGGGATACGTTTTCCACGACAACGTATCGTGGTCGAAGCTCGCTAACGACTCGTAACATTTCCCACCACAAACCGGAGTTTTTTCCATCTAACCCTTGTCCTTTCGCATTTGCCATTGACAAATCTTGACATGGAAACCCGCCAACTATAACATCGACAGGCTGTAATGTAGTGCTATCCACTTCGCGGATGTCATTGTAACGAGGAACATCGGGCCAATGCTTTGCCAGCACCGCTCGGCAATACGGGTCAAGTTCGACTTGCCATGCGATGTCAAATCCCGCAACGGTAAAGCCCAAATCAAAGCCACCAATCCCCGAAAACAATGACCCTACTCGCATGTGATTAGTGTTACGTCAACGCCGGGATTATCCCGATCCAATCTAAAATTATCTTCAAATCCAACGATAAATTTAGCGTTGTCATCGGGTATAATCTCGGCCTTAACTAATCCATCCAAAATGTACTTGACCATAAATCCGCGTAATCCATCGGGATCTCGGCGCATATTCGGCATGCGCCAATCAAAGACCACCCGTATAGGTGTCTCCATCGGCACAAGCCGCTGCGCCTTGGCTTCGGCCCACACGCGCTCGGTCCATCTACGCTTTTCGTTGGCGTATCCAGACCAATGCCCCTTCATCTTCTTAATCGAAGCATTCATCGCGGGCCAATCCCCGTCAATCGTCAGTTTTTGTTTCTTTGACACCGAATATCATTTCTTCAACATCCGCTTTGTTTACGCGGATAAGCCGCTTCCCCAATCTGCGATACGGTATAACATTGCGAACTACTACCCAATCGCGCATTGTGAAGTAGCTGACCCCCGCGAATTTCGCGGCTTGGGCCAGCGTCATCCATTCCACTTAGAAGTCCTCTAATGCCAATTCGATGGCCGCATCGCGCTCGCTCAACTCTTCCTCTACGACCTTCGGCTTCTCGGCTCTAATCCCCAATCGCGTGGCTTGATTGAACATCGACTGCCCCAAGCTGATGGCAGTCTGAGTATCGACATCCCAACCCGCTTCCCCAAACTTACGCATAATGCCAGAGGCGCGGTGCATACATTGCTCGGCCAAGTCACCCAAATCTTGCAACTCATAGGCACCCGATGTTACAGGTGTTACAGTTGCAGCAGGGGCTGCGGCGGTAGTTTTCCCGGCAGGCGGTGCCTGTATCTGAATAGCTGGTCCGGTCCCGTCAATCTCATTGGGACAAGTCTCGCCTGTTGCCACTGGAGCAACCGTGTTGAAGCTCCGCGCAGCGGCATTGTATTCTTCCAATTTCGGCGGCTGGCCATCACCCGCTGTAACGACGGACGAAGAGAAATCCTCGGCACCCGTCCGCGTAATCGCCATAACGCCACCCGATCCCGGCCAGCACTCCAGCATACTCCAAATCAAATGCGCGGTGCCTTGCAGCTTATCGCCACCCGCAAAGCTCCCTTTAATTGAGTAGTACCAAGTGCCGTGGGCCTGCTGACTTGGCCCCCTGCTGATAGAGTTATAAGCCCCTACTGTAAAGTTTACAGTTTCACCGATTTTAATTTGTGGCATGTGTAATCTCCCTTTGCTTAGTTTTGTGGAGGCGGCGAATCCGCTCCATTACTACGTTATTATTACAGTTGTCGCAACAACGACCCGCAGCAAGCGGCTCGGCGTTGTGGCCCTTGTCCCACCCACTCAACGGCTCTACCGTTATCTGACTATCACATAGACAGCAATCCACCCTATAAACTCCTTAGTATATGTGCCCCGATATACAAGACGGTGCAACCCAAAAACGCCCACACCAGTTTATCCGTCCGCGAAATCAGCGGGCGAGTGCATCGGTAGGGCTTGCGCGAATCTAATTTAGTTCGTAACTTCTTAGTCATAATCCGTTATCTCCTTATGGGTTTTGGTTGTGTGTGTGTGTGTGTGCATTGCCTGCCCCTCGTTGGCCTATCCAGCGGGGGGCGTTTATTTTAATATAGGGATAGGCCCTAATCTACGCAACTAAAAACAATCAAACTAATCTAATTTATTAATCTCCGATTGCCGTTTAGCCTTCGCCAATCCAAGCAATCCAAGCGGCACCGGACGATTGACCCCCCGTTCCCATCGGGATATTGTTATAGAACTAACTCCTATTCGTTGGGCAAACTCTACCTGTGTTAATCTTAATTTATCCCGCAGTTCTCTAATCTCATCGGCTTTCATATTTCAACCTCTTATTGGTTGTAACAGCCCCCGCCCAAGTTGTAACACTCGGGCAGGGGCTTTGATTATTTGTCGAGTCCCAACTCCGCGAGGATTTCGTTCATTGTATAGTGGGTTGCGGGCGAACTATCGTCCTCTCTCGCTTTGCGCTCAAGGTGGTCCCTTATCACTGTCAATCCAGTTCTGACAATCTCGCCCGCGTTTTCTTCGCCGTGCTCTTTGACCAACTGCTGGAAAGTCCCTTCGGCGTTTTTAATCGCCATCATCATAGTATATAAGTGCGGGTTTAAATCGAAGTAACCCGCCAGCATCACGCCCAAGCTGAAGAAATCACCCTTTGTGTAAATGCAGCCCGCTGTATCGGCTGGCCCTTCGCAGCTTGTAATCGCCAGATATTCGTCTGCCGCCTTTAAATCCTCGGCAATCTCATCGGGGTCCTGCTCGCCGTCTGATTGGTCGCTTATCTCCCAAGGCATTTTATTGTCTCCAAGTTTTTTCGCCATCGTAATCTGGCGTAAAGTAAAAATCATTGTCACACTCTTCGCACCCCTCGCATTCTTCGGGGCAATCGCAATCTGATATTCTTTTGTAACAAGTGTCGCAAGTTACAACCACTTCATACCCAAGCGGCCCGTCGCTTTTCCATATACTGTAGGATGTTGTCATATACAATCCCCTCCCGGCGTGATGTAATCTGCCGCGCCATCATGGAAGCAACCCTCGCAAAGCCCCCCAATCCCGTCAACGTCAATCAACTCCTCGTCAATTTCGCCGCAAGAAACGCAATCGTTGTCCATAATAATCTCCTTAAAATGTAACAGGCACCGCCAAGGGCCTATCCCTCGGCGGTGCCTGTAAGTTGTTAAAACTGGCTTATTATCAACCCGCCATCAAATTCAATAACGGTGGTTTTGTCTTGCAGGTCGCTCAAATCCTCGACCTCGTAATCTTCTTTGACTGCGTCTATATCCTTATACTCCGCGAACTCGCAGCAAATCCCCACTACGTCAAGCTCTATGTCCTCGCCCGTGTCGCTGCTGAGTTCGTCCAAGTATATGTAAAGGGCATACAATGCTGGTATGCTAAAGCAATCTTTATAATACTCCCATTGCGCGAACTCTGCCACGAAATCGTGGCCGTTGTCAATCGTGTTGATAATCGCCATAACTTTATAATCTCCTTTTTTTCGGGGGCCTATCCCGCCGATATTCTTAATCTATGGCAATCCAGTTGATTAGTCAAGTGCTAAATGAAAAATAAAAAAATAAATCCAAATCCAATCTAATCCAATCCAATCCAATCCACCGAACCGATGCCCCGACCAAGCACGAATAAAGATATTTATGATAGAAATAATAAACATATTTATAATAGGCCGACCCAAGCAAGAATAAACATATTAAGAATAGGCCAAAACCCTAACTTGTTACACCTTGCCTATACTTGTTACAACTTGATAACGTGCAAATATTGCAGGGGGGTAGATGGTAATTGTGGATAACTTTTGTGGTTTTTTTAACCCTTGCCGAAAAAAAAATAACGGGGGCTAACTTGTTACAAATAAAGAGCTTGTGACAAAGGCAAGGGGAATAGTCATAAAAAAAAATTACCTTGTGCTTGACTATACACTTGCCTACCCCGCATATTCAACGCGCGTCACGGATAGGCCGTGACCCACACCACTATATAGGAGTCGCGAGATGGCAACAATGAACAACCTTTGCAGCTATGATGGCTGCACAGCCCCGGCAAGGAGCAACGTATTGCATGCTATATGTGATACTCACTACATGGCAAGGCGAAGGGCCATACAGGATGGCAAGCCTTGGCCTACTGATATGGATGGCAACTATGACCCTCACACATGCCCCGCCCACGCCATTGACAAAGGGGCAGTCGAAGCCAAGCCCAAGGTTGAGACCAAGGTCGAAGCGAAGCCCACCCCCAAGGACGAAGGCAGTGTAGTGATAAGCAAACCGCAAGCCGATGCCATCGCGGAAATTTTTGGCGGGGGCAAGGACGAACGGGTGGATGAAATACTAGAGCGACTCTCCCGGTTGGAAAGTAGCATTTCAGCCCACTACAAAATAGATGTAACAAAGGACGGCGAAACAGTAGAAATAAAGGGCCTTAACCATCGGATATTTCCTTGGGTCTTAGAGTTGATCAGCCGGGGGCTTAACATCTATTTATGTGGTCCATCGGGAAGTGGCAAAACTACCTTGGCCAAGCGGACCGCCGAAGCCTTAAAATTAGCCTTTTATTATACGGGGGCCATCCTACAAAAATACGAATTAATGGGCTATATGGACGCCAACGGGAACTATATAGCAACTGCATTTTATGAAGCCTATAAAAACGGGGGCTTGTATCTGTGGGATGAAATAGACGCAAGCAACCCCGGTGCCTTGGTCGCTTTTAATGCTGCCCTTGAGAATGGCATATTAGCAGCTCCCAGTGGCGAAATGGTAGAGATACACCCAGATTTCCATTGCATTGCAGCGGCTAATACCATTGGCAAGGGTGCAACCGCCAAGCATGCGGGTCGCCAGCCGATAGACGGGGCGGTTACGGAGCGATATGCCTATGTGCAAATGGATTATGATTGGCAACTGACGGCGGCGATTGCACAGGTTGATTTTGAGGGCGAAGAAAAGCCGATCGATTACAAAGTTAAGCGATCCTATAGTCAAGCCGATTTAGACCACTACTTCGCCGATGTTAAGGCTTGGTCCGTGGCGGTTGAGCAATTAGGGCTTAACCACATTATAAGCCCCCGCGCGGCTTTAAAGGGGATGGATCTCTTACGTGCCGATGTCAAGCGCGACTGGGTAGAAGAAGCCTTCGTCTGGAAGGGCTTAGACCCCGCACAGGTTCGTAAGATTAAAGCCAAGGCAAAGGGGGATAATTAATATGTGGGTCGATACGAAATACAAGGGCGAAGTTAAAGGGGATTATATCGCCATCGAAGCCCCCTCATTGACAAGCCTTATTGACTGGCTAAAGACAAGTGACAAGGTCTGTAGGGTCGAAGCATCGGCAAGGAGCTATAGCGGGGGGGGTTGGGATGCTGTAGAGACAAAGGATTGCAAGGACGGCGAAGCGGTTCGCGCTAAATATTTTGAAATGGCTTTGGACGGTTTCCCCCGCGCAACTGAGCAACTGCGAAGCCTAATGGTTGGGTCTGGCGATTCACACCTATACAAAGATGATTGGACCTTCGACGTAGCGGGGTCGATTCCCAATGTGCCCCTTTATATTTCGGGCGAACCCGCGAATATGCAATACTTGCAACCGCAACCCGATAGGCCCCTTTGCAAGATCTTGATAGAGGGGGGTTGTGGTGGTCATACTGACGAAGCGGAAATATTCAACCGGGGGGTTGCTTTGCTATCAGCAATACAGTCATTAGAGCACCAAGGGGTAGCGGTTGAATTGCAATATATAAGCTCGTGCCAAAGCGATAGCCGACACGGGTTTCAAAATTGGTTTGTAACATTTCCGATTATCGAAATGGGCGAAGGTATGGACTTAGACCGGGTAGCGTTTTGCTTGGCGAACCCCGGCATGCTTCGTCGTGTTATTTTTGCCTGTCAGGAGCGAAGCCGCAAGCTATTAGCTCAGACCGATGGCGGGGGCTATGGTGAGGGTAGTAGCAAGGGCTTTATCCTACCGGGCTATGACATACATATCCCCCGCATTAACACCCGTCACAGCGGGGGCAGCAAGGCGATAGAGACTTTGGATGGTGCCCATGATTACATCGGGGGCTTGTTTGCTGATGCGGGCTTTGGGGGGGTTTAGAAATGGATAAGAAGCAGCGACTGTCGAAGCGCAAGCAGCTACGCAAGGCCCGCAAAGCGGAACGGCGATTGCAGCGGGAATTAGAGCGGCTGAACATCGTCAATAAAGATCGACCTTATTGGTATCAGCCGGAGGAGTAGACTAAGCCCCAAAGCCCCCAAGCAAGCCCCCGTCAGAGTATCGGCGGGGGCTTTGTTTTGTTTGTTACAGTAGCCCGTTTTGAGGTAACAATTACCACCAGGTATCCACATTTTGAAATTTTCAGCCCGATTTTCTGCAAAGTTTGCAAGCCCCAAACAAGCCAAAAAAAAGTAACAATTGCCCGTCGAAGTCCACCAGCCCCCCCCGCAAACTTGTAACAATTACTCACTTTCCAGATACAAGCCAGCCGCAAGCATGCCCCTAGTACTAGTCTTAGTCTTAGGCTTAGTCTTAGTACTAGACTAGTACTAAGCCCAAGGCCCCAAGGCCCAAGGTCCAAGGCAAGGCCCAAGGACCCCACCAAGGAACCAAGGAACCAAGGCCCCAAGGCCTAAGCCTAAGCTAGTGCAACAAAGCAAATGAGGGGGGGGATAACGTCAATGGGGGCTAAATCTCCCGATGGCATCCTTGTTACATACCTACAAAGCCCGCCAAGTCCGCTCAGTTGCCCCACAAGGGCCAAAGCCCGCCTTGCCCTTGCCCTTGCCTATGGGCGGGGCCGCTTGGCCATTGCAAGGCCGTTACAGGGGCTTAGACGGGGTTTAGGCTTATTCGGGGGCTTAGACTCACTATAACAGGCATTATCGTTAGTATCGGGATTATCGGGCTTGGATTGTCCTAAGTGCCCGTTGTTGCAGGATGTTACATCTATTATAAACTTATTTATAATTATTCGAGGTGACCCCCCTCGGGGGCGGCTCATCATCGAACGAACCCGTATATACTCCCACCCAAATGCCTTGCCGCTGAACCCCCTTTGTTACTCAGGGTTCATCGACCCGCCTTGGGGGGGGGCCTTTGTATCTTCGTGCACCTCCCCTAAATTTTTTGCTTTGACAGAAGGGGTCTGTTACAATATTATTTTATCCTATGGTTACTTCGTTTACAGAAGACAAGTTCAATAGCGATCAACGCTGGCCTTCGTTTACTTTTCGGGAGTTGAAGTGTTCCCATACTGGAGCTTGCGTCATGGACGAGGCTTTCTTGGACCGCTTGCAGGCTCTTCGTAACAAGGTGGGGCCGTTGGTTATTAGTTCGGGGTATCGTTCGGTGGCGCATCCAGTAGAGGTTGTCAAGGGTAAGCCCGGCACTCATACGATGGGTCGAGCGGTGGATGTCAGTTGTCGGGGCGAGAAGGCGGTTGAGGTGTTGAAGTATGCTTTGCAGTTAGGGTTTACGGGTATTGGTGTAAAGCAACATGGCAAGGAAGGTCGGTTCTTGCATCTGGATGACCTTACCAGTGATTCGTATCATGGGCCTCGGCCTACGATCTGGAGTTACTAATAGAATGAAAAAAAAGAAGAAGAAGATTGATCCTTTTTTTGTTAAAGGTAGGAAACGGCGCGATGCGCGTGAGTGTGCCAAGAATAAAAGAGAAGAAGAACTGGCTATTTTTAATTTGCTAACAGTGGCAGCCGATAAAGGGTGGGAGATAGAAGAAGTTGAGGGTGGCTTGATGCTAGTAGAACCCGGAGTAACTGAATCAAAAGTTCATTTTATAACAGCAGTTAAATAATGCAATTAAAAGACAAGCACCGCGAAGCGATTCAGATGATGATACTGGATCGGTATAGCCGCCGCCGCCAGACGGGCCAGATTGCTGCACAGGTTGGCGTAACGCGTTCGGCTATTACTCAGTGGAAGAATGACGAAGATTTTAAGGCAGAGTATCAGAAACAGCTTCGTATATACCAACAGGACTTCTCTGATATTCGCCTTGCGGATCGTAAAGAGCGGGTGCAGGTATTATCGGATATGTTTGAGCATATACCTTCTCAGCGCGTTAGTTTGCGGATGAAGGTTCTGGAGCAGATACGCGTTGAGGTAGGGGATGACCGTATACAAGTTGAGCATACCGTAGAGGTAAAGGGGCCGAACATGCCACCTCGCGCCGAGACCTATGAGGAGTGGATCAAGCAAAACCAGCAGATGCTGGAGGCGGGCGTAGGGGAATCAGTTGAAGCGGATTTTGAAATAGAGGAAGAGTAGCCAATGGCGGGGCAAAGTGCAGTGCAGCCGCAATATGCCGATGAGGAGCTTGCGTTGATTCGCAAAAAGCTCAAAGCGGACGGCATTGAGCTTACTCAACTAAAGCGGCAAGTGGTCAACAACCCCGATGGGTCTATTTCCACCGAACGAACGGTAACCATACAAGATCCTCGGATTCATAAGGGCCTTTGGGTAAACATCCCCACATTATACGGGGGCGAGGAAGTCTCTCAGGAAAAGGCCATAGATATTATTGCCAAGAACAAGGGCGTGGACCCGGAAACGGGCGAGGAGGTGCCTTTTTTCACGACCTTGGATGAGGCTGTTTCTTCGGCCAAGGCCCGCTCCGACTCCCTCGGAGCCGCTCATCGCCGGGGAAAAAAGTAACCAATGCCTTGGCAGCCACAGCCCGGACCGCAAGAGAAGGCTATACGCGCTTCTTTTGTAGATGAAATCTTCTTTGGTGGAGCGCGTGGGGGTGGTAAGACAGATTATCTTCTCGGAGATTTCGCTGCTGACGTAGAGCAGTATGGCGAGCATTGGCGTGGGGTGCTGTTTCGCCGCACCTACCCCGAACTGGACGAGATCGTAGACCGCAGCCGTGCGATCTACTTTGATATGTTTCCGGGGGCCGAATACAAGGTAGGATCCCATACGTGGCACTTCCCCGGTGGCGCTACGCTCAAATTACGTCATATTGAAACAGAACTGGATGCCGATCATTACCAAGGCCACCAATATACGTGGATCGGGTGGGACGAAGTGGGTTCATGGCCTAACCTCAAGGCTTACCATCGGCTCAAGGCTTGCCTGCGCTCGGCCCATGCTGTTCCAGTAAAGCGTATTCGTGTTACCGGCAACCCCGGTGGACCCGGCCATAACGAGGTAAAGCGTTACTTTGTCGATGTAACAGAAGAGGGTCATCTAACTACAGGGCAAGACAAGATGACGCGGATGTATATCCGCAGTCTTGTTACAGATAACAAGGTATTGTTACAAAGTGACCCCGGTTACATTGATCGCTTGAAGGCAGTAGGTGACGAGCAGTTAGTCAAAGCGTGGCTGGCGGGGGATTGGGACGCTATGGTAGGGGCGTTCTTTAGTAACTGGTATGGGGACAAGGTCGTTGTTCCCTCTTTCAACATCCCCAGCCATTGGCCCTTGTTTGGCGCACTTGATTATGGGGAAAGCTCGCCAAGTTCCTTCGGCCTATATACCGTAGATCACGATGATAACGTCTATAGGATCACTGAATACTACCAAGGCAACGCTTCGGCTTCGCAACATGCCGATAACATTAATGCTATCATTGAAGGTTGTCCTTTTACGGGGGGCCGCCATCCGCAAGCTATATATGCTGATCCAAGCATTTTTGTAAAGCGCAGGCTTACCGAAGCTATGAATCGCTCGCCTGCCGATGTTTTTGGCGAGCATGGCTTGTGGTTGACAAGGGCAAACAACGATAGGATCAACGGCTGGCGCGTCTGTAACGATGCGCTTATAAATGACCGCTTTCATTGCTTTGCGGGCTGGAATGATGCACTTTGCAGGACGGTGCCGACGTTGCCGAGGTCATCGCGCAACCCCGAAGACCTCGACACCCATGCCGAGGACCATGCCGCCGACGAGTGGCGGTATGCTATGATGCACTGTTACAAACCTCATGCTGCACCCGTAGAGCAAAACTACGAAGGCACCGCACAGCAAGCCCTCGACTCACTGTCGGCAGGGGGAAAAAGGAAAGGACGTTACAATACGGGGCTTTGACTTTTGTTACAGGTGTTACTATTTTACAAATTATGGCAACAAAAAAAACGACCTACGGGGCTTTGTTTCCTGTAGGCATACGATGGATGGATACTATGAAAGGCTTTAATGGAACGCCCAAGCCAACGAAGACCAAGCCTGCGGGCGGCAAGCGCGTTAAGCCCATGCCTGCTGGTGGTGACACCATGAAAAAGGGCAAAGGGTCCAAGTAATATGCCCAAGGTCGGCGGTAAACATTATAGCTATGATGCCAAGGGCATGGCGCAAGCCACGGCGGCTTCGCAGCGCAGTGGAAAGCCCATGACCAATGCACGCAAGAAAAGCAGTGCAAGTGCTAAAGGGTTTAACGGCACTCCAAAGCCGCAGACGCGCAGGGGCCGATGAAACAAGCTGATATAGATTTCTGGCGTGGTTCGATTGAAAACACCAAGGTGTGGATGCGAGCGCGTCACAAAGTTTGGCGTAGGCTGCTTAAGGCTTACGAGTTGGACTTTGAGGTCGATGGTCTGCCCGAAGACAAGACGGTAAGAGTTAGTCGCTTTTACCCGTTGTCGCGGCAGATCATTGCCAGTATCAGCTATAACTACCCCCATGTGTTTTTTCATGTAGAAGAGCCGGGCAAGGAGTTTGCCTCGGAGATATTAGAGCGAGTAGCTAACGCAGCCTTGGAGCAGATGGACACCAAGGCTGAAGTGCAACAGGTTATCTTTGATGCGTTGTTTTGTGATGTAGGGTGGCTCAAGTTCGGTTACAACCCACCGGGTGATGCCGACATGATTGCCCCCTATACTATCAATGATGCGCTTTCCAATGATTTCCCGTATGTCCACAGGGTAAACCCGTTTAATATCTTTATTGACCCCCTTACGCCCCCTCATAAGTTGTCCCATGCTCGTTACATCATCGAAAAGATGGTGGTGCCGCTGGAGTACGTGCGGCAAGATGAGCGTTTTAGTAACAGGCGGCAGATACAGCCTATTGACGAAGAGGATACGACTGATACGCTGTTAGCGGATGTCGAAGGCAGCGCAGCAAGCGAAGAAGCCGATGCGGTCAAGGATGCTAAGACCCAAGGCAAGATGACGGTGCTGTATGAGGTCCATGACCGTATGCACCGCAAGCGTATTACTTTTGCCGAGTCGGTGCGCGAGCCTATTGAAGAGATTGACCACCCGATGCTGGCGATGCGTCCTGTAACAATGCCCGATCCGTTTACGGGCGAGCCTTTGTTGACGGGGGAGTTTGAACCAGAGGGGGGCTACCTTACAAATGGCGGCTTTCCTTATTACGCATTGCAATTCGACCAGACGCAAGACTCTTTTTATGGCCAGCCGCCAATGGCTTATGCTGAAGACACGCAGAAGCTGATCGTAGAGTCCATATCGCGCCGGGCCGATCTGCTCAAGCGTTTTTCTCGCACGGTATTAGGGGCAAGGCGAGAGCGCGATGCCAACGCCGACATTGGAGAGACCTTAGAACAGGGCCGCGATGGCGATATTATTTGGGTAGAAGACCCCAGTTCTTCATTTCGTCCAATGGATTTTGGCAACCCTCCTCCCGATCAGTTGGGGATAGAGCGGGATGCGCGGGAATATGAGGAGCAGTCGCTGAACGTAAGCCAGATGGCAATGGGAGGGGGGCCAAAGCTGACCGCTACGCAAGCGAGCTTGCAGGCGAGCTTTGGTCAGTTGAACCGAGAATGGATGCAGTTGCGGGTAGCGGATTGTTACAAAACGACTGTCCATAACACGCTGCGGATGATGGCAGATGCCCGCTATACGCCCGAAGAGTTCTTGGTCAACGTAGCACAAGACGAGATGGAACCCGTTTATGAGGCTGTAACAGCCGACATGTTACGAGTTCGGTTTAAGATCGACATCGTAGCAGGGTCTACTTCGCCCATTACCGAGCAGTTGGAGCGAGAAGATGCACTGGCGTTGTTTAACTACACGATACAACTGCCAGAAATCAACCGCACTGAAGCCATAAAAGGGCTATTGAAAGCATTTAAGGTCAGTGACCCGGAAAAATACCTCGGTAAACAGGCCGATGCAGACGCTATGAAGTTGGCAAGCATGGAAAACGTGGCCTATCTGATGAAAGGTGCTAACCCCAATGTAACACCAGAAGAAAACCATCAGATCCACATGGGCATTCATGGCCAGATACAAACACTGCCAGAGTTCCAGCAGTTGCTACCTCAACAACAGCAGCAAGTCATGGCCATTGCCCAACAGCATCTTCAGCAGCACATGCAAGCCTTGCAACAAAAGGCACAAGGTGGTGGAGGTGCGGCGGCTGCGCCCAACCCCGAAGGCAGGGAAGTTCGGGAGCGGGGTGGCCAAGAGGGCAACATTGTTTCTATGGTAAGATCGCAAGCACAAGAGATGTCACAGCAGGTTCAACGTGCGCCGGGGCAAAACTAATGGTATTCCATGATTTTAGATGCGAAAAATGTAACAACTTGCAAGAAGATGTGGCATTTACTGCAATAAAAGACATAAAGCGTGAGATTGACTGCAAAAGTTGCGATGGAACGGCAAAAATGACGTTTCGTTCGGGAAACAGCATACATCAGACTAATTCCAGCATGTATGGCAACTATCATGCGGGTTTTGGGTGTGTGGTAGAAAGTTATTCCCATAAGCAGCAACTGCTAAAAAAATACAACGTAGTAGAGTCTTCGGATGCCGTAGGCGGTTCGCGCTGCCACCGGAAATCCGAAAACGACTTGAAAAAAACCAAAGTTGATGGTCCGCAATGGTCTTTTGGGGGAACACCCGCAGAAGCTATGCAGGCTGCTCAACAGCAAATGGAGGAATAAAAAACCATGTCCGAAGCAATACTGGATTTGGACTCCATATCAGCAGATGAGACAACTTCAACGGACTCTTTGGACGGTTCTGCGGATATTTCGACCACCGTAGAGCTTTTCCCCGAAGACACTCCGACTGAAACCTCTTCTGATGACAGTGGACACTCTGAGTCAGAAAGTGCCGAGACATTTGACCCGAATGCAGTAGATTGGGCCAGAGTAGACCCGAATACTGTACCGGAGCAGTATAAGCCCGTCCAAGAAGCAGTAAAGCAGCAGCAGGCCGATTATACGCGCAAGATGCAAGACTTGGCCGACCAGCGCAGGCAGCAAGAAGCGCAGCAAGCCCAGTTGACCAACATGCAGCGAGAATGGGCAGATCGGGTACAGGCCGTTGCGCCTGCACCACAGCAACTTGATCCGGTGCAACAGTTGCGGATGCAGTCCACGGACGAAGAAAATAAAGCAATGGACTTTATGGACTTTTATGTGGAACAGAGGACGCAACAGAAGTTCAACGAGCTTGAAGGTCGTTATAACGCGCTTTTGCAGCGAATGGAACAAAACGAAGCAGTTATTGGGCCTGCAACTCAACGAATGCAGCAGCGGGAACGGGCTGAAGCCGTGGAGCGCACATCATCTGCCGTAAATGAGGCCGTAGAAGCCTACGGTGAGGATGTTCGCAACCCAAAGTGGACACCGGAAATGTTGCGGTTGATGGAGAATGATCGGAATAACAACCCCCATCTTAATCCATTGACCGACAAGCCCTACACTGTAAAAGAAGCGTATGAAAAGGCTGCGGGCGTAACCGCAGGCAACGCAGCACAGCTTCGGGCCAGCGACAAGCAAGCTCGGAGATCGTCAAAAAATGCGTTGCGAACTAATGCTTCTGTCAGTGCTTCAGAGGACGGATCGGCATTAACCGACAACGAAGTCTTGTCTCAACTACAGGGGCTGGGCTTTGAATAAGAGTAACAACTGTTACAGGAGAATTTATCGTGGCTAGTACTTCAACAACTGAGACATGGGACGCGGCATGGACCCTCACCATGAGGGCAAAGCGCAAGCGTCTTACTGACAACTTCTTCGACTCATATCCTACCTTGGAGGCTTTTCGCTCCAGTGGTGCGCTTGAGATGGAGAATGGCGGCAAAGAGATCCAAGAAGACATCCTCTATGCTGGCAACTCGGCTGAGTATTTCAGCGGGTATGATGTATTGAACACCGATGCCGTAGACGGCATTACGGCGGCTTTTTACCCGTTCCGTTACGCCAGTTGCCCCATTACCATCAACCATGTTGAGGAAATGGAAAACCGCAAGACGGATGCGGCCATGAAGTTGCTGGAAGCGAAGACGCAGCAGTCGATGCTGACCTTGCGCGACCAGATCAACACTTCGTTGTATTCGGCGCAGACGGGCAAGGCTCCGTTGGGGCTACAGGACATCATTGCTGATGCGCCCGGCACCACCCCGACCACCTTGGGCGGCATCACCGTTAGTGGCAATAGCTGGTGGAAGAACAAGACCAACGATGCCAGCGGCGACACCTCGTTTGTAACCATCAGTAACACGAACTTTTACGAGGGAATGTTACGGATGAGCACGACTTGGAACGACATCAGTGAAGGCAATGAGCAGCCTACCCACATTTTTACCACGAATGACCTTTATGGCGATTTCGAGGAGATTTTTGAGGGAACGGGCTACCAGCGTCTGACGGGCAAAGACTCGCCCGGCGTTGATGGTCGCTTGCCGTCTTTCCGGGGTATTCCGGTCCAGTATGACCGCGATTGCGGTTCGGGCCGTATGTATTTTCTCAACACGAACTATCTGAAGCTGAAGATGCAGAATGGGATGAACTTTGCGAAGACCCCGTTCCGCGAGCCAGCCAACCAGATGGCGAAGGTTGCTTTTATCATTGTTGGTCTTCAGTTGACTACTAACAATCGCCGCAGACAGGGCGTTATTCATAGCTTGACTGCGTAATAATCATCCGAGTCCCAAGCCAATGGGGCTTTAAGTCCGAGAAAAGGACAAAGGAGCAAGTTTCAAATGGGTATTCAAAATCAAAACTTTGCCGTTAATCGCATAGGCGGTTTCGGCCAGCAAGGCGTTTTTACTGAGTCCTCGACTCCGAAATACCCAGTTGGCCAGATCGTTGAGTTGTCTAACGGTAATCGTTATCGTTACGGCTACACGGGTGCTGCTATTGCAGCGGGCCTGCTGGTGTCACAAGACCTTTCGGCTACTTCGCTGGTTGAGACTGACAATATCGTCATCGCAGCAGCCAGTGGTTTTGACCCAGCCGCTGGGTCGAAGCAGTTCCAGATTACGCTTGCCAGCGTTACTTTGGATCAGTATTCGGGTGCGCTTCTTCAGATAACTGATGATGCGGGCGAAGGTCACCAGTATCGCATTAAGTCGAACAGTGCCACTGGTGCCACGACGAGCGGCAAGGTGGATATTTACCTGTATGACGGCATCAAAGTTGCGCTAACGACTGCAAGTGACATTGCTATCGTTGGTGAGCTATGGAGCAATGTCGTTGGGGCTACCGCAGCCACGGATTACGTCATTTCCGGTGTTACAACGATGGCAATGACCTCCGGTTATTACGGCTGGTTCCAAACGGCGGGCGTTGCTACGATTCTCGCAGATGGCACCATCGCTATAGGCGATAACCTAACGCTGAGTGATGGCGTTACGGGTGCTGTCCAGCTTAAAGACGCTGAAACCGAGCCGTTGGTTGGCTTTGCTGCATATGCGCCCGATAATACGGGCCATGTCGGCGTAGTGATCCAAGGATTGGTTGCTTAGTCTTATAAAAACCATTGACCGAGGTGGGGCTTTGGCCCCACCTCGGTCAACTTTAATTAGAAAGAAACTACCGTGAATAAAACTCCCAAGCAGCCGCAGAGCGTTACAGCAATCGACCCACAAGAAGCACAAAAAGTAACAGCGGCAACTGCTCCCCCTACTGTAAGTGTTACAGCCGATCAGATTGCGGAAGTAATTGCCAATGCAAGCGATGACGTAAAAGAAAAGATTCGTGTGCGATTGGACCTCAACAAGACCCATGCTCGCGCCAAGAAAAGACCGATGAACAACCAACAGGTTCGCAATACGGTCAAGGCGTTTGGCGAAGTGTCCCATGTTGATGGATTTGTTCCCGATCCTCCGAGTCGTATTACCGAGCGGGGCCAAGAGGCTGTTGACATCTGGAGAAATAGGTGGATTGAAGGAAACGGTAACAATTTAAGCGAATATGATCTCGACCAAATAGCTTCGGAAGCAACGATGTAACATGGCAGACCCCGTTCATGGCGATCTAACCGTAAATGGGAACGTCTTTGCTGCTGGGTATAGGGGTGACGGGACGCAGTTTAACGCGCTCGGCGCACCCCAACTCACTGGCACTCAGCGAGATGCGTTGGCCAATGTTGCAAATGGCATAATAATATACAATTCTACGACCAATAAGCTGCAAGTTCGGGCTAATGGAAGCTGGGTAGACCTACATTGACTAATATTGAAGTAATACAGCTTGCGCTTCGCCGGGTTGGCCTATCTACTACTTCGACAACCTTCAAAGATGGTGCAAGGTCGTATTTAAACCTCGCAACTAAGGATCTTGCCTCAAGGGCAAAGTGGTTTTGGCTGTTTAAAGAGAGTAGCTTTACTTGCGTTAGTAGCCAGCGCAGTTACAGCCTCGCTGCGGATGTAGCCGAGCCTCTTTCCTTTAGAAACAGCACCGAAGATCATGTGCTGGTTATCTGGAGCAGCCAAGACTTAGATGCTAATGACCCGGATCACTCCGAAACAGGCGATCCTCGTTACGTTAGCATTGACGGCATCAACTCATCCACGGGTTACATTAGCGTTGCCCTATACCCCAAGCCCGACAACAGCACGGATGTAATTAAATACCGCTACTATGGCTTCGTTCCAGACTTTTCCTCTGATGACGATAGCAACTCGCTCGACCCATATGTCCACCCCTTGTTACAGCCAGCACTTGTTTTTGGAATAAGTGCGCTATATAAACAAGAAAAAGGGGATGACCAAGGGTCTATGGTAGACAAAGCGGAGATGGAGCGGATCATCCAGCGGGGGTTGTTACAAAACACTACAGTTCAAGGCAATCGGTCTTACCGGATGCGCCGCCGCGACAGCATGAATGGTGGTGCTTTTGACTTCAAGCCATTAGAAGGCAGCCTCTCCTAATGCCTATTAACGCAAGCTCGGTTCAATACGGACCTTGGTCAAAAGGAGTTAGATACGACCTCCCTACTGAGGACATGGGAATCGACGCATTGTATTCAATGAGCAACTGCCGAGTTGGACAGGCGGGGCAAGTAGAGAAGCGAAAAGGGTTTTCTAAGTTCAATGGCTCGGCTCTTAATAGCGGTGCTACTGTAACAGCCGTTGGCCAAGTAACATTAGCGGGCGTAGAAAAGACTTTTGCAATATCGGGTAACAAGTTTTTTGACATCACAGGCGGCACTGGGACGGATCGAACGGGCAGTGCAACTATTACTGCCGGAAATGACAATGTGTGGGAGTGGGTGCTGGCTGGATCATCGCTGGTGCTGACCAATGGCGTAGACACCGATGCAATAGCATGGACAGGCGGCACGAACAATATAGCAGCCTTAGATGATGACGGTAGATTCACGAAGGGCGCACACATCGCCTATTGGGACAATAGATTATGGATAGGTAATGTAGATGGCGCAAAATACCAGCTTTGGAGAAGCAATACGGGCGATATTACCACATGGGGTTCGACCGATTACTACAACTTTGACTATGACATTACAGGCATTGCCCCTATCGGCAACTCTTTGGCCGTTCATACTGACGAAGGCGTTCACACCCTAACTCCAACGGGCAACGCTACTGTTCCGTATCAAGTTTCTCGCCGTGCGCCAGTTGGCACGGTTTCTGGTCGGGGCATTGTTACAATTCCTTCGGGGTTACAGATTTTCCCTCGGCTTGATGGGTTTTACGCATGGAATGGCGGCGATGAAGTCACTAAGATAAGCCAAGCATTAGATGGCAGTCGCTTTTGGGACAAGCTCAACACAGCTAAACTGAGCCTTTGCCACGGAATATATTATCCCAACATGAACGAGGTGTGGTGGTTTATTCCCTATGGGGCCTCGCAGGCTACCAACAACTACGCGGTCGTTTATAACACGCTACTAAACTGCTGGTCTGGCCCTTATACCAATATGGCGCGGGATGCTTCTGGCTTAGTAGATGACTTGCCCCATGCGGGCGGCTTCGATGGGTTCGTCTACACCCATGACACGACAAACGCAGATGACACCTCGGCCATATCAGCTACATTTGAAACAGGATCGCCTGCGCCAATGGGGGCCGATGTTAGGCTGCGCTGGCTCTATGCCCGCCACTTTTTCGATACGCAAGATAGTGGATATGACGTTCAAGTGTTACAGCAGTCTCCCAAGATAACAGGCACAACGGAAGCTATCTTGATGGGCGAATTGAGCGCAGGTCTTGGCTCGTTTACGCTGGGAACGTCAAAGTTGGGTGGAAACACCGATGCTTTATACGCAGATACTGACTTGATAGGCTACGACAACATGAGTCAGCTTAAATATACCAACAATGCTTTAGACGAACCATTTACCTTTAGGCGCGTAATGTTACAATACAAGCCTATTGGCCGAATGCGCCGCCGAAAAGTTATAGGGGTGGAGTAAAAGGTCATGGCAAACGGATCATTTGATTACAAAAAAGACCCTCGCTTTAGAAAAATACAAGAAGGGGCGAAATACGGTCAATACGATAGAGACACACTTTCAAAGGCATTGTCGGGCCAAGACCTTATGGGTTCGGGGGGCTACAATATTCACCACGCTGGGGCACTTATTGCCGATAGTGGCTTTAACCCCAATGCGTCTTTTGCCGACTACACCAAGGGCCTTGCTGGGGTTATGGGGGATGATCCAAATGCAAGGAACCCCGGCTTCGGTGGTATGTCTTTTAATGAGTTTCAAAGCCTGTTTCCAACGCAAGCGGTGGACTTTACCCGCAGCGACGCTTTTAAGAACATAAGTGTTCCGAAGACGGCAACGCCAAGCCAAGGCAACCCAGCCCTCGTTGTGTCTCCGGATGATTCCACTGACGAGCCTGCTTCTACCACTACTGCTACTGCGACACCAACGCCCCCGCCCCCGCCAACTTCCAGTGGCATAGATCCGGGCATGAATGAGTTCTACCAAGGCGAGTTGGAAAAGGCGCGTAACTTAGCTCGCCAAGGCCGCACCGACTTCAACCTGCAAGATGCAGCAATAGCGGCTGGTCGCATGGGTCTTCCTAATGATATTGAAAGCCTACGTGCGATGGTGATGCAAGACTTCGTTGCCCCACAGGGTGCATCAACGGGTCCATCGGCACAGCCGCAGGTAGATGTAACAAGAGAGCAGCCCGGTATAACATTTCAAGGTGCTGGTCCGTCCCAAGCCGCAGCGCAAGCCGTAGGGGGTGTTACTGACCTTGAGTTGCGGCAGCAGCAGATGGACACGCAGCGCGAGCTTATAAGCAGCGCAGAGGAAGCGGCTGCCCGCACCCGACAAGGGTTGCCCGGCCTCAAGGTAGCCGATCCAAATCTTAACATACAGATAGCAGAGGCGGCAGCCCCAACAGGCGGCCCATCTATAGGAACGGGCTTTGCGGCACCTAATATGCTTGCAACGGGTGATGTAGAATACGACCCCGAATACTTTAAATACGAAACCGATTTACAAAACTTTATGCTGGATGCCTTGCGCCAAAACCTATCGGGGCAAGGCGGCATGGACGCTGTTACATCAGCACAGATGGCAGATGTTGCAGCCAAGCAAGCTAAAGACGAAGCTCAGACAGTAGAAGACCTTCAGCGGTATGGAGTATTGCGAGGGGGTGGGGATACGGCAGACGTATTGGGAGAATTGCGGTCTGGATACGGACGCACTTACTCCGACATATTAGCTGACCAAGCCACTCGACAGCAAAATGATCCTCGACTTGAAGCGGCAATGCAATTAGCGCAATTAGGCAGTGACCGTTACATGAGGGGCGGCGAGATGATAGGCCGCCTTGGCGGGCAAGATACACTGGCAGCGCGAGATGCCCAACAAAGGGCCATAGAGCGACAAGAGGGCATGTCGCTGGAAGCGCAGATCGCCAATCAGCAAGCCATAGAGCGCGAAGCTGATATTAGCGGCTTCCTACGTGGAGCAAGATCGCTTGAGGGCAGAGGACAAGACATTGACGCGCAGTTTGGTCGCGCAGATCGCCAGTTAGAGCAGGCGCGGGTGCTGGCACCGCAGTATCAGTCGGCTGCCGACATGGCTCGCAGCGATGCGATGTTACAGCAAGACGTGGCTGACAGAAACCTCGCTCGCGGGCTTACCATCACGGAGCCGACAACGCGAGAACGCTTTGAAGAGGGAGTGCGCGGAGCGCAGCAGGCTGAGTCATTAGCGGAAGCGGGTGTTACAGGCCGATTCGACGGGCAGAATACGCTTGCCAGAGATCAGATGTATGAGGACTCAAGAAATCTCAGCAAAGAACTGGCCAACAAGGTAAGGATGGGGACCTTGGATGCTGAAAAAGCATTTTCGTTACAAGGCCTCATTAATGAAGGCAACCTTGATCAAGTCAAAGCAGAGCTTGCTTCTGCTGAGTCAATGCAAGAGGCAGACATTTCACAAGAAGAAAGACAGTCGCAGCGCGACTATTCCAACTTCACAAAAGAACTCAACAATGCTCTTGCCTTGGCTAATATTGACCTAACAAAATCCGAAAGAATACAAGGATTAATTAATGACGGCAACCTTGAACTGGCAGAAAAAGAGCTTGAAGGCCTTGGAATAACCGTTGGACAAGAAGAACGTCAGTCGCAACGCGACTACTCATTAGCGCAAAAAGAACTTACCAACCGCCTTACCTTGGCCAACATTGATGTAACAAAAGCTGAAAGAATACAAACCCTCATTAATAACGGTCAGCTTGACTTAGCAGAAAAAGAGCTTGAAGGCCTTGGAATAACTACCGAAGCAGACAAAGAGATGCAAACCGAAAGGTTAGCAGCCGCCTCGGAAGACCTTAGAAACGAATTAGCGAATAGGGTTGAGCTTGGCACCTTGAGCATGGACCAAGCAACTACAATACAAACGCTTATCAATAGTGGAAACCTTGACTTGGCTACGGCAGAGCTTGCCTCGGCTGAAGCCATGCAAACGGAGCGGGTGGAACAAGAGGAGAGGCAGTCACAGCGCGATCACGCCAACTTCCAGAAAGAGCTTACTAACCGCCTTGATTTGGCCAATATAGACCTAACGAAGGCTGAGAGAATACAGGGGTTAATTAATAGCGGTAATTTGGAAGAGGCGAATGCTGAACTGGAATCGGCTGAACGAATGCAGACCGAAGCACTGGAATCTGGAGAACGAATGCAGACGGAGCGGGTGCTGGCATCCTCGGAAGACCTTAGAAACGAGTTGGCAAACCGGGTTGCGCTTGGCAATATTACGATGGAGCAAGCGACTTCCGTACAAACGCTTATCAATAGTGGAAACCTTGACTTGGCGCAAGAAGAGTTGCTTGGTATTAAATATACCACCGATGCTGAAAAAGAGATGCAAACTGAGCGCATTGACATGGACGAAAGGCAGTCGCAGCGCGACTACGCCAACTTTGAGAAAGAGCTTACCAACCGCCTTGACTTAGCTAATATTGACCTAACGAAGGCTGAAAGAATACAGGGCCTTATTAACAGCGGGAACCTTGAACTGGCGCAAGCTGAATTGGATTCGGCTGAAGCCATGCAGACGGAAAGAATTGACTCAGAGGAACGTATGCAGACGGAGCGCATCGTATCGCAAGAGGGTCAGTTTAACAGCGAGCTTGAGTTCCGTAGGGCTATTGAAGTAGGCGCAATAGACGGTATGCCTACGTTACAATCTCAGTTACAAAAAGCTCAGTTGGCCGATATGCTTACCGCCCGACAGGCTGAGTCGCTTGGTCAACTCCTTGCCCTTGCCAACGCTTTACCAGACGAGCAGCGAGGAAAGGCTATGGCGGCCATATCAAAGCCCATACAGCAGTTCATGGAAGGGCGTGGTTACACCGATACCAAGGCAGCTATCGCTAATATACTTAACGTAAACGCGGAAGATTACGGTGGCGAAGCACCAAAGCCGGGGCAGCCACCGCCAGTAGACCGCGTTGAACAAAAGCGAGAACAACTGCGCGGAATAGGACTAACTCCTGACGAGGTGCAGATGGCACTTGATGGCGTTAGCGTTGAAGAAATTTTCCGACTTAGGGATAGGTAAAGGAAGTATAACATGGACCCACTTACAATCGCACTATTAGGCTCTGCTGCTGTTAAAACAGGCGCGGGCATGTATAGCAGGCATCGCCAAGGTCGGGCAATGGAGAGCGCACAGAACAAGCAAGAAGATGAGCAGCGCAGGCTTAACGCCATTGCCCAGCTTCAGCGCAGCGCACCGCAACAAGCGGCTCTTAAATACAAAATGCCCAAAGATGCGATGGTAGCTGATGTAGTCGGTCAACTTGCTGGGCTGGGCGGGCAAGTGGCTATGATGAGAGGTGGTGGCGGGGGCGGTGATGCAATGGCATCTGGCGGCCAAGGCCTGTCTGGTGGCGTTGTTGATCCTAGTACCCTAATGAAACCCGCCAACGCCTACACAAGGGGCTTTGGCCAGCGCAGAGCCATCGACACATGGCAACCAAGTTATTTACGGTAGGTAGAGGATATCATAATGGCTAAAACTAATCTTACAGACCATCAGACAAATACCGGCGGGCTGCTGAACCTCGCACACAACCCAAGGGCTTTGGATAGATTTAAGTCCAAGGGGGGCAAGAGCAAGCAGGCGACGAGTGGTGGTAGCGGTCGGCCCGATTGGGTAGACAACCCGCCAGAAGGTTTTGTCATTGCATCCAGTGACGAAGGCGTTCTTCGATCTACTGCAAGGACGCAAGCGGCAGATCGCCTGCGCCAACAAAACGCTGAAGCCTCTGGAAAGTATTGGACAGACCCGCAGTCGGGGCAAACTTTTGCCCTGGGAAAGCAAACCGCACCAGATCGGCCACAAGAACCCATAGGCGAAGGCACTGACATTGGCTTGGGTGATTACGACCCGCCCGAACTTGAGATCGACTTAGAAGACTTAGCCCCCGAAGAGGAAGAAGAGGATCCTGTAACAGCTTTATCTGACCCACAAAGCGAAGGGCTACAGGGCGAACTGCAAGACCGCGAGCGTCTTTCTGGTGAAATCGAAGAAGACTTCGGCAACCGCAGGCAGCAGTTTCTCAAGACTGAAAGGGTAGGTCAAGATTCTGTTTTAGCCCGTGACCCAAATAGCTTAGAATCACAACTGTTACAACAGTCGGGCGTAACAAGCACCGAACCAGAAGAACCCGCATCGGAATATGAGCCAAGGCAGCCGCTGTTACAACGGTTTGCTCCGGGTTTATTTGACAGCCTCAATCGCTCGGCAGCGGATGATGTTACAGGAAACATTGTAGAAGCTGTTGATCCAAGCAAGTTCAGCGCAGGCGGCCTTACCCCCGAAGAGTATCACCAAAGAAGTCTGGAAGATGCCCAATCAAGGGTCGGGAGGGGCATGTTTGGCTTTAATAGGGACGGGCAAGATGAGGTGGATCGCGCAGCGGAGAGGCTTGACAAGTTTCGCTTTTACGAAAAGGGCCCAACTCAAGACGAAGCTGCCTCTGGCGGCGTTCCGAGGGTAAGTCAAAACCCCCCTGCGCCGAGTGCAAGTGATTTGATGCGGGCTTCTGCGGAAAACACTTCGGGGTTCGGTTCAGCCACGCCCGGCGATTCTGAATCGCAATTCAATTTATCACAATATTACAAAAGTCAACCAAGGGTTGGCGAACAGGGCGGGGCAACCATACAGCCCGCTCGCAAGGCTGTAACATCGGGCATAGAAGCCCCCGACATGCAGCGCGTAGAAGAGTCTGGAATGCCGAGCCAAGAGATGAGAACTGGCGGGCAGGGCATCGGAAGTCAGCTTCGTGAGCAGGGTGGCGATATTATGGGGCAACTTGCCCGCTTGGGTAGTGGCATTGGCGGGTTCGTCAAAGATAATCCCGATTTAGTGTTACAGGGGTTACAGACGGTTGGCGAATTGGGCGGGGCTTACAAGCGGAGCAAGCGCGAAGAAGAAGCGGCTCGCCGCATGGCAGAAGAAGCTCGCATGGGAACGGCTATATCGGCCCTTACAAGAGGTCGTGTAAATCCTTCTGTTGCCCCTCAAGTGCCCCGCACTACGGCTGGCGAGGGCATGTTCGATGTGTTGGCAGGCATTGGCCGAGGTGGTCAAGAGTTTATGGCAGGGGAACGCCAGCGAGCGGACAAGATGCGAGCAGAGGGGATAGAAGAGGCTGAGATTGCTCGCCAAACAGCCCGTGATGAAGAGTTAATGGGGCTTGATCGCCACCGGGCTGAAACGGAAAGAATGGCTGTAACGGGTAAAATTAAAAAAGACCTCAAAGAGGCTTCAGACAAAGAAGCAGAAGAAGCCAAAGAGTCTAAGCTAAAACAAGAAGATGCCGATTATATAGCGGGCCAACTGAAGCGAATGAAAACCCTGTTTGACGAAGGAAACTTTTTGACAATGGGCGGGGCATCAGTAGAGCAAGGTTGGTTGCCCGGAGCAACGCGCCAAAAAGAATTTGATGCCGTAAAGGGCAGCTTGATTGGTTACATGAACCAAATTATGAGGCTGGGTCGCATGTCGGATAATGATGTTAAAATCATACAGCGGCAGCTACCGGACAGAGATAAGCCTACGGCCTACAATGAAGGTGTATTTGCGGGCTTGATGGGGAACCTACAGGCGATAACTCCCGAATGGGAATCATCGCGCTTTAATGAAACAGGCAGCGGCTTTGAGGGTGGATCAATAGCAAAGACAAGTCGTTGGGGCGGGTTGCAATTTACTGACGATGAGCTATCAGACCTCTCTGAAGATGAAATACTTAGTCTCAGCGCAGATGATCTTAGAGAACTGAAGGCTGAAATGAATAAGAGAGGCTTACAATAATGCCCTCTGCATTGGCGCAAAGAATAGCAAGGGCTGAAGCACGGCAGCGAGGCGGGTTGCGGTCTGCAAGTGGCGGGTCAATGCTTGCAAATAGGATTGCTCGCGCCGAAGCTCGCCTTGGGGGGCAGAAAGAGGAAGAAGAGGAAGAGAGGGGTCTGCTGTCGCGCATCTACTACGGAGAAGAGAAGGGCGAGGGCGGTAGGATGGGCATTGAAGACATACCCGGCCAATTTGCAGACGTTGTAACATCTCCCTACGAGAAGGGGCTTAAACCACTTATCGACATAGGGGCGGGAGCAGGCAAGATTGCATTGGGCCAAGAAGAAGACGAAGACACGCGGCTGGCGCGAATGGCAGGCAGCGAGTTTGTAGATTCTGTAACAGGACTACCAGAGGCATTTAGGAGCGGATACCCCGTTGAAGGGGTAATGAATCTGGCAAGCGTAGCTACACTGCCCGTTTCGGGCGGGGCTTCGGCAGCGGGGTTGCTCGGCAAGGTGCCGAAGCTCGGCCAATTAGCCAAAGTGGCTTCCAAGCTCGACAAGGTAGCTGGAAGTAAGGCCATGAGGGCGGTAGATGCCGTTGCTGATCCAATGTCGTATGGTATTGGAAAAACTGCCAAGGGCATAGCCGCAGGGGGTCGCGCCGCCAAAGGTGCTGTAACAAGTCGCAAGCGCAATGCGGATCCGCTAATGGACGATATTCGTAAGCCGGGCCGCACCATAAGGCAAGAGGTTGCTGAGTATATACAAAGTTTTACAACGAGCTTGCCGCAGCCTGCCGTGGGTAGGATGTATGACTACTTGATAGATCCCGATAAGCGAACGCAGAGCTATAAAGTAATGAAAGAGGCTCGCAATAACCCCGATGAGGCGATCAAAAGCATTGTAAGCAAGATCCAAAAGAAAATAGACGATATGTCGAACAGTGAAGGCGATGCCTACAGGGGTGCAAGGGCTGAGTTTCTTGATAGTGTGAAAAAAGAAGACATGATAGAGACACATTTCCAAAAAGAGGGTGGCGATGCGATTGGCGAGAGAGTAAATAACCTTCTCAACCCAAGCAGTGAGCAGACGGGCTTCGGCGGTCGATTGCTAATTAAATGGAAAAAAGATACTGGCAGGGTGGATGCTGATAAAAGACCGATTTATGAAACAGTAACAAGTGAATGGGCAGGCAGGGGCAGCATACCCGAAAACGCACAGTATCAATACGACATAGAGTGGCGGGATGTAAATGGAACTGCAAGCGACCTACCCTTAGAGCAGCAAAGAGTTGTTAAAAAAGAACTCTTAGACAATGTATTGCGAAGTTCGGGTAGGTTTGAGGCTAAAAATGCACCTTTAAGCATATCGGACGCTTTTACGGAATCAATTCGATTTGAAAAAGCCCAAGACGCACCCAAAGTCCGAATGGAGATGGGGCCAATGGAAGTTCTTAGGGCCAAGCTAAAAACCTTGCGAAAAGAGGCTGTTAGGGATGCCGCAGGCAATGATATTGCAAATAAGATGGATGCTGCCAACGAGGCCTACAGCGACCACCGGATAGAGTTAGCTCAACTTAAAGAAGATTTCGGTGCCAAAATTGGCGATGCCGATGTTGACCACAAGCAGCAAAGGTCCAAGCTATTGGGGGAAGTATTAGAAAGTGAAGGCCGCCTTGACAATTTGAAAAAATATGTTGGTGATGATGGGGTGTTACAACTACTTGGCGCGTCCCATTCTCGCTCATTCGGTGGCGGCCTTGTAGTAAGGTCCAACTTCTCCAATCTATTGAGGGGTATCGCTGGATTGGGGCTGGCTTTCAGCGCAGGGGGCCTCGGTAGTGCAATACTTGGACTTCCGCTAATGCTCGCATTTTCACCACAGGCGATGCTTTCTATCTCTAAGAGGTTCGCAGCAAGCCCAATCGCAAATAGAGCAATTAGGGGAGATAAGCCACAAATTAGTGAAATGGATATTACCAAAAAAGTGATAGGGACCGTAAAAGGGGCAGAACAGCTACTCGGCAAGCAGGGGGTGAACCTGCGGCAGTTGGCGCAACAGGGAATGACATTCGGACAACTAATGCAGCGGCTGGAACGTGAAGCCGAAAGGGAACAACGACAAGGGTAAATTATGGGAACTATAAGCCGCATTACGACATTCTCAACGGGCGATACGCTAACAGCGAGCGACCTCAATGGTGAGTTTGATAACATAATATCTACTGCCAATGGCAGCATAAACGCCGATAACTTGGGTGTTACAGCCGGGCAGGCCAGTGCCTCAAAGGCTATTGTCCTTGATGCCAACAAAGATTTTGCCAATGTAACAACCTCCAACCAGATCCGTAACCTAACCATTAGCGGATCACTCAAAATAGGCACTACATTCTTGCCAGATGCGGCAGGCGGTGCTGATTTGGGGTCTACCTCGCTGGAATGGGGGGATGTTTACGTAGCTGATGACAAATACCTGTATATGGGGTCCGATCAAAACATCAAGATCGGCTACGATGAAACGACCACTGACTCCCTTGCTATTTCGGCCATTGAAGGGGCAGCGTTGGCCATTACCCTTCGTGCTGACGAAGGCGATGACGCAGGCGATGAGTGGAAGCTGAATGTAGCCGATGGTGGTGTAGTAACATTTGGTAACGATATAGCTTCCGCAGGCACTTTTGTTACACACCTAACACTCACCCCCCATGCTACCGTAGCCAGTTCAACGCTGGCATTGGCGGGTGGCTTAACCGTTGCTGGGGCTACTCAAGCCAACAGCACTGTTACAGTTGGGGTTGATGACCAAGGCTACGATGTCAAGCTCTTCGGTGACACGGCTTCGGCATATCTGATGTGGGACACTTCAGCGGACAAGCTACTAACCGCTGGTGGTGCAACTATAGATATAGTTAAAGACAAGCTGTTGATTGGCGGGGTAGCTGTAACAACTACTGCTGCCGAGCTTAATTTGCTCGATACAGCTTCTGCTGGGACGGTTGTAGCCTCAAAAGCGGTAGTCGTAGATAGCAATAAAGATATTGCCTCCTTCCGCAATGTTACATTGACGGGCGAACTGGATGCTGCCACAGGCGATTTTAGTGGCGATGTCGATGTTGACGGGACGCTTGAAGCCGATGCAATTACGCTTGGCGGGACGGCCCTTGGCTCCCTCTACTCTCCTATTGCTGGCAGTAGTAGCATTACTACAGTTGGCACGATAGGCACGGGCACATGGCAGGGCACTGCGGTAGCTTTAGCCTATGGCGGCACAGGGCTTGTAGGTGCAACAGATGGCAAGATCGTAATAGCGGACGGTAGCGGTGCGCCTGTTCTATTGGATGTAGGCTCAAGCACTGCCATAACCGTATTAGGGACGGTAGCCACAGGCACGTGGCAGGGCACCGCAGTAGCCTCGGCCTACCTTGATGCCGACACCGCGCACCTATCCACTACGCAGACCTTTTCCGGTGCCAAAACCTTCTCGGCGGCTGCTCAATTTTCTAATACTGTAACAGTTGGCGTAGATGACACGGGTTACGATGTCCAATTCTTCGGTGCAACCAGTGGGTCGAGCCTGTTATGGGACGAGTCGGCTGATGACTTGATCCTAACCAATGCCGGGCTGGCTGTAGGCAGCGATGCAACGGGTGATGTCTACTACCGAGATGCTAACGGCTTCTTGGCGCGGCTCGCCATAGGGTCCGATGGGCAGGTACTCACCAGCACTGGCACCCTGCCTAATTGGGAGGCCGCTGGAGGAGGGAGTGGTGGTGATTTTAGTGGTCCCGGCAGCAGCACGGATAATGCTGTATTAAAATTCGATGGCACTGGGGGCAAGACCGGCCAGAACTCAGGCATCATCATTGACGATAGCAACAACATCACAGGCGCAGCCAATGTAACACTGAGCGGTGAACTGGATGCGGCTACGGGCGATTTCAGCGGCGATGTAAATGTGGCTGGCGAGGTGCAAACGGCGAGTATCGGCTACACTGATGGCGATAATGCGATAACGATAGCGGATGGTGGCGGTGTCACGACCTCCGGCGCGTTAACTGTGGGGGGTAGTCAGGTCATTACGGGACAAAGCATCGGGGTGGGCGAAACGCCATCAACGTGGGCATCGGCGTTCGATTTCGTTCAGATCGGCGGCACACTGGCCCTCGCATCACAGCCGGGAGTGCAAGCCTCGCAAGCCGCATATATTGTTCAAAACGCGCATTACGATAGTGATGGCTCGTGGGAATATCAAGCGACAGACGAGGCTTCGCGCATCGGAATGTCATCAGCCAATATTACGTTTGATAACGCCGCCAGCGGCACTGCGGGTAATGATATTACATGGTCCGAGCGTATGCGGATTTTGGCTGGCGGTGGCCTCACATTCAACGGCGATACTGCGGCGGCGAACGCGTTGGATGACTACGAAGAAGGTACTTGGACTCCAGTTTGGAAATTCGGCGGCACAGGCGGCACAGCGAACACACAGACAGACAATGTTGGGTGGTATACTAAAATCGGCAACATGG
>Ga0208919_1000305_pt1 | contig 35861 bp, 47 predicted proteins | sample 4_EtaG_FD_184076 | JGI IMG/M metagenome (GOLD analysis project Ga0208919, IMG submission 184076) | Marine viral communities from the Subarctic Pacific Ocean - 4_ETSP_OMZ_AT15127 metaG (SPAdes) (version 3) | ecosystem: Environmental > Aquatic > Marine > Oceanic | place: Pacific Ocean | collected...
ATTGTATATTTGCTTTTGGTAGTCGAGTAGCTTCTCTACGGTGCTTCAAACAAACAGACATCGATTCCTGGATACGATGCTCTTTGATATCAGGTCCTACAAACATTAAAAGTGCTACAATTTCTGCTATCATTTTTTATAATTATCCAATGTTATTATATCAGGATTTTCCTTCATATATTGTTGTTTTAATACAGTCCAGTAACTAATTTTAGGATCATAATCTCTATCTCCAACAAAATGTGAAGATGACATAACTCCTACTTTCATACACATATTAATTAATTCAGCAAACTCTGGTGGTGGAGGGCTAATTCTAGGCACTCTTTTACACTCTTTAATAACTTCTAATTGTGTTTTAATTTTCATTTGCTTTTCTTGCTCAGCAATAAATTCATCTGTGCATGCTGTGCCTAAATACTTTCTCCATGTAAGTGTCACTCGTCTATCATCATCAGTTCCTTCATAATTATTACTAGGACTGTAATGATTGTAGTTATACTCATCATCTCTTTGTTCAATAGAAACATCAAAACTACCTTGAGCACACGTATTTGTGCCATTGTTTAGATACTCGTTTCTAGCTTGTGCTGATGTTACCACAAACAGAAAGAATAATATCCAGAATATATTACCTGTTAAGATCCTTGATATCATATGTATGCTCCCTTACTTGATCTGCTAATTGTCTATATAAATTTTCTGCCATCTCCCATGTTGCTTCTGCAGCTGAAAGTCTTGTTTGTGTATCTGTAAGTTTTTCTCTTTGATTCTTTAAATCTCTTTCAATATTTATAAGAGTTTGTTTATTTGCTTCAATTGTATCAGTGAGACTAAGCACGTATCTTACAGACGTAAATGTTCCGGCTAATATTGCAGCCACAACAGGAACAATTACTATATTCTTTTTTACCCATTCAAATTTAGATAATTTAATTTTCTTTTTCATCTTACTACTTTACCTCTGTTTGGTCCGTATTTAATTCTATACTTATGCGTGCCTGTGCCATTAATCTCTACTTCTTGTTTGAGATCTTTTACATAGCTCATTTGTTTTGCCTTTTTCTCTTGAGCAGAGATATAATCTAAAATTTTTCTAGTGACTCTTTCCATTTGCTCTTACCTTGTCCTTTAAAACCTCTATATCTGATAAAGCCTTTTCCATTTGTTTTTGTAAGAATTGTATGTTGACTTTATTGTGCATCATATCTTCAATTCTTTTTTCTATCTTCTCGGTGGTCTTATAAAGATCCTCCAATAACATCAGCTGTTCCTGGTCCACGGGCTTCTGATCTGAAGCCTTAAGTAAATCAGCTTGCATCAGTTCACGTGAAGTCTCCAACGATACTAATCTAGCTGTTAATTCTGTGTATGCGAACACGCCCATTGCAACCATCACAATTAGTGCTGCCACCGTCTTCATCGGCATTTGGACGTTAGCTTCTTCAGAAATTTTTAGGGCCATAAACTACCTGTTGAATCTAGACACGATCTTGTCAGATAACCATTCCCAGCCAGCTTTTATTTTGTCCCAAACTCTGCAACAAATTGCTTTACATTTTTCAATCATGTTTCTTCTCCTCAATTTCGTAAAAGAAGTTATCCGTATCTTCGGTCTTCCATTTACTTGTGTTTTCTACATTCCACTCAGATGTCTGCACTTTCCAATCTGGGATGTTATCTTTCACTGTGAAGGATGGTATATCCCATATACATCTATTGTTTGGCTGTGCTGCATAGTTCCCATCGTCTAGGGCTATGATATGAGCACATTTGTGCTCGTGCGGAATCTCTGAATGGTCCGTATCTAGTATATTACTTTCAGGGTGAGCAAAGTCAACGGTAAATAAGTATTTACCAGGGTGCCATTTCTTATCTTTTCCTATGTATTTACCAGCTTGTGCTTCTAAGATATCCCAAGAATGCACAGAAGGATAATAACTGAAACAATTCCAAAGCTGTAGCTCATCAAGTCTACGCCTAGGAACATCTTCCGGTTTAAAACCCCTTTGAATAAAGGCAGTAATTGGGAGACGATAAAAGATTGCACCATTCTCCATAATCGCATGAAATAAAATAGACTTGCCTGTAATAGAGGATAGACCAAAGATAATACAATCTTCAACTTCACCATGGTGTTTTTTAAGATCGTAAAGATATTCTCTTTTAATCTGTGCATATTCCACTGGTATGTTTGCATTTAAATAAGCCATAATTAATCATAAATATCACCCCAAGTATTGCCTGATTCGTAATCGACTTTATTGGGAACCTCCAACGTAACAGCATTCTCCATAATATCAATTATTTTTTTTGCCGCGTCATCAGACTCAACTGAGATATCTAACTCATCATGTATTTGAATATGAGGTATTATTCCTTCATTATATAAATCTACCATAGCTTTCTTTGTCATATCAGCTGCAGATCCTTGTATAAGTTTATTTAAAGCTTTGTATGTAAACGCTCTTCTAATTCTACCTCTACCATAAGTTCTTTCAGCCTCTTCAAACTCCATAGGTTTATGCATACCAAATTGATTTGGTTCCCATTTTGAAAATCTACATCTACGTCCCAATAAAGTTCCAATAGATCCAGATGTTTGCGCTGTTTTAGATGTATAATTCATAAGATCTCTAACGAATGGTACATTAGTATGATAAGTATTAAATAATTCTTCTGCTTCTTGTTTAGTGTTTAATCCTAACTCAGCTTGTAGTTTAGCCTTACCCATACCATAGAACAATCCTAAGTTTATAGTTTTAGCTTGTGTCCTAGATATATTGGCCATATCAGCTACAGTTTGATGAAAGTCTACAGTGTTATCTTTAAATTTATTTACAATGTTTGAAACAGATTCATCAAAACAAATTGGTTCAGTTGTTGCTGCGTAATGCACTACAAGTCTTGGCTCTTGTTGACTATAATCAAAACAACCCCATTTATGTCCTTTTTCTGGAATAAATAAAGACCTAATCATAGGACCTAGATCTTTATTTCTTGCAGGTATTTGTTGTAGATTTGGATTAGAATAACTAAATCTTCCTGTAACCGTACCACCTTGATCTGATCTTATTGGATTTATATCTGCATGTATTCTACCTCTATGCTGATGTTTTAATATAGTGTCTATAAAAGTTGTGTGTGCCTTGTTAATTTCTCTAGCTTTTGCTATATTTTGAACTACAGGATGATTATGTGTGGAAAGGAAATTTTTTGTAAATGAAGGTGACTGTGTTTTCTCGGTTCTGGCGTAAGGTAAGGACAAGTTGTCGAAAACTTTGGCGATTGATCTTGCTGCCCATATTTGAACATCTATGCCTGTTTGTTTTTTTACTTCTGATAGGAGTAACTCTTCCTTTTGTGATAACTCTTGCTTCAATTTATGAGCATGTTGTACATCAACACACACGCCTTTAAATTTCATATCAATTAAACACGGAAACAATTGTGTTTCTAGATCAAATATATTTGTAAGATTTTGTTTACTAATTTCTCTAGATAAAACTTTAAATAATTCTAATGTAAGTTTAGCATCTTGCTCTGCATAACTACCAACATACATTGCAGGTAATTTATATAATTCTTTTTTAGGATCTATACCCCAAGACTCTGCAGCTTCTTTCAAAGCTTTCTCGTCTTTTACTTCACCAAGATAATCAAATGAAATACTATTAAGTGTGTACCACAATCTATTTTCATCAATTAAAGATGCCATAACCATTGTATCTATAATGTGACCATTGATAGGTATACCGTATGATTTAATCCAACACACATCATACATTGCATTATGAAATATTTTTACCGCATCTGTTGCACAAACTTTTTTGAACCATTCTAAAACAATTCTTCTATCTAAATTACCACCGCCTTCATGAGCTATTGGATAATATCCTTTCCATCCCTCTGTAGCTATAGCAATACCCACTATCTCTCCGTGCCCTTGTATAGCACCAGAACCTTTTGATTTTAAATCTGGGTCTTTTGTTTCTAAGTCTATTGCAATATATTTTTCTCCTGATAAATCAGGAAACTCTTCTGGACAATCCCATTCTATTTGCGCTGTAAACATTATTTCTTTTTCTTTTTTATACTTTGTAACTTCTTTTTCTCTAATTCGCAATAGTGGATAATTTTATTTAAATCTTCTATTCCGTTTTTATGCATATACCTACAAACGTATTTCACAACACACCCTTGAAAGAACGAAAGATTATTTTTTGAAATAAACTCGTATGGCTGTATGAGAAAATGTTTATAATGTGATCCACCTATCTGAACGTTTTGTGGTTTATCTTTCATTTCATCAAACATATTTATATCTGTCATATTAATGGTACTCCTATATTATATTGATATTCATAATCTTGATTGGTTATAAATATTTTTTCTTTTGCTCTTGTTATACCTACAAAAAAAGTTCTATGTTCTGGATCAGCATCTCTTTGAGCTGATTCATAAATAATTCTTTCTAAGTCTGTAAACAAAACTACATTATCACACTCTTCACCTTTTACACTATGAATCGTAGACAATTTTATTCTAGCTGGTTTCATCAAGTCATCTCCGTTGTTTAGAATCGTTCTAATGTAGGTTTTGCTAGATTCTGGAAAATTTAATGTGTCCCAGCTCCCCGTCGCTCGCAACCCGTGATGTTCCCTAAGTCCTTCGATGTTAATCGAGTCTATACTTTCTAGAGTCTTGCCACCTGCATATCCTCTTACAAGATGTCCCTTCTTTACTGTTAAATAATCCCATAAGTCTTTTACTTCTTCTTTATTAACAAAAGCTCCTTGGTTTAGTCTTATCCAAGTTCTATACGCAATTAACATTTTTTTAGGAAGTAATTCTTGAGACTTAGCATCAAATCTTAAATTTAAATCATACAAATGTTCTCTCAAAGGCTCTAACATTTTATTTGTTCTTGTTAATATCATCCAATTTTCTTTTGAGAAATCTATGGAGTGGAAGTCAACGTGTGTATAAACTTTACCCACAGATTCTCTTGGTTCCCATTTTTTAACTAAACGCTGTGACATGTGTGGAAAAATTGAAGTAGCTAATTTATGTATAGCTTCAGGAACTCTACGTGATTTTATTTGTGGATCTAACTCACCTTTTAAATTTATAAAAATACTAGGGTCTGCTCCTTGAAAAGTATAAATAGTTTGATCATCGTCCCCTGCAATGTATGAACGAGTACATTTACCCTCTATGTAAAAGAACATGTCCCACTGCAGAGGACTTAGATCTTGGGCTTCATCGAGGAAAACACAATGTAGTGGTGGACACGCATCTTCCTCGACAAACTTGGAAATCATATCAGAGTATTCAAACATACCTGTTTGATCTTTGTATGTCATTAAATCTTGATAGATCTGTTCGGTTAACCAAATGTCTGTGCTATAATGTAAATCAAGTTCAACAGCTGCATCACTCAAAGACATTTTTTTATTCCTTGCATATTCTATTATTTTCATATGTGAATTTTTATATTGTGGATAACCAGATTCATTTATGTAACTCTCAAAAGAAAGATCAGCACAATACCTAGAATAGTTTTTAAATCCTTTCCATTTTTCATTTTTTAAAAGATGTGTTGAAGTTTTTAATTCTAGTTCTCTAGAACCAAAAGCATGCATGGTGCTTACAAAAACTTTATCATTAGTAATTCTTTTTTTAGCTTCATTAGCTGCTGCGTTACTAAAAGCTATGTATGCTATCTTATCTGGCTTTGTCATTTTTAATTCTGCCTCTAAATAATGCATCAATCTATGTGTCTTACCCGTTCCTGGTGGACCAGGTATAATTATTCTACGCAAAAGGTGGCTCCTTCATTTTTGTCTTTCTGACAATAGGTTTGTTAACATCTTGTTGTTTGACAGATATATAACGAACACTCTTGTTATTTATCTTACCTGGTATCTCTTCTGCTCCAAACAAAGTCTCCAACATTCTAGCTGTTTTAGATTTAGGATATTTCTTTGTATCCCAAAGTTTTGTTCTTACAACATACTTCCAAAAGTCTTTAAATTTAAAATAACTAATACCTTCTTCTGTGTATGAAAGACCTCTTAATATATCTTTCCAATCTTTTCCTGGTATCTTCATTGTGTAATCAGTTAACATTTCTTTAAGTTGTACATCTATCTTTGTAGATTCAGGTGCTTCTATTGGTATTGTATTTTTTAATAATTTATTTATTGCTTTTCTCCAAATTAATTTACCAACTGGTGGCATTGCTTGATTAATTTGTTCTAAACATTTTAATGAAAACCTATCTGGCTCATGTAAATCTTGTGACTCTACTTCTACTTGTTCATCACCTATCGTTACATAATACAACGGTGGATCAGAATCATACTTTTGTATTTCTTTTATCTCTGTTTCTGGTAAACCATCACCAACACCAAACTCTTGCATTACGCATTTTTTAGAATTGCAAAATGATGCAATAGGTTCATCTTTACATTTGTAGTTATAATCTTTGCCTTCAATAGATTTAATTAATGTGTCTACTTCTTTTTTATCTAGTGGTGGTTTACAATATGCATCATTATATTTAAATAATTCTCTATCCCATGTATCAGGAAATCTTTTCTTACAGTACACACCAAAATTATATATGGCGTTATTTCTTTGACCGTTAGGGATTCCTTGTTTAGAAATTGTAACCAAACATGGTGGCGCACCTTTGAGTAAATTGTCAACTACTTTTTCTTCTTTTATGGTTAATTTTGACAATTGATCTTCTGATAGTTTTACTTTATTATGCGCCATAAAAAATTCATTTATAGACATTGCCGACCCATCATCTTTAATTCCATATCTCATTGTCATTTTCATGTTATGGTACGGTAAATTTAAAAAACTACCTGTTCCACCTTTTTGCATATCTACTTTATTTTGTTTTGGAAATATTTCTGCATTAGCATAACCAAGTTTAGCTGCCATATCTTTTAATTTATTCCTAAATAAAGCTGCTGGTACAAAATTATCTGAGAATAAAAATACATGAGCACCACCAGATTTAGATCTACACACTAATAATGGAAATTCTTGTTCTTTAATTTTTCTAATTAATTCTTTGTGATCAAAGCCATTGTATAAATCAATATCTATACAAGCCCATTTACATTTATTTTGTTCGTTTATTGGAATAATACCGAGAGCAGGATCTTTACCCTCCAAATGTTCTTGAAACATTTGTTTTGTAGGTCTTTTTTTAATTATGAAAGATCTTGTTTTATGCTTACCTCTCTCATCAAACTCATCTGTTTTTCTAGTTTGACCGTAGGCACTACATGAACCTTCAAATATATTTATAAATCTATCTAATTCTGTCATCACCACTATGTTTTTTGGGGTGTGGAGTTATGTATCACACCCCAAAACTTTATTAGCTTTTGTTAGCCATACCAGTGTAGAACTTTTTTGCTCGTTCATACATATTGGCATCCTCTAACATTCCAACTTTTTCTACGTTGTAGCCATACCATTGATTACCTTTACCTGTATTTAATACAGAAGATAATTTATAAACGTGGCTAAACGATGGTGGTGTATATGGACCATTCTTACCATCTAAACTAATAGACTTCATCATTGAGTTCCATTTTCTACTAATTTTTCCCTGTGATGAACTCATAGATATCATCGCAGTTTCAGAACCTTTATCACCTTTGATAATTACAAAGTGTTGACCAACAGTCAAAATGTAATTACCATTTTGTAATCTGTCTTTACCATCCGGTCCTTTTGTAGTTTTATCTAGAATATCCGAAGTATCAGGATAGATCATTTCAGGTCTTCCTGATCCTGTACCATAATCTGCCCATTCTTGGAATTCTAATCTATAGTAACAAGGAATTACGTGTATTCCTTTGTCACCATTATATAACTGTTTCGTAACAGTGTTTAAGAACATACCAGGTTCTGCACCTTCTACGTAATTTTGATTACGTTTCTGTGCTTCTGCTGATCCGTTCTGTAAAAGTTTTAAGATAGGTGGAGCCAGACTTTCTGTCTTCACATTCTCAAAACCAGCTTGCGCATCTGCTTCAAATAATGAAGCTGAAGGCAAGTTTTCTTTTTTAGTTGCTACTTGTTTCGCGTCACTCATTTCTAGTTTCTCCTTGTTATTTTTGTTTGGTTACCTTCAAACGGTTTAAATAGCTCAGTTGGAACTTCTTGATTATTTTCAAGACGCTCTCTTACCAGAGCTTTTAGAGTCATAGGGTTCACACCAATCTTTTGAACCGGTTCAAACCCTTGACCCTTTGCAAGGTCAGCATATGCTGCCGCCTTGTTGTCTTCGCCACGACCAAAGGTAACGGTAATGTCATTTTTAATAACATCACCTAGACCGTTGTTACGAAGCCATGAAAAAGCTGCTTCCTGTTGATCTTTAGGAATAGAAGCGCCGTAGACTTTTTTTATTTCTACACTCTCGCCATCTTTCAGCTTTAATTTTGTTATCTGCATATCATCCATCATTGCAGGTATTTCTACTGATGAAACAACTCTTGCTTTCTCTTTTAATTTTTTTAGAGACTCTTCTGCATTTGCTATCTCATCTTCTAAATCTTTTAACTCCAACACTTTGTCGGATAATCGCTTCGCAGAATCTATCTGCTCAACTGATTGCATTCTATCGTTTTCAAAATCTATACTCATAATAACTTTCTGTTCTTTCTAATATATAGGTTAATAATATATTTGTCAAGTCCCGTGTAAATTTATTTCTACAGGGTAGTATTTTCTTTCTTGTTTATCCCATTTTAGTAGATTGTATTTACCATTTGTTGTTTCGGACACTATAGAACAAGCCACACCAATTATGGCAGGATCGCCTGTAAGTAGTAAATAATCTGTTTCTTTATATTCTTTTAATTTTTGTTTTAACGTTTGTATTACATAGGCAGGACTTAAAATAATCTGTGAGTTTTCTGGTAATAATACTTTTAAATTACCAAATTCTCTTGCCCCTATAATATTAATTTTAGGTACTCCTATTTTAGTTCCGGGTACATCTTGTATAACAAAGACTGTGGCCATTAGTAATATATCCTTCTTGACATTGTGTAACACATAATATATATGCTTCCAATAGAAAGTAAAAATATATTATGCATTACAAATATAAAAGCAAGCCTTTTGCTCATCAAAAGAAAGCGCTTGAGATGTCTTGGGATAAAGAAGTCTTTGCGTATTTTATGGAGATGGGTACAGGTAAATCAAAGGTATTAATTGATAATATTGCTATGCTTTATAACGCAGGCAAGATAGATGGAGCTTTAATTATAGCACCAAAGGGTGTTTATAAGAACTGGTTTGACTCTGAAATACCAAATCATATGCCTGATTATATTCAAAAAAAGGTAGGTTTATGGAGAACAGATCCTAATGCTAAAGATTTAAAACCCATGTTTTCTACTGGTAGAGAATTACATATATTGATTATGAATGTAGAGGCTTTCTCTACTAAAAAAGGTATGCAGTTTGCAGAAAAATTTTTAAATAGTCATAAAGCATTAATGGGTATAGATGAGTCTACAACTATTAAAAACCCTGCAGCTAAGCGTACTAAAAATATTGTATCATTAAGACTACTTACAAAATATAGAAGAATACTTACAGGTTCACCAGTTACAAAATCACCTCTAGATTTATTTACACAATGTTATTTCTTAGATCCTTTTCTATTAGATCAATCCTCTTACTATGTATTTAGAACTAGATACGCTGTGTGTAGAAAAATAAATGTATCCGGTAGACAAGTTGAGATCGTAGTCGGATACAGAAATCTAGCAGAGCTATCAGAAAAACTAAAGCCTTTTTCTTATCGTGTATTAAAAGATGATTGTTTAGATCTACCTAAAAAAACATATATGAAAAGAACTATAGAACTTACAGATGAACAAAAGAAAGTTTATAAACAAATGAAACAAGAAGCTATTGCATTTTTAAATGGTAAGATGGTTACGTCTGCCACAGTTATTACTCAACTTATGAGATTACATCAAATAACTTGTGGTCATTTTAAATCTAATGATGGCACAGTACAAGATCTTAAGAACAATCGTATTACACAACTGATGGATATATTAGAAGAGGTTGAAGGCAAAGCTGTAATATGGGCTCACTACAGACATGATATAGAAAAAATTGTAGAGGCTATATCAAAAAAATATGGCAATAACACGGTCGTTACATATTTTGGTGATACATCAACAGATGACAGACAAAAAGCGATTAAAAAAATACAAGATAAAGAATCACCAGTTAGATTTATAATTGGCACACCACAAACAGGTGGCTATGGTATTACACTTACAGGTGCATCAACAATGATTTATTATTCTAATGGATATGACCTTGAGAAAAGAATGCAATCAGAAGCTAGAATAGATCGTATCGGCCAAGAAAACCCAATGACTTACATTGATATTATGGCAGAAGATACTATTGATGATAAGATTGTAAAATCACTACGTAACAAAGTTAATATTGCTACAGAAATTATGGGTGAAGAGTTAAAATCTTGGATCTAATGTATAAATAAATTAAACAAACCTACGATTGTAAGTATTGTAGTAAAGGCACCACCAATAATCCAATAAATAACTGTGTCCGTTTTTCTTTCTAATTTTCCTACGTCTTGATGTAAATGATCTATTTGTCTTTTGAATCCTTGTACATATCCGTAGAGAGATACTAAATGTTCGCCAGTTGTCTTTGGTGGTTTTCCGTTTGCCATTATACTATAAAATTCATAGAACCTAAACCAGATTGATTTTTCTTTTGTTCTAATTCCTGTAATTGTTGTTTTTGTTGATCATTAAGCATATCTAATTCATTAGCTGCTTTTAAAGTATCATATGCTCTTTGTTCAACAGTATTTAATTTAGCCATTTGATTTTCTATTTCAGGAAGGTTTCTTAACGTTGTAATACCACCGTCTGTTAAAGAAGGTATATTGGGTTTACTCACTGGCATTGTAAATTGTGTTTCAAATCTAGGATTAGTAAATGGAATTGTATCTCCATAAGGACTTGATCCACCCGTAAGAAAATCTGTAACAGAATTTTGTATGCCACCACCATACCTTTGTCCTAGTGATCCACCAATGAATGCTCCAAATGGTCCGAGTAAAGCACCACCTATTATACTACCTAAAATACCTCTTTTATTGGTGGGTTGTGATAAATAATTTTTTGTGCTTTGAACAGTATTTTGAATTGCACGTTGTATTGCTGATAAACCTCTTGGTTGAGATGATTGCACAAAACTTTGATAGATATCATCACTGTCTCCACCTGTTTGATTTTGAGAACCTCCACGTCCACCACTGGCAGCGCTTAGGTTTTCGTTCATTTGTTGTTCGTTACCAAGATCCATTATAATAATCCTCTGTTTTTAAGTGTTATCATTTTTTCTTCTTCTGATAATAACGCCTGTTCCATCGTAGTCAACCCTGTTTCAGTCATAGGTGGCGGACTTTGTACTATCGCTGCATTTGGCATAGGTTGTTCTGGTAATGGTGGAACCATACTAGTATTTGGTTCTGGTAATAAATACTCCTCCTCATTCAATATAAAATTTTGATTTAATTTTTGTTTGTATAATTTATTTTCTATTTTACCTAGTTGTTTTAATATTCTATTGTTTAAAGGATTTGGTATACCTTTTTCTTTAGACTCTTTTTCATACGCTGCAATAACATTATCACTTATAGAGAATGGTTTAAATTTATTGTCTTCTATAAAAGCATATAAGTTCATTGCACCTCGATCGTCAAATTCCTCTGCTATTTTTTTATCTCTTAAACCTAAAACTTTTACAGCGTCATACAATCTACGCATTTTATTGTATGTTTCTAATCTTTGTCTGTTGGCTTTTATATATTGCCTAATAATTTGATTTTCGTCTTTTACAGGATCTCCTGTTCTTGTGCCTCTATATATTAAATTACGTTCATTTCGTTCGTCTCTTTTAAATTCTTGTATTCTAAAATTAAGAGTCTTTTCAAGATCAAGTGGCACTTTTCTAAATCCAAATAATCCCATAAGTTCATCTGGTATTTCATACTTTGTGCCTTTTACAGTCTGATCCGTTAAAGCTTTGTATAACCTAATTAACTGTTCTCTAGATCCTGGTGACAATTCTTTAGCTGCATACGCTATTGCTGCAGAAAGTTTATCTCCTGGTTCATCTCTCTCATTCCATATTTGTCTACCCTCTTTTGTTTTACCCTTTCTAGCAAATATATCTAACACAACACCTGTCCAAATAGATTCTTGAATAAAAGGTTCAAAAACTTTTCCTATAGATTTTACCATACCATCTAAAAGTTGTGGAACTAACGGTGAATTAGGATCTCTTTGCACAGTTGCTAGTGTAGTTTGCACAGGTTGGATCATTGTGTCATAGAAAAAGCCATGACTAAAATCTATGTATTTATATTTACCATCCTCATATACAGGTAAAATAGTATTATCTTCTGACCATGTTGGTAATACTTCTCTTATAGCATTAACTTGATTTCTAGTTATTCCGTATAAATACCTAAATGCTTCTGTAGCTATCACAGGTATTGCAGTATAAGTAGCTGCTTGACCCACTAAACTATTATAACCAATTTGTTTTCTTACAGGATCTTTGATTTCTTTTAACGCTCTTGCAGTTGTGTTTACACCTGTTCTATATATTTCTGCAGGGAAAGCTGCGAAACTTCCAAGTGGTGAACGTCTAACACTTTTTACAAAATCAGATACGTATGCATAATTAGGCACAGTTTGTCTTACAATTTCTGCTGCTTCTTTCATTAAATCAAGATCTGTTGGTTTAGTTGCTTGTGTTACTACTTTACCATTTATATCCTTAATACCTTTTTTAATTGCAATATTAAATGCATTATCTAATTTATAAAACTCTGCTAAAAAATTATATACTCTAAAAAAATCATCTTCTGCTGTGTATAAATCTTGAGCAACATCATACAGTCTTTTAAATTTACGTGTGCCTGTGTTTAATATTTTATTAAAAAATTGATCGGCTGACATGTTAGCTGTTCTAACTTGTGCTATATCGTCAAATATTCCCTCTAGCTCTTTAGCTACAATGTTTTGATTAGTAACACCTTCCTCTAATAAAAATCTATACAACGATTGATCTTCGGGCATATTTCTAAATCTTGGATTACCCGTCATTCTATATAACAGTTGAGGTTGTACAGTTTTTCTAGATCTGTTTAAAAACTCTGCAATCTTTGATGGTCGTATTAATATGTTTCCTCTATGTATTGTTGTAAACATTGAAGAAAAAAAGTTTCTTGCATGTGTAAAAGGACCTAAAATAGTTTTTGCAGCTTGTGATAAACCTTTTGGTATTAAGTTAAACATTCTGTAAGCTAAACTTCTTGTAAGTGGACTACCTACCACAGCATCTCCTACTCTAATAGCTTCACCGTACGGAACTGTTGTAAAATATCCATCTAGTGGACTCTTATAGATTGTTTCAGGCAAGCCTGATTTTAAACTTAAAGGCACCTTAGATATTTCTTGATTTGGTAAATTTACTACAGCATCGTTATAATTTTTAAAAAATATGGGTCTACCTTCTGCAGCCCTAATAATGTCAGGGTTGCCTTGCTTAATGGCTGCTGCAATTCTTTTGCTTTCATCTAACAACGTTTGATAAAAATTATCTCTTGCAACTGATTCTGCAAGTTCAGATGATACATTGTATATACCTTTTTGTACATCTCTGTACTCACCAAATAATTTTTTAAATGCATTAAGATCAGATTCTGTTTGTATCAAACTACCTTTACCATCTGATTTAAATTTACCTGTGGTAATATATTTACCCATATTAACTCTTTGCACTGCTTTATCTGCTAAAGCACTTTGTTCTCCAATATCAAACAATATTTCTTTTGTTGTTTTATCTCTAAATGCGTTTTTAGTTATGTCGTTAACTAATTTATTAGCTGTATCATCATCTAATTTTTTTCCATTATCTCTTGCATATCTTTTTAAAATATTAGCAACTACTTTCATATCTTCAGCCGCAGGTTTAAATCCATTAAATAAACCTCTATTGTCATCAATAATTTTATAATCTACTGATAAAACATTTTTAACTCTTTCATTTAATATTTTATTTAATTTTTCTTTTCCTACTGTTACATTTTTACTAGCTGAAATTAAGTTTTTTAATTTGGCTGCAGTTTCTCTAAAAGCTGTAGCATCTGATATTATTTTGTTTGTAGATTTTTTAGACACCCCTAATTTATCTAAGGACTCTGTAAACTTTTTTGTGCTTTGTTTTGCAAATCCAGGAAAAATTATATTGTTTTTGGTAACAACATCGTCAGTGCTTTTGAACATAAATTCAGATATAGTTTTAGAAAACATATCTGGATCTTTTACTGCTTGCGCCGCGCCACTTGTTTCTTTTGAAATCTCTCTTAATCTATCATCAAAATTTCTAGAAGCATCTTGTGCTAATACTTTTATTGAAGATTTTTTACCTTCTAATTTTTGTATACCGTCAAATAATTCTTGAGTTTTATTACTTCTAGATCTAAATGGTTTACCAACAAATCTGTCCACCCATCTTTCTAACATGCTATCACTGTACGTAAGTTCTTTACCTTTTTGCATAAGAAGTTTGCCAACTTTACCTGTGCCCACTACAGCTGGTATAATGGGAAAACCAAGTTCAGCTCCAAATTTTAATCTATTTAATAATTGTCTTTGTGCATCTTTTGCACCTAATTCTTTTTGTTCTCTATCTAGTCCTGTAGGTAAAAAATCTAAAAAATCCCAATCACCAAACGTACCTATATCCTCTACATCTGATACAATAAAACCACCACCAACTCCTCCACCAACAGCTATAGCTATAAATTTATCTTTGCCCGTTATTCTATTTAAATCTTTTGCTTTTTTTACAGCTTTTGCTGCGTTTATATTGTTTGTAGTTTTAACATACCTACCAGTTTTAACGGCGTTTACTAACTGTCTAACTTTTTGAGAACCTTTTTCCACAACTGGTATAATAGTTTTTTTTGCTATTTTACCTGCACCATACAACTGACCAATAGCCTCTGTAATTTTACCTGCTGCTGTTTCTCTTGCTACATCCTCAGCTGCTTGTTCTATTTTACCTAACGTTGTTTGCTCAAAAGCTTCATTAAATTTAGCTGTTAATGTTTCGTCTACGGGTATATCTTGATCTCTGAATATATCAGTAAGTAAAGTTCCAAACGTTACAAGTCCTTTTGGTATTTTTATACCAGCACTAATACCTGCACCAGTTAAAGATTCTACAAGAGATACATCTTCTTCTACCTCTTTACCTTGCACTTTGTCTACAATTTTACTAACGCCTCTAATTTGTTCTTCTATTAAAGTTCCAGTAACACTGTCTTTTGAAATAAGGCCTTTTTCTTTTAATACATCTAAACCTTTAGGCTCTTCTGTTTGCTCTGTTTCTTCTTCTACTGTTTCTAAAATAAACTCAGCGTCTTTCGGAATATCTTCTACTTTATCTTCTTCTAATAATTCATCTTCTTCAATGAGGATAAATTCTCTTTCATCAATCATATGAAATTACCTCTTTGTTTTAAACTTAGGCGTCAGTGTTACACCGTCATAAAGATACCATGTTTTATTATTGTAATTGTAGTAGAGATTATTAATTTGTAATCTATCTGCGTCGTCTGTGATTAATGTTCCTTTTTTCTCACCCTGTTTATAATCAGATTCCGGTGGTAGATAATATAAATTATTATCTATATTAAATTTACCTTCTTGAAATGTTTTGTTTTTTACTAAAGCGTCTTTTGCTTGAGCTATATCTTTAGCTGCTGATGGTATAAAATAAGATTGTTTAGTTATTCTATTTCTCTCTCTTTTCATTATGCCTTCAGCTTCATTATCTAGACTCTCTCTTAAAATAGTTGCTGATGATTTACCTTGTCTAAATCTATCGTCTTGAAATAATTCTAAAGCATATTTCTGTACGTTACCGCCATATTTTTCTTTTAATTTAGGATCAAATTTAAATGCATCTCGTGCTTGTAAAATATATTTTTGTAAACCACCCGTGCCCATTTTTCCTATTAAAGATGCAGCTATTTTTCTTCTACTTGCATCTTTTAATTGTTGAGATTTAACAGCAGTCGCTAAAGGTTTTCTAGTTGCACCTACAATCTCTTGTAGTTTTGTTCCACCTGCAGCCTCTCCACCAATTAAATTAGCACCTGTTTGTAATAAAAATTGTGTTAATGGATTTGCTAATGGGCTAGCTCCTGCTCCAGCAACAGCATCAACTAAATTAACTCTGCTTTGAATATTTTTTAATTGATCTGCCATTTCATTTGACACGCCTTTTTCTGAAAACATTTCTCGAGGCTTGATACCAGTCATAATACCTTCCATGACTTCTCCGCCTTTTCTAAACATTGGTCTTTTTAACGTTCTACTCATATTATGCAAACTTTATTGGCGCTGGATTAATTAATCTATAAATACCAGCTAGTGTTGATGCTGTTCCTAAACCTGTAGCTAATGGTGAAGGTGTTGGTGCAGGTGGTAATATTTGTTCTCTACCAGGATAACCTGCAATTAATTGTGTAACACCAGAACCAAATTGTTGCGCTGCTTCTAATGGTTGTAAGGCTTGTCTTGATGCTAATTGCTGATCAGCTGTTAGTAATTGTTGTTCTCTTGCACCTTGTTGAGCACCTAAACCTGTTAGTGCTGAAATCTGTTGACCCAACAACGCAGGGCTTTGTTGTGCTAAATTTATATTTCTAGAAAAATCTATTCCAGCTAAATTCTGTGCTTGAGCAAAACCTTGACCTAATAATTGTGCTTGTAAAGCTGCTCTGTTTCTAGCTTGACCTGTTAAGTATTCTGCTTCTGCAACACCTTGTCTTCCACCACCAAATGCTCCTGCACCTATTGCTTGAGCTGATAGTGAAGGTAAACCAGCTTGTGTTTGCCTGTCAAACTCTGCTAACGTGGTGTCAATAACATCTTGTTGATATGGAGACATATAAGCTTGATAAGCTGTAGGTCCTGTTAATCCTTCTGCTTTTGTTAAGAAAGGTTGAAAACTACCAAGGCCAGATGTTAAACCTTCTGCTTGTGTAGTTAATGCACTAGGTCCAGCAACAAATTGTCGACCCATAATTTTTGATAGGTCTTGTCCTTTAAAATCACCAATTGCTTTTGTTAGATCGTCTAGATATGTTTTTGCACCTGCTTCTATAAATTCTGCCGGGGCTGTTCTTACAACTTCAGCCATTATACTTTTCCTCCTGCTTCTAATCTTTTCATAGTGTCATACATCCTTTGTGCACCTAGATTGACGTCTCCGCCTCCTGCACCTCTTACAGCATCTGCTGTAAATACAAATTCGTTGTTGGATAACATCGCTGGGATATCATCTTCTTTTTCTTTTATACCAACAGGTTGTATAAATCCACCTGTTTTTCTAAGATCTAGCTCTTTAACACCTTTTGGATTTTGTCTTATAGGTAGACCCTCGATGCCCGCCGCTTGCATGGCATTCATGCTTGCAGAATCACCTGTGGCTTTATTATTTCTTGGAACTATACCCTCTAAAATTTTTTCTTTATCCATAGGTATAACTATGTCTTCGCTATCCATCTTATCATCAAAAACAAGGGGTAAATCTTTACCTGTTTTCATGTCCGGTATTACTGAAGATCTTGGCACTGGTATTAATCTTCGATTACCATCTTCATCGTATGTTATTAATACAACCATGTCTTCTTCATCCATAATTGAACCTAGTCCTTGCAATCCCATAGGTGTTCCCTCAGCAGCACCCATTCTACCCATGTCGTATATACTATCTAAATCTTTTTGTTTTATCTTTTTAAGTTTTTTTTCTCTTAATTTTTCTAATAATTCATTAAGTTCTAAAGGTGAAAGATTATCAAATGCTGCTAAACCTTGTATGTCATCTTCCTCTAAAGCTCTTTCTAATTTTTCTATGTCACTTCCCATGCTATAACCAATTCTACCACCTAGAGCTGCTAAACCTCTTCCTTCTTCTGTTTTCATCATACTCATTCTCTCAAATTCTTTTTGCGCTGCCTCTGCTGCATCTTTAGGAGATAGTCCCATGTCTATATATTTTTCAAATAAAGCTTCTAATATTTTATCATTCTCTATATTAGATGCCATTTTTATTGGAATGTCTTCTTCTATTCCAAAGTCTCCTGGTTTTGGTCCAAAAGGATTTACAGGTTGTGTTGGGTCTGGTGGTAATACTGGACCATCAGCAAAACCTACTCTACCACCTACAGCATATTCTGATGTGTTAGTTGTAACAAATTCTCTAACCTGTGCTTCATACTCTTCTGAATTAGTATCTGCAGTTGGTGGGTTTAAATTTCTATAATATAATTCTAAATATTTTGATGGATCTCTAGCTAATTCTTCTTCAGCTTGTACTTCTGACATACCAAGTGTCTTTGTTAAAAAAGTAGATACTCCTGCTAAAGCTAAACCTTTAGTTAAAAATCCACTACCTTTACCAGTGCCACTACCAAAACCTATACCCTTAGATATTCTACTAAGTAAATCTGTGCCTGCAACTCTACCACCCATATCACCAGGAGTTCCTAAGAAAAAATTTCCAAGTGCAGATTTACCTGCTATTCCTGCTGCTTTTAAACCTGATATGCCAGGACCAAACTGAGCTTTAATTCCAATTCCTGGAGCATAGTACATTGCAGCTGCAGTTAACGCAGCTTTACCTAAATCAGAACTTGCAATATCTTTTACACCTTTAGTAACTTTCTTAACGGCTTTTTTGATACCACCTAATAGTGCTTGTTCTCTAGGCACGATATTCATAATACCACCGCTCATGTATAATTGTCTATTCATCTGTCCTCTAGATATTGTCATAATTTAGCTAAATTGTTAAGGCAGGCTTAAAGATCCTGTAATCTGTTATTTTATGTGATTTTTTTGGACACGTCAACGCTCTTTTCTCTTGCGTCAATTGCTTTTTTAGATGCTAATAACTCATCCCAATATCTTCCACAATACTCATACTCACCTGTGTGAGATATAAAATCCATACAATATAAGTGTATTTTACCACCCATTTCTGTCCATCTTTTACAAAAACCAAAGTCTTCACCAAAATATTGTTTAGTACTAGGGTCATGTAAACATTCAAATAAATTGTAGAAGTTCTTTTTATAATCTTCTACACCATTAATTAAGGTTGGTTGATGTATTCTTAAATCAGGGTATTGTTTCATCATCTTTTTAATAACATCTCTTTTAATTAACATACATCCTGTAGGAGCATGAGTTACTTCTGCAACACCATCGTCTACTATAACTTCATTCATACCTTCTACTTTTACAGGGTAATGAAAACCTGCTTTAGATATTTCATCTATACTTGTAAGATTCAAAGCTTTCATACGTCTTTCCACTTTAGGCCAATCAATGTACTTCATAGGGTAAGGCGCTGCTATAACATCTTTATCTTTTTCTAACATTTTAAATATAGTTTCTGCATTAAAGTCTATGTCTGAATCTATAAACAATAAATGTGTATGCTCTGTTGGCTCATTCATAAATTCAGATACAATTAAGTTTCTACCTTGTTGAACTAAAGATGATTTATATAAAGTAAAACTAACAAGTATATTTTTTTGTAAACACTTTTGTTGAAACTTTAAAAGAGCTTGCGTGTAATGTATGGACACTTCACTGTGTACAGGGGTCCCTACAAAAATTCTATAAACAGGATCTCCAATATTTATTTCTTTCACTTCTTTACCTGTGCCAAACCAAATCGGATCATCATTTTTCATTTAATATACCTTTCAATAACTGTAACCAACTCATGGATATTTTAGGCCATCCATAATAAACATTAGCATATTTTACTTGTCTACGCAAATGGTCTTGAATCGGTTCTAAATGTAAGGTTTGTTTTGCAGATGTTATACCTATAGAGAATTTTCTTGCTAAAAATTTATAATCTTTACAGTGTGGAATATACATAGGAAACTCTGCTCCCGTTTCGTATAGAGCACCATAATTAGTTGTTACGCAATATAAGCCTGCTGCCATTGCTTCTAGTAAAGATATGCAAAATGTTTCTTCCCATATACTAGGATACACAAACATGTGATAATCTTTTAAATGTTCTTTTATATACTCGTTTGATTTGTAACCAATGTAATTAACGTTTGGTAATTTTTTTGCTTGGTCGTATAAAGCCTGGTAAGTTTTATCATTTGCTTCAGCAAAGTCTTTTCCATACACTTCACAACTAGAATAAACATCTAATTCTATATTTTTATCTTCTATTAATTGCATAGCACCAAGCAATACATTCAAACCTCTCCATGGTGTACAGTGATGTATAATTTTTAGTTTATCACCTTTACTATAAGATATTTCTCTAGGTGTAATATTATCTATACCATTTTTTATAACAACACATCTTTGTGTAGGTAGATCAAAAAATTTTGTAAAGTGTTCATAATTCCAATGACTATTAAATACATACCAATCATATTTAGTATGATTGTTTTTATTTTTAAACCAATCATGCAAATTGGGTTGATCCCAAGAATTTTTTTGCCACAAAATATTTATCTTTCTTTTTGATAAAGGTATTTTCTCTGGAACAGATGTTGTTATTTGAACACGATCTAATAATCTATTATCTACATACTTATATAGATAATCTAATTGTAATTCTGTTCCGCCTTTTGGATTCATTTATTTTCTATAATTATATTAGAAGATATTGATATTCTATTACCAGAGCTTTTAAAAGGATAGACTGCATGCTCTAACCAAGCTGGAAATATAAATAAATTTCCAACAAAAGGTAAAAAAAATCTGCCATTACTACTATGTGGTAAAGTCTCTCCATAAAAAAAATTAATTGAACCAGGTGGTGATGTTGAACCTGTGCCTTTAAGATCTTCTTCTGCTTCTTTTAATAAATTTCCAGGCACTTCTAAAAAAATCACTGTAGAAAAATCACAAAATACGTGTGAGTGTATTGGATTAAAATCTCCTGCTTTCATATAATTTACCCAAGAGTCTACTACCTTTAAATTACCTAATTTACGTTTGAAATAACTATTATAATTTTTGCTAAAAAAATCAAATTGAGGTTGTAAGATTTCTTGATACTTTTTAGAGTCAATACTATATTCTGTTTTAAAATGACCAACTAAGCTTTCAGCATACAAATTCTTTTTATCTTGACTACAAAGAGATTTAAGTTTGTTAATACTATCTTGTTCAACTTCACATTTAAACAGAATAGGACCAAAAATTATATTTTCTGCCTTCATTATTTAATTTTGTTTTTTGTCTTTTTTATTTTTTTCCATTCATAAATTCCTGCAGAGTGTTCAAACCTTTTGGAGATACTTGTACAGTTGTATCTTGTTGAACATCAACAGCTATTGTATCTGTATCTGGATTATTAACATCCGCTTTCATTTCTTCTTCGTCTTTATACACTTGACCTGTTTTTACATTCTTACAAACTGTAACAGTGGTACAGTGTATTCTTAATATATCATCTGACATTATCCATTCTCCTGTGATCTATCTATTAAAGCATAACTTAAAGCTATTTCTAACTTATCTGCAGTTTCTGCTTGCGCTTTTATAGCATCACCTGCTTCTAAATTCAAGCCCTGCGCAGTAGCATTTACTGTGCTAGTTGCAGCTATATCTTGTCTAAAAAATTCTGTGTCAGCAGACGCAGAAGAATCTCTTAAATCACAGTTTACAGTTACAGCTCCTGTGCTGTTGTTAGATACATACATAGATTTTACAATAGCTATGGATGATGTGTTAATGGTTAACACAGTTGTCATGTTAGTTGTTGATAATTTAATTTGTGCGTTTTTATATTGTATAGTCATTAATTCATAAAGTAGTTAAAAGCATCCTGCTCATCTTTCAAATCTTTTTGAAAACTGAAATTAAGCTGATCTTTAATATTGTCAAGAGATGCAATAATTTGTCTTTGATTTTCAACTTCATATTGATCTTTTGGTTCTGGTATATAAACAGTTATTTTAGCCATTATCTTCTTCCGTCTGGTTGAGCATCTAATCTCAATGTTCCATATCTCCAAGTTTCACCTGTAGATTCATTTTCAATCTTAATAGCTATTAATCGACCTCTAGCTCTCGTGTCAACTTTATCTGTTGAGGACGTAACTGTAAAAGGTCCAAGAGGAGAACTTGCTTGAGTGTTGTTTGGAAAATCATTTAAAAATAAAGTTATCTTAGAGTTCCCTGTTAAATATTTATAATCAGGTATAAATCTTCTTACTGAACTAAATATCTCTCCATCGTCAATATCCAAGTCTCCAGATGTTATAAAGGCAGGTATCGCTGTAGATGATCCATCTGCTACTTGATCAGTGCCTTCTTCGTGAGCATAATAAGTTGTGGCTCCATAAGTATTAGTAATTCCTTGAATAGGAAAATTAGGAGTTCCTGATGATGCGTACTCTGTTGCGTATGGATTATTAAATACGTAGGCATCAACGTATGTTGTTCTAGATAGAGATCCTGTTGTCCATACATTTTCTGCGTAGTTGTATGTAACAACTCTATCAATTTGCTCGGATCCTGATTTCGGATAAAACCACATAACTTCATCATAAAGAGAATTATATCCAGCTGCTATTGTTTGTGTAGCACCAAAGTTTAATCCAAGATTATCTCCATCAGTTGTAAATACAAAGTCTTCAACTAAACAAGGTAATGATTTAACTGTACCATCAAACACAAAGAAACCACCTGCATCACCCATCCAATATACAGCACCATTCGCATACACAATTCCATGCTGACTAATACATCCACAGTTTGTGCCGACCTGTCTTACACTAAAAGTAAAAGGTGGTCCTACGAATTGTATTGTATAAGCTGCTCGATCCGTGAGAACTAATGTGTAGTCTTTTGCATTTACAGCTCCTCGTATCTCGCTACCTGCATCGAGTCTAAAAGTTCCAGCAGTATTTGTAGCTGTGGGCGTGTAAGTGTTTAAATCTTCTTGGTTCGAGAATCTAATAAACATTGGATCTTGAGTTGCCGGTGTACCGATTGTTGTTTCAGTTCCTAAATGAAATAAGTGTCTATCTCTGTCAGATACTAGTGTCATAATAGAAGCTGTTGGATTGCTAGTGGTTGCAAAACTTGAAGTTGACGTTGAGGCTCTAACTGTTCTAGCACCTACAGCTCCAGCGTTCCAAGTAAAAGTTTTACCATTGTGTATGGTTGCAACTAATACTTCACCAAAATTATCAAGTGACCAGTTAGCTGGATCTAAAACTACGTCTGATGTTGTTCTTGCAGTTCCCCATGTAGAGTCACCCCAAAGATATGTTCCCCAACCATAACCAGTTGTTTGAAAAGTTGGTCCAATTATTTCGTATGGGTTAAGAGTTGCAGCTCCTGCTGCTGTCATACCTGTCCCTGACTCAACGGCAGACATGGTAATTGTAAATGAGTTTGTAGCTGAAGTTATAACCTCGTAAGTTTTATCTGTAAAATCTGCAACGGCGTATCCTGTAGCTCCACCGCCAGGTAAAGTCACTGAAGAAAAAGTTACATATCTACCCTGAGCTAAACCGTGAGAGGTTTTGTTTATTGTTACAGTTGCGTTGTTATTTGTTGATGTAAAAGTAGCTCCAGATATAGCGGTAGCTAAAGGTGTAATGTCATAAAAATCTTCATCGTAATATAGAAACAAACCTTGAGATGTACCTATCGCTGTATACTTTTCTCCATTCAAAGAGGTAAATGCATGTTGTGCTCTAGCAACTCCTGGTAATTCTTTTTGAGCTACTGTAAGTTGTTTCCAACCACCTATCTTTTCAGGTAGTCCTGATCTAAACCTAACAAAGTCTCCATCGATCCATTGACCTTCAGCCCCTGATGCTGTGACTTGTTTATTAAATCCTGGTACAAAATTAAGTTTTTTTAATGGCATAGTTTATCCTCATTGCAATAAATGGCTATTATAGTATATATTATAATATGAATATAATGAAAGCAAGAATTGTTTGGTTCCCAGAATTGTTGACCTATATAGATTATGACTATCTAGAAGACTCTGTTTCTTGGGATCAGGAACAAGATCATTTAGCAAACGTTAGAAAATATTTAAAAGAAGATGGACTGCTTTTTCCAGCTATCATAGCCTTCAATCACAACCACGATAAATATGAAATCCATGGAGGGCATTTTAGATTTAAAGCTGCTAAAGAATTAGGGTATGATGGATTAGAAGCTTACAAAGTCTCACATCCTAGAGATGTTCTGTATTTGACAGAGTTTAATCAAATGTGTTACAAGCATTATCTAGAGTTGAAAAAGATAAAAGAAAATCATAGACCCAATATTAAATTTATATGAGTTACGAATCTTTAGAAGAAGCTAAAAAATATCATCAACAAAACGCAAACTTTTGGACAGGTGAATCTTTAGCTGAGTATAAGTACGATGTTTGGACTATTGTGAAAGAAAGAAAAGTTACTAAAATTTTAGATTACGGTTGTGGTAAAGGTAAATTTCACAATCTCCTTTTTAACAACAAGAATACACCAGGCGCTCCTATGGGTATTAGCATAGCTAAATATGATCCTGCTTATATACCTTATTCTGTGAAACCAAAAGGAGACTTTGAATTAGTTCTTTGTACAGATGTTATGGAACACGTTCAAGAGGATAAAGTAGATGAAGTTTTAAAAGATTTATTTGATTCTGGTCCTTATATATTTTTGACAATAACTTGTTATGCAGCTACTCAAATTTTATTAAATGGTAAGAATGCACATTATACTATTAAACCACCAGAGTGGTGGAAAGAAAAATTAAAACCTTATGATGGAAAATACATAGCTATCTTTCAAACTAAACCAGAAAGAGGAGGTGGTGTTGTTAATAAAGAGCCTTGGAATCCAAACGCAAAAACATTAGAAAAATTAGATAGAGTTTTAAGACAAGGTAAAAAAGATAAAACATTAGATGAAAGTCAAAAAGAGAAAGCAAAACTTATATATACAATATGAGTTTAGAAAAAGAAGTGATGTTTAAAACAATAGACATCGCTAATAAAAGTAAAATAGGTAATACCTTAAAATTTAAAGGTATTGAATATTATAAAAATTTATATATTATTATGCCAATTATATTAAAGTATTGGGGATTTGTTTTTAAAGATAAAGAAAATAATTTATTAGAAAGAAAAGATTTGTATATAAAAGAATGTACATTTAGAAGTATAAAATTTACAAGGAAAGCTTTGACTATAGCTATTGATTATATATGTAAGAATGAAAAATTTACTTACACTAAATTTCCTAAGATGAGAAAAGATTTTCCTAATATGGAACTAGTTAGTCTAATGGCAAGATTTTTTAAATACAAAGTAAATCAAGAAAGTATAAGGATATGGACATATGAACCTCCCAAATAAATTTTTAAAGGTAGATAGATTTTCCACACCTATTTGGCATGTTATAGATCCTGTATCTAGAGAGGATGTAGAAAATGTTTTTGATAAAGTTATGGGATATCACGTTTATCAATCAGCTTTAACGGAAAGAAAAGAATTACAATTTTTTTGGGATTATGTAAAAGATAAATCAAAACAATTTTTGCAGGAAATGGGAGCTGTAATTCCTCAACATCAAATGTTATTAGTAGCTTGCCATGCGTTAAGAGGCACAGCTAAAGAACTTTCAATAATGAGCACTGCTCCTCACACTCACCCTGAAAGCCACATTAGTGGTATTTATTTTGTGTCGGGAGATGCTAATTTAAATCATGTTACATTTATTGATCCAAGAACAGGGCATATGTGTAATGCTCTTCCTTGTGGACCAACATATTGTCAAACAAGTATAGAATATACATACAAAGCAACGCCAGGAACTTTTATTTTTTTTCCATCATATTTACTACATCAGATTATACACAGAGATTTTAGTAACAATTGTAAATACATACACTTTAATTGTAGGGCTAATTTAAATGGCTATACTATTCCACCGGAAGAAAAACTATTACTAAATTAAGATGAATATAACTGAAGCAATTTTAGAATTTAATAATATCTTTTCAAAAGACTTATGTGAAAAAGTAATTAAATATATTGATTACAGAGCAAAAAATAAATTACACACTCATGGTAAATCAGATAAAAGACAAGTTTTTGGTCAGTCTTTAGATGATAGAAATATTAGTGATAAAATATATTTTAAATTAATACAAAGAGAAATAACAAAAATTTATCCTTTATATAAAGCAAAGTTTCCTTTTTTAGTTACTAGTAAAATATCACAAATAGATATATTAAAATATCCTGTTAATCATCATTATGGTGTGCATACAGATCACTCTGCTTTTACTCAAAGAACTTTAAGTATAATTATTAATTTAAACGAAGAATATGAAGGTGGTGATTTAGTTTTTTATAACCCTTCTTCTTTTGATAAACCTGATATGAGTAAAGATGAAGTAAAAAGAATAAAACTTAAGACGGGGAGTATAGTTTTTTTCCCAAGTATTTATTTATACCCACATTCTATACAACCTATAACAAAAGGAGTGAGATACAGTTTAGTTTCTTGGTTGATATAATGAAAAATAATATTAGAGATTTTAAATACAAAGTAATTAAAAAATTTTTTTCAAAAGAAGAATTAACGTTTTTAAAAATGTATTGTGAAAATAAAATTGATGATGATGATTTTATAACATATCCACAATCACCACTTACACCTTCTTGGTATAAAGATACCACGATGAATAGCATAGCCACACTTAAAAAAGAATTAGTAGAAAAAGAAACAGGATTAAGTTTATTTGAAACATATACTTTTTGGAGAGCTTACATGTATGGATCAATATTAAAAGATCACGTAGATAGAGAGTCTTGCGAAATAAGTGTTACTGCAAATATAGCTCACTCAGAACCCTGGCCTATACACATGGAAAATCATTGGATTAAATTAGAACCTGGTGATGCTCTTGTTTACTTGGGTTGTGAATTAAAACATGGTAGAAAACCTTTTGAGGGAGAATATAATTTTCAAGTTTTTATGCATTTTGTGGATCAAAATGGACCTTACAAAGATTTTAATAAGGATGATATATGGAACGAACAGTAAAATTAACAAAAGATTTTATAGGTATCTATGATGGATATATTATGGATCAAGAATGTGACAACGTTATAGATTTATATAAAAAAGAAAATGAATTAAAAAGAACTTTTACCAGAGCGCAAATAGAAAACTCCCCTGGAACATCAAAATCAGATACACATCTTTTTTTAAATTCTAGTAATGTTTATACTTGGCAATCAAATTTAAAAGTTTTTATGGCTAATTTTGATATAGCTATGAGAGATTATATTCAAAAAATTGATTTTAGAACTTTGAATGGTTGTGACGCACAATATACAACTATGAAAATACAAAAAACATTACCAGGACAAGGTTATCACGATTGGCATATAGAACATTCATCTCTTGATCCTGCACGTGCTTTAGTTTGGGCAGTTTATTTAAACACTATTGAAGATGGGGGAGAAACAGAATTTCTACATTTCTCTGAAAGAGTTAAACCTGTAAAGGGTAGAATTGTTATTTGGCCTGCAGGCTTTCCTTACGTGCACAGAGGTAATCCACCTCTTTCTGGTGAAAAATATATAATTACGTCTTGGATGATGTTACCTTATGAGTCTAATAGAACTTCTTAAGCAGAAGCGTAAGAAGTAGGTCTTGCACCTAATCTAGCAACTTTAGCTTCCACAGTTTCTTCTTCTTGAATCTCACCAGCTTGTTCGTGGTCAGGACCATAGTATGTGTGATTAGTATTAGCATCCCAGTCTGCTTGTAGTTTAGCTAAATGAGCTGCATCCCATTTATTAATAAAGTTTGTTCTAAAATCTCCTAGAGTAGCTTGATCGTACTCAGAGTGTGGAGTAGCATCTTTATGCTCAACTTGATCATTATCAGTATTATCATCAGTAAATTGAATTGCATGAATGTTGCTCCATTTTGGATCTGACCAAAATGCGTCATCCTCTATTACATAATCGCCTGGTGCAGCAAATGTAAACTCTTCTGTTTTTTTAAGAATTTTTTTATCGTCAAAAATTACTGTCCAAATACCATGTTTTGTCATAAATTATCTCCTAAGTTTTTATAATATATATCACAGCCATATATGGTTGTAAAGCAGAAGTAGAATCTCCCGTAAAATTAGCTGACATATTATGAGAATGTCCTCCGCCACCTCCCGCTGATCCAGTGTTCGCGTTTGCCGTTCTTGGCGCTGATTGGTTAGGGCAATTATTTATACCAGCTCCCACATTACCAGCAGGGTGGTTGTGACTAGCTATTTCAGGTGTAGATAAAGTATGTGATGCAGTGTTTCCTCCTATATTCCCTGAAGTTTGCACTGTTGCTGCTCCTCCAGTTGAAGCTAAAGCTTTTGCGTTTGATCTACCCATAACACATTTATCTTTTAAATCTGGAACGTTAAAAGTTGTTGAACCATTTCCTGAACCATACGTGGTTCCTACGACTGCAAACAAAGCTGAGTAAGTTGATCTACTTACTGCAGAACCATTACATTCTAAAAATCCAGTAGGTAAACTAGCATCAGACCAAGGTAAAACAGTTCCTGTAGAAACAGAAGTTACTCCTGTTAAACTTTGTCCATCAAATGCGTATTTTGTTGCTTCGTAATTTGCCATAATAATCCTAAGTTTTTATAATATATAACAATGTCAAATATGGTTGTAATACTGACGTTGAGTCTCCTGTAAAAGTTGCTGACATATTGTGTGAGTGTCCTCCTCCACCGCCTGTTCCCCCTGTGTTTCCTGGTGAAAATGCTCCTGCTGCTTGCCCTGGACAAGCTACTGCCATACAACGAAAAGCAGCACTGTTTGAGTGAGAGTGACTAGGTAATTCAGGTGTTGTTACCGTGTGAGATGCTGTTGATCCTGCTACGTTACCTGTTGTTTGAACTGTGTTAGCCCCACCCGTTGATGCCAAAGCTTTTGCGTTTGATCTACCTAAACCAATATTATTTTTTAAATCAGGTAAATTAAAAGTAGATGAACCATTTCCAGATCCATAAGTAGTTCCTACGACTGCAAACAAAGCTGAGTAAGTTGTTCTTGAAACGGCTGCTCCGTTACACTCTAAATAACCTGAAGGCACAGAACTATCTGACCAAGGTATAATGGTTGCAGTTGGAACAGTAACAATTCCTGTAACACTTGCTGCGTTGTAGTTATATTTTGTTGCTTCGTAATTTGCCATATTTCTCCTAAATCTTAATTATATACATTAAAGCTATATAAGGTTGAACAACTGAAGTTGCATCACCTGAAAAGTTAGCGGACATATTATGTTGGTGTGCTCCTCCACCACCTGCGCTTCCTGTGCTCGCAGGATTTGCTAATCGAGAACCTTGATTTGGACAACATAACCATATACCACTTGCTTTTCCAGTTGAGTGCGTATGTGATGCCATCTCTGGTGTTGTTAAGGTATGATTAGCCGTAGATCCAGATATGTTTCCTGTTGAGGAAACTGTATTAGCTCCACCTGTCGATGCTAAAGCTTTTGTATTTGATTTACCAAGAGGTACATCATTTTTTAAATCAGGCACATTAAAAGTTGTAGATCCGTTACCTGATCCATAAGTTGTACCTATTATTGCAAATAACGCAGAGTAAGTTGCTCTTGAAAGAGCTGCACCATTACATTCTACAAAACCAGACGGAGCAGTAGTATCTGACCAAGGTACAATTGTGCCTGTGGAAAATCCTTGAATGCCTGTGATGGCAGCACCATCAAAATCATATCTAGTTGCTTCGTAGTTGGCCATGGATTATTTCTCCTTATATGTCCAGCCAGTCGTAGCGTCTCCTGAAAATACTAATGTGAAACCAGCGCCTTGTGTATTTACAACAAGATCAGCTGCTGCGTTTGCTATATTAGAACTATTTCTTCCTACAGTTAACGCATTTGAGTCGAAATCGTAACCCTGATCTATGAATGATACTTCATCGCCAGTGGCAGGTGACGCTGGTAACGTAATTGTTACTGCTCCACCATTTGTGTTTACTAAAAGTTGAGCACCAGCTTGAACTGTTTCACTAGCTGTAACCACTCTCCATTTTTTGTATTCATTTTGTTTTACTATGTTTGTTCCATCAGAATATAAAATATAACAGTTTCCTTCACATAAAAGAACACCTGTACCTGATGAAGTTTTAAAAGTTAGAGTAAATCCAGCATGATCAGTGCCATCAACAATAAGATAAGTTTTTTCAATTGAATCTGGAATAGTAACAGTTCTATTAGCTGCTAATGTTCCCGTTAATTTAATTACCTGATCTTTACCATCAGATACTGCACCGTTTGTAAAAGTTAAAGATCTGTTAGCATTTGTTAAGTTAAAAGTACCATAACCACCAATAGCTTGTTCTACAATTAATAAGTTTGTATTTGTAATTTGTCCCCACGTCCCTGAATTTTCACCAGTAGCTTGGACGGTTAATTTTAAACTAGCTGAGGTTGAGTTTGCCATAATTTATAAATTCCTTATTTTTTAATTTTTAATTGATTTATGCTGCGGTGTCAACCTCTCTCCACGTTACGGTTGTGCCGGTATTTACTTCATTCCAGATCAAATTATATACGTTGCCTAGACTACCTGTCAAGTCTAAACCTGTTAAAGAAACGTCAACACTAACCTTAATAGTAGGATCTCCCTCTTGCATAGTTAGGGCAAATCCACTAGGAGCGCCTATAGTATTAGCATCTAAAACAGCCGTTCCTAAAGCATTAGTTAATGCAAAACCAGTTAAAGAGACAGAAGCACTTCCTGTTAAAGACACACTTCCTAATGAAGCTGATAATTGTAATCCAGTAACTTCAGCATCAGGAGCAGCATCAGCTGTACCCTCGTTTGCTGTAAGTGCAAAACCAGTTAAAGAAACATTTGAGTCTCCTGCAAATAGTAAGGTTCCTTCATCTGCAGTCATTGCAATACCTGTTACATCGACGTTTGCAAATTGACCTTCAACACCCCAAGCGTTAACATTCCATTGTTGTCTTCCCCAACCTGTTTGATTGAAAGCTTCAACAGTTCCTAAACTTAAGGTTGCTTGATTACCTGTAAGCATAGCATCAGGACCAGCGTCAGCTGTTCCTAACGTATTAGTTAATTCAAATCCAGATAAGAATACTTCTGTTGCAGATGTTGTAGATAAAGAACCAGTAGCACCAGTAATAGATAATCCAGTTACAGGAATATCTACGTCTCCTTCAATAGATAGACTTCCAAGACTTGCAGACATTGAAAGACCAGATAGAACAACATCTCCTTGTTCACCCCAGGCGTTTTCACCCCAAGTTAGTCTTCCCCAACCAGCATTTATTTCTGATGAAATTGAAACACTTCCTATGTTCGCAGAAAGAGATATACCCGTAACTGTTAAGCTAGGGTTTGCTGTGTCATTCCATTGATTTTGGCCCCAAGTGCCAATGCCCCAAGTTCCTGATGCCATAGGAGTCTACCTCCTAATTAACCAGAGATCCTTAGAATCGCTGCTGCAGTTGTTGCCGCTGGAAATTGAATTGTAAACGTTCCTGACGTCGCTGTTTTGTCTCCGCCAAAATCTAGAACTGCCACCGCTGCATTAGTTGTAGTCGATGAAGTGTTATAGATTAAAGCACCTCTCGCAGTTAACGTCACTCCAGTGAAAGATCTGTCATTAAAGTCAACCGTTGCAACACCTTTACCCGTACCAGTTCCAATCGCTGTACCAGCGTTGACTAGTTTACCACCACCTGCTGCATACTGACCTGAGTTTGAAACTTCATTAGAAGTTGAGTAAGCAGTAGTTTGCGAGTTCATAGTTGCCGAAGAAGTAAAGAGAGCTATTTTAAAAACGTCACCACCTGATGCTTTAAAGTTTGCGTCACCTTCTAACAACAGTTTCTTAAACGAGTTTGCAATTGCTTGTGTTATAGCCATAATTTTTTATCTCCTTATCCTTGTTTTGGTAAACGAGGTGCGCTTTCAATAAACTCATCTCGTCTTCTTCTTCCCATTTGTTCTACAGTGAACCCTTCAACTGCTTGTTTATACCTTTGTTCGTATAATTGCAAGAGATCTGTTGGTCCCTTTAGAAAACTAAATGCCTCAACTAGGCAAGCATACAAAAGTCCGTTGGGAAATTGCAAACTTAAATATGTAGTAGTATTTGTAGACGATAATCCTTCAGGTTTCAAGATATAATTTAATTGAATTGAATAAGCTGCATTTGCCACTGGAGCAAAAACTAACGTGTCAGCATCCCAATATCCAAAGTATTTAGGCACTCCTTGAGCGTCCTCTGGATTAAATTCTGCCATAAAATTGGTATCTCTATATTCAATAATTCGTCTATCTGTGGTAGGAGTCGTTGATAAATCTTTATCAACTATCTGAGCAGATCTCACTACTAATAGGTCAGCAGGGGTATCTATAAATCTTTGACCTGCTACCATTGTTGCTGTTACATATCTTCTATTATTATCAGAATCCACCTCTCTTAATATTCTAAATTCAGCGTCTTCAATAAAACCGTTAATAATTGCATCAGTTAAAACTGTTGATCCAACCTCTGTGTAGTCTCTAATTTTTTGTACTAATTCTGCATATGTCATTCAGTTACTCCATTATTTATCGGTCCTGCCGATATAAAAGAACCACCACCAGTTGCCGTGCTTGTAGCTGCTGACAGAGCTGTAAACTTGTAACTATCGTTCACTGTTAACGTAGCAGGCATCCCATTAGGGTTATTTACTGTACTTGATATCATAGTTATTGAGAAAGCGCCAAGAACTTTTGCACCTAAAGAATGTGAGCTAGCTGTCGTGTTTTCAGGAGCATCACCTCTGGTTTTAGCGTTTGTTCCTCTAGTGCATCCTGTAAAAGTATTTCCAGTGTTTCCTGTGTATTGAATAACTTCATTTTCGTATAACAATGTATCACTATTTATTTTTTCTATTACAATAAATCCAGCAGCGGGAAAATCAGAAGAATCATTTACCAATATTGTATCTGTTGTATCGTTAATTGAAGCAGCTAAAGTTGTTTCAGGTTGTAAAGTAGATATGGCTACACCACCAACAGGTTCTTTGACATCATAAAATCTTACAATATCTCCTGTCTGTCTTGCACTGTTTGGTTCTGAAACAGTTATAACTGCAGATGTATTGATTGTTGAAAAAGGATTATCAGGTAAAAAATCAGTTGTAGGTAATTGTAATCTTGCAGGTCTTGCATTTGGTAAACCTTGTGGATCAGCACCATGTGGTTTTGGTTCTAATTGTGGTTGTTTAGGTTCAAACTCTGATACATGAACTCTGGAACCATTCCATTCTCTAACCATTTCTTTATATGGAAATTCCAACCCAGAACGGTCAGATATAAATTTTGCATATTTACCTTTTGAAAAATTAGACACTTGGATAATACGTTTTCGGGGTTATAAAAGAGCTTGTAGATGAACCATCTTCCTCTAAAGCTCTGCTTAACTCGTCTTCGTAGTAGAGTTTCATCTCTTGACATCTTTGTGGTTGATATTTTTGACATAAGTAAAAAGCTAAACCTGATACCATACAAGGAACAAATCTATATGGAACGTCTGTAGCGTTTGTATAAACACCAGCATCTTGTATTCTTTTTACATAATAATAATTTAAAAACTTACCAGCTTCTGAAGAACCTGGTGTTAAATATAAAGTTATAGTTACTTTATCTATAAATCTTTGCACATAGTATTGTGAAGGTGTGCCTGTTGCTGTTTTATTTGATAATCCTTGATATGTAGATCTGTTTATTTTTGTAAGTGGAGTATCAACGTTGTTATTTCTATAAACAGCTTCTAGTATGTCATCTACACCATACACTGCTGTTGCATCAGAAGTTCCATCATCTGTTGATCTAAACATTGTGTAAACAGCTTGACCATTCACTAATGTAATATTGTTATTTGCTATTTCCCAATAGTGTAATCCTCTATTAGCCCACTCTTGAAACATAATGTTTAAGGAACGTCTGGCTGTTTTTAAATGTCCACCATTTAAGGTAAACATACCTAAACGATCAAAAGACTCTTCAATTATCTCATCGATAGAAAATGTTTTGTCGAACGTTGTCGTTCCTGAAGTAGTGTTAGCCATTTAGTCTCCTTATTTATCTAATATAATTGTTGCAGTGGCATTTGAAATTGCTGATATAGTCATACCACCTTCAAACAAAATACCATCTTCTGCTAAATTATATGAAAACACATCTCCAGCTGGAACATCTACTTGAAACTGTGTAACAGAGTTACCGTCTTGTAAAGTAACTGAACCTGCTGATCCAGATGAAGCTAAAATTATTCCTCTTAATCTTGTTCTGCCTCCAAAGACACTTCCTGTTCCAGTCATTCTAACTGATTTTACATCTGATTTCATTTTATCTCCTTATTGGTCTTGGTGGGTATCAAGATCAAAAAGTCTCAAATTTTCCCACCAAGATAATTAATCTATTAAAACTGTTGTACGTTTATAATAAATCTAAAGTTACCACTAGCTGATGCATTTACTGTATTAGTAATTTGCAAGAAAACACTTCTTGCTGCACCTGAAACATTAGCTGCTGGTGATGCCGCTGGTGATGCGTCACTTCCAGTTGTGTTAATTAAAGTTAAATTATAACCAGCTCCTGCAGGAACAGTAGTTCCGCCATCAAGAATTTGATCTGTGATTGCAGCCACTAATTGTGCTCCGCCAGTTGCAGTTCCAACTTTAAAACCAATGTCACCAGCTGATGCTAGTGTAGGTGCAGAAGTACAAACGATATCAATCGAAGTAATAATGGAATTATCTGGTTGAGAAAATTCAACTTCAGTTGTTCCAGCTGTTGCTTTGACGATTACGTCTGCAGTTCCTTGACCCACAAGTTTTGTACCTGTGTAAGCACCTGTTGAACTAATTGCGAACACATTTGTGAAAGCACCAGTGCTTGTGTTTTTTGTTGCACCAATAAAACCGTTTTCCGATCGTACTGGTCCATTGAACGTAGTATTTGCCATAATTATATCCTCCTAGTTTTCCGAACATAGTCTCTAGGCCGTCGACTGTATGCGTCTATGTTCTAATTAATTATACAGTATTTATTTTATATAGCAGATTATAATGAAGTGCAAGAGATCCTGTAGTGAAGTTACGTATTTCAACGATGTAGCTTTTGTTTACGTAGCTACTGAAACGCTGGGTGCAGCATCTTCAATCTTATTAGTTAGATTAGCTAATTTAGCTTCTTCTAACTTGATTGCATTAACAACTTCTCTTATCTTGTTGTCAATCCGGACCATATCCAGAGTATATCTCTGGTTATCCCGTTGCTGTACCGCCCACTCTGTTTCGAGACCCCTCTTCGTTTTGTATAGGTCTCTGATGTGCGTTTGCATCTATAACCTCCTCATAGGTTACCCATATTTTGGACTTATTAATAAATCCATCTTTCTCCCATTTTATATCATTTTTTCCTAGTTTGTCAACTAGTGCATCTTCAAAGGCCTTACTATTATCCTCGGACTTTATATTGAAGTCGCCATAGTAGCCATATGCTCTGATTTGTACACGGAAGTTTTTCATGGTTGCCTTTCTACTTTATCATAAAAAAAGGGGGCTCGAAAGCCCCCTTTTAATTTAATTTA
>Ga0208919_1000308_pt1 | contig 35560 bp, 48 predicted proteins | sample 4_EtaG_FD_184076 | JGI IMG/M metagenome (GOLD analysis project Ga0208919, IMG submission 184076) | Marine viral communities from the Subarctic Pacific Ocean - 4_ETSP_OMZ_AT15127 metaG (SPAdes) (version 3) | ecosystem: Environmental > Aquatic > Marine > Oceanic | place: Pacific Ocean | collected...
CTCTATGGCCATGCATACAGCGATCAGCAACATGGCACATTTCATGGGCCAGAATGGCCGCAACTTCTATTGAGTCCGATACAACGGGACTGATAAACATTTCAAAATAATCGCCTTCAGAATTGTTCGCGGGATGACACTGGCCAATAGTTTTACGTCTTGAGGCTGTTGCGCCACTTGATGGAAACCCGCACGTCACTTTATGAGAATCTAATGTGATATTGTTAGAGTTGAAATAGAGACTCTCAAGGCGAGAGGCCATTTCAGTGAGCCATGATTCTCTGTTCATTAAATCCACCCCGCACCATTCAAAAGAGCTAGGATCAAAATTGAAATGGTAAGGCCAGCACATAATGAAAAACATATTATTGTTTGTTTAAAATGACTCATTTTCAATACCCCAACCAAGTAAAAACTTCATTGTGTGAATAGTTTTTAAAACTTCCGATGTCTTTCAATAAATCAGAAAATGACACGCCATGGTCTAAACATATCTGCTCAACTTCAAATCGGTCTAAGTGGTAGTCAAATTCATCCGTAAAATGTGAATCAATATATGGAGTGCTTGTTATAAGTTCTGGATTTAATACTTGATTATTCATCTTACCCTCTCCAGTTGATCTATTTTTGGTCTCTATGTTTATTTAAATAATGTAGTTATGCTTATCCGTCAATAGCCAATGTGATTCATATTAGTTTGAATCAGTTTAAAAATAGACGCAACACTAGGAGAGAGTAGGGTTAGCGGGTATGAAAAAAAATATAAAAGATGATGAAAATCAACCTGTGTTTGGGGCTGCTAAAAATGCTCCGCCTTCATTTTATGCACGAATACCCTCGGCCTCAATTACGGATAAAAGATTAAGTGACAAACAATTTAGAGCGCTCGCAGCCTTGTGTAGCTATGCAAACAACCAGGGCTTTGCATGGCCGAATAGAGCAACAGTTGCCAAGGCACTTCCAAAGGCTGGCGGAAATACCGTCACAATAGCTTGGAAGAAATCGGAGCAGTATGGGTATTTAAATAAGATTAGTAAGTTTAGAAGTAATCCAAAATGGCGGCATGTCATGGGAACGGTATGGCGGGTGGTTTACGACGAACGCTTAACAGAAGAAGAGCTCATTGACGCTATGACGAAGGAAGAGCCACCAGCAATACAAGAGCAGGATTTACCTAAACAAAAGGACACGACGAGTAATCACAAAATTGAGAAGGAAGAGGAGGAGCTAGTAGATTATTCTTTCCTCGCCTCGCACTATGCCCGCCAGGTGCAAGAAAAGACAGGTTGTTTGCGCCTGGTCAATCCGAGAGCTATTGAAGGGGCGCAGAGGGTAGGTGAAAAGCTAGGCATAGAGGGCTGCAAGCGAGAGATAGCCCTATATTTAGACAAGTGTAGGAAAGAGCATAGGCCACCCGCTGAGCATCTCGGAGGCTTGTTTTGAAATGACCGTCAAAAGCCAATCTCAAGAAATAAACTTTAGACATATAATAAAAAGCCTAATTAAAACAATGGCTTATGGTCAAGATCGGACTAAAAAAAGAGGGTATAGCCCCCCCCGACCCCCTTCACTGTATACGAGGGCATACACAAAAATATTTGGAGGTTTTTTCACAAATGCTGACACATGAGTGTTTACGCCTTGCTAATGAGGCGGTTGAAGATAGGCGGCAGATTTATGGTCAGCCTGAAGAGAATTTAACACGTATGGCTGATTTGGCGAGCCCTTTAGTGGGGCTACAGGTCACACCTTTACAGGCAATTTTGGTTTGTATTGCTCAGAAAATGTCCAGGCTTGTTGAGAGCCCAACGCATGAAGATACCTGGGTGGATATTGCTGGATGGGCTGCGTGTGGCTACGAAATAGCGAAACGAATGGAACAAGAGGAGGATGATAGCGATGAATAACAGTGCGGGTAAAAAGTGTTCTGTAAACTTCTTTATGCCTGCGGATATGCACCGTGTGTTGAAAGCTCAGGCAGCATTAGAGGGCAGGCCAATGACGGAATTGATCTGTGAGTTTATTTCAATGGGTCTGGCAACGAAAAGCGGAGAGCAGGCTACGGAATCACTACAGAAATTCGTAGGGTCGTGGTGAGCATTAAAGCAATGCAGGCAGTATGGAATCATAGCAAAGCAAAGGGAGCCTCAAGGCTTGTTTTGTTAGCTCTTGCTGACCATGCTGGAGAAGATGGAATTGCATGGCCTTCACTAAAACGGTTAGCCAAATACACACACTCAAGCCCCTGTAATGTGTCTCGTCAGTTGTCTTTTTTGGTTGAAAAAAATGAACTGTCCAGAATGGGATATACGAAAGGTCAAAAGGGCAAAAGAGGGAGCACAAAATACCGTATAGAAGTCGTGCGAAATTGCATGAGTTCCAAAAATGCAACTAGTGCGAAATTGCACGACAAGGGGGGTATGAAGTCGTGCGATAATGCACTACTTGGTGCTGATTCTGACAGGAACAAAACAGTATCAAGTGAGGAAAGTCCGATAGGAAGTAGTGCGATATCGCACTATGAACCGTTATTAGAACACTATAGTACTAAAGATAAAGATAGTACTAAAGATAACATACAGTCAAAATTGTTTTCACAACACTTTGATGATTTCTGGAAAAGCTACCCAAAAAAAGTTGGGAAAGGAGCTGCCAGAAAAGCATTTAAAAAAGCTCTCAAAACAACATCCCCTGAAAACATCATGGAAGGGTTAGGCAAGTATCATCCTGACCCCAGATTTATTTGCAATCCTGCAACATGGCTCAACCAGGAAAGGTGGTCTGATGAACATGCAGTTGACGAAGGCAACACGAACCGCTCTGGCAAACGCGAGTTTGGCAACAAAGGCCGAAACGCGGGATTGGCAAGTGGTGACATTGCTGAAGCAGCACAAAGATTTCTCAATAGACGCAATCTTGCCAAATGAAAGTGGGGCTTACTTGGCTATTGGATATCGCATTGTGAGCTGCACAAAGCCAGAAAGTGTTGTCTTGGCAAGAGACCAGTTGGCTGCAGCGATGGTTCCCCCACATCCAAAACAACTTGTTATGGAACTGACACAGCTATGGTCTTTGACAGCCCATAAGTCACACAGTGACCAGACGTTAGATTTATTACTGGAAGCGTTTGCGGCCAAGCTGGAGGATTATCCGGCTGATGCCGTTATCGAAGCCCTGCGCCAATGGCCTGAAAACAATAAATGGTGGCCAACGTGGGCAGAGTTAAAAGCTCTTATTGAAAGAAAATGTAGACACAGGCGGTTGTTATTAGCCGCTTTAACCAAAGCAACGGAGGTTGAAAATGACAGAGCGTTATGAACTAAAAAGTCCACGAGCAGGAAGTGATGGCAAAACCTATTTTACCAAATGTGGAGTGGCATACCCCTGGAAGAATAATCAGGGATTTAATCTTTTACTGGAGGCTCTTCCTGTAGGTCAAATTAATGAAAAAGGGCAGTTTGAGGTGCGCTTGATTATGACCCCGCCCTATGAAAAACCCTTTGGTGAAAACCAGGGTGGAGCTGCAGCCACAGAAACCGTTACAGATAATCCTTTTGTCTAATGACTCAATCAAAGCGCATGTCTCTGGTGGAATCTTTAACCAATGTTGCTGTGGGAATTGGAGTTGCCTGGGGAGCCACATTTCTTGTGTTTCCGTGGTTTGGATATGAAGCCGATGTTCAAACCTCCCTGGGAATATCTTTGATTTTTACAGGCATTTCTTTGTTCCGGTCATACGTGTTGAGGCGGTGTTTTAATTATGTTGAAGGAAGGAAATTTTAATGAGTGTGTGGGTAGAAATTGGAGTGTGTACCGTTGACCCCAAAAGGGATAATCAGGCTCGTATTATCTGGCACGAAACAACAGGCTTGAGTGTTCAGAACGCAGACCTTTTACGCAGGCAAAATGTTCTTTTGATGGCTTCCAAATTTGACCATGTGCTTCAGACCCGTCACCTCATGGTGCGTGTTAAGCAGGGCAGCACATGGAGAGAAAAACAGGCGCGGTCTCTTCTCGCGCAAAAACACAACGCAACATTTGATGAAGTGCCTGCTCCCCCAAGACACCTGTTGTCGCTTGAAGGTAACCGTTTGGGGCTCATGGCATGAAACGAAATAAATATGGAAATAAAAAAGTGATCATTGATGGTTTGAAATTTGATTCTAAAGCAGAGGGCAATCGCTATCTCGTGCTCAAAGACAGATTGCAACGGTTAGAAATTAGCAACCTGGAAATGCAACCTATGTTTCCTGTTCACATCAACGGCAAACGGGTCTGTAAATATTTTGCAGATTTTAAATATACCCATCAGGGTCAGGAAATTATTGAAGATGTGAAAGGGGCTCGAACAGCAATCTATCGTCTGAAAAAGAAAATGGTTGAGGCTGAACATAATATTCGGATTACGGAGATTAAAGCCTGATGACCTATGTGCTTGCTGAACGTGTGGCCTATGAACAATACGTGTGGATGGTGCAAGACCGCATGAGTTGTTCGGATATATGGAGAGCGTTTAAACAGCCATTTCCCCTGGAATATATCGGCCCTGATGATGTTATTCAGTTGATTGCCCACAAGTGGCTTGAGACACAATCGCGGGGGCCGCATGGAAACATATCCTGAAAACCCAAAGGTCAGAGCAGGCAGCCCAACAGATGCTTACATCCGGTGTTGCCATGAAAGGCTCTGGGCATTGGTTGATATTATAAGCCCAAATAATAAACGAAGTGGTGATTGTCTGGAAGTTGTCGATCAAATTTTAAAGGAGCAGGAAACTGACAAAAACACATAATCCTGTGGGCCGCTTTGGTGGCGTGAAGCGATTGCAAGACCGTTTAAAAGGAAGGTCACAGGTCATCTCCCAAAACAAAGAATCGGTTGCAAAATATCTTCTCGATATTGCCAGTGCCAACCTGACAGATGTTTTGACATGGGATGAAGCAGGCAATGTCAAGGTCAAAGCCTCTGCAGATATTCCTGACCATGTTGCGGGAGCTATTAAAAAAATTCGCGTGACACGTAGTCGGGAAGGGGAGCCTGCTTTGGAACTGGAAATGCACGACAAGGTGTCTGTTCTCAGAGTTCTAGCCAAAGCTGCAGGATTAATGGAGCCCCCCGATAAAGGGCCGGATGCTCCAAGTGTTGTAGGAATTAAAATGGTAGGGCCGGACGTTACAACAACCTACGAAGAAGTGGAAAAAAAATGAGTTCTGTTTGGAAACGAAGAGAGATTGAATGAAGTCTAATGTTCAAAGTGTTAGATTTATTCAGCGGCATTGGAGGCGTTTCACTTGGTCTTGAAGCAACAGGAGCTTTTCGGACAATCGCTTTTTGTGAGCAAGACCGATTCTGTCAAGCCGTCTTGCGAAAACACTGGCCAGGAATCCCCATCTACCCAGACGTCAAAACCTTCGACTTCCAAGGAGAGTGCGACGTTATCACAGGTGGCTACCCTTGTCAGTCCTTCAGTGTTGCCGGGAAGCGTAAAGGCGCAGCGGATGACCGCCACCTCTGGCCGCACATGTTTGAAATTGTTGCACAAAAAAAACCCTCTTATGTCATTTGCGAAAACGTTTATGGTCACGTCAGCATGGGCCTCGACCAGGTGCTACTTGACCTGGCGAGTCAAAACTACACCTGCTTGCCATTTGTTGTTGGTGCTTGTGCCGTCAATGCGCCCCACAGGAGACAAAGGGTCTGGGTCATCGCAAGAAAAAATGTGGCCAACCGCGAGAGTGTCCATGGTGAATGGCCCGTCAGCAAAGGAGATTCGGGAGGGAAACCCGAAAAGAAGGCTGGAGGTAGAGGTAGAGTTGTGGCCAACCCCGACCACTCAAGAGATCGAGCATCCCGATATGCAACTGTCCGAGACAGGGCGCAGACTGACAAAGGACAAAAAGAACAGCCACAGTTTGAATCTGGCAGACTCGGTCAAAATGTGGCCGACACCAAGCGCCCAAGAACCGGGATGGAAGAACATCGAGGTAGTGGACAAAGACGGAAATCCCCCCACCCATCACAACCAGACGTTTTACCACAAGAAGACGGGGCGGGTGGTACAGAAGGGCTTGCAACAAACAGTGGCCGACCCGAAGAGTGGTGTTGGGAAGTTGAACCCGGCCTGGGTTTGCCGATTGATGGGCTTTCCCGATGGGTGGCTGGAGATTGGGAGCGAGGCGTTCCAAGAGTTGTCGAAAAAGAAGAAGGCCGCAAAATGAAATTACAGGCTTTAGGAAATGCAGTTGTGCCACAGATTGTTGAGCAAATAGGTTTGGCAATCATCGCGGCAGAACAGCAATGACGGATAACAGGAAAAAATAAATGTCTGTAGCTGATTTAAACTTAGATTTTTCAACAGCCCCGACAATCTGGAAATTTTTAAATTCAGATAAATTTGTGCGTGGTTTAATGGGGCCTGTTGGCTCAGGGAAAAGTTATGCGTGTGCTGCTGAAATTATGTTAAGGGCGGTAAAACAAAAACCAAGCCCCCGTGACGGAATACGATACAGCCGTTTTGTTGTGGTTAGAAATTCCTATCCAATGCTTCGCACGACCACATTAAAAACATGGATGGAAATTTTCCCTGAAAACATTTGGGGAAGAGCGCATTGGTCACCTCCTGTCACGCATCATATTAAATTACCAAGTCGGGAAGGGGCGCATGGTGTTGATTGTGAAGTTATTTTTTTGGCTCTCGATCAACCTAAAGATGTTCGGAAATTGTTGAGCCTTGAATTGACAGGAGCTTGGATAAATGAAGCACGAGAACTTCCCAAGGCGATTGTTGACGGGCTGACACACAGGGTAGGCCGTTACCCTGTAAAAGCTGATGGTGGGCCGACATGGAGGGGGATTTGGCTAGACACCAATCCATGTGATTCTGACCATTGGTACTGGAGATTGGCGGAGGGCAAAGAAGCTCCATTAGGAACTTTTGCGTGGGAGTTCTTCCGTCAGCCTCCAGGTGTTTTAGAAGTTGAAGAAAAAGATTTGCCAGATAATCCAGAGTTTAATGGGTTTGTGAGGAGTGCAGGAAAATGGTGGATGTGTAACCCAAGTGCAGAAAATACTAAAAACTTGGTGCCAGGGTATTATGACCAGCTTGTAGGAGGTAAGAATCTGGATTGGATTAGATGCTATGCGAAAGGCGAATATACCTATGTTGTTGAGGGTCGGCCTATTACGCCTGAGTATGATGATGAGCTAATGACAATAGAGCAATGTGAATATAATCCAACCCTGCCATTGCAAATTGGGCTTGATTTTGGACTGACCCCTGCTGCTGTTTTTGGACAACGTACTGCATCAGGTCAATGGAATATTCTCCATGAGCTTGTGACGTTTGATATGGGTCTGGAAAACTTTGGCACAAAACTTAAAGCAGAACTTGAAACCCTCTATCCGAAAGCGGAGGTAATGATTTGGGGTGACCCTGCAGGACAACAACGCGATCAAATTTATGAGACAACATCTTTTGCTTATTTACAGTCCATTGGATTGTTAGCACGACCTACAGCAACTAACGATTGGAAAACCAGACGCGAGGCAATGGCTGCTCCCATGATACGGTTTATTGACAAAAAACCAGGTCTGCTTATAGACCGAAAATGTGCGCGTATTCGCAAAGCCTTGGCAGGAGGGTATCATTTTTCGAGAGTTTCTATGGGGGCGGGTCAGGAAAGGTTTAGAGATGTGCCAAACAAAAACGAACATAGCCATGTCGGAGATGCTTACGGGTATTTGGTTCTTGGAGGAGGCGAACATAAACGCATGACACGTAGACCTGTTCCCTGGAAAACTGTTCCACGAGCAACATTGGATTTTGATATCTATGCACCTTGATAACATTGTTGCTCTAAACAATTATCTGGATTTGACCACAGAAAGAAAACTCGTTCCTTTTGATCCATTGCTTTTAAAGCTAATGAATTTAAGAAAATATGACCGTATTTTTCCAGATTATATTTCCAATTATGATGAAATTATGAAGGCCTATATGCACATTGGCAAAGCCTGGTGTGGTGTGGCACAGGGTAAGCCTGTCTGTGCTTTTGGTATTATCCCTTTATGGAAAGGTGTAGCAGAAATTTGGATGCTGACAGATGAAGAATTACCTAAATATATCCGCACCTTTCACAGAGTTACAAAACAGATGTTTGATTTGTTTTTTGATGAATATGAACTGAATAGATTGCAATGCACTGTCCATTCTCTAAATGGACACGGTGTAAAATGGATTGAAGCATTGTATTTTGAACAAGAAGGGCGATTAAAAAAATATGGCCCTGATGGTAAGGATTTTTTTATGTATGGAAGGTTGAAGAATGGGCGGCATACTCTCATCGCCAAAAGCTCCAAGAGTTCCAGGCCCCGACCCCGAACTGCTCAAACTGCAAAAGGAGCAGGAGGAAAGAGTGGCGGCAAGGGAACGCGAAAGCCAGGAAGCTCTGCAGGCACGAAAAAGAAATAGGCGCATGTTAGGCAAACGAGCTTTGTTAAGCCAAGACCCTTTGCTTGACAGTGAATCGGCATATTTGGGTGTGCCAACACAAACCTCTTTAGGCTCAGGTGGATTTAGCCGTAAGAAAACAGGAGAAACCGTATAATGTCAGGAGCGGCAGGGGCAGGAGTGGGGGGAGGTAGACCAGGGGGGCCTGAAACACGTAAGCGTAAGGCTACGCCTGCAGCACAAAAAGCCAGTACTGCACCAGCTCCAGTAAGCTCTCCAGAGCGTGATAGCAAATTTACATCATCTTTAGACATTGCCTCACAGGATAGGGCAAGACGTATTTCAGGTCGGCCTTTGCTTAGTGGAGAAGCTCTTATTCCAAGTGATACGTTAGGGGCTTCTGCAGCAACATCATTAGGCGCATCCTCTGTTTTTAGGAGATCAGGTTTTGGCACGTAAACGCAAACCCTCGCAATCTGTTGAGAAAATAAAAAAACGCTTTGATGCTGCTTGGTCACGAAAAGAAAATTGGAGAGATTTATACGAGCAATGTTATGAATACGCTCTTCCTCAACGAAACCTTTATGACGGTTCCTGGTCAGGAAATACTCCAGGTCGTAACAAAGGAGGGCGAGTTTTTGATTCCACAGCCGTTCATGGTGTTCAGAGATTTGCCAACCGTATTCAGTCAGGACTTTTCCCTCCAGATAAACACTGGATGGCTCTACAGCCAGGGCCCGATATTGGGGAAGAAGATAAAGCAAATGTGCATCAGGGATGCCAAGAGCTGACAGACCGTTTTTTTACAATACTTCGTCAAACAAATTTTGATTTGGCTTTAGGCGAAATGTTAATGGATTTGTGCGTGGGAACGGGTGTGATGCTCATACAGCCAGGAAACGCCATACGACCTATTAACTTTAGAGCTATTCCGCAACATCATGTCGCTTTGGAAGAAGGGCCGAATGGGGTTGTTGAAAATGTTTATCGCAAAATAAAAATGCCTGTTGAAAATATTACACGAGAATGGCCTGACGCTAAATTACCTGAAAAACTAAAAACACTTTTGGAAGATAAACCGCAGGAAATGGTGGAGCTGCAGGAAAGCACGATTGTTAATCAGCGAGACGGGGGTTTTGATTATTACATTTGCCACAAAGACGGTGAGGGCTCATCTGAAATGATGGTCTATCGTTATATTGTAAGTTCTCCCTGGGTGGTAAGCAGATACAGTAAGGTGAGTGGTGAAATTTTTGGAAGAGGGCCAGTTGTCTCCTGTTTGCATGACATTTTAAGTTTAAACAAAACCGTTGAGCTTCTTTTAAAAAATGCAAGTTTAAATATTTCAGGTGTCTATACAGCCGTTGATGACGGTGTTTTAAATCCACAAACTATTCGGATTATTCCAGGTGCAGTTGTGCCTGTGGCTCGAAATGGTGGGCCACAAGGCCCGTCTTTGCAGCCTTTGCCAAGAGCAGGGGATTTGCAATTAACCCAGATTGTCCTGCAGGATTTACGCATGAACATCAAACGCACCTTGCTTGATGACAGTTTGCCTCCTGACAATATGTCAGCAAGAAGTGCCACAGAAATTGTAGAACGCATGAGGGAACTGGCAACAAATTTAGGAAGTGCTTTCGGGCGGTTAATTTCAGAAACAATGGTTCCTGTTGTTTTGAGATCAATGACAGTCATGGAAGAGGCGGGAATTATACCTAAAATACCCCTGTTGATTAACGGCCAGGAAATTAAAGTTGTTCCTGTCTCCCCTCTGGCACAGGCTCAAAATATGGATGATGTGCAAGATGTTATGCAATGGATGGGAATAGCTACACAAATGGGGCCAGCAGGATTACAGACTGTCAATATGGAAGCCATTGCGGATTGGGTAGCAGACCGTCTAGGTGTGCCAATGCCTCTTCGCACAACGCCAGAGGAAAGAGCTGAAATGGAACAACAGGCACAGGCAATGATGCAGCAGCAAATGCAAGTTGGAGCACAGGAACAGCAGATGGCAGCCGAACAGCAGGCAGCCGTTGAAGAGCAGCCGGTTTAAACATGGCTGATATTATAGATATTAATGCTCCTGGGTGGCAGGGCGTTGAAGCGGAAAGCCCCTTGCCAGTTCCAGAAACAGAAAGCCAGCAGGGTAAAGTGGACAGAGCTTTAGCGCATATTTTAGATACGCCTGATGGAGAAGTTTTATATTCATGGCTGGAAAATAATTTTTTGTTACAGCCAACATGGGCCCCTGGCTATGACACTGATTTTGGTTTTTTTAGAGAGGGGCAAAATACACTCATAAGAGAAATGATACATAGAGCAGCAAGAGCAAGGGGAACACATGATGGATGAAAACACACAACCTGAAGAGGTGCAGGAGACACAAAACGCAGAAGGGCTTTTAGATAGTGCCACAGCAGTTGACCCTGCAGCAGAGTCACCAAGTGTTGAAGAAGAATTAGCACACGTTGACCCTGAAAGCATTGGTGAGAAACCTGAATGGCTACCAGAAAGATTCTGGGCTGATGATAAGGGGGCTGACTATGAGGGTTTAGCTAAAAGCCAAAATGAATTGTATAAAAAATTACGGAATGGGAAACATATTGTTCCTGATGAGGGGGCGTATGATCTAAAGTTCTTGAATGGAAATGTTCAAGAAGATGACCCGTTACTTGAAAATTTTAAAAAAGTCGCAGCAGACAGGGGGTTAAGTCAAGATGATTTTGAATCTATTGTGGGCATGGTGGCGGCCAATCGCCCTGAACAAACAGAAGAAGAAGCAGCCTTCGACAGAACGCAAGAATTAGAAAAGCTCGGCCCTGATGGTCAGGCGGTTATTAATGGTCATATTAAGTGGGCTCAAAACATGGTTAATCAAGGAGCCTGGACACCTGATGACTTTGAAGAGTTTAAGGTTTGGGGAGGCACAGCAGGCGGGATAAGAGCTTTAACGCGATTAAGGCAATATTATGGCGAGAAGTCTATTCCTGTTCAGGCAGATGCTTCCACAAATGATGTAATCACTCAAGCGGAGTTAGAAGGTTTAATTGCAGACCCTAAATACAATACCGACCCAGGCTATCGGCAAAAAGTCTACGAACAGTTAGAAAAAATGAACCCAAAAGCTGACGGGCATATGCCAGGACTAGGGTAGATTTATTATATTCTATGTATCAAAAACTAAAATTAGTGAAATAGGGAATTGACATTATACAAAAACTATGAAATTTTCTTATTAGCCCTACGCTCACTGTTTCGAGTTTGGCTGGATATGGCGGTGCAGGCCGCAAGTCACAGCCGGATTTTCCCAACCCTGATGGCGATAAATCGTAACTTTAAACCGAGGAGTTTGTAATGGCTGTAAGTCTCTCTACAAATTTCACCAAACTTTTTGCTGCAGAAGTCAAACAGGCTTATCAATCTGTGCAAAAACTTGGTGGAAGCTGCCGCACCCGAACAGGTGTAGTCGGCTCAACGGTGCAGTTTCCTAAAATTGGGAAAAGTTCGGCAACGGTTCATATACCACAAACCGATGTCGTGCCTCTAAATGTGACTCACTCAAATGCAGTTGCTACCCTTTCCGATTTTGCTGCCCCTGAATACACCTCTATTTTTGACCAACAGAAAGTGAACTATGATGAGCGAAACGAGCTGGTTCAGGTCGTTTCAAATGCAATAGGCCGAAGAGCTGACCAAATTAAGCTAGACGCTTTAACTGCTGCATCAACATCACTCACTGTTGCAAACAGTATTGGTGGTTCAAATACTAACCTGAACTTTGCAAAAGTTCGGGAGGCTAAACGCCTGCTTGATGGCAAAAACGTGCCTGCTGCTGACCGATACATGGTTGTTCATGCAGATTCGTTAGCTTCACTGTTAAGTGAAAGCCAGGCAACTTCTGTGGATTTTGTGACCGCCAGAAACCTTATGGATGGAAGCGTAGATTCGTGGATGGGCTTTAAAATAATTATGCTTGGTGACATGGATGAAGGAGGACTTGCAATAGATGGCAGTTCTGACAGAACCCTATTTGCCTGGCATAAAGACAGTATTGGTTATGCTGAAGGTATCGGAATCAAAACGGAAATTAACTATGTTCCTGAGAAGGCTTCATGGTTGACAAACTGCATGCTTAGTGCAGGGGCCGTGGCGATTGATGCTGAAGGCATTGTCCAATTAACTTGCCGCGAATAGGAGGACTTTAAATGGCTTACGCAGAAGCAGGATTACAACCTATAGGTGGTCAATCAAAAGCAGGAAATGCACCTCAGATATGGTCTTATACCAGCACAGATGCAAAAACTGACATTGACGCGAGTGGCTATTTTAATAGTGCTTCGGATTTATTGAAAGTGGGCGATTTAATTTATGTCCATGCCTCAACCGGAGGAACACGTACCTACTCACTTCACCCAGTGGTTTCCAATGCAAGTGGGGTAGTGGATGTTGGAGACGGCACAGCCGTTTCAGCAACAGACTCAGATTAGCCCCAGAAGTGACCAGGAGGATTCTCCAGCTCTCCGAACCTCCCTAACCTCCTGGTCACACCTTTTTAGGAGTTACTAATGGCTATTAATGACACAGACGTATCTATTTGCAGCCATGCACTAAATCTTTTGGGAGAAAATACCATTTCATCTTTTTCAGATGGCAGTACGCAGGCAGGAATTTGTGAAGCGATTTATCCTGACGTAAGAGCCATGATGTTAGGTATGGCTCCTTGGTCATTTTCTATCAAAAAAAGTGATTTACAGCGTTCAGCAACAGCTCCGATCAATGAATGGAATTATGCCTATCCTATGGCCTCTGACAGTTTAACAGGTGTTCCAAGAGCTGTTTTTGCGTCAAGTGCTGTAGGGGCTCAACCCGTTACAGGAGGGTGGGAAATTTACGAAAGAGCAGTTTTGACTGACTATGAAGAAATTACGATTGATTACCAGGCTATTCCGTTGGAGCAGGAAATGCCCTCATATTTTATCCAGCTTTTAAAATATGCAATGGCATGGCATTTAGCCGAACCTGTAACCGATCAAATTAGTAAGGCTGTCCATTGGGAAAGAATTACCATAGGCACTCAATCAGATGGGGGTCGAGGGGGATATTTTAGACAGGCAAGTAATATTGATGGTCAGGGAAAAGCCACACAATACATTGGAGATTACCCACTAGTCTCAGTCCGAATGGCAGGGTGAAATATGGGTAGAGTTATTAAGGTTCAGACAAATTTTGCAGTTGGTGAAATTAATCCTGAGCTTCGTGGTCGGATAGATTTAAAACAATATGAGTCAGCACTAGAGCGAGCTCGTAATGTGATTTGTAAACCTCAAGGCACGATTGAACGCAGACCTGGATTAAAATTTGTTTTTACTGTTCCTTCTGCAGCAACACCTGAAAGCGGTGTCAGGTTATGTCCGTTTGTTTTCTCCACCACCCAAACCTATATGTTTTTGTTTTCGGGCTCTCGTGCCTACATTTTTAAAGAGGGTGTTCAGGTCACAAACATTAATGGAACAGGTAATGACTTTTTAGATTGCTCCTCCAGTGTTTCAGGTGTCACTGATGGAATAACCAGTGCTCGTTTAAACAACCTGTGGTGGACACAAAGTGCTGATACATTGTTGCTGTTTGAAGAAACTATGCAGCCTTTAAAGATTGTTCGAGGAGCTAATGATGCAACCTGGACAGTTAGCGATATAACTTTTGATTTTATTCCAAAATATGCCTTTACTTTATCGGAAAGCACTCCTTCAGCGACATTAACACCAAGTGCGGTGACGGGGAATATCACTTTGACGGCAAGTGCTACTGTCTTTTCAAGTGGAAATGTCAATCAATATATCCAGGTAAATGATAATTTTGGTCGTGTAAAAATTACAGGCTTTACATCCACAACAGTTTTAAAAGGCGTAACAGAAATTCCATTTTTTTCAACAACAGCCGTTGCTTCGGGAGCATGGACATTAGAGGCAGGCTATGAGGATGCGTGGAGTTCAACCAGGGGATGGCCTCGGTCAGCTACTTTTCACGAGGGGCGGCTGATAATTGGTGGCAGTAAAAGTTTACCCACAACAGTTTGGGGCTCTCGTGTTGGTGACTTCTTTAATTTTGATTCAGGGCAGTCTTTAGATGATGAAGGTCTGGAGGCAACAATAGATACAGACCAAGTAAATGCTTGTGTGGGAGTCATGTCAGGTCGAGACTTACAGGTGTTTACTACAGGAACAGAATTTGTTGTGCCACAAACGGATGGGGAGCCTTTAACTCCTACGAGTTTTCTGTTCAAACCATCAACACGAAGAGGCACACAATCTGGAACACGCCCTTTAACTACCGAAGGAGGAACGCTGCATCTTCAGCGTGGAGGTAAGGCCTTGCGAGAATTTTTATTTCAGGATGTTGAAGGCAGCTATGTGTCAAATGATGTGAGCTTGTTAAGTTCGCATTTACTGCAAACGCCAACCAGAATGGCAATGAGGCGTGGAACCAATGTGGATGAAGGGGATTTGCTGATGCTTGTTAATTCAGGCGATGGTTCAATAGCAGCATTTTCAATTTTACGTTCTCAATCCGTGATTGCCCCAAGTTTGCTAACAACAGACGGGAGTTTTCAAGATGTGAATGTCGAAGATGCAGATGTTCCTGTGACCTATACGGTTGTCAAAAGAACATTAGCAAATGAATCGACTTGCACAATTACTGTTACTGACTTCTCTAACATCGCAGCAGATTCCACAATCATTCTGACCAAGCCAGATGGAACGACAGTGACCTTTACGTGTCAGGGCTCAGGAACAGGCACACCTGAAGAAAATAAATTCTTCACGAATTCTAGTAACAATGTCACGGCTGATAATATCTTCACTTGCATCAACGCCCATGCTGATTTTACTTCATCTAACCCTGCGGCCAATGTTGTGACAGTTACACGAGCCGCAATAGGCCGAGAAAACCTGACAGTTACAAGTAGTGACACGACCCGATTGGCAGCTACAAACTTTACAAATACAGAAGTGTATTATGTAGAGGTCTTTAACAGTGATTTTACAACTGACAGTGCTGCTCAGTTCACCTCCTCAGCATCAAATTTACCAGGCACAACTACGGTTAATTCAGGAATAAATCATTTAGAAGATTACACAGTAAAAGTGATTGCTGATGATGCTATGTTAGGAGATGAAACTGTAGCCTCTAATGCAATCACGACAGACCGAACAGCCGATACATATTTGGAAATTGGTTTGGAGTTTCCAACTTTTACAGACACCTTGGCAGGAGCTACTAAAACAACACCTCTGGTCAGAACAATGCCTGTTGAGCCTCGTTTAGCTTCTGGCCCTGTCACGGGCAATAAAAAGAGAATTGTTCAAGCCAGTGTTGTGATGGACAACACACAGAATATGGCTGTGAATGGAAGTGAGCTGTCATTTAGGAGGTTAGATGATATGGCTTTGGATGCGGGTATTTCTAAATTTACAGGAACAAAAAGGATAGGCCCATTTTTAGGATATGATTTTAAAGGACAAGTTGAAGTGACACAAACACAACCTCTTTTTATGACGCTGCTTAGTTTAGATTACCGTGTCAGCGTGGCAACAGACTAATGGCTTGGGCAGGATTAGCAGCATCAGCCGTATCTGCTCTGGGAGCAATCTCTCAGGGAGCAGCTCAGGCACAGGCATTAGGAGCTCAGGCAAGTGCTTTAGAGTCTCAGGCAAAATTTACAGAGTTTTCAGGCCGCCAAAAAGCATTAGAGCATCGAAAAAGGGCTGCAGATGAACTTGAAAAAACTCTTATGATTCAAGCCCGAATAAATGCACAGGCTGGAGCAGGAAACCTTGACCCGTTTTCAGGAAACCCAGGTGCTTTAAAAATTCGGGCATTGAGTGTAGGTGGTACTAACTTTGCAATGGCAAAAGGTAATGAAAGGATTACACAGCGTCTTGCAAAAACACAGGCTGACTTTCAAAGACTACAAGCATCACAAGCCAGAAACGCAGCTCGTCAAGTCAAAACACAGGCATTGTTTAAGGCAGCATCAACGATAGGACAGGGTGCTATGAACTTTTACCAATCAAGTATTCCAACACCGAGTATAACCCCTAGTTTTAATTATCCTAGTTTTAATACGCCTATGAACAACTGGCTCTACCCAGGATAAATGACATGGCAAGACCTTTACCCAGAGCAAGTTTAATTGACGGAGGCGTAACCCCGACCGGGGGAACGGTTACTGTTCCAACACGAGATATTTCGTTGGAAATTGCTGCACAGGGATGGGGTGATATTAGTGTTCGAGCAAATAGTTTTGCTGACTCAATGTTTAAACTGGCAAACAAAAAAGCTCAGAGTGCAGGCGCAGCGTTTGGTGCTGTAAATGCTCCTACACTTCAAGAGATTGAAATAGCAAAACAGCTTGGTCAACCGATTGACCTGCCAGGGGATGCGGGTTCATTTAAGACATATGAGCAGGCAGCATATGCGTCAGGGCTTGCTGTGGTGGAAGATAATTATTCTGTTTTAGCTAACAATGCGTTAGCCGAAGCAGGAGCTATTGCTGCTGCTAATCCACAGATGACTCCTGAAATGTATTTGGAACAGGTTGACAGTGTTGGGGAAAGCTATGTTGATATTCTACACTCTATTTCTCCTTCGTCTGCCGCCAAACTTAGAGCTGAAATGTTTGCAGAACGCAACAAACAATACCTGGCTTTTAGTAAAGACTATTTTAAAAAAGAAAGAGACGAGAGAAAAAGTGTAGCGATAATTATGGCTACAGAGCAAACAGAAGTTCCAAAAATATCACAAATCTTTAATGGCTATCAGTATACGCCAGGTTTAACTCCCTTTGATATTTATGAAAATAAAAGACAAAAAACAGTTGAAAACATGAGAATCAACGGAGCTACCGTTAAAGATATTGACACTTTCAATGACGCATTTGAAAAAAATTACATAATCGCAGAAAGAAACTTTTTTGCCGAAAGCATGATGCGAGGAGACTATGGGGATATTGATTTGCTGGATGCTTCAACTGCATTAAGAGAAGGTAATTTTGGAGATGAAGTTTTTGACATTCTTGAAGCAAAGGACTTGCCAGAAAGTGCAAATGGTCGGGATGTTTTGCAAAGCATTTATAATAATATGTCGCAAGGTCAAAAATTTGAAGTTCACAAAGATTTAAGAGCAAAACATGATGAATTGAAACAATTAAATATTGCCAAAGAAGAAGCAAAAAAAGCTGAACAAATACAAAAGATGGAGGACAATTATGATCCATTATGGATAAGTATTCAAAATGGGCCAAAAGAAGATCAGTCAATAGAAGAATGGTATAATACGATCCATAAAGCGATAATGGATGACCCTCTTATTCCACTAGAGGCAGGGGAAGGAGAAGATGCTGACTACACAAAAAGTAGTTTGCTTGCTGATTTGAAAAAAAATAGAGACGATCTTACAAAAAATATCACTGGGGGAGAAAGGGGCCCAACAGAAGCAGAAACGGCTTATTATTTGAAAACAATAAATGATATTAATGCAGGCGTATATCATCCTGAAAGTTGGAAAAAAGCCAAAGTTAAATTAATGAGAGAGGCCCGTGACCGTGGTTTACTCCCTACGGGAAACAGTGGTGTAAATATCAATGCAATTTTAAGTGAAGCAGATGAATATTTCAGTACACGAAACGCGGAAATGGAGAAAGAATTAGCTAATGCCAGAACTTGGATTCGCAGTCGTTTTGGAATTGACCCTGGTGTTGTCGGCATCAGGCTTGCAGGAGATCAAGCTAAAGTCCATCATGTAGCAGAAGAAGTGTTCCAAAGTGTTCGTCTTGCTGTAAAGGATTACTACGAAAAGGGCAAAGATTGGCGGCCTCTGTTAGACATAACGTCTGAAAATACATATATCACAAAAAAGATTAAAGAAGGATATGCCCGTTACCCAGAAGCAATAGACATTGGTGGTAGTGACCCGTCACTTTATGTAAACTTACCAGAGCGAGAGCCAGAGCGAGAGCCAGAGGGAGAGCCAGAGCCAGTAACATATAGACCGCTAAGGTCTGACGAGCAAAGAGGCAATAGCACTGAACTTACAATATCAAGAGAGGTTGACGGCAAACAAGTTTTAATTCCGACCCTGTATGTCAATGAACAAACAGGTGACATTGAGGAGTTAAATTCTAATGATGCTCTTGTCGCGGCTATGGACTATGAACGTAGAACAGGACAATTTTTTCCTCGCTATGATACAATCGAAGAAGCTAACCAAGCAAGTTTCACAAGGTCAAATGAGGGAGGAACGCAAAGCGGCCCCTTAGCGGAGTCAGCAGATAGCTTAGAAGAATTACAACAGAACCAAGAAGTTCTCAAAAGAATTATAGCTGATGAAGGCCACTCAGAAGAAGATAGAGAAGAAGCAAAAAGGTTATTAACAAAAAATAAAATAGAAATTAATTTAATAAAATTTCAAGGTGAGAAGGGGGATAGATAATGGCTGAACAAGAAGCCCCCACCTGGTCAGAAGAGCTCCAAGCTGGATATGACTATGTTCTTCAAAAAGAGCCTGACATTAGCAATGAGGATTTAGCAATTATTTTAGAAGTGCCTGTTGATATTTTGCCAAGTCGGAATCTAGAAGTTCAAGAAAATGTAGAAGTTCCTGTGCAAGAAAATGTAGAAGAAGAAAGCACATTGTTGGAGGATGTTTCTGATGTTGGACAAGGTATTCTTGCAGGAGCAACCGATGCTGTAAACGCTGTGACTGATTTGGTGATTGGAAGAGGAAACAGAGAGGCTCTTGATAGAGGTGTTGGAGAGTTTATAGACCGTGAAAACTATATTCCGATTCCAGAAAATACAATAACTGAAATTACAAGTGACGTTACACAGTCAGTAATTGGCTTACTGCCTGGAATAAAATTTGTCAAAGCTCTCGGTGGGATAAAGGGTCTTGGGCTCTTTCGGAACAAATACATTGCAGGAACCGTTGGTGGAGCTGTTGGGGAATTTGCAACAGGAGATGAGGGTTTAGCCGAAGAAGTATTGGAACTGTTTAAGATAATTCCAAGAGAGTATGGTGCTGAAACAGCTTTGGCTTTTTCTGAAACGATTGAAGAATGGATGACAGAGCCAGAAGGAGATATCAATAATTTAAAAGCAAGATTGGTAACGGCTGCCCCTGGTGTTGTGCTTGGCCCTGTCTTTGAAGGAATTGTAGATTTAGCAGGCAAAGCCTTTAAAGCAGGCGGTAAAGCGTCAGGCGATTTCATGCAAATGGCCAATGGAGCCCTACGTGGAGATATTAACCCACGAAGGTTTTTTAGGACTGAGCTTGATGAAGCGACAGAGGAAATTTTAGAGGGGGTAGGTCAGGCCAGTCGATCATCTAAAAAAACAAATTATAAATCTCTGTATGCACGATGGCTGGACAGAGGGCAGCCTCTTGGAAAATTGGTAAAACATTTAGCCAGTGGTCGAGACATTCCTGCTCATGTTGACCCTTACAAACTTTGGAGAACAAATATTGTTGCAAACTCAAAAGCAAAAACATTTCTTGAGTTTGGAGCTGTAGACTTTATCAGTCGAAAACGTATTGGGCCAAGTTTGCGGGAAATTTTAAAACCTTTGAACGGGCAGTTTAAAGAATTTGAAGCCTACGCAATCGCTAAAAGAACTATCGAGCTTGAAAAAAGAGGTATTGTTTCAGGGTTTGATGTTGAAACAGCAAAAGATATTGTTTCAAAATATGCAGAAGATAGCCCCTTTGCAGAAAGTTTTGGGTCTTTAGTAAATTATCAAAACCAGCTTACCCGTTATCTGATGGATTCAGGTGTGATTAGCGAAGAGCTCTATCACAAAATGCTCCTTAAAAATAAAGACTATGTGCCATTTTACAGAATTATGGATGATGAAACTGTTGGTGTGGCAGGCAAGGGTTCTAAAAAGCCTATTCGTTCAATTAAAGGTTTGCAAACAGATGAATTTGGAGATGTGATTGAACGACAAATTGTTTCGCCTTTAGAAAGCATCATTGCAGATACACATAAATATTTAGAAATGGCTGAAAAAAATAGGGTTGCACAAGCTCTTGTTAAACTTGGTGGAGGAACAAAGTTTTTAAAAGAAGTGAAGCCGACAACAAAACCTATGAAGGTGGCTGTTGATGAAATTCCTCTGAACATTAGAAAAGAAGAATATCAATCAATTCGCCCAAGACGGATTGAGCCAGGACTTTACAAGTATCGCAATTATTCAATTTCTAAACTGGCAAAAGAAGAGGGTAAGGGATGGTCATTAATTGCACCAGGGGAAACAGAAAGTTTAAAAACATTTGCTACAAAAAAAGAAGCCTATGATTATATTGAGAGTTTGCCAACGGAAGAAATCATTGATGACGCTGTTCAAATACAAGATGTGTTAAGAGGTGGTAATCAACAAAATCCAGAGTTTACAATTTTTAGAAAAACTGACCCAAGAGAAGGTCAGGACACATTTACTGTTTTCAAGGATGGAAAGCCACACATTTATCAAGCGTCTGACCCTATGGTAGCCCACATTATCAATAATTTTACACCCCAGGAAGTCAATGGGATTGTTAAAATTTTAAATGTTCCAACCAGGGTTTTACGTGCAGGAGCAATTTTAGACCCTGCGTTTTTTGTGAAGAATATGATTAGGGATAACATTACGGCTGCTGTCTACTCAAAGTCAGGGTTTAAACCTTTTGTCAGTTGGTTTGATGGGATGGTTTCACTTGCAAAAAAGGACAGTCATTATTGGGATTGGGTCAACAATGGTGGAGCTAGAGCAACCTTTGTTGATCTGGATAGAAAATATAATCAAAAAAATCTACAGGAACTTGTGAATGAAACAGGTTTATTCAAAAGAGTAGCAAATGTTGTCAATCCTTTGAATTTACTGGAAATGCTGAGAGTAGGTTCAGACCTTGCTGAAAATGCAACGCGACTTGGGGAATTTAAACTGGCAGTAAAACAGGTAGGAGATGACCCTGAAGGGTTGACAGAGGCAGCATATCGTTCAAGAGAAATCACCCTGGATTTCCAGCGCATGGGAACAGATATGAGAGCTTTAAATATGATAGCAGCTTTTGCAAACGCACGAGTCCAGGGGTGGGATAGGCTTGCTAGAGAATTTATTGAAAACCCGAAACAGGCAACAGCAAAGGCAGGCTTGTTTATCACAACCCCAACCGTAGGGTTTTGGTTCCATAACCACTCAACCCCTGAGCGAGCCGAGAGATATAAAAATTTACCACAATGGCAAAAAGATTTGTTTTGGATTGTGCAAGTTGACGATGTTGTTTACCGCATCCCAAAACCTTTTGAAATTGGAATTATTTTTGGCACATACACTGAGCATATTATGAATTTTGCTTATGGAGAATCAGAGTTAAGTCTGGAGCAAATGTGGAAATCTTTTGGACAACCTCTATGGAGTGATACTGGTTCAGCAATTTTGCCAACGGGTGCAGTTCCCTTTATAGAAAACCTTGCCAATTATGATGTGTTTAGAGCTTCTCCCTTAATTCCTCGAAGTCAGGAAAATTTGTTATCTGTAGACCAGCAAAGGATTTACACAACGGAAACAGCAAAAGCATTAGCCAGAGCTTTTGATGAAATAGGCATTACAGGTAGAGCTGTCTCGCCTATTGGCATAGAAAACATGACAGGAGATGTGTTTGGAACACTAGGAAGAAGAGCTTTAAATTTGACTGACAGGCTACTGCGAGAAACAGGTGTTCTTCCTGACCCACAAATACCCACACGAACTTTGTCCGAAAACTTTTTCACAGATAGTTTTACAATCCCTTATCCATCGTTATCCTTAGAGCCCATCCAGAATTTTTATACAAATTTATCTGAGGCTAGAAAACTCCTGGGCTCTTTTAAGAAAAGAATAGACCGTTTAGACCCTGAAGGTGCAATAGAATTAGCTGATGACAGAGACTTTACAAACGCCAAGACCTATACCGGGTTTGAAGGGGGGATGAGAGATTTGAGAAAAGCTATTGAGAATATTCTTGCAGCACCCAATATGACGAAAGAAGAAAAGGCTTTGAAAAAAGATGAAATAATTATGAAAATGTTAGAGGGGGCAACGTCTCTTGAAAAGCACCTGGAGCAATTAGTGGAAGAAGAAGAAGCCCAAAAGAAAGACGTAAAGTCTATTAAAAATAAAAAAGGCAATAAGAGAAAAAAAGAAATATTTAATTTAAGTGAGTAGACTGTCAAAAGTTAATAAGATATAAATAGGAATAAGACAATGAGCATCACTGTAAACGCAGTTCATAGAAGAGTTCAATACACTTCAACTGGAAGCCTTGGGCCATATAGCTTTTCGTTTAAAGTTTTGGCCTCTGGAGATGTAAGGGTCTATGTTGATGCGACACTGAAAACAGCCAGCACACATTACAATGTTTCTTTAAGTTCTGATGGAACAGGAAGTGTAACCTTTACATCAGGCAATGCTCCTGCAAGTGATACTGTTGTGACCATTGAAAGCAACCAGGCGATTGAGAGAACTTCCGACTACACAACTGGAGGCGATTTCAAAGCGACCAGCATCAATGATGATTTGGACAGGTTAGCAATCAATGACCAGCAAATTGAAACAGCCCTGACACGAACCATTCAACTGCCAAACACGGTGGCACGAACAACGTCTGGGTCAGGAACGTCAGGCCCCTTAGAATTTCCTTATAGCACAACTTCAGATAATGCTTCTAAGTTGATTGCCTTTACAAGTGCTGGAAATGCGTTAGAAACCACAACAGGTCGGGTGAGCTCTGTCAGTGCAAGCAATGTTGCAACAAGCTCTGGCACTCCTGGTTCAGCGACAGCAAGTTTTACAAGCTCAAGTGGGGCTCTTGCGTTGGGGATTCCTGTTGGTCAAACAGGGCAAGCGGCTGGAATCAGTCTCCAATATTCGACAACCACAACTGATGCACGACCAGGCGCAGGGTTTTGGAGAGCAAATAATACATCTTTAAATTCAGCATCTATTCTGTATGTGGATGACTCAGATGGAACAAATGACATTACGGCTCAGGTGCAATCTTGGGATGATTCTACAAACTCAACAAAGGGCTTCATTACGATTCATGGAAACCCAAATGCTGCAAGCCCGTATGTGGTTTTTCGAGTAACATCAACTGTCACTGATGCAACAGATTATACGAAAATTCCAGTTGCTTATGTAGCAGGGTCAACATCAATTTCCAACAATGCTGAAACATCAATGAGTTTTTCAAGGGCAGGGGATGCAGGAAGTCTCTCAGACCCAACCACAACGAGAGGCGATATTCTTTTCAGGAACAGTTCAGGGGCTATTGCAAGGTTAGCGATCGGCTCAAGTGGAACTGTTCTCCAGGGGGGAACTGACCCAAGCTATGCGGCTGTGGACTTAACGTCTGCTGTGACAGGAGTTTTGCCTGTTGCAAACGGAGGTAGTGGAGCCAGCTCTTTAGGGGATGGTCATGTTCTTTTAGGCTCAGGCACAGGAGCAGTCACAGCCCTCGATGTTACCGCTAAGGGAAGCGTGTTGGTTGGCGATGGGTCTGGAGATCCTCGCGCCCTGGCGGTCGGCACAAATACGCATGTGTTAACAGCTGACAGTGGTGAGGCTTCGGGTCTCAAATGGGCGGCTGCTTCTGGGGGCAAACTCACAGCCGAGTTTATCTCAAGCGCAACCGACATCACAGCAGATTCTGTTCACACATTTTCCCACTCGTTAGGAGCACGCCCGTCAGTCGTTCAGGTTTATATAAAATGCACCAGTGCCGATGCAAATTGGGCTTCAGGTGACTATCTCCTGCTTGGTGGGTCTGCGGGAGGAAATGGGGGCAGCATAGATTGTGGATATATGATCCAGGCCGATGCCACCAATGTGGAAATAATTCTAGGCTCCTGTATTCGCATCCACAATCAATCCACATTCAATGAAGTGTCAGCCAATCTCTCAAATTGGGATTGGGTGGTCGTGGCCTACAAGGGAGGAACAGTGTAATGCCAACTAAATATTATCGAGATGCAAGCGGGAATTTTTTGGGGTCATTTACGACAGAGTCAGGAGATCATCCATCTGTTCCTGATGGAGCGATTGAGTCTCCTAAACCCCCAAGTGGGAAAGCGAAATGGGTCGATGGTGCGTGGAAATTCACTACGCCATACAGGTCAGCCAGACGAGTTCTTTATGGGGCGGCAGGTGTTTCTGATGAAGAACGCCTGGATGCCCTCTGGGACAAAATTATGGAAGGTTCTAATACGAAAGCTGATGATCTGAAAACAAAACGTGATGCTGTTCGAAGTGCAGATAATTTTCCACCCAAACCATAAACCATAGGAGTAAGTCATGTCACATCACACACCTATTCATCGTGTTCAAAACTGGATGTGGTCACGCATCAATGAAGCCTCCACCTTGGGAGGGATAGCTATTATCTGTCTTAGTCTGTCTGTCATTTTTGGGTTTTCAGTTCTTGCCTGGATAGGACTAGGCGTAGCTGCTGCCAGCATTTTACAGTCTGATGGCAAATGTAAAAAGTGTAACTGATGATAGCCTCATTAATTCCGTTGGCACTAGATTTAGCAGGTGAATTTATCCCTGACTTGATTGGTGGTCTTGCAGGAAAAAATGCAAAAAAAGTAGCCCAAAAAGTGGTGGGTGCTGCAGAGGATATCACAGGGCAAGAAATTAAAAGCTCTGAAGATGTGCAAAAAGTTATTCAGATTATTAAATCTGATGCACAGCTACAGACTGAGCTAAAAATGCAGTTGTCAAAAGAGCGTTTGGAAACTGCCAAGTTGCATAGCCAGGATAGGGTCAGTGCAAGGGGCATGGCACAGAAGTCTACGCTTCATGCAATCGCTGTGTGTGTCATTTCTGTTTTGGTGATCGCTGGCTTTGGCGTGATGCTGTGGCTTATTCTTGGTGACCCTCTACCTGAAGGCAATTCGGAAATTGTATACATATTGCTTGGCACCTTAGCAGCAGGGTTTAGTCAAACTTTGAATTTTTGGTTAGGCAGCAGTAGGTCAAGTCAAGACAAATCCCAAGCTATGGTCGATGCGGCAAAGAGAACTGACTGATGGACTTAGCAGCTCTTAAAACACTAATTCCCTTGGGGATAGCTGTTGTTGGAGCTGTCATTGCTTTGGCAAAACTGCAGGCAAAGGTCGCTGAAAATTCGAAACAACTTGACATGCTCGTTAAAGATGTATCGCGGCTGGAAAAAGAATCCGAAACCACAGTGACCTTAGTGGCCAAAATGCAGCAGGCTGAAAGAAACATCACGCAGCTTTGGACAGCACATGAGTCAGTTAATCAAAAATTAGAAGCTAACGAAAGAAACATTACCTCAAAATTAGAACGTCATAGAGATCGTTTGGATGAACGGTTTATAGCTTTGCGTGAAAAAATAAATGGCGGTCACCAATGAGCATGGAGCTGTGGGTAGCAGTCATTCTCATGTTTGGTGGGCCAGATAAATCGAGCCCAATGATTCACACAATGTCAGGGCCGCCTGTTGAAACTGTTGAACTTTGTGAACGTGACGCTAAGTCACAGGGGTTAAAAATTTATTACAGAATTAAGGCTCCTGCAGGCTGGAAATTGATGGGGGTTTTTTGTGCTCCTTTGCTCGAAGATTACAGGATTGATTTAAAAAATGAGGGGGTTTGATGACACTAGCTCCAGAAAAAAAAGATATTTTTATTGATAGCTGCAAACAGGCTTTGGAGGCTTACAACATTGAAGGCACATATGTGGCGGCTGCAAAGCGTTTAAACATCCACCCATCAACATTAACCAATCGCGTTCAACGAGCCAAAGATTTAAATTTGCAAAAAGAAAAAGAATCGGAGGACATAACGCTTCCTGTTTTTCCTGACGATGACATCGCTGTTGAGGAAATTCTCAACACAATGGAAAAGCGATTTGAAAAACGAACAGAAGCAGCTCAAGCAAAACGCTGGTTTGAAATTAAGTTGAACACAGATGAACCTGTAGGAATTAATTTTGTAGGTGATCCACATATTGATTCAAATGGGTGTAACATTGCCTTGCTCAGAAGAGATTTAAAATTGATGGCTCAGGAGGGGATGTTTTGTGTGAACCTCGGAGACACAACTGATGGTGATTGGCCAGGAAGATTAATGAAACTTCATGCTCAGTCAGATCAGTCGATAAACACAGCAAGGCGTTTGGCTGATTGGTTTTTAAATGACACAAATTTGAAGTGGCTTGCAATTTTAATTGGGAACCATGACGCCTGGGGAGAGGGAGCTGAAATTCTCAGACGCATGAATGTGCAGAAAATCCCAATGCTTGATTGGACTGCTCGTTTCAAGGTTAAGTTTTCAAACAGCAAAAAGCTGAAAGTTATTGCCAGCCATTCTTTCCCTGGTCACTCATGGATTAATCCTTTGCACTCCAACCAAAGGAGGGAGATGGTGGAAGAAGCCCACATCTATGCTTCAGGCCACAAGCACGATTGGGGTATTGCTCAAAGTGAAAATGGCTACAGAGAACAGTGTTACACATTGCTGCGAGCCAGGGGATATAAATTTTTAGATCAATATGCAGAGAATTTGGGCTATCCCATTCAACAGCAGGGGGCAACAGTGTGTGCTGTGATTGACCCAAAAGCAGGGAGTGAGGCAAGGTTTGTTCATTGTTTCGCTGATGTGAGTGAAGCAGCGGAATACTTGCAATGGAAAAGAAGTCGAAAATGATAGACGCTCAACAGTTTCGTAATGAAATTATCCGACCTGTCTTAAAACTTTTGGAGGGAAGAGATAGTGGGGCAAACTGGTCAGGTCAGGCAAGCGAAGAGCTGGTGCTTGGAACAACACTTGTTGAATCACAACTGACATTTTTAAAACAGCATGGAAACGGGCCAGCCCTGGGTGTGGGTCAACTTGAACCTGACACAATCCATGACATTGTCGAAAATTATATTAGGTATCGGACAGGCTTACAACAAGTCCTTGATCTTATCCAACCTGTTTGGCCTATCACGCCTGCAGCGGTTAAAGGTAATCTTTACTTAACCGTTTTCTTTATCAGGGTGCATTATCGAAGAGCCCCACAACCTCTCCCCCAAGCAGGGGATATTGAGGCGATGGGAAATTATTGGAAAAAATTTTACAACACGCATCTCGGCAAAGGCACAGTCAATAAATATGTGGAAGCCTGGAATTTAGTCCACAAGTGAAAAACTACATTTGTGGTTGTGGTCTTTTTGCACCCAGCCTTTGCTTTCCAAATGAGTCATGTATCTAAAAACATTCGTCTTTGACATTTCCAACCTGTTCGCCAGCTCCTCATAGGAAGGGGTATATTGTAAATCTTTTAAAACATTTTTCAGTTTGTCATAAAATTTTTTCTGACCTTTGCTCAAACCGCTTTTGACATAAAGGGGCTTTCCACAGGTCGGGCATCTGTGTGTCATTTTTTTGCTCCCAATTTTTTATTTGCTGCTATACGCCTCTTTTTTAAACTCTCCATCACACCTTCAGGCAAACCTGACAGTCCAGAGTCATTGATCTGTTCAAATTGTTTAGCCAAGGTCATTCTTTTTCGAGGAGGTGTTTCTTTGTTCTGCAAAATGCTTTTCATTTGCTTCTCATATTCCTCTGCGAAATCAATAATTGAAGAAAACTTTAAAGGTTCTTGGTTTTGATCTTCAAAAAACCGCATTTCAATGAGAAGGTCGTTATCCTCATCCTCAGAGCTTTCCTCCTTTTCTGGAGGCATTATACCTAAAGGGGGCATTTTGCCCTCTGACGGGCTTATATGAGCCTCTTTCTTAGGAATTTCAGTGTCAGCTTCCCACATGACAGGACTTGCACCTGGAATATCGTCTGCTTCTGTTTCATCAATGAAGCCTAACCCACAAATTGAGAGCGTAACTCTTCGTTTTGCTTTTGTGATCGCTTTGGCAATCATGTTTGCCCTGGCATCTCGGCTTAATCCACCTATGCTGACGGCTCCTGTGTCCTCATCTTCCCGCCCATTTTTATCTCGTGCGCGAGCAGTCACAATGTAAAGCCCATCAACTTCTTCTTTATCAACAATTTTAATTGAAACCCCATGTATTTTTCTCAGTTGATCGGCACAGCTTCGTGTCGCATAGAGGGTTAATTTCCCCTGCAGTTTGATATACTGAAATGGTTTTGTTAATGGATTGAGCCCCAGGCTTCCACAAATTTCAGTGATGTAGTTTAGCCTGTCCTTTTCTGTCAACGTGCTAAGGTCACCACCAATCAACACATTTTCAACAGCTTGAAGTTGTTGCGTGTCAGTCATCTATTTATTCTCCTTTTTTAAGGAAGGAAAAATATGCAAAGGAGCAGGAACTTGGCTAACAACGTGTGTAAGTTGATCCCTAATCAGGTGTTGCATTAGGGTTTTTTCAGAAAGTCCTGTTTGTTGTTTTGCTTTAGCAAGAGCCATAATGCAATCATCTTCTAGCTCAAATATTTTTTTCCTTGGCATCATTCCCTCCCTCCTAAATTTCTCGAACGTTTAAACGCCTTGTCGTGAACCCAGGTTTTGCAGGCGTAATTTTTTCAGGCTTGGCTTTGACCTCGACCGTTGAAAATGAAATATTAAAATCAGGAAGTTTGACCTTCTCACGCCCTGCCATGACAGTTTTAATTTGCAAACCACATTCCTCAATCATGCCCTCTGCAGCTTTTTTTGATCTTTTTGCAGCCTGGAGTGTTTCTGCACAATCAATCAAAACCTGTCTGCCTTCTCTTGAAATGTGTCCCCCTTCATTTTCGGTCAAATCAAGAGGTTCAGCTTTTCTGTTGGAAGGAATGTTGTTGGCCTCAGATGAGGTGGCTGGTGGGTAATCGCTCCCATCTTCAATTTTCTGCCAAAACTCTTTTATCGAATCTCGGATTTGCTGAATAAGGGGCTCATGTCGTTTAATGACCTTCACTCTCCAGATAAAATCACTCCTGGCCAACTCCGCAATCACAGCAAACTCTGAATCAGTGCAGTCCATTTGGTTATGTACTTGGATAACTCGCTCATGTGTGTCGACTCGTTCAGCAGGGAATCTTGGAATTTTCAGTTCCCAGGGGGAGCCTGATGGAACAACAACATCTTGAATAATCTCATGTGTCCAGTTTCCTGCAAACCGCCCATCCAAACTGGCCACATTGAAGCAAACAGGATTGCTAAACCCCTCTTGTGGTTCAGCCACATTCGCTTCAAACGCATCATTGAACCATTGCAGAGCTCCATCTTGAAAATAGTTTCCACCCAACATGGCAGGAGTAGGGGCTTGGTCATCAGGTAATCCTTCAAGAGCAGCTCTGTGTTTTTGCAAAAGATCATTTCGAGTTTTGCCATAGAGGTTGATGAAGTTATCTCCATAAATATTTTTGACCAGCCAAGGGGTTTCACTGGCTCCAATTTCCTGACCTGTTTTTGAAAATTTTGCCATCTCACATTCCCCCTGTGGCCACATATGCGAAAATTGCCAATGCAAAAATTGATGTGAATACCAAAGTGTCGAGGAGAATTTTAAACATTTTTCATCTCCCGAATTTGAGAGAAGGGAACGCTTGTTAAAATCCTTTCATCAGAAAGCGTGACATCAAAATGACGTTCAGGAATGGCATAAGCAATGCCACTAATTTCACCTTCAGCAACAGGCTTAAAGTGAACAGGGTCAAGAATTTCAACTTTTGTTTTTAATGTAATTTCCATTGTGCTCTCCATGTTTTGAAGAGCTTATTTTTTGTCACACACCTGGCACATATTGGCACGTATTGGCAGTTTTTAGTTTTTTGTCACAGCTAAGGTATTGATCTTAAAAGAAAAACCGATTCTCCTAGGGGTCACCACCTTTATTTTTCTGCTAAAAAAAACCTATAAAAAACAAGCTCTTATTTCCTACTCTTAATCCTTATACTCTTTGTCACAATTTTTTGCCATCTTTTTTTGTCACAACCTTTCACTACGAGTTTACAGCTAAATCTGTTTTAATCTGGTTTTTTATTCGTGCGGCCTCTGTATACAGGTCAGCCTCTTCAGCTCTAATCCAGCCAAAATGCGTCATCAACTGATTGTGCGTTGCTCCATCTTCAGCCATTGCTGTTGCCAGCCCTCGTCGGCATCCATGAGGCGCACATTCGATTGGAAGGCTTGCTCTCGCGCACCTTTTCTTGAACCAGTTTGAAAAACTTTTTGCAGTCGAAAACGGTTTTCCTGCCTGTGTCACGAGCCACGGTGGAGCAGGGTATTTAATGTGAACAATATTAGGTCTTTGATCTAAAGCAGCCTGAAGTTCTGGCCCAATCTGCAAATACAGTGTCGTTTTCTTTTGGCGTTTTCTTGGCTGCTTCAAAGGTTGAAAAATAATGATGTTGTTGTGGACACCCCATTCTTGCTTTTCCATTTTGGGCCCAAGTCGAATTGCATCGGAAGCTCTGACTCCCAAAGTGAATAAAATTTCACCCGCAAGACGCTCCATTGTGCCATTCGGCCAAAAATCCCGATATTGTTTGAAATCCTCTGCAGTCCAGGTATAGCTACCAGACTCAGCATTTTCATCAGCCGCAAGTTTAAGCCTTCGGGCAGGGTTGCTCCAGCCGTGAGGGTGGCGTTCTTCAATTTCTGCAAAGGAAAAAAGTGCGCTTAAATCTTTGACAAAACAGTTAGCGGCCTCAACCCCTCCAGCTTTTGAATTTCGAGCTTTGTTTTTCCAGTTATCTCGCCAGAGCTTGATCTGTTTTCTTTCAATTTTTTGCCACCTCAAATGTTGATGGGCTTTGACAAATTTTGAAAGCCTGCGAATTTTTTGTTTTTGTGTGCTTTCTTTTAACCCGCCAAAACCGTGTTTGTCATAAGAGGCCTGATAGTCAGCCCAGAGCTGGCCAAGTGTGTCTCTTGTCGTCACTTTTTCTTTTCTAACCTGACCACCAAAATCTTTTCTACGTTTCAGTTCTTCTCCAGCCATTTGAATTTTTTGTTGAAAATCTAACCCTGTTTTAGTCTGCTCAAACAGGTCTGGATGACCTTTAAAAACATTTATCCTTCCAAGGTTTATTTTTTCATCTCGTTTTGCATTTCTGTTCGGACACACATAGACGTAGAGTCGTTTTTCTCCGCCCGCCATTGTGGTTAGGGATTGCTGCAAGTCCTCAAGTTTAATTTCGACCCTGCTACTCGGCATGTGGCAAATCCATAAAAATCATATCCAGTTCTTCCCTATCCCAAATTTTTCTACCCTCAGAAACCGCTTTGGCAGGTGGAAATTCTCCACTCTTCACTTTTTCAATGAAAGTTGTTTTGCCCACGCCAACGTAAGTTGCCGCCTCCACACGATTCAATCCTCTTGGCCACCTGGTTTCATTCATTCGACAACCCTCAATTCAGTTTTTGTTTGTTCGCTGACCAAATTGTCTAATGTGAAATAATCCAAATTTTGACAGGCTTCTGCAGAATCATCAAAAAGCTCGGCAGGCATGAACATATCCTTAACCCAGTATGTTCTAAAGTGTTTGTGCATTTCTGTGCCAACGTAACTGACATGGCCTCTAAGCAAACAGTTTGTCAATCTCCTTGACCATTGGTTAGCCAAGGAGGGAACGCCCAGAGAAAGCCATCTTTCTCGCGCATCTCCAGAGGTATTTCGGCCTGCAACAATTTTACCAGCAGCAATTTCCTCCTTGATCCAGCGTTGAAGCGTTGAAGGTGCAGCCAGACCACGAAGAGGGGCAGCACTCACTAAATCGCCTGTTTTGACGTGATCGTTAATGTTCTTTGACCTGGTAGCTCGACCTCTCATTGACCAAAGAATGGCCGTGGCCGATTGTGCAAAATCTCCTTTAAGGCCATCTTCCCTTAAAAATGTGTCATTTCCGATTCGGCCATGAAGGTCACCATCAACAAACCTGAGTCTTGCCTCTAAAATGTGCTTCAGCTTTCCAACATTTACATCTCTTTGCATTTTGTTCCAGTGATCGACATAGACTTCATAAGGGTCACCTTGGATAGTGTTCCAGAACAACCAATGTCTCCCTTCGGACTGAATTACCCGCCTCGTGTCTAAATTAATTTTTTTGTAAATTGCATCTTGCTCGTGCCACAACATCTCAAACCTCCAATTTTTCCCGGAAAAAAATCATACTAAAACTTTTTAAAAAGACACCTCTGAATTTAGCGTACAAAATTAGCCCCTAAAATTACCGCACAAAATTACCGCACAAAATCGAGATAAACTTTTGTAAAAGAATCAATCACTTAGCTTTTGCCCTTTTCTTTTTTGCCACCTCTCGCTGTTTAAACGCCCTTACATCTTTTCGGGTCAGAACATTTTTAACTGTTTGCCCTGTCCATTTCATTCCCCTTTTAGCCTCGTTTCCAGTTTCACGGGCTGTCTTCGATTGGTATGTATCGATTCCTCTACTGTTCAAAGCTCGTGCAATTCCCCGATAGCTTTTAATGCCTGCCTCTTCAATCTCTTCAATCACAGGCATAATTTCTAAAGCAAAATCTCTTGTGTGTTTTTTGAAAGCCTTAGACCCAAGTTTTTGTGTTTTGTTGATCTCAGGACTTCCAAGTTTAACCCCGCGCTGCTTTGCCTCTTTGAAGCCTTCTCGCGTTCTCTTTGAAATTCTGTCACTCTCCATTTCGGCCACACTGGCAAGCATCCGCCACATGAACTTACTAACACCAGGGTCATCCATCTCAGGAACATCACAGGCCACAATTCCAATCCCATCCCGCTCGGCCGCTTCGACAAGTTTTGACAAAAAGGTAAAATTCCTGGTCAGTCTGTCCATTCGAGCAATCACCAGGATTGTGTTTTTTTCTCTGCAATAGTCTAAGGCTTCACGTAGAGCTGGCCGTCTTGCTGTTGTTCTTTTGCCTGACTCATGTTCTTCAAACTCAGCTACAATTTTTAAACCTTTTCGCTTTGCCGTCTCCTGGCCAATTCTTCTCTGGCTGGCAATCCCTAGACCTGACTGCCCCTGGCGCTTTGTGGACACCCTCAAATACAAGGTCGCTTTGCTCGTTTCCTTCCTGTTCTTTGTTATCAACTTACAGCCTCCACAAATGTTTTTTCAGTCATATCTTGCCCTCCGTTTTTCTAAATTCGGTTAAAACAAGTTGGATTGCTCTTTCCTCGATTGGACAGCTTCCTTTCTTCCTCAAAATTGATTCAGGGATATGTTCCCCTTTAAAGATAAACTCAGCCAAGTTCTTAGAATAACCATTAATGAGCCTGGCAATTTCTTGTCCGATCTCATTTTGATTAGCGTCAGCTAGTGCAAGATCAATTTCCTGATCTGTTGTTTTTTTAAATTCAGTTTTTGTTTTAATAATTTCCATAATAGCCCTCATTATCTCGCCTGAGTTCACGGTCTGACCTGGCACAATCACCGCGCCCATGCTTTTCATTTAGTGCAAGTTTACGTTCGCTTTCGTCTTTCCAAGCTATCCGCATTGTGCCATTGCGGTACACATTACGCCCCTTACGTCTTATTTTTTTGCCCTTAACAATAGCATCTTCACCGCTACTTTTAATTACTTCAAGAATAAACGTATGTTGTTGTTTTTCTAAGCCATAACTATCCTTGATAACTTTAGCTCTAATTTTACGCTCACCTATATATTTAGGGTTTCTAAAACTTCCACCAAAAACACCTTCCGTAAATTCTATTGTATCGCCTGTCACAACATCGCCAGTGGCGTGAATGTTAAACTTTGTCATTCCTTGCCCTCCATTTTTGGTTACCTGGACTCCCCCCAGAAGGGGAGTTTCGACCAGCTCCAACTAGTCATCATCAGCAGGCTTATTTTTATTGAGAACATCCGTCACAAATTCCTCAAGATCATGGTTTTTCTGTTCGGGGTTCCTCACAAATTCCCTCCCCACAATTTTGAAATTCTTGTCTACCCAATACACTCCATTATCCCAATTATCTGTATCTAATTTATTGTAAGTTTCGACTCCTAAACTTAGTCGGCCACCAAACCAGTTAGCCACCATTTGCGTAAATCTGGCTATGCCGTACGAACTTTCGCCATGATAGCCTAGCCGCCTCGCGGCCTCACAAAAGCCCTCAACTGAATCGCGGCCTCCGTTCCAGTGTAAATACATCCCTACGTGGTTGTCTTTTTCACTTGTTGGCATTGTATCTTCGCAAAATGCTATGACTGCTCTATTACCCATTTTTAACCCTCCCATTTATAGTTGAAATGATTCCCAATAGTTCCAGGTATAAATATTTTGGTAGAGTGTTTAAACGCTTCGTCTAACAGAACGGACAAGGCCTCTTCTGCATCACTTGGAACATCAAGAACCTTGTCTTTTGAATCGCACAATTCGTAGTCAACAAGATCCCCATTATGGAAGAAGCACGTTATGAAATCCGTATTTTGTGGGATGTTGTTGCATGGCCATTGTTTGCAAAAGTTGTGAATTGCTGATTTATGAATAGAAATAATTTTTTCTTCGGACATCTAACCCTCCACTTTCATTTGTTGTTGAAAATTAAAACAGTCCTTATCCGGACATATTGGAATCGCGATATTTAAATTCGTGCGAGACGTTCTCAAAATATAACCGCAGTCGTTACACTCACACTTGACCATACGACTACCTTTTTTCTGTCGGCTTTTTACATTCATTTTCGCGTGGGGATATTTACCGAGCTCTTGAATAATTGGCGTAACAGAGTGTTTAAACGCCTCACTCGGTTGTGTTGCCGTTGGCTTGCCCTCCAGCTCACACATTTTCATGAATCGAACGAAAGGCGCTCTATGGCCATGTATGCAGCGATCAGCAACGTGGCACATTTCATGGGCCAGAATTGCCGCTACTTCTATTGAGTCCGATACAACGGGACTAATGAACATTTCAAAATAATCACCTTCAGAATTGTTCGCGGGATGACACTGGCCAATAGTTTTACGTCTTGAGGCCGTTGCACCACTTGATGGAAAGCCGCACGTCACTTTATGAGAATCTAATGTGACATTGTTAGAGCTGAAATAAAGACTCTCTAGCCGAGAGGCCATTTCAGTAAGCCATGATTCTCTGTTCATTAAATCCACCCCGCAC
>Ga0208919_1000309_pt1 | contig 35549 bp, 29 predicted proteins | sample 4_EtaG_FD_184076 | JGI IMG/M metagenome (GOLD analysis project Ga0208919, IMG submission 184076) | Marine viral communities from the Subarctic Pacific Ocean - 4_ETSP_OMZ_AT15127 metaG (SPAdes) (version 3) | ecosystem: Environmental > Aquatic > Marine > Oceanic | place: Pacific Ocean | collected...
AGTTGAGGTGCGGGCAACTGCGTGACGGCGTTAAGGTCAGGTTTTAGGTACCGGGCGACCTCGCTGGACACCGCTTATAGTCAGCGCGTGATGGCAACCAGCCCCGCCAGGCGGGATTGTCGGGGTAGTAGAGCGTGTTGTTGGTGGGTAAGCGTTCATTCTATAACTTCATGGCCGATCCACGAGATCGCCATGCTGCCATAGCCGCTGCCCGCTCAGCCCTGGGCCACGCGCACCCAGCAGTTGGCGGTCTCGTTAGCGGCGGAGTAGCGATCCTTGGGACTTTGGTCTGACTAGTTAAACGCCCCTACAAGACGGTGAATAAATTGACACAAAGTATCGAACATTCTCTATAGGCCTTGCGTATGAGTCCCTGTGAAATCATCCCACGCTTTGCAGAAATTTCGAGACTCTTCACCCAGCAAACCTACAAATAAATGAGCTTCAACTCTCCCTGACGAAACGGCATTAATCATATTTTCTAACAAACATGTAGCTACCGCATTCTTAACCATTTCATCGCCTTCTTCTAAGCAGCTTTCCACAAGCAAAAAAACTTCCTCCCTTTTATCACTCGACATTAGATGCAAGTTATTTATCAAATAAGAAGAAAGCTTTGAAATATCGTTTGACAGCCCTGGTGTATCATTTCCCCAGAACTCAAGATGAGCCTGCCAAGCAGGTTCAAATCCTGGAACTTTATTTAAAAAAAGCTCAATACAATTTTCATATGTAATCATTTAGCGCCCCAATGCGTTACGTAAATCCATAATGATATTTTCTGCAGCAGCACGATCACCTAAACTAGCATTTGGATTTCTATCAAGCCACCTATTGAGAAATCTTATCGAATCAAGTCCTTTTTGTGAATGCATACGGCCACCGACAGCTTGCCCAGTGGCCAACTCATGCCTTATGGCATCTGCTGTACTGCCACTACCAATTGTGGCATTAGGTCTATATAACTCATCTACGACTTCACTTAATTCTGGATCGCTGACACTAGGTTTAGACATCTGTCGTCTAAGTTGGGTTTTATATTCTTCGTGGGATGCGCGGTTAGCTGCTCCATTTTCCTCCACCCGCAGCCCTTCATTGTCCTGACCAGATTCTCGCTGGTTGGTCGAGGTGTCGTCAGTTTTACTAGACGAATCTCTGTCAACCCTCTTGGGCTTTTTGAAACCACCAAACACCTTGTTAACCATGGAACCGAGAGAGCGCCCGATGGGCGTGGCATCAAGTAACACAGGCAAAATGGCTTGGCCGTATTGGCCTGACCTGACACCATCTCCCACTCCCTCAAGCAACTGTGCTCCCGCTATAACGGGGTTGAAACCAATAAGAAAATCAACCCATGTTCCTTTGACATTGGCACGCGCGGTCTGCCGTCCAGCGTTCTCTCGCAACTCTCCAACGCTGGTGGTAGCTTCAATTACTGTAGTCCATCAAATCATGCAGCTCATCGTCGGTGAGGGTGCCGTTGCGATAGGCCTCCATCATCGCTTGCTGCTGGTGCTCCACCGTCTGGGAAAGCTCCTCTACCTGCGCCCGCAACGCCAGGGCTTGTTCCGAGGTTTTGCCTGTGGGGTTGTCGTTCAAAGCGTCGCGTAGTTCGCCCACGCGTTCCAGGTTGGCTTGTGCCTCTTGCTGTAATTGCTCGGCCACGCTGAGTGACTCGCTGGTCTCTTCGGGCTGGCTGTTGACGGTCTCGGTGTTGGTGTGGACATAGCCCTTGGCGCCGCCTACCCCGGCGGCGTTGCAGTTGATCATGCATTCGCTGCCGTCGCGGACAACCGGTTGCCCGTTGGCTTTGACATTGTCGTGCCCGGTTAAAAACAGCACGTGGCCACTGCCCTGGGAGGTGCCAGAGCCCACTCCCGCCCCGTCATTACCCTCAGTGCCTTGGCATAAATCGCCGACCCGATAGGTGCGCTGCCCGGCGGTGATCACGTTGGGCGAGTAGTTCACCGGGTTGCCGAGCGTCGCCTCGGAATCGAAACCTATGATCTTGTCGCCCACTTGGCAAAAATCAGGGTAGCTGGTCAACGCTCTCCATCGGGCCTCCGCATTACCGGCGTGGCGAGCCTGGCCGTTACGGGCTTGCCCCTGAGAGTCTGGTGGCGTGTTGCTGTCATCCGACATGGCGTACCCCTCCGGTAGATGATAACGCCGCCAGCGGTGTGCGCCGGATGCGTACCTGCTTGAGCGGGTCATCCAGCGGGAACAGCGCCCGCCAGGTGAGGCTAACGTCTTCCCGATCCAGGTCGATCACCACGCTGTCGAGGGCTAGCGGGGTATTGCCGCGCTGGCCACTGGCATGGTCGGTAAGGGCTTGCAGGGCGATGCCCGGTAGCCGGGTACGGTGGCGAAAGCGTTGGCGGTCTCCCACCATGATCGCGCGGCTATTGGGCAGGCAGTTGGTGAGGATCATCAGTTCGTCCCCGCGCAGGTAGTCAGGCGCGACCAGATCCGCCGGGGCGCTGTGGTGAAAGCGATAGTCGAAGTCTTCGGGCCAGTAGGGCAACCGCTGGGTTTTCCAGTGATCGTCGAAGGTGCCTTGATAACTCACCCGGGGCTCCCACCAGGGGGCGATGGGCCCAAAGCCTGCCGGGGCCGGGCGGTCAAAGGGTGAGGTGACCAGCCAGTCTGGGTCTTCCAGTTGGGGGGCGGGTAGCCGTGTCACAGCGTTAAGGTCAGGTTTTAGGTACCGGGCCACCTCGCTGGACACCCGCTTATAGTCAGCACGTGATGGCAACCAGCCCCGCCCAGCGGGGTTGTCGGGGTAGTAGAGCGTGTTAGCGAGGGCGTCCCCGTCGGGCAGGCTGTAGTGGCCGCCGAAGGCGTAGCGGTAGTCCAGCGGGACTTCGCTGACCGGTGTGGGGTCAGTGACCCGCCAGCCACCGAGCAGTTGCCAGCGGAACTCCCGTGGCCCACGCACGATCAGGCGTTTGCCCACCGGGCCTACCTGTACCCGCACCTGCCAGGTGCTGCGCGGTTGCCCGGTGGGCGAGCGCAGGGTGCCATGCACGTGCACTTCGGTGCTGAGTTTGCCGAGCAGCACGTCGCGGTCATCGGTGATGACCTGGGCATACAGGTTGTCGCTGTCACCCTCTAGAGTGGGCTGCCAGCGAATCGGCTGCTGGTGGCTGGACTCGAACAGCGGCCAGTTGTCTTCGGTGAAGCGGTAGGTGGCGCGTACCACCACCACATCATACTCTTGGTCGCCCGGGCCGAGCTTGCGATACAGCGCATGGGGGAACGACGTTGGATTAATCACTTGCGCCATGTACTACCACCCCGGCGACTTAGCGTCGCTTGGTTCAGGGCCATCGCTTTCCTCGGCACTTCCCGGTGCGGGTTGGGCCGTGCCGGTGTTGAGCAGGACGTCATCGGGGCCGTCGACATGCACCTTGGTGCCCGCCTTGACGTGGATCTCGCCCGCATCCAGGTAGATGGCGTCCTCAGTGAGCACCAGCCGGCTGTTGCCTACCTGCAGGGTGAGCTGGTTGCCGGCCTTGAGGGTGATGTTGCGCCCGACATTGAGCGAGTGGTTGAGCCCCACCTGGGTGCTCTTGCTGAGCCCGACCAGGGTGTTCATGATCGCCCCGACGTTGAGGCTGTAGCCCAGGCCGACGTTTTCCATGCGGCCCATGCCGACGTTCTGCAGATACGCCTTACCAACGGTTTCGGTTTTGTTCTTGCCGACTTTGCTCGACCAGTTTTTACCGATCCGGTCGGTTTCGTTGCCATCCACCGTCTTGCGGCGGTTCTTGTGCACGGTAAAGGTTTCGTTACCGTCCACGGTATGGGTCTCGTTGCCATGCACCGTATGGACTTCATGGCGATGGACAGTACGGGTTTCGTCGCGGTCGATATCGGTGGTGCGGTCACGATAGACGTGCAGGGTGCTATCGCGCTTGATGTCCTCGGTGCGGTCATTGAGGGTCAGCAGATCGAGGTCTTTTTGGGCGTGCACCCAGATTTGCTCTTCGCCTGCTTCGTCTTCAAAGCGCAGCTCGTTAAAGCCGTCCGCCTTGTGGCTCTGGGTACGGATGACCGTGCGGGTTTTGTAGGCCGGCAGCGGGTAGGGCGGCCGATTAACCGCGTGGTAAGTGCGCCCAGTGATCAGCGGCTGGTCCGGGTCACCCTCCAAGAACGACAAAATGACCTCATGCCCGATCCTGGGGATCGCCATGCTGCCGTAACCGCCACCCGCCCAGCCCTGGGCGACGCGCACCCAGCAACTAGCGGTTTCGTTAGAGGCGGAGTAGCGATCCCAAGGAAACTGTACTTTGACCCGGCCATATTTGTCGCAGTAGATCTCTTCGCCTGCTGGCCCGACCACAAAGGCCACTTGAGGGCCATCGACCCGCGGCTTGGGGTTGGGCACCGGGCGGAAGGTCTGATCCCGGGGCATGATCACCACTTCATTGTGGTAGCGGGTCATCAGCTCGCCTGCTTGCGCTGAGCTGCTCCCCCCATTGCTACTGTCATAGCCACCCCGCGCCATGCCATCCTCTTCCAGTGCCTGAGGTTGCTCGCCGTGGTGCACCACCGATACCACCTGCCAAGCACGGTTGAGGCTATCGATATCGTGGTCGGTGAGAGTAAAGCAGGTGCCTGGGGCGAGTTCAGGCAGGTCACTTTCCGCTTCGGCGGTGGTAGCGTCAGCGCGCAGCGATTCTAGCCGGTGGCGGGTAAACGGCTTGCCGGAGGCGTCCTTCTTATAGCGCCCTGGGTAGTCGTAGTGTTCGTAATCCTCTCGCTGAGCGTGCTCCCCTAGATTGGGCGCCTGGTGTTCGTGTAGCTGGGCGTAAGGCGGGTTCTTGAAGCTGTAGTCTTTGAGTGTGGCTGAGGCGGGGCGTACCCGACTGACCTGGCGTAGCTTGCGCAAGTGACGTCGGGGCGGCGTGCCCCCGGCGCGGCCGTGGTAGGTACGCTCGCCGATGTTAGGCAGTACCACCGTCGCATCGGCAAACACCAACTGATGGGCTCCGCCTTCGGCGTTCTCAAACTCATGGAAATAGAAGCAGCCCTCTTCGGCGGCCAGGCGCTCGATAAAGGCCAGATCGGTCTCGCGGTACTGAACCAGAAATTCACGGCTGGGCGGCGTGCGCGTAGTGGCAAACTCGATATCGGTGAGGCCGCGCTCGCTGGCTAACGTTTTGATTGCATCATGAGGGATGGTGTCTTGAAAGATACGCGAGTTATGCCGTAGCGATAGTCGCCACAGGGCGGGGCGAATTTCCACGCGGTAAAAGCTGCGCCGGTGCCCGCGATCGCCGCGATGCAGCTCAGCGATAATGCCATGGACTCGGCGCAGCGGCTCGCCATCCTGCCAAATGGTGAGCGTGGCATTTTGATCCAAACAGTCGCTGGGCGACAGGTCGTGGGTGCGGCTGGCGAACTCAACGGTGAGCGCAAACGTCTCCGACAGCGCTTCGCGATGGGTAAAGCTCACCACCGCCGTGTCAGTAGCCCCGGGAAGGGTCAAGGTAAACTGAAGACCCGTATTATCAGCCATTGTAAGCCCCCTCTTCGCGGCCACTGCCGATTAAAATACCGCCGCAGAAAACTGCATGATTGGTCAGCGCAACCGGCTTATCGTCCAGCGTGATGATTAAGCGACCAGCCACTACCTTTTTTCGTCCCATTACTGTTCCTCCGCTGCTGTTTTTCTAGACAGGGTGACGGCAGTTGTGGCTATCAGCAGCGCTTCACAATCGGCGCTTAAAAGCCTTGGCTGCCGCTGCCTTACTCATCCCATTTTGCTGGCGCTTCGTAGCTCGCCACCTCAAAAGCATCGACGTACATGCGCTGAAACCCCGCCGCTTCCAGGCTTTGAATCGCCGTGTGGCAACCCAGTGGTAGCCGCGTTTGTAGCGGCACACCGCTTAAACTCAGCCGGGCAGCGGTCAGCAAACGTGCACCATGGCCACTGCCTTTCCATTCCTGGCTAATAAAGAAGAAACGCAGTTGCCAGGCGGCTTCGTCATCGGGTCGGCACGCCAACACCATGCCCAGGGGCGGGCCATCCCCATGGCGCAGGGCGAGTAAACGCCCCTGCCAGTGCTCAACGTGCTCTTGCTCGCGCTGCAACCACACCTGGCGATGCAAGGTAAATTCCAGAGCACGGCGCAGCGTATCCAGGTAGGCCTTGTCACGCAGTACCCAGGGCGAATGCCCTTTTGCATCGGCACGCTGGACGGCTTCGATAAAACTATCGATATCCCCTTCGCGGGCGCTTTCAAGCGCGCGGGAAGATGCTTGGCCATTAACATCAGGGCCGCTATCCACATGACCACCTGGGTGGTCATGGGTCGTGCTAGCTGAGGGGGAGAGCCACTGCTTAAGTTTCGTCAGCATAGGGCCCTCGTTCTGCATAGAGTGCCGACGGTAACTGGAAGCCTGCGGCGGGCGAACGGGTAAAGGGGTTGGGGGCGCTATCGGTAAATAGGCGATAACGCATAGCGCCCCCGTCCACGTTGAAACGTAGCTCTAACTCACGCTCATTAACGCTGGTGATGTTTGCCTCTTCCAACAGCCGGAACCAAGCCCAGGCGCCATCGCGGGTTATACTCCGCGGCGAGTGATTTACCTGGCTGGGCACCATGGTGATGCGGCTATCCGTGCCGCCACGCAACGTATTTGGCCAAATCATGGAGACCCGACTACTGGCGCTGTGAGTGTAATCAATGAGCTGGCCATCGGCACTGATCACACTGCGCCGCTTGTCGGGGCTTAAGCTGATCGGCTCAAGAGCGAACTCGACGTCTAGCGCACCATCAGGGCCAAAATAGGCACGGCGAATTTGTTCCGCCTGTGACACGGCGGCAAACACGCTTTCACGCAGTAGCGAATTACCCTGGGTATCCACCAGTTGCTCAGGCGCACCTTCGATAAAGGGCTGCAAGTTATCCTGATAGAAGTTGTCGAGGATACCTTCAGGAGCAAAGAAGGCTTCAAAGTCGCTTAGCGAAGCATCCCGGCTTGCACTGGGCACCAGCGGATAGCGCCCGGCTAAACGCTCTTGGTAAGGAGCCACCACTTCATCTATCCAGATATTTTCCAAGTGGCTGATAGCACTTGCCATGATGAGCTGCCAGCTTTGATCCGCCAGGCTTTTCAACATGCTTGCGACAGGCTCGGGCGAGCTGTCAGCAATACGCTGCAGGCGATAAATAGGGTCATCACCGCGCAGCGATAAGCGGTCACGCGCGCCAATGAAAGCGGCGCGCCCTGGGTCGCTGGCTTCTTCTATATCAAGCAGGTAATCACGCAGCTCCGTTACCGCCGATTTGATCTCTTCCAGGGAGGAGGGATCCCCCTCTTGAGGATTGGAGAGCTTGTTAATCGCGGTAAACTGCTGCTCGATATCGTGAGCAAGCTGATAGCGCGGTGAACGCTGCAGCGCTTCACGGGCTTCCTCGTCATCTGCAGGCAGTTCCGGATAGAGACGGGTATTCTGCTCGACCGCTGCTAACAGACGGTCTAGGGGGCGCTCGGCGCTGACCAGCGCATCGGCGACCACCGCTGCCTGATGAATGTCCGGCAGGGGCACAAGCTGGGTATTGCGCAGGGCATCACGCCAACTCACGCGATAGTCACTGACATAATAGTCACGCAGGGCGTTTTGCAGTTGCTGACGGTCAGCGTTGCTGAAATTGATGTCTTCGCGCTGATCCAATACCCACAAGTCGATAAGCGCTAGCTCGGTTGCCCTATCCAACTGCTGCAGGAAGTGATTTTCGAAGCCACCCCGGGTAACCAGATACGGCAGTTGCACATACGAGGGCTCATCGTTACGCGCCATAAACACCGTGTTGAACATCGACCCCACCTGACGGCGCAGGTCGAGAGGATCTCCGCGACGGCTACTGTCAGCTTTCATGGTGGCGTAGACCCGCTCATCCATCGGCAGGCGTGATAGGTCGTCAATCGCGGCGACTAAGCTGCCGCGTAGTGGCGCCATGGCATATTCAGCGCGCCGATTACCAGCGGCAACCCGGCTTTCCAAATCGCTGTGCTGCAGGGCGTAATCTAAATGAGCCAGTAAGCGGTCTTGGATTTCACCACGCTGGGGGAAATCCGACTGCCAACGCTGCGCCATAAAGTCGTGTACGCGTTCGGGCTGGCGGCCACTGGCGTCAGACATCATGCGCAAAATGCGCAGCAGCGCCAGCTTGGCGTTACTGCCCTCTTCTTCGCGGTTCATGTCATCCATGATGCCCACCATCAACGCTGGCAGGAATTGGTACTCCAACATGGCGAGGTAAGCATTCTCTAACTGGCCACCAATAATGTGGCCTTGATAAAGCCCCATATCGGCAAGGAAAGGTGTGTGTGTACGGTAGCCCTCGAAGGTTTGCATCGCATCGCGTAGGCGATCCAACGGCGCCAGCATTTCGTAGCCCGTTGGGTCGTCGCTCTGAAACTCTTCGGGATGGGTGGCCAGGAAAGTTTCCGCCCGATGCTCGACGGTGGAAAGCGAGGTCGCGTTTTTCTGGTAGAAATGACTCCACCCACCGATCATTACCGCAGCCACTAACATGCAGCCAACAATGCATGCTTGGCGAATACGCTGTCGGCGATGGGCGACTTTGGCGTTATCACCGGCCAGCCCCGCTTCTGGATAAATGACTTTCTCAAACAGTTCTTCAGTGAAATACAGCGCGCTGCGCGTCGCACGGTGCGCAGGCTGAACGCTTTCGGACATGCCATAACGGCGTGCCGCAGCATCCACGAAAGGGTCTTCAGGCACCCCCTGCTGATAAACCGAGGTGAAATACGTGCCGCGTACAATCGCCGCGGTGGAAAAACGGTCGCTGGAGAGCGCCTCGTTGAGGAAACCGAGCAGCACATCGCGCAGCCCTGCTAGCTGGCGCACAAAGCGAAATACCGATTCCCGTTCTTCCCGGTCGCGGCACTCTGCCAGCATGGTGGGCATTGCGCGGTTAAGGCGTTCCAGCATGTTGTCGTAAGCGGCGGCGAACTCTTCTTCCCACTGCCCCGGTGTATCAATGGATTTAGCCGAGAAGGTAAAGCCTAACGGCGCCCGCCGTGCAGCACGGGAGTAATGGCGGAAGAAATCGTCAAAACCGTGCAGCAAATCCATTTTACTGAAGGTGACGTAAACCGGTAACCGGCTGCCGTGGCGCTCCATCAACTCGCGCAGGCGGCTGCGTAACAGCGTTGCGTACGCTTTACGAACGGCTACCTGGGCGTGGCTAAGACGGGCTAGATCCAACACCAGCACAACGCCGTCCAGCGGGCGGCGTGGGCGGTTACGCTCTAGCCACTCGGTGAAGTGATCCCATAGGCGGCTATTCAGTTCGTCAGGCTCGCCAGTTTCCAGTGCGCCTTGGGTCAATAACTCGCCATCAGGGTCGATGAGTATCGCTTTATCGCCAATCCACCAGTCAAAACCAAAGCGGTTTTTCTTGCTGCTGATGCCAGAGGCTTTCATGACATTGGACAGCGCAAAGTTTTGCCCAGAGCGGTTGACCAAGCTGGTTTTGCCCGCGTTTTCGACCCCCATGACCAAATACCAGGGAAGGCGATAGCGGCTGCTGTCCCCACTGCCAACGCTATCAATGATTTCGGATAATACGTTGTTCAGCGAGGTTTCCTGCTGGTCGATACTCTCCTGAATAGGGTCTGACTGCTGCGACTCCATATCCTGCGCGAGCTCATCGGCTTCGCGCAGTCGACGGGAAAGCCGAACGCCCCAAATCAGCGCCACTAACGTTACCAGCGCCAAGGTGGCCAGTAACCGATTGACCCAGGGGCCTAATGGGTAACTGTCTCGTACCTCCCAGCTAGGCCCTAACCACCAGATGGCCACTAATAGGAGCACGATTAATACGCCCCACATGGCCATGGAAAGCCGCCCTAACCCCTTGACTCTGTTAGCTTGCGCTTTGGCGCGATTGTGAGTGCTCTGTGCACGTGAAAAGCCGGGCACCCAGCGGCTCAGCTTTGATTTCAATGTTCCCCACATGAGCCTTTAATCCTCGTCCCTAGTGATAAAGTCGATCATCGTTGTCATGTCCTAAGCGATGCCTGAAGCCGCGAAACCAGCGCTGGTTCCCACTGCTCTAAATCAAGTTCATTAACAGTTTGGTGCAGCGTGCTGTAGTGCTGCTGGGCGAGCGTTTCTAGCCCCGCCTCCTGCAGCAAATCAGCGCTGGCCAAGCGCCAGTACGTGCTCTCGCGCAAGGAGCGTGCCGACGCTAACCCCTGGTCAAGCACCTGCAAGGCAGGCCCTAACCCTTCACTCCCCATATAGCTACGCGCTTCCTCTAACCCCGCGTGCCATGTTTCACCGCCACCGGCGCCGTCATTTGCGCCGCTGCCCGCGCCGCTATACAGCCACTGCTGCGTTTCTTTATCTAAAAAAGGCGAGCCATCGTTAAACGTTAACGACTCAATACCGGGGAGCCTTTCCACGAACCGCACCGACTCATCACGAATAGCCTCAGCGCAGCGCGGCCGCCCTAGGCGCTTGGCCAGCTCGGCACTCAAGCGGTGTCCTTCTAGCCAGTAGGGGCTGACCGCAACGCTTTTCTCTATGCGCTGCCAAAGCGCTTCGTCACTGCCCCGGGAAAGCGCCTCTCGATAATCCGCCACACGGTCAGCAGCCACAGGGGCTAACTCGGTACGCCCCCCTTCCCTTGCAGCAGGTAACGCCTGGATGGCGCTCCAGATGGCATAGCGACGCAAGCGGTATGCCAGCGGCTCGCCCGGGTTTTGCTCGTTTAGAAAATCGGCCATTTTGAGCAGAGACTGGCGGTTGGCGCGCTCATTGCCCGCCTCCAGACGCAGTTCGGGGACTTTTGCCCCACCGGGCTGCTCAACCTTTTCAGCACTGCTGGAGGAAGAAGACGCGGCCGTCCGTGCATCGCTACCGGAAGCGTCGCCGCCTTGAGAGGCCGATGCAGCACGGTTTTGATTAGGCTGCTTTTCATCCAGCAGGCGCATCAGCTCGTCAAGTGAGTCAGCGGGCAACTGCTTGTCCGCGGCTAACGTTTGCAGTTTTTCCAACGAGTGGCGGCAGGCCAGAAACTCATCCTCGGCATTATGAAAGTCGAGGCCCGCGGCAAGCTTCAGCGTGCGTTGGGTAAATTGCTGGAACAGCCTGGGCCGCAACTTAGCCCCACGTGCGCCATTGAAGGGGTATGCCAACGCCCACCAGGCTTCAAGACAACCGGCCAGCAGCCTTAGGGAAAGCGCGAAACGCACGCCATTGCCTTCATGCTGCAGGCAGTGCAGCAAGTGTCCCAACACCTTTAGGTCTTTGCCCTTATGGCTGAGCATAGTGATTGCTAATGCTTCTGCCGTGTCCCAATCGACGTCTTGGTGCTGCAATGAGCCGACCTTCATCATTTCAGCCTCAAGGCGCAGGTAGTCGGCGCTGTCCTCCAGCACAACGCCGATCTCCTCACCCTGCTCATTGGCAGGCAGAGGCGCTAGCAGGGGTTCAAGGTGACTATCCGCCGTTATACGCATCACGAACTCCTATACCCACTACCAGCGACAGGCGCTGCGAAGCGGTTGAATTTGCTGACGCAGTCCTGATACATCAAAACGCAGCCCGTCCAGAGCCCCTGCGTCGCTACTCAACACAAGCTCGTTGGCGCTCAATAATTGCCGCAGCGTTTCAATGGCGGGCAGGCCGCGCCCACCGCTTACCACGTGGCCATCATCGCGCACTCTCCACTGTTGAGAGACATCACGCCCATCCGCGACGACCCGCAACGACACGCGGGGCGTATCCAAGGCATTGGGCAGGTGCACCTGGAAGCGGGTAATTAACTTCTCGCAGGCCAGTACTAATACGGGCCGCGGAGGCGTTGTGCCCCGTGCGGGCACCGTCATTAATACCTGGCTTCCCTCGGCGCTCACTATCAGGCCAAAGTCATCGGGATTGCGTTTCTCTTCTTGGCTGACAACTGCGTGCCAAAGTGGCGGCAGTTCAGCGCTATCACTCGGTGTGCTCTGCTCGTCCAGGAACAGATTGTCGTAGCACCCCAGGCGATCCAAACGCGAGCTTTCTTGGCCACACTGATGCGCCTGTTCCAATACAACTGCGCTATCCTCTGCTTGTAGTGCGCTGCTCATGCTTAGTAGCCAGAGGCAAATCAATAGCCTGTGCTGCCATCGGCAACTTACGAATGTCACTTTCATTTAGCATCCAGTTCTAGCAATTGGCATTTGTGGGAGAGCGTTCGCTTGGGTATTCCCAGGCTCTCTGCTGCAAGGGCACGATTCCCGCCGTAGTAAAGCAATCGCTGGCTAATCAATTGCGCTTCATAATCACGAACCGCTTGGCGCAGATCATGGATCTTATTCAGCGTGCCGCTGGTTTCTGGTGTCGCTGAATCAGCGCCACTGGCGGTATCGCTGGGCAGGAGCAAGGCTTCAATATCGCCACCGGCGGGGGTCATGGCGCAGGCATAATCGATCAAGTTTTTGAGCTCACGCACGTTGCCGGGGTAATCACGCTCTTTTAGCTGCCGCAACGCGGCGGGTGTGATGCCCATCTCACTGCGTTCTTCCCGTACACAGAAATCAGCAACAAAGTGCTCGGCCAGAAAGGCGATGTCTTCACGCCGTGCCGACAGCGAAGGCAGCGAAAGCGGGAACTGGCCTAAGCGATAATAGAGGTCAGCGCGAAACCGCTGCTGTTTGATCTGCTCGCGTAGCGGCTGATGGGTAGCCGCAATAAGACGCAGGTCTGCACAGCGTTCTTCATTCGACCCTAAGGGGCGATAGCGGCCGCTCTCCAGCACCCTGAGCAGTTTGGCTTGCAGCGCTAGCGGCATATCGCCGATTTCATCCAGAAACAGCGTACCGCCGTCGGCTTGGGCGATGAGCCCTTCCCTGGCTTGATCAGCGCCTGAAAACGCCCCTTTGGAGTGGCCGAACAGCTCCGACTCGAGCAGCGACTCGGGGATCGCGGCACAGTTAATCGCCATGAACGGCGCCTTGGCGCGTGCCGAGAAACGGTGAATCGCTCTCGCCACGAGGTCTTTGCCGGTACCGGTTTCGCCCTGGAGCAACACCGCTAAATTGGTTTCGGCCGCACGAATCACCTGCTGCCGAAGCTCTTGCATGGCGATGGAGTTACCCAGCAAATCACTCGCAAGCTTGGCCGCTAACCCCTGGCGCCGGGTGTTGTCGTTGAGCTTGGCTAACGAGTCACGCAATACCGCTGATTTCTGACGCTCTCCCTGACTGCTTGCCAGGCGCGACCACAACCGACACAGCAGGGCCTCAAAAGCGACAAAATCGCTACACTCCATGAGGTTCGTCAAGGTTGCCGCTTCCGTGACGAAGGCCAGCACGCCTAGCCACTCCCGCGAACTGTCCTGGAGTCGTAACGGCCTCACGTGTAGCCGCAAGTCGCCACTGAGGGAGGCTATTTGGGCTTGAAAACCGGGATGATCAAGCCGGGTACGCGCTTCCCCCACGCCCAGTGTCACCGGTTTACCGCTGCGGATGGCATGGGCGTAGGGGTGACTAAACTCATCACAGTTGAAGCGCGCCTCACTATTATCACGGCCCACCCAGCGGCCGCTGCTGTCTAGATAGAGGCACTCCACCCACGCCAAGCCCAGGCTATTACCCAGCAGTTGCCGACTGCGTAAGCGCAGCTCCCGTGGTGTGGTACTTTCAACCAACGCAAGCGCCATGGGCATAGCCGCCAGCCCAGCTAAAGGCTGCGCTTCGCTAGCATTGCGCTGGTCAAGAGCCTTTACCTGCATGGCGCTATGCCACCTCCGCAGTAAAGACACCGCTGTCGGCATCCGTGCCCAACACTACCCGGCTAACGTTCTCGCGCCGTGCCATACGCTCAAGCAGGGCACGGGAAAGCGGCGGCAGCAGTTCACCGTCGATCACCGACTCCAGCATGCGTGCGCCGTTTTCACTCCGCGTCGCACGTTTACAAATTGCCTCGGCCAGGCTGTCATCCAGCACCACCTCGGCATGGCGATGGCGCTCACGGATGCGTGTTGCCAAGGTATCCAGCTTGGCCTTGACGATGTCACGCAGGGTATCGCCGTCCAGCGGCAAGTAAGGCACCACTTCCATACGCGCTAATAGCGCCGGTTTAAAGAACTCAGCCAGCACCGGGTAGAGCGCGGCATTCAGCGCTGCTGGGTCATCGCCATAGCTAACGATGGCTTCGTAGCCCAGGTTAGAGGTCAGGAAGAACAGCACGTTTTTGCAATCGATAACGCGCCCTTCCCCGTCGGCCAGTTCGCCTTTATCAAACGCCTGGTAGAAGAGGTTAAGCACATCGGGATGGGCTTTTTCGACTTCGTCCAGCAGCACCACCGAATAAGGGCGCTGACGGATCGCTTCGGTGAGTAGCCCGCCCTCGCCAAACCCGACATACCCCGGCGGCGAACCAATCAGACGTGAAACCGTGTGCTTCTCTTGGTATTCCGACATATTGATCGTGGTAAGAAACTGACGACCGCCATACAGCTGGTCGGCAATTTGCACCACGGTTTCGGTTTTACCCACGCCGCTGGGGCCTACCAGCAGAAATGCGCCCAATGGCCGCCCCGGGCGACGGAGATCCGCACGCGCGGTTAGCAAGTGGCGATGGATACGCTCAATCGCACTGCCCTGCCCCTGGATTAGCGCATCCAGATGGGTCGGCAGTTCGGTGAGGCGGGTTAGCTCGTCGCTGGTCATACGCTCGACCGGTACGCCGGTCCAGTCGCCAATCACCTGGGCAATTTGCGCCTCTTCAACGCTGGGATTAACCAGCGCAAACGTCTCTTGCAGTTGGGCCAGCTGCTGCTCCCGTTCGGCGAGTTCTTGATGCACGCCCTCGGGAAGTTGATCAACGGCATCATTATCCGTTGCCTCTAGCAGTTGGCGGTGTAGCGCCACAATGGCATCGACGCATTCGCGCTGCGCTTGCCAGGCGGCTTCCAGGCTTGCCAACTCCTCTTCCAGCTTGGCTAAGCGTTCGGTTAAGTCGTGGTGGCGTTCACTATCCGGTTCGCGCCCCAGCAGACGTTCACGCTCGACCTGATCGCGCTCACGTAGCGCGGCGATATGTTCACTCTGTAAGTGGCTTAGCTTGCGGGGCGGGGTATCCAGAGCCTGCGCCAATCGGGTACAGGCGGTATCCAGCACATCAATGGCTTTGTCAGGCAATTGCCGTCCGGCCAGGTAACGGGCAGAAAGCGCAGCGGCAGCACGCAGGCCGCTATCGCCGATCAGCACGCCGTGGGCGCGCTCATACACATCCCGCAAACCGCGCAGGATGACCAGTGCCTGTTCTACGCTTGGCTCGGAAAGCGCAATGGGCTGGAAGCGCCGCGACAGCGCCGGATCTTTTTCAAAGTACTTTTTGTACTCACGCCAGGTAGTGGCGGCGATAGTACGCAACTCGCCCCGGGCCAGGGCGGGCTTGAGCAAGTTGGCCGCGTCACCGCCGCCTTCCTGGTTACCAGCACCGATCAGCGTGTGCGCTTCATCTATAAATAGCAGCGTGGGACGAGGGGCGTTTTTGACTTCGTCAATCACCGCTTTAAGGCGCTTTTCAAACTCGCCTTTCACCGCGGCACCGGCTTGTAGCGCACCTAGATCAAGGGTCAGCAACTCAACACCTGCCAGCGCAGCGGGTACTTGTCCCGCCACAATGCGTGCTGCTAAACCTTCTACCACAGCACTTTTACCCACCCCGGCATCGCCAATCACAATGGGGTTGTTTTTGCGCCGACGCCCCAGGATATCGAGCATTTGGTCGATTTCCGGGTCACGCCCCAGCACAGGGTCAAGCTCACCCTTGCGCGCCTGTTCGGTCAGCGAGGTAGCAAAACGGGCGAGTGCGCTGTCATCGCCAGCAGGATGAGCAGCCTGGCGTTGTTTAGCGTCGGCACCCTCCCGAGGTGCTTCGGCTGAATCGGCCGTAAGACGCTCCAAGTGGCGGCGTAGATTTTCGCGATTGATATCTTCCAGTAGCGCCGTGCTCTTCGGACCTAAATAGCGCGGGGCGTTGTGCAGTAGCGCCGTGAAAAGCACGCCGCTGCGAAGCGCTTGATGTCCATACTCGGTGGCTGCCAGTAACCACGCGTCCTGCAGCAGCTCTACCAATAACGGCGAAAAGCTGGGTGTCGACACCTCAAGATCACGAGGCGGACGGCTCTCCTCAGCCATTCGTGCGCGCAGCTCCTCGACATCAATATCAAGCGTTTCCAGCAGTAAGCGCACATCACATAGCGGCTGGTCGACCAGCGCCAGCAGCAGGTGCCCGGTGGTCACCTCCGGTGCTTGCTGCTCTGCGCACAGCACGGCGGCCTGCTCGAGGCCATGACGAGAAATTCCATTCAGTCGACTAATAAGCGCCGGTAGCTCTACCCTAAGCATGCTATCTCCTAACGATAAATCTGATCGAGTAAAGCTCTGACTTGCTCAGCCTGCTGATCCAGCGACCAAGAAAGCCCCAAATAAATACCCACCAACGTAACGCCGAACAGGGCAAAGATGGCCCACAGCGGTAACCCCTCGTGCATCCCTTTGCCACGCCCTTTCACCACATGCCTAAGTGGCTGGGTCAGCATCTCATCTGGCGGCTCATCAAGTGACGCCAGTTGATCGCCCAGCGCGCGTACAATCTGGTCGTACTCTTCACGACCATGGGTTTTCACCCGGTAACGCCCCTCAAACCCAAGGCACAGGCACAAATAGATAAAGGCCAGCATGTCGCGATAGCGATGAGGCTCTTGCTGCAGCCGCGCGAGGATAGAGAAAACTTTTTCGCCACCCCAGGTCTCGTTATGAAACCTCGCTAGCAGCGAGTGCTCAGCCCACACGCTCTGCCTCCCCCAGGGCATGCCCATCACGGTTTCATCGATAAACGAGCAAAGCACATAGCGGTAGGCGAGCAGTGTCGGGCGGTCATACCCCTGTTCGGTTAGCTCAATTTCGATAGAGGCAATTTCGTCCACTACCTGACGATATAAGCGCTCGAGATCATCAGCGCCGTCCACCTGTCGGACGCGCACCGCCATGCCCAGCAGGCTGCTCGATGCATCGACCAGCGGGTTTAAGTTGTGCCCGCGCAGCCGAAACCAGTAGTCCTCGTCAGCATTGAGGTGTTGGGCATGGCTATGCACCAACTGCTCAACGCCGCTGTCTTTTATGTGGTCTTCATGGCGAACCGGCTCACCCATCGGGTAGTCGTTTTTGGCGTCATCTTGATGCGTGGCAATATCTTGCATGGCTTAACTCCTGATCGCCCAAAACTGCATCTCCAACCCGGGAAATTCGCCCGCCACGTGGAAGGCAAAACCGCTTGCGCCATCCAGCATTCCCCAGGCTTCGCTTTGTCGGCTGAGTTGGAAGTAGGTATAGCCCGCGTGATAAGGCAACTCGCGAGGGGCCACCGGTAACGGCTCCAAGGGCACACCCGGTAATTGCAGACTAATAAGGTCGCGAATACGCTCGACGCTGGCCACTTTGGTTTGCTGTAGAAACTGCTTACGCAGGCGCTCGTTGGGCATGTCGGCACGCACTGCCAAAATGAATTCGGCTGTTTCAAACAGGCTGGTATCCGAGAGCGGCGCCACCAGTAAGCCAAATTTCCGTGCCTGTATCTGAATGGCGATCGCGCGGGGTTCAAGCACGGTGGAGAGCGCTTGGCGCATCATCTGCATCAAGGGCCGGAATCCGCGTTCGGGATGCTCATGGTCATAAGCAGGGCACTCAGGCGGCAAACGCGACTCATCGGTAAACGTCACCAACTCACTAGCGATTTCATACATGGTGTCGTAGAGCCGCTCCGGGTGAACTTGCCCCAAGCGTGACAGATGCTGAAACCGTGGCTGGGCGCGGTTCAGTAGTTGTAACAGCATGAAATCGGTCACATCGGCAACACCTGCCTGATTAGGCGTCGACAGCCGCTGAGCAATATTGCGCGCCCGCTCTCGCATCAAACCGGCCATCTCACCCACAAACCGCTGCAGGCTTGGCGCTGCTTGCACGTTCATTAAGGTGGGAATAAATTGCTCATCCAGTACCAAGCTGCCGTCGGGGCGGCGCTCTAGAATGCGCGTAACGGCCAAGCAGGCATAACCACTGCGGTCTTCTTGCTCTAATAACAAGCGCGGTGAAACGCGCGCGACGTCCAGGTCGGCCATATCACCGTCGCGGGAGTGCAGGTCACGCACGCTGCGCGGCGAAAGGCGATAACGTGCGGGCAGTTCGTCATCGGGCCAGCGCACTTCCCCGACGCTATCCGTGGCCAATGGCAAGCCTAAGTACACCACTTGATTGGTAATGCCCGAGTCTGCAACTTCCAGTGCAGAAGGCTCTAAATCATCCTCAGGCAATTGGAAAGCAACGCCATCGGGCATGACGCCACTCGCCCGGCTAATCGCAATCCGGCCAAAGCTTAAAAACTCGTTGTTCAACTCCAGGGTCAAAAATCCGTACAGATAGTGACTAACCCCTTTAAGCCGCGTATCAATCAACCCTTCAAGGCTGCGCTGCTGCTGTTGAAAGTGCTGCGGCTTGATAAATAGCCCTTCACTCCATACCACGCGATTGCGACTGGCCATCACTCTTCCTTCCTTAGTTCTACTTCACTGTTGCGCAGATGAACCAGCAAGTGATAATTCTCTGAACTGGCCTTCACTTTGACGACTTTCTTCCACTCCGCCTCGTTTGGCTCAGCGTAGAACGCAATCAAACCGATATAGCGCGTGTCCTCTTCAATGGCGAAGGGTTCGTAGAATTTCCACTGGCCAGGTAGCAAGGTGAAGTCGTCATGGGTCAGATAGTTCGTGCCCAATGCCGCCTCCATATCCTCACTTAACTGATCCATGTCAGCCGCCATTAGCATGGAGTCATCTTTAAGCTGCAAAATTTGAAAGCGCAGCGGCGTCCCCTCGCCATCGATGTTTGGGTTCACATCGGGCTCTGCGACCATGCTTAAATCGACCAGCGTGGGCTGATCTTCTGGATAGCCAACCGGTATCGAGGGGTCTAGCATGACTTCCCAGGCTTTACCGGCTGCTTCACGGGTCGAGGCACAGCCCGTGATTGACAGCAGCACTAAAAGCACCCCAACAAGCCCGAGGCTCTTGGCCTTGCTCATGCGCCCTCCCGCTGCTGGCGACGAACAGACTGGTCATACGCCTGCTCGAAAACCTCCCAGAACAGTTTTTGGAAACCTAGCTGGCGGCCTGAGTTAAGCTCGTGGTAGTAGTGGCGGTACATTTCCCAGGCCCAGCTGTTTTCATCTTCAATGCGGGTGCCTGCCCCCCGATAAGCATGGAAACGTTTGAGCAGCGCTTCAGGTGAAAAGGCATCCAAAATAGCGGTTAGGGCGTACTCAATGGCTTCCTCAACTGCCGCTTGGTGATGGCCTTGATGACGCAGGCACTCCCCCACTGCTTCGGGCGCCGAAAGGTGAACCGGGCTGCGCTGGGCCGAAAACATCGTCTCGACAGTGGCCTCGTACGCCTGGCCAAGGCGCAGGGGATTATCTTCGATAGGCTGTAAACGACGATCCCGGAGGGGGTATTTGCTATCGTTTTGGGTTTGCTGCAGAGCACGTAAGCCATTAATAGCAGCCCGTAACGTATGGCCCGCTTCTTCAAGAAACGCCTGCTGCTCTTCGCTATCACGGAAGGGAATGTCGATATCCAACCCCCTTAATAGCGGGTCGGCCCCCACATGGCCAAGGGAACGGCCACTAGGCTTTTGCCAGCGATCCTCTAACTGCTCGCCAACGGAACGTTCGAGGTCATCTATTGCCCGCTCATCCATGCTACTGCTCCTCTTTGTCTGGTTGCCTGCTGTATAGCCGTTTGGCGAATGACTACTTGGTGAATAACCGCTTGGTGAATAGCTGTCCGGTGAATGGCTGCCTAGCTTGCGTTTGATCGCGGGCATGCGAACAGCGCCTTCGCGCCGCTCTTGCTGGTCACGCCCCACACTTCCTTCAACGCGCCGCTCGGAGCCAAGCAACTCAGGCATCTCTTCAATGGATTCGGAAAGCTGAGCATTGGCAGCACGAGGGTCGAGAGCGGCCATTGGGTCTTCGTGCCCCACTCCACGCGCTACCCCGCCAAGAGCCTCCATGGGATCTTCTTTTTTTGCGGCTTCCGCACGTAGCGGCTGGTCTTCTTGAACCAACGGGCGGCCATATGCATCTACCGCCTCCTGCTCTTCATTGACTAACGAGGCCAGAGGTTGAGCACCGGGTTGAGTACTCTGCCGATCACCCAAATGCACTTTAAGACGGTACTCGCCGACTAGCACTTCATCGCCCTCGCTCAAAGCGACCTTACGGTTTCGCCCAATCGGCAGGGTGGCGCGATTGATAAAGGTGTGCCCGCTGCTATCAATCAGGCAGAACTTGCCGTCAATTTTGCTCACTTGGGCATGCTGCGGGCGAATGCGGCCGGCGTGATCTTGCAATAACCAGTCATCATCGGTTGAGCAGCCCAGGGTGCCGCCGATTTCATGAAAGACATGACTACTTGTTGAACGGCCTTCTAGGCGCTCACTATTGGCAATGACCAGCGTTACAGCGGAAATTGGGTTGGCGTTCATTGTTTAACCTGTCATCTGAATACGCACTCGGCGGCGTTTTGAGGCGCTGCCGGACTCGGGATTAACAAAGGTGGTCCAGCCGAGCTGGCAGGTGCCAGCATCGCCTAACCGCATCGGTTTTACGGCGCTGGGTAACAGCTCTAGCTCGAGGTCGTAGGCCAACGGCTCGCGTAGCACAAACTCAACCAAAGTGCGCAATGGGGCATGCTCCCTGCCGTCGGGTAGGAAGTCGCGAAAACGCTCCAAGGTAAGGCCAAATAGACCCAGCACAAATTTGCCGTTAACATCAGCAACGCGCTCACCGGCCACCACATCGCTGCCTAACGTCATTGCTGCCATACCGCTTCGGCTGCGTTGATCCATCGGAATCTGAACCCAGCGATGTACCCACTCTTCAATCTGCACATCATCAAGGTCAAAGCAGTGCCCTACGATGCTGCAGACGACCTCGGGTGAACGCGAACGGCCTGCCAGCAAACCGGCATAAGCCAGCATCTTGCTCCAGTTGATAGGCGTCTCAACGCGCAGGTCACTGTCCGCCAACCCCACCAAAGCAAAAATGGCCGCCGAGAACCCATCGCTAGCACCATCCTGATAGCGGATGTAGTGGCGATATTTACGCCAACTGCGGTGCACTAACGCCAGTAAGCGGTTATTGAAAAAGTCCAGGAAATCGCCTGCAACACCGTCGTGGTGGGCGGCCTCATGCGCTAATGTTTCAAGGTAATAGCTGGGCAGCGGCGACTGAGACCCCTGCAGACCCAAGAAGCTAACTTCCAGCTCATAATGGCCCTCAGGCTGAAAAGCCAGTGAGAGCACATCACTGCTGGGAAAGCCTAGTGACGCTGAAGCGCTATAGCGCACGCGCTCAAAAGCGGGCGCACCTCGCTGAGCGCACTCTAGGTCATCGCCATGATGACGATGCAGAAGCTCTACTAGCTGATAAAAATCGTAACGCCGCGCCTTTGCCATCAAAGGGGCAAGCGCTACATCAGAGGCTGTTGCCCCGACTGTAAGGTCCATTTGTAGCGCTCGTGATTTTGACGGTTAATAACATGCAGCTCATGAAACGAGTTGATGCTGGCGTACAAGGAGAAGAACCGCGCCAGCACACTGCCAAATAAATACAGACTCCCTTCGTCGCCAAAGGCATCTTGATCCAGCGTCATGACCGAACGCAGGCCTCGAATGGGAAGGCCTTTTTTCAGTCGGTCAATGGGCTGCGTTTCAATGCTAACGATGCCTGCCAGCCGTTTTTGAGCCACTCGCTCGGCCTGCCGATCCACCAGGGCTCGGAAATCATAGGCACGCAATACTGAGCACAGAGCATCTCGCTCCAGTAGCGATAAGTAGTTAAGCGATAAATTAGAGATCAGCGTCCATAGCAGGCTGCCGTCTAGCGTGGGCCGTAACACTGGCGTGGGGCGGGTGATATTTTGAAACATGGCATACGAGGGGCTCTCTTCCGTTGAGTAGCAAATATCGCCTACCGTCAAACGCTCAGGCAGCTCTCGATTACTACACGTCAATCCGAGCGAGACGGTTTCGGACATACCGATGTAGCTGCGCTCATCGCCACGCACAAAGGAGATGTCGTGATCAAATCCATCCCCGCGCAAGCTGTCGCGCACGCGAAGACGGTAGTAGGAGGCATCGTTGCCACGGTCTCTCTTGACTTGGTGTTGAAAGCTTTCAAAAGGCACGTACTCACGCGGCGTACCGCGCCCTTTACCGGTCTCGTTCTCTAACCAGCCTTCCACCTTATCGACGCTAAAAATTTCATAGTGTCCGGGAGATCGACTATTGGGGTGAATGCGGTATTCACTGCGCTCCCCGCTGACATCAACAGGCTCTGCATCGTGAGAGAACAGGTTGATCGCCGGCGAGCAATACAGAGCGAAATGCTCGTCTCTCACCCGTGCGTCGGTCGGTAACGTACGCTCAAACTCTAGGCGCAAAATAATTTTGTCTGCGGGAATGGCCGGCAAGTGTTGGCTCAGGGCTGTTACATCAAAGAAATGGAAAGCCTCTGGAAAACACAAGTATTCCTGCAGTATCCGATACCCTTGATACACATTCCTCGGGTAGGGCAGTAGTGCATGATGGCGATCAAAACCAACCGGCTGCAGCAACTGCTTGGGCAGAGGCAGCCGTTTGCCATCAATTTCCAGCTCTACGCGCGCTAGGTAGTGGCTCATCCACAGGTAAAGCGTGCGCGCTGTATAAGCGTCTCCACCCAGGTGCAGACGCAATGTATCAATCCCCATCGCGCTGAGAGGCTGATCACTATGTACATCAAGCGCCAACTCAACAATGGAGGCATCACGTGTATGGCGTGCCTCAACCCCCGCATGCTCCAGCGGATAGAGCGTCACGTCATGACAAGTGCGGAACATGCAGGTAGTGCCATCCACTGGCTTACTGGCCAATTCCGTACCCCGCTCCAGGAGCTGATGGGTACTCAGCGCATGCCACGTAGGGGTAAATTGCACCACGGTCATGCTAGGCACCGGGCGCAAGTAGTTCGGCCATAGCATGCTGATCAGCGAATGGGTAAGTTCGGGGAACTCATCCTCCACTTTTTCGCGCATACGGCCAGTTAGAAAGGCAAAGCCTTCTAATAGACGTTCAACATCAGGATCGGTACTGCGCTCTGACAAGAAGCGACTCAGGCCGGGGTTGCCCTCCGCAAATTCTCGCCCTTGGCGCTTCAGAAAATTGAGCTCGTCCCGGTAATAGCGATTTAGCATTCGGGCCTCGCAAGCCTATCAGTTAAGACACTGATAGCGCTTATTATTGAGCAATAAGTCGATCGTGGCGTGGGCGTTATCTCGCCCTAACGCTACGGTGGCATGTACTTGAAAATGCAGTTGTAAGGGATCGCCATTATTGGGTAATGACTCAACTTCAACGTGCTGAACCCGCGGCTCAAAGCGTTCGATGCATTGCCGAATGGCGCGCTGGATATTCAGCTCTAAATCCAGCACGCCGATCGTTGCATCATTGAAGTCCAGCAACCCCAACTCAGGCTCACAGGCGCTATTGCCCGGATGACTGTTGAGCAACTCCACTAAGTGTCGTTTGATCGACTCAACAGTTTCCGCCAGCCTCTCATCCTCCCCATGCGCTAACGGCTGTTCAGGCATCGCAAGACGCTCAAACAGACGGCTACCTAGCAGGCTGCCATGGTTAATAGCCATGATGGAGAGGTTCCCTTATTCCTTGTCGAGACGTCCGACTAACGACAGCTCAAAGTTGGCACCCATGTACTTAAAGTGCGGGCGCACCGACATAGACACCTGGTACCAACCCGGATCGCCTTCGACATCCGACACCTGAATAGAGGCGGCACGCAGCGGGCGGCGGCTGCGTACATCGGAGGGCGGGTTCTCTTGGTCGGCCACGTATTGGCGGATCCAGGTATTCAGCTCACGCTCAAGGTCTTGACGCTCTTTCCATGAACCGATCTGTTCACGCTGGAGCACTTTAATGTAGTGAGCCAGGCGGTTGATGATGAACATATACGGCAGTTGAGTACCCAGTTTGTAGTTGGTCTCAGCGTCTTTGCCTTCGGGCGTGTTCGGAAATACCTTGGGCTTTTGTACGGAGTTAGCCGAGAAGAAAGCAGCGTTATCGCTGCCCTTACGCATCGTTAACGAAATAAAGCCTTCTTCAGCCATTTCGAACTCGCGGCGATCCGTTACCAGCACCTCGGTGGGGATTTTAGCCTGCAACTGACCTAGCGCTTCGTAGGTGTGGACAGGCAAGTTTTCAACCGCACCGCCGCTTTGGGGGCCAATAATGTTCGGGCACCAGCGGTATTTTGCAAAGCTGTCGGTCAAGCGCTCGGCCAGCAGGTACGCCGTATTACCCCAAAGATAATGGTCGTGATCTTCGCTGACGGTTTCACGATAGTTAAATGTCTTGATGGGGTTTTCGACCGGGTCGTAGGGCATCCGCAGCAAGAAACGAGGCGCCGTCAGACCTAAATAGCGCGCGTCTTCTGACTCGCGCAGACTACGCCAGCGCGCGTACTTGGGCCCTTCAAAGATGGCTTTAAAATCTTTGATATTGGGCAGCTCTTCAAAGCTATCGATGCCGAAGAAGGAAGGCGCCACCGCTGACAGGAACGGCGCATGGGCCATCGCCCCTACAGCAGCCGTGTGCTGCAGTAGTTTCATATCAGGGGTCGAGGGGGTGAAATCATAATGCCCGATAATCCCTGCTACCGGCTCACCGCCAAACTGACCATACCCGCCAGCATAAACGTGTTGGTAGAGCCCGCTTTGGGTAATTTCCGGGGCAAACTCAAAGTCATCCAGCAGTTCTTCTTTGGTGGCGTGAAGCACATCAAGCTTAATATTTTCGCGGAAATCGGTGCGGTCGACCAACAGCTTCAAGCCACGCCACGCAGACTCCAGCTGCTGAAAGCTATTGTCGTGAAGAATCTCATCAACTTGCCGACTAATTTTCCGGTCAAGTTCAACGATCATGCTATCTACAACGGCTTTATTAACCTGCGGGGCAGCGTTCTCGCCGCTTAACAGTTCGGAAATAAAAGCGGCAACGCCTTGCTTGGCAACGTCGTAGCCCTCATCCGCTGGAGCCATACGCGTCTGCGCCATCACTTGGTCAAGTAAAGAAACCTCTTCCTGGGCTTCCACCGTTTGGCTTTTCTTTTGCGCCGTATCACTCATAGAGATGCCTCGAATACAATCCGGTTACTGGACTAGCACGAAAATAAGAATGCTTAATCGTTACGATTAGGGTCAGAATCAAGCAGCTCTAGCTCCGCCAACAGCTGCTGACGCGTTTCGTCACTTTCGAGTAGCTTCTGCAAACGATCACGAAAAGCAGGTACGTTGCCCAGCGGCCCCTTCAATGCCACCAACGCCTCCCTTAATTCGACTAGCTTACGCAGCTCCGGCACCTGCCGAGCGATACTGTCGGGCGCAAAATCATGGAGTGATTTAAATTCCAAATTGACGGCCAAATCGCTTGCTTCACCCTCTTCTTGCAACCGATTGGGAACCGCAGCCTGCAAGCCAAGGTTCGCTTCGCGCATAACAGACTGGAAGTTATTCTTATCAACAGAAACAGCTTCACGCTCCTCAATGGAGGTATCTTCCTCGCCTCCCTTGAAGTCACCGACCACCAATAATTTCAACGGCAGTTCAGTCTCGGCCTGCTGATCACCTGTAGCGGGTACATACTTGATATTGATGCGCTCTTTCGGCGCGACCGTTCCTTGCTTAGCCATGGTTTTCGCCCGTAAAAATTAGAACATTTTCGATTCAAAGAAGAATGCTTATTAATTGCGGGAAAGTACCGGATTTACACCGAAAGTACCAAATGGCTCTAAGCAGGTATTGCGACAATCTGAGAGAAGAAGACTTTCAAGAAGGCGTATTTTACGACCTTTTTCGCGAATTTTAGCAGCACAATAAAAGGAACTAATTAAAACTAACTCTTAAAAACCGCATTTGTAAGAGATCTCTTACAAAAACTGTCAGTGATTTCTTACAAAACGGAGAGCAAAATTCATACAAGAGAGGTGCTTAAATGGGCAGCGCCGTCATTTTTAGCGGCAAAAATATTGCTCCCATGGCCCTATTTCTGCTTAAAATTCCAAGAAAGGCTTTAGTCATAAAGCAAGGTAACGGTAGATGCAACCCAGCGTTACTAAGCGCTTGTAGATGTAACGAGCAAGCAAGCAAGTTCTTGCCCTGCCAGGCAATATCTTGCCCAGCACAGGCAACTTTTTGCCCCGCAGAAAGAAGCGCCCTACACAACAAAAACATAACATATTGATATATAACAAATTTAAAAACTTGGCCCTGAAGTTGCTCTATTGTCTGAGTCCACGTGACATTTCTTTAATTTTTCAGTCAAGGAGCAGACCATGCCAACACCATGTTATATCAGCATCGAAGGCCAAACTCAGGGCAACATCACTTCAGGCGCTTTTACCCCTGACTCCGTAGGCAACATCTACGTTGAAGGTCATGAAGACCAAATGCTGGTGCAGGAATTCAAGCATGTCGTTACCGTACCCACTGACCCGCAGTCTGGTCAGCCGTCCGGTCAACGTGCTCACAAGCCCTTCATCTTCACCGTTGCTCTGAACAAAGCAGTACCGCTGATGTACAACGCACTAGCATCTGGTGAAATGCTGCCCAATGTTGAGCTGAAGTGGTACCGCACCTCTGTAGAAGGTAAGCAGGAGCACTTCTTCACCACCACGCTGACCGATGCCACCATCGTTGACATCAATCTGCGTATGCCCCACGCCCAAGACATCCAAAAATCTGAATTCACCCAGTTGATGGATGTGTCACTGGCTTACCGTAAGATTGATTGGGAACACACTGTTGCTGGCACCTCTGGTTCCGACGACTGGCGCGCCCCGATCGAAGGTTAAGCTGTTGCTAATAGCCTAGCCCTGGCCTGAAAAACAAGGCCTGAAACAAGCGAAGCCCCTTCCACTTGGAAGGGGCTTCGTCGTTTCTGCTCTATTGCTGCAGGTGTTTCGCTATTGGTATTGCGCCAAGGCTCTGGGATTAAACAAACCGCCCCAAACCTACCGTTGAACGGAGACGATCCATCGTTACAACAGCTTCTTCCCGCGCCCGTTCGGCGCCTTTTTGCAACACAGCCTCAATGTGGGCCGGGTCTTCCATCAGCGCATTATAGCGTTCACGCGGCGCGCTCAAGTGTGCATTCAAGTACTCAAACACTTGATCCTTAGCCGCGCCCCAGCCAATACCGTTCACGTACTGCTCACGTAGACTAGCGGTCTCTTCAGGTGTCGCAAAAGCGGAGTAGATTTGAAACAGCGTGCAGGTGTCTGGATCTTTCGGCTCACCGGGCTCCAGCGAGTTGGTCTTAATCTTACGTACCAGCTTCTGCAGTTTTTTCTCAGCGGAAAAGAGCGGGATCGTATTATCGTAGCTTTTGGACATCTTGCGCCCATCCAAGCCATTCAACAGCTGTACTTTGTCGTCTACCACGGCCTCAGGGAGGGTAAAGTGCTGCCCTTTATAAAGATGGTTAAAGCGCCCGGCGATATCGCGCGCCATTTCAATATGCTGAATCTGATCGCGCCCTACCGGCACCTTGTTGGCGTTAAACATTAAAATATCCGCCGCCATCAGCACAGGGTAACCAAAAAGGCCCATCGTAATGCCTTTATCAGGATCCTGGTTTTCCGCCTCTTCGTTTTCAGCCACCGCTGCTTTGTAAGCATGGGCGCGATTCATCAAACCTTTGGCACATACGCAGGAGAGCATCCACATCAGCTCGGGAATTTCGCCAATATCAGACTGGCGATAGAAAATGGCGTTATCGGTATCCAGCCCTAGCGCAAGCCAAGTCGCGGCAATCTCCAGGCGAGACTGCTGCACCCGCTTAGGGTCTTGGCACTTGATGAGGGAGTGATAGTCAGCCAGAAAATAGAACGACTGCACGTTGGGATCCTGGCTTGCCTCAATGGCGGGCTTGATCGCTCCAACATAGTTGCCCAAATGGGGCGTGCCGGTGGTGTTGATACCGGTGAGGACGCGGGTTTTTGCGGTCTGGCTCATGGTTTTTAGGCTCATCATTGAACGTACATTGTCGTATGATACTTGTATGAACCTGGGGATGCGACAGGCAGAATTTGGTTTTACAATATCCGCAGAGAGTGGTGAGGATTTACAAGAGCATTATGCCGTTATCATTCTGAAAGAAATGCTCAATCGATGAAAAGAAAATAGGGGTCACTAAAGGCAAGTGGCTCTTCCTGATCATCATATACAGCTCCAAACGCGACGAAGCACTTTTCTCCATCAACAAGCAAAGGAAAATAAAAACACAGGAAGGCCTCCCCCTCACACTGATCTACGACCTGCCCAAGCCCTTTGATACTCTCCCAATTCATCTTTTCAATATAATTTTGGTCATAAGACTCACTACCCCAGTTTATTGTTTCGAGATTCTCCTCAACCGCTTTTGCGTAAGCCGACTCTGCATTCATATTGGCTTGCGCCACTATCCGGTAGTTACCTGCCAAATGCTCATTTATGATTGCTGACTGCATGCCGGCAGTCCCCAGTAGCAGTGCCCCGGCTAGTAGCGCCATGACGATGACCAATGCAGCGCCTTTCTGACGATTTTGCAGAGTCATCAGTCGTCACCAAAATCGATATTTTCTGACAAACCCTCTAATGCTTGACGCATAGAGAACTCATAACCATATACTGACAGTAACTCCCAAACACTCAGGTCAGCATTAATACTATTGACATTATTGAATACAACAGAGCCATTGGAGATAACACTACCAACAAACTCAACTCCAGACATGCTTAAATTGACACTACCCGCTCCCCAGATAAGTCCTCGAAACAGTGCATTGGTATTATTGCCATTAAAATTAATTTCGCCACCAGCGACAATGGCGACATCAGTGACTGAGGAGTTATCATTCTGCTGTATTGAAATGTCTTGCTCTACTACGACCACCTTTCCACTAAGTTCAGTCACGTTTAACTTATTTATATTTCCATCGCAATAAAAGACCTTGCCCGATGAAAACATGATTTCGTTTTCGGTACAGGTAGCAATCACGCCGTCCAGATTTTTAATGTTATTGATATAGCCTGTATAGTAATCATGCGAGTCGCTTGATTGCGGAGAAAGGATAATCGATGGATCTAAATTTGAGTTAACCGTTGATTCACTTACCAGGATATTTTCCGCCCCGCTCACGGCACCTCCCGCAATCACTGCATCGCCCTTCCCCTTCTGACTGGTAGGAGTATCAAAGAAGCTGGCATATATGCCCTGTCGCTCCATGACATGAAATACAATCGCCTCACCATTGTTCTCTAAGGGCAGTTCCACCCGGTAAAGCGGCGCATCACCCGGCACAAGTTCGCCTAACACGTGCTCGTCCTCATTACACTGGCTTGGCGAATCATGATTCGGTACATCTTTCAGAAAACTTACCAGCGGCTGCCCATTCTCTTCCTGATCCGCCACCGTACAGCTACAGGCATCCTGATTCCGTTCACACCGTAACGTATAGCGACCCGGCCCACTTTGACGAATTTCACTGGTAAGCCTCTGGGCAATAAAAATCAGGTTCTCTTGCTTACGGCTTACCTTGTCAACATTTTGAAAGGTCTGAAAGGTCGTTAGAAACAGTTGGCCAGCCCCAAGGATAATGACCGTGCCGATCGCCAACGCCACCATCAACTCCACCAGTGTAAAGCCCTGCTGACGCTGCCTCATGGTGAGCTCTCGACCTTGGGAAGAAGAAAGAAGTAGCTAAATTGATCGTCATTGTTCTCGCCCAAGGCCACAGTCACGTCAATGCGACAATCACTTCCACTGTCATCTTTTGCAATATAGCTGTGGGAAGAAGAGGCTCCCCGTAGCGGTGTCGCATCACTATTTTGAAACCAATGTTCCTTCCATGCACTCTGCACGCCGGAGATGTAGACATCCTCGCAGGTCTGGCCTGTTTCGAGCGTGGCTAGCTGAGCCCAAAGCCGCTCCTGAGCATCCACAGCCGCAACACTTGCCACCGAACGCTGATAGCCTGCATTGGCACTTTGCAGTGCTTTAAGCTGCATGGCGGCAACGCCGATCAGGCCAATCGAGAGAACCACCAGTGCGATTAGCGCTTCCAATAAGCTAAAGCCGCGCTGAGAATTCATGATTCACTCTCCTTCCTGCGAAGGCTGTCCGATGTGCTAATCACCAGCGTTACAGAAGGAGCTGAAGCACTTTGATGGGTGGGGTTTAACGTCATTTCGCAGGGAGAGTCAGGACAGTTGGAAGTGGCAGCGTTGCCCACACTTTGAAAGCGTTGTCGCCTTAACTCACCAACAGGCATTGGGTAACCTTTCGCCACTCGAACTTAAGGTTATATCCTCTTCACAGCCATCATCTTGAACGGTGCTCGCAGTCAGTAGGTAGCCGTCACCGTTAATACTCTCAGCAATCTCATAATTTTTTTCGGGGGATAACTCGCTGATGGTGCAATCGCTATAGCTGTAAGAGCGCGTGTAACAGCGCTCAAGCTCTGAAGCGGCTTGCATAAGGCCTGCGTGGGCGTCGGTTCGCACTGATTTTTGCACGTAGCGGGTATAGCTGGGGTAGGCAATGGAGGCGACGATACCGATGATCACCAGCACAATCATCAATTCAATGAGGGTGAAGCCGCGCTGGCCATTCAGTAAAGAACGGCCAGTCGAAAGATGAGAGGTATAAGACACGCGGCTTCGCTCCTGTATTAGTGGGCTCATACCGTTTTAGTATGTCGCAAACCAATACGCATTGCATTGCGAGGCCTATGGTTAGCTGCTGGCGATCACCTTTTCACGCAACTCCTTTGGCATAGAGAAAGTAATGGTCTCCTCGCGGCCCTGTAGCTCTTCAGGTAATGCAGCCCCCATGGTCTGCAACTTGGCAATCACACCTTTCACCAATACTTCAGGGGCACTGGCGCCTGCGGTGACGCCTACACGCGCTACGTTCTCAAGCCACTTGGGGTCGATCTGGTCAGCGTTATCGATCAAGTAGGCGGGCGTGCCCATGCGCTCAGAAAGTTCTCGCAAGCGGTTAGAGTTGGAGCTATTGGGGCTGCCCACCACCAGCAATAGATCGCTCTGGGCCGCTAGCTCACGTACTGCATCCTGACGGTTCTGCGTGGCGTAGCAAATATCGTCATTGCGTGGCCCCTGAATCTCGGCAAACTTATCGCGCAGCGCGTCGATCACCTTAGCGGTATCATCCATCGACAGCGTAGTTTGAGTCACGAAGGCCAGCTTTGAGGGATCATTCACCTCCAGCTTAGCGACGTCTTCTTCATCCTCTACCAAGTAGATACGCCCACCGTGGGAGGTGTCATAACGCCCCATAGTGCCTTCAACTTCCGGATGGCCTTCATGACCAATGAGAATGCACTCTTGACCACGCTTGGCGTAGCGCAATACTTCCAAGTGCACTTTGGTGACCAGCGGGCAGGTGGCGTCGAATACCTTCAAGCCCCGCCGCTCAGCATCGGCTTGCACCGCACGGGAAACGCCATGGGCGGAGAAAATGACGATGACATCGTCCGGCACTTCATCCAGTTCTTCAACAAACACTGCCCCACGAGCGCGCAGCGTTTCGACCACAAAGCGGTTATGCACAACCTCATGGCGCACGTAAATCGGCGGGCCAAACACATCCAACGCGCGATTAACGATATCAATCGCGCGATCCACACCGGCACAAAAACCACGCGGATTGGCTAACTTGATCTGTATGGGCTGTGCTTGCGTCGTTTGCATAGTAGCGCCTTGATGCGTAAGCGGCATCGCTTAGTGAATTAATGCGTTGTCACCGGTTTGACGTCGAGCACTTCGACCTCAAAGGTGAGCGTGCGGCCTGCTAACGGGTGATTGAAATCCACCTCGATACGATCACCGTCAATGGTTTTGACCACACCTGGCAATTCCGTTCCCGCTTTATCGGCAAACGACATTACCATACCAATTTCCGGGGCTTCATCGCCAAAATCTGCCCGCTTCAGGGTTTGAATATTTTGCGGGTTGTGCTGGCCGAATGCATGCTCAGGGGTTATCTGAAAGGTACCCTCCTGCCCCGCAGCCAAGCCTTTAATCGGATGCTCAAAACCGGGCGGCAAATTTCCGTCGCCAAACTCGAAGGTAGCCGGTGCTTTGTCTTTGGTGGAGTCCACCAAAGTGCCATCTTCCAGCTTTAAGGTGAAGTGTAGCGTCACCTCCATGCCTTCATCGATCAGATAGTCGCTCATAGCAGTTCTCAATATACGTTGTTCTCAACGTTCAATTAATGGGAAGTCTTGGCCGCTTTTTTGCGCCGCCGCTCGCCCATAATGGATTCCCAGATTAAAGCGACCGCCCCCAGGGTAATCGCTATATCCGCCACGTTAAACGCCGGGTAGTACCACCCAGCGACGTGAAACGATAAAAAGTCGACCACATAGCCATGCACCAGGCGGTCGTAGAGATTCCCCAGCGCCCCGCCAATAATCAGCGGCAGCGCTATCGCCAGTAACTTTTCATCGTGTTTGATGCGTGAAAGCCACACCGTCAACGCCACGCTGGCTCCCACAGCAATCAACGCAAAGAACCAGCGCTGCCAGCCAGGATGCGTGGCTAAAAAGCTGAACGCTGCGCCAGTATTGTGCAGCAGCGTCAGGTTAAAGAACGGCAGTATTTCGACCGGCTGGGCATAGCCCAACTGACTACTGGCCACGTATTTGGTGACCAAATCCAAGGCAATTACTGCCACAGCTAGCCACAGCCAGCGCAGCGGCCGCTGCATTGGCGGCCGTGTGTCGACATCGTCAGACGGTGTTTTAGTTTCTTTAGCTATGTTTTTATCAAGCATAGTAACGAATCTCACCGCTACCTTCGGGAAGATTGCTGATACAGCGTCCACACAGATCCGGGTGGTCCGCATAGGTGCCTACATCGGGACGATGGTGCCAGCAACGTTCGCACTTGGTGTTGTCGCTGGCTTTAACCGCGACTTTCAAGCTATCCAGCTCGGTCGCTTCTGCATCACTCGCAGCAGACAAGGGCTTAAGCGTCACTTCACTGGTTAGCATCACAAAGCGCAGTTCATCACCCAGTTTAGCCAGAGTCGCCTGCAGGTCATCGCTGACATACAGCGTGACTTCAGCTGCCAAGCTGCCTTTAATGACTTTGGCATTACGGGCATCTTCAAGACACTTGTTGACCGAGTGCTTGACTTCCAGCACTTGCTCCCAGAAAGCACGACCCAGTTCAGCATTTTCTTCCAGGCTGCCAAGGTTAGTGTAGTAAGTCTCCAGCAGCACGCTGTCGCCTCGCTTACCGGGGATGTTTTCGTGAATCTCCTCAGCGGTAAAGGAGAGAATCGGCGCAATCCAACGACTCAGCGCTTCCACCACGTGATAGAGCGCGGTTTGTGCACTGCGCCGCGCCAGCGAATCGGTTTGCGTGGTGTACTGGCGGTCTTTAATCACATCCAGATAGAAGCCACCCAGTTCCCGGGCGCAGAAACCATGCACCTGTTGGTAAACATCCAGGAAGCGGTACTCTTCGTAGGCTTTTTCGATCCGCGCCTGCAATTGGTGCGCTCGATCCACCACCCACTGATCCAGTGCCAGCATATCGTCAAACGCTACCTGGTTTTTCTCTGGATCAAACCCGTTAAGGTTCGACAGCAGGAAGCGAGCGGTGTTACGAATCCGCCGATACACATCAGAGGTGCGTTTCAAAATTTCGTCAGAAACGGCCATTTCGCCAGAGTAGTCGGTGGAGGCGACCCACAGGCGCAGAATATCGCCGCCCAGCTTGTCCATCACTTCCTGGGGCGCGACCACATTGCCCAGCGACTTGGACTGCTTGCGGCCCTGGGAATCGACGGTAAAGCCGTGGGTCAGCAGCTGACGATACGGCGGATGGCCATCAATCGCTGAACCGGTGAGCAGCGATGAGTGGAACCAACCACGGTGCTGGTCGGAGCCTTCCAGGTAGAGATCCGCCCGCGGGCCGCTTTCGTGGCCATGGGGGTGCGAGCCGCGAAGTACGTGGCGGTGGGTGGTGCCAGAGTCGAACCAGACATCCAGGGTATCGGTGACTTTATCGTAATCCGCCGCTTCAGCACCCAGCAGCTCTGCCGGGTCGAGTTTGAACCAGGCATCGATGCCTTCCAGCTCAACGCGCTTGGCCGCCTCTTCCATCAACCCAACGGTGCGCGGATGCAGCTCACCGGTTTGCTTGTGTAGGAAGAACGGGATCGGCACGCCCCAGTTACGCTGGCGCGAGATACACCAATCCGGGCGGTTGGCGATCATGCTGTGCAGGCGCGCCTGGCCCCAGGCAGGCGTAAACGCCGTGGCTTCAATACCTTCAAGGGCACGTTCACGCAGGGTTTTGCCATCTTTGCCTTTGATGTCCATTCCCACAAACCACTGCGCCGTGGCACGGTAGATCACCGGCGTTTTATGGCGCCAGCAATGCATGTAGCTATGCTTGATCGGGATATACGCCATTAGCGCACCCACTTCGCGCAGTTTTTCGACGATATGCGGGTTGGCCTTCCAAATCATCTGGCCGCCGAAGAACGGCAGGTCGTCAACGTAAACGCCATTTCCCTGCACCGGGTTGAGCATGTCATCAAACTCCATGCCATGCTCGCGGCAGGTGATAAAGTCATCCATACCGTAAGAGGGCGCGGAGTGAACGATACCGGTGCTACCCACCTCAGACTCGACGTACTCTGCCAGGTAGACTGGCGAGAGCCGATCGTAGAATGGGTGACGGAAATTGATCAGGTCGAGGTTTTTGCCCTGGGTCGTAGCAATTACCTCGCCTTGCAGGCCAAAGCGCTCCAGGCAGCTCTCCACCAACTCTTCCGCCAGCAGCAGCAAACGCTCGCCAGTATCGACCAGTGCATAGGTGAACTCAGGGTGAACGTTGAGCGCCTGGTTGGCCGGAATGGTCCACGGCGTGGTAGTCCAGATCACCACTGCCGCAGGCTTGGCCAGTTCGCTTAAGCCAAAGGCGGCGGCGAGCTTGTCGGCATCTTCTACCGGGAAAGCGACGTCGATGGCGTCGGATTTCTTATCAGCGTACTCGACTTCGGCTTCCGCCAGCGCCGAACCACAGTCAAAGCACCAGTTGACCGGCTTCAAACCTTTAAACACGTAACCCGCGTCGACCATCTCGGCCAAAGCACGAATCTCGCTCGCTTCGTTGGCGAAATCCATAGTGCGGTATGGGTGATCCCAATCGCCAATAATGCCCAAACGAACAAAGTCGGCCAGTTGTGTTTCAACTTGGGCGCCAGCGTATTCACGGCAAAGCTCACGGGCATGTTCCGGCGCCAGGTTCTTGCCGTGAGTGGTTTCTACTTTGTGCTCAATGGGCAAGCCGTGGCAGTCCCAGCCGGGCACATAA